>Ga0208801_1000002_pt1 | contig 332540 bp, 319 predicted proteins | sample Colrivmet1370B02_FD_187626 | JGI IMG/M metagenome (GOLD analysis project Ga0208801, IMG submission 187626) | Estuarine microbial communities from the Columbia River estuary - metaG 1370B-02 (SPAdes) (version 2) | ecosystem: Environmental > Aquatic > Marine > Intertidal zone > Estuary | place...
TGGAGCACAAGGTCCACAAGGAGATACTGGATTAACAGGAGCAACAGGCCCACAAGGAAATGATGGAGCAACTGGCCCAGCAGGTGCAGATGGAGCACAAGGTCCACAAGGAGATATTGGATTAACAGGAGCAACAGGTCCACAAGGCCCACAAGGAGATACTGGATTAACTGGAGCAACGGGTCCACAAGGTCCACAAGGAAATGACGGCCCAGCAGGTCCACAAGGAAATGACGGAGCAGCAGGTCCACAAGGAGATACTGGATTAACTGGAGCAACAGGTCCACAAGGCCCACAAGGAAATGATGGTGCAACTGGCCCAGCAGGTGCAGATGGAGCACAAGGTCCACAAGGCCCACAAGGAGCTACTGGATTAACAGGTGCAACTGGCCTAGCAGGTGCAGATGGAGCACAAGGTCCACAAGGAGATATTGGATTAACAGGAGCAACAGGTCCACAAGGAGATACTGGAGCAACAGGTCCACAAGGCCCACAAGGAGATACTGGATTAACTGGAGCAACGGGTCCACAAGGTCCACAAGGAAATGACGGCCCAGCAGGTCCACAAGGAGATACTGGATTAACAGGTGCAGCAGGTCCACAAGGAAATGACGGAGCAGCAGGTCCACAAGGAGCTATTGGATTAACAGGTCCACAAGGAAATGACGGAGCAGCAGGTCCACAAGGAGATACTGGAGCAGTAGGTCCTGCAGGAGTTGGTATCGCTCAAACATTAACTTTATCTGGTAGTACTTTGGGTATTACTTCAGGAAATAGTATAACGATTCCAACTATGCCAGTTTCAAATTCAATAAGAAAAATTAATCAGTCTACAACATTATTACCTAGTGACCATACTATTATTTTAACAGGAAGATTTAATATTACTTTGCCTTCAGCAGCTTCATACCCTGGAAAAGTTTATATAATAAAAAATCCGATTAAAGGAACTGGAAAGGACCAAGTAAATATTTCAACTTATATTAATATTAATGGGACTAATAGTACCATAATTCAAGCGCAGACTGTTCTTTATCTGCAAAGTGATGGCACCGATTGGCAACAACTATAAAAAGAATGGAAGTTATTTATAAAACCTATTATTTATCACTTTTTACATTTTTAGTTTTTACAACTTTAAATGCTCAAGATGCATTCCATAATATTGGAAATATTCAAATTCATGATGGTGGTGAAATTGGTTTCCATTCTGATATGGTAAATGATGGTACGTTTGATCAAAATTTAGGGTTGGTTGGTTTTTATAATAACAACAGCCCTATTAACGTTTCGGGTTTAAATAAACCAATTTTTAATAATGTTGAAGTTGATGTTACAAATAATCTAATTTTAAATACTTCATTAGGTGTAAAAAATGATTTATCATTTATAGCCGGTAATGTTATAACACCGCGTAATAATGTTCAGGTTTCTTTAGAGTTTATAAATAATAATGTGTACTCTGGAGAAGGGGATTATGAATTAGTTGATGGGTATGTTTCAACTATAAATTCAGGAGAATTTATATTTCCAATTGGAGATGCTGATGCTTTACGCCCAATGATAATTCCAAATCAAGTGTCTAATTCAACTTATAAAGGTGCTTATTTTAAAGAAAACCCAAACAGTCCTTCAACTTTTTCTCAAAATTTTGACACTTCAAATAAACAACAGCTATTAGAAAAAATTAATGACGTTGAATTTTGGGATTTAAATGGGAGTACTGAAACGGATATTGTTTTAACCTGGGACGCAAATAGTAATATTGGAGCGCTAACTACTGATATTGAGAATTTACGTGTTGTTGGATGGGATAAGATAACTAATAAATGGGTAGACTTAGGAGGTGAAAAGATCAATGGTACTCTTGATGAAGGCTCAATCACTTCAAAAATGTTTGTGCCTAATACTATTGAAATATTAACTATTGGAACAGATGTGAGAGAATTGTTAGGTATTATAACTACTTCAAATCATAATTTTGGAATGTCGCCAAATGAAGATGGTTTTAACGATACTCTTATTATTGAAGGAATTGAGTTAAGAGGGAATAATACGTTGAAAGTTTATAATAGGTTTGGTGCCTTGGTGTATAGTAAACAGGATTACGACAATACTTGGAATGGAGATTCTCAAAATAATTTAACAATAAATAAAAATGTTGGCCTGCCAGATGGTACTTACTTTTATTCCTTAGAATTTCATGATGAGCACATTATTTGGCAAGGCTATATTTATTTAGTTAGATAATTCTTTCAGCTTTATTTGTTTTGAATATTTTTTAAGGCTTATTATACTTCTTATAAACTCATTTATTGAATCATATTTTATATGATTTTCTGAATGATTTAAAACTGCTATTTTATAGATTAATTTCCAGTGCTTTCTAATTTCTTTTAAAGCTTGTAAATAAGTACTTTTAAAAGGGTCATAGATATGAGTTGGTTCTGAAATAATACCATTTATCTCAATTATTTTAAATTCTTTTAATTGTTTTAAGGCTTCAAATGAATTGTACTTAATATCGAGCCTTCCATAATACCAGTTAGGTATTTTTTGAAAAATAGTATCAATAGCTGTTTCTAATTCAGGAGTAATTAAATGATTTCCGTTTATGAATTGTGTGCCTTTCGAATGATTTCCAATATTACTTAATATTTTAATTTTCCCTTTTGGAATAATTATAGGAAATTCTTTTTGATGTAATTCTATTAAAATATCCACATAATTAATTGCTCGGTCATCTGCAAAAATTAATTCTTTCAAAGAGGAAACACCGTCTCCAGTAACACTTAGGAATTTTTTTAAAGTAATTGAAGAAATTTCTCCTTTTAATTGTCCTGGAATTCTATGATAAAAAATTCCGCATTCATTTTTATAATCAATAAATTCTTGAATAATTAAATCTATATAATTATTATGAGATAGATATTCAAGAAGTTCATTTTTAGTATTTATTTTTTTTACTAACAAACCTCTAAAACCAATGTCTGGCTTTATTATTAGAGGGAAGTTTATTGATTTTTCATTTATCAGTTTTAAAACTGTATTTAAATTTTCATTTTTTTTGATAAAAATTGATAAAGGTTTATAGATTTCTGGTATTAATTGTAAGGTTGAGTATTTAGATTCACTTCCATTTCCTGAATGTTTAATTGCTGGGTTTGTGGTTGAAAAAAACACTAAATTTTTAGCTCGGATAGCTAAATAAAACGCATATGGCAAGTTTGGAATATAAAACATATATGATGGCCAATATTCCCAGTTTTTTAACTTTTTGAAATTAAAACACCCCATTATTCTTTATTGAAAAGTGCATCTAAAATTATTTTTATCCCTAAAATCCCTAAAATAATAGCAGTTAAACCAAGTAAAATTCCAACAGTTATAAATATATAATTGTTTTGATGTTTAATAGCTTTAAAACCAATGGTTATTAAAATTGGAGCTGCTATAAATAGAGGTAATGCTCCTAATTCATATTTTAATCCTCTAACAAGCTCTTTTCTATTAGTTCCCATTCGTGTAGTTGTTAATAGCTGTTCTAACATTTTTATGTTTTAAAAGAAGGGCATTCGCCTTTTCTTCCGAAATATTTAATTCTTCCATTAACATTTTTGTACCGCGATCAACAAGTTTATTATTTGATAGTTGCATATCAACCATTTTATTTCCTTTTACTTTTCCAAGTTGTATCATAACACTTGTTGAAATCATATTTAAAATGAGTTTTTGTGCCGTTCCGGCTTTCATTCTTGAACTTCCAGTTACAAATTCAGGACCAACAACAACTTCTAATGGATGTGTTGATACTTTTGATAATGGACTAGATGTATTGCAAGTAATGCAGCCTGTTAAAATACCTTGTTCATTACATTTTTGAAGTCCGTTAATTACATAAGGAGTTGTTCCAGATGCGGCAATTCCAATTACTGTATCCGTATTGTTGATATCATGTTTTTGTAAATCTACCCAGCATTGTGTTGTAGAATCTTCTGCGAATTCAACAGCTTTTCTAATTGCAGAATCTCCTCCTGCAATAATTCCAATAACTAAATTATGAGGTACTCCAAAAGTTGGTGGACATTCTGATGCATCCAATATTCCTAATCTACCACTTGTACCAGCACCAACATAAAATAATCGCCCCCCATTTTTCATTCTTTGAACGATGTTTGTTACTAAATTTTCTATGGAAGGAATTATTTTTTCTACAGCGTTAGGTACTGTTTTATCTTCAGAATTCATATTTGTAAGTAGTTGCTTTACAGTCATTTTTTCTAAATGATTGTAATTAGATGCTTGCTCGGTAATTTTTTTAAAACTCATTTTTCAAAAATACTAAAACAAAAGTTATAATTATTTAGTTTTTAAGTGACTTTACATAAAATTATGTGTCATAAGTATAGAAGCAGTTGTAAGAAATGCTTTAAGTATCCTATTTGGGTTATAAGATACTGTCCCCACGATGGATATTAATTAATTGTGGGAAACTAATTTGGGTTAGTAAGAAAAAAAGCGAGAATTTTCATTCTCGCTTTTTTAATTTAAAATTCTATTTATTTTTAAAGAGTAGCAATAATTTTATTCAATGTATCACTAGGTCTCATTGCTTTTTTAGCTAACAAATCATTAGGTTCATAATATCCTCCAATTTGTACAGGATTACCTTGAGCATTGTTTAATTCATCAATAATAGTCGATTCATTTTCTTTTAATTGCTTGGCAATACTCGTAAATCTATCTTTAAGCTCAGCATCTTTAGTTTGAGCTGCAATTGCTTGTGCCCAGTACATCGCTAAATAAAAGTGACTTCCTCTATTATCTAACTCTCCAACTTTTCGTGAAGGTGATTTTTTATTGTCTAAGAATTTATCCGTTGCATCATCTAAAGTTTCAGCTAAAACCAATGCTTTAGAGTTGTTATAAGCCTCACCTAAATGCTCTAAAGAAACAGCTAGTGCTAAAAATTCACCTAGTGAATCCCATCGTAAATGACCTTCTTGAACAAATTGTTGTACATGTTTTGGTGCAGATCCACCAGCTCCAGTTTCAAATAAGCCACCTCCATTCATTAATGGAACAATAGATAACATTTTTGCACTTGTACCTAATTCTAAAATTGGAAATAAATCTGTTAAAAAGTCGCGTAATACATTTCCAGTAACAGAAATTGTATCTAATCCTTTTTTAACTCTGTCTAAAGTATATAAGGTTGCATCTTTTGGAGACATAATTTGTATATCTAAACCAGTAGTGTCAAGTGTTGGAAGGTATTTGTTTATTTTTTCAATGATTTGAGTATCATGTGCTCTATTTTTATCTAACCAAAAAATTGCAGGAACATTTGTTGCTTTAGCTCTATTTACTGCAAGTTTAATCCAATCTTGAACAGGTGCATCTTTAACTTGACACATTCTCCAAATGTCACCTTTTTCAACTTTATGTTCCATTAAAACTTCTCCAGATGAAGTGATAACTTGTACGGTTCCATTCTCTTGAATTTCAAAAGTTTTATCGTGTGAACCATATTCTTCAGCTTTTTGAGCCATTAAACCTACGTTAGGAACAGTTCCCATTGTAGTAGGGTCAAAAGCACCGTGTTCTTTACAAAATGTAATAGTAGCTTCATAAATTCCTGCATAACTACTGTCTGGTATTACCGCTTTAGTGTCCTGAAGTTTTCCTTTTGAATTCCACATTTGACCAGATGTACGTATCATTGCAGGCATTGAAGCATCAATAATCACATCACTTGGGACATGTAGATTTGTAATACCTTTGTCTGAATCTACCATAGCTAAGCCAGGCCCATTTTCAAAACAATTTTTAATATCTAATTCAATAGCTGATTTTTGAGATTCAGGCAAACTATTAATTTTACCTATTAAATCACCAAAACCATTATTTACATCAACTCCTAATTTTTCTAATTCTGTTCCATGTTTATCGAAAACATCTTTAAAAAATACTGTAACTGCATGTCCAAAAATTATAGGATCAGATACTTTCATCATCGTCGCCTTCATATGCAACGAAAACAAAACATTTTTATCCTTAGCATCTTTTATTTGAGCTTTAAGAAAGTTAATTAATGCTTTTTTACTCATTAAAGTAGTATCAATAATTTCCCCAACGAGTAAAGTAGTTTTTTCTTTTAATATAGAAATACTTCCATTTGAATTTACCAATTGAATTTTAACATCTCCAGCTTTTGAAATAGTTACTGATTTTTCGTTCGAATAAAAATCACCACTTTCCATAGTAGAAACGTGTGTTTTAGAATCAGATGACCAAGCTCCCATAGAATGTGGGTTCTTTTTAGCATAATTCTTAACAGCTTTTGGAGCTCTACGATCTGAGTTTCCTTCACGTAAAACAGGGTTTACTGCAGAACCTTTGACTTTGTTATATTTGTTTTGAATTTCCTTTTCTGCTGGAGTATTTACTTCTTCAGGATAGTTTGGTATTCCATACCCTAAAGATTGTAATTCTTTAATTGCAGCTTTTAATTGAGGAACTGAAGCTGAAATGTTTGGTAATTTAATAATGTTTGCTTCAGGTTTTTTCACTAATTCACCAAGTTCTGCCAATGCATCGGGTACTTGTTGGGCAGGTGTTAAATTTTCTGGGAATAAAGCTAAAATTCTACCAGCTAAAGAAATGTCTTTAGTTACAATTTCAATATCTGAAGATTTTGTGAATGCTTCAACGATTGGTAAAAATGAATAGGTAGCTAAAGATGGTGCTTCATCTGTTTTAGTGTAAACTATTTTTGTTGTTTTACTCATGATTTTGTTTGTTTTTATGTCTACAATTAGCAATAATTATAGTAATTATAGTTTTGCTTTTTAAATGCTGAAATTAGCACGTCAAATATAGAGAAATTAAACGTAAAAAACGATAGCGAAAACGTTATAAATAGAGGTTTTAAATTATTATTTATATAAAAAAACAGGGCTAAAAATGATATAATAATAAAGACTAAAAAAACAAAAGCCATAATATTGATTTCTCATTATTATGGCTTTTTGCTGAAATACTTTTTTTAATAAATTTTCAGTGAAATTTGTTGAATTATACTTATTGTTCTTTTTCAAAAATAAATAAAATTGAACTTTCTACTTCATAGTTGGTTCTTACAAATCAACGTTTTATTAAAATAGTTGTTTCTTTTAAAATAGTTCCTAAACCTTTGTTGTGATTCCTAAAAATCACCTGCTTTAAACAACTATTTTAAAAATGTTTTTAAAACCTTGTTACCATTTATTCATGCTAAATACTTGGGCACATTACTATTTAAAGTTTAGTTTTAAAAACGATGTTCAAGAACATATTGAATTTCACTAGGAAAACTTTATTGTAATAATAAAAACGTTAGTTTTTTTACTTTTATATATTCCCTCGTTCATTCTATTGTAAAATAAATGAGTTATTTTATTATTTGCAAATTTATAACGATTTATATATCAACACGATATGAACTCCAGTTATAAACAATTGTTAATAAAAAAACCCGCTTTGAAATTCAAAACGGGTTTAATAATTTTTATTGAAAGCAGATGATTAACGTCTTCTTTCTTTAATTCTAGCTTTTTTACCAGTTAATTCTCTAAAGTAGAAAATACGTGCTCTACGAACTCTACCTTGTTTGTTAACTTCAATTTTTTCAATTGCTGGTAAGTTTACAGGGAAAATACGTTCTACACCAATAGTACCAGACATTTTTCTAATTGTAAAAGTTTCAGATGAACCTGTTCCTCTACGTTGAATTACAGTACCTCTAAAGTGCTGAGTACGTTTTTTTTCACCTTCTTTAATTTCATAATAAACAGTGATAGTATCACCAGCTTGAAATTCAGGATATTCTTTTTTAGCTACAAATTCGTTTTGTACAAACTTTACTAAATCTTCCATTTCTTTATTTTTATAAATTTTGGTCAAACCAACGTTCACGATTCTCGTCAGAGGTTGATTTTAAGTCTGCAAATTTAATAAAAAAGTTTAGTCTTCCAACAAATCTGGTCTAATTTTTTTTGTTCTTTCAAAAGCTTGGTCATTTCTCCATTCTTCAATCTTTGGGAAATTACCTGATAAAAGTATTTTTGGAACCTCAAGTCCTTTATAATCAGATGGTCTAGTATATACAGGAGGAGAAAGTAAATCATCCTGAAAAGAGTCTGTTAATGCCGAAGTTTCATCTCCTAAAACACCAGGAATTAGCCTAATTATAGCGTCGCATAAAACAGCAGCTCCTAATTCTCCACCACTTAACACATAATCTCCAATTGATATTTCTTTTGTTATAAATAACTCGCGAACCCGTTGATCAACTCCTTTATAATGTCCACAAAGAATTATCATGTTTTTATTTAAGGATAAAGTATTTGCAGTTTGCTGATTTAAGGTTGGAGCATCAGGTGTCATATAAATGATTTCATCATATGTTCTTTCCGATTGTAATTGAGAAATACATTTGTCTATTGGTTCAATCATTAGTACCATTCCGGCTCCTCCACCAAATTGATAATCATCTATTTTTCCATAATCATTTAAGGCAAATATTCTTAAATCGTGAAAATGAACTTCAACTAAGTTTTTATCAATGGCGCGTTTGATAATTGAATATTCAAACGGACTTTTAATTAATTCTGGAGAAACGGTAATGATATCTATTCGCATTTTGCAAATATAATTATTTAACTGATGCTTTCATCATTCTATCAACCCCATAAATATCCTTTTTGATTTCTATGTTTGTAAATCCCTTTAATTTTAATAATTCTAACATCTCTTTTCCTAAATATTGATTGATTTCAAAATATAAAAGCCCGTTTCCTGTTAAATTAGATTGTGCTAAACTTGCTATTTTATCATAAAATAATAATGGGTTTTCATTTTTCACAAACAATGCTAAATGTGGCTCATTATCCAATACGTTTTTGTGCATTTCATTTTTTTCTAATTCTCTAACATAAGGCGGATTGCTAACAATAATGTCAAATTGAGATGAAAGTGTTGTTGTATTTAAGATGTTAGCTTCGATAAAATTTATAGAAACATTGTTTTTTAATGCGTTTTCGTTGGCTATTTCAAGTGCTTCTTTTGAAATATCAATGGCGGAAACTTTTGAATTCGGCAGAAATTTTGCCAGAGCTATTGCTATGCAGCCACTTCCGGTTCCAATATCTAGGATGCTAATGTTTTCTTTTTTATGATTGTCTTTAATAATCCAGTCTACTAGTTCTTCAGTTTCTGGTCGAGGAATTAATACATTTTTGTTTACCTTAAAAGGTAACCCATAAAATTCAGTTTCTCCTATTATATATTGAATAGGTATTTGTTCTTTTAATCTAGTTAATGCGTTTTGTAAGAAATTTAAATCATCTGTATTGATTTCAAAATTTGGTTGAAGCGCAATTTCAATTCTACTTAATTTTAATTTGAAATCAATTAATAAGTTAAAAAAAGATTGAATCTCAGTTTGAGGATACACTCCGGAAAGTTCCGAAAAAAAATGGTTTTTAAATTGTTGAATTTGCATTAGAGAGTTTTAAGCATCCATAAATTACAAGAATAATGTCCTGTGTCTCCCATTCTAGAATCTAAATCTTTAAAGCCTGTTTTTCTATATAATTTTCTGGCTTCTTGCATATATGGAAGCGTTTCTAAGTAGCAATGTTCAAAACCAAATTCTTTTGCCTTTTGTAAGCAAATATCCATCATTTTACTTCCTAAACCAACTCCTCTTACTTCTGGTAAAAAGTACATTTTTTGTAATTCACATACTTTACCTTTATAATTATCTAATTGTTTGATTCCGGCTCCACCATATATTTTATTGTCTTTTTCAATAACAAAATAAATCATATTATCTTCAGAATAAGCTTCATAAAGAGTATCTAAAAGCGTATCAGCATAAGCAGTTCCTACTTTTGGAACTCCATATTCAATTAAAATTTCACGAATTGCTTTGGCAATATTAGGATTATCTTTTTGTTGAATTTCTCTAATTTTAAAGTCGTTAAGAGTCATTTTATTGTGTTATTTTTGCGCTGTGAATATACACGAAAAATATATAAATCGCTGCATTGAATTAGCGAAAAATGGATTTGGAACTACCTACCCAAACCCTATGGTTGGAAGTGTAATAGTTTTAAATGATGTTATAATTGGTGAAGGTTGGCATAAAAAAGCAGGCGAGCCTCATGCTGAAGTGAATGCAATAAACTCGGTTAAAGATAAGTTATTATTAAAAAAAGCAACTATCTATGTAAGTTTAGAACCATGTTCGCATTATGGAAAAACACCTCCTTGTGCTAATTTAATTATAGAAAGTGGTATAAAACACGTTGTTATTGGTGTTTTAGACTCAAATAGCAAAGTTTGTGGCAGGGGAATGATGCATTTGCAACAAAATGGCTGCGACGTTACTATTGGTGTTTTGGAAAAAGAATGTTCTAATTTGAATAAGCGTTTTTTTACTTTTCATAAGAAGAAAAGGCCATTTATTGTTTTAAAATGGGCAGAAACAAAAGATGGATTTATTGATAAATTGCGTACGAAGACTTCTGATAACTTTCCAAATTGGATTTCTAACCAATACTCACAGCAATTTGTGCATAAAATGCGTGCCGATGAACAAGCAATTTTAATTGGAACAACAACGGCATTAAATGATAATCCTAGTTTAACTATTAGGAGCTGGACTGGTAATAACCCAATTAGAATAGTTATTGATAAGCTTTTGAAAATACCTTCTCATTATAATTTGTTTGATGAAACGGTTCAAACAATTATTTTAACAGAAAAACTGCCAGAAGAAGAATCAAGAAAAAATGTAGTTTTTGAGAAAATTGATTTCACTAAAAACGTTCCAAATCAAATTTGTGAGGTGTTATATAGAAACGAAATTCAATCAGTTTTAATTGAAGGAGGTTCACAAACCTTAAATAGTTTTATAGACGCAAATTTATGGGATGAAGCTTTTGTATTTGTGGGAGATGTAAATTTTAATGAAGGATTGAAAGCCCCAGAAATAAAAAAAGTACCAGATGAAATTCAAAAAATTTCAAATGATACTTTAAAAATTTATTTAAACAAGTAGTTAATTGGTTTTTTCAAACATTTCAACTTTGGTTTCTCCATTTGATTTTTTGAAACCTCTAAACATTCCTGTTGAGTTAAAATCCCAATAAACATCTCCAGCTTTATCTATTAAAATCATACCACCTTCACCTCCAAGAGGACCAATTTGGTTAAAAAGAACTTCGTGTAAGGCTTCAGAAGGATTTAATTGTTTGTATTTAATGAAACTAGAAACTTCATGCGCAGCAACAGTTCTTATAAAATATTCTCCAGTTCCGGTTGCTGAAATTCCACAGGTTAAATTGTTTGCATATGTTCCAGCTCCAATAATTGGAACATCTCCAATTCTTCCATATTTTTTATTGGTCATTCCTCCAGTTGAAGTTCCAGCAGCTATATTACCATTTTTATCAATGGCAACAGCACCAACAGTTCCGTATTTGTGATCATCAATTAATTCGTTTTTAATTAAAAACGCAGAGTGGTCAAGTTTTGTTTTTTCCTTTCCTTGAATGCCTTTCAATTGATTTAATCTTTTTTCAGTGAAAAAGTAAGAACTGTCAACCATTTCAATTCCATATTTAGCAGCCATTATTTCAGCTCCTTTTCCTGAAAGCATGACATGTTTAGAGCTATCCATTACAATACGAGCTGCTAATATTGGGTTTTTAATATGATTTACGCCAGCAACTGCTCCTGAGTTTAATGTGTTACCATCCATAATTGCAGCATCCATTTCTTGATTTCCTTCACTATTATAAACGGCACCTTTTCCTGCATTAAATAAAGGTGAGTCTTCCATGATGTTAATAGCTGCTTGAATAGCATCTAATGAGATTCCGCCTTTTTCTAAAACGTCATAACCAGCATTTAAAGCTTCTTGTAGTTTTTGAGCATAAGCTGCTTGTTGTTCTTCAGTAAAATATTCTCGTTTAATTCCGCCTGCACCTCCATGTATTACAATTGTGAATGAGTTTGGTTCTCTTTTGTGTTCTTCAGTTTTTTTTGAAGGATTTGATTCGCATGATATTAAAATAAAAGCAGAAAGAAAGATGTAAGTAATTGTTTTCATGTAGTTTAGGTTTATATTCCAAAGATATTCAAAATTTTATAGAATATTAAAAAGTAAGATTTGATATATTTGTTCTTTTAAAAACTTTAGTTATTTCAGATAAGGATACATATCAAACAATTGAAGAGGCTTGTGAAGGAGCTTTGTACAAGGAGAAAGGAAGTAAGTTTATTGGCTATGTTTTTCCGATAGCAAGTGAAGATGAAGTTAAAATTTATATTGATGAATTAAAGAAGAAGCACCATTCAGCTAGACATTGGTGTTATGCTTGGCAAATTGGAGTTGAAGATGTTCAATATCGGGCAAATGATGATGGTGAGCCAAATAATTCTGCAGGACAACCTATATATGGTCAAATATTATCAAAAGAAATCACGAATATTTTAGTTGTTGTTGTTCGATATTTTGGTGGAACAAAATTGGGAGTTGGTGGTTTGATAACTGCATATAAAACTGCAGCTAAATTAATCTTAGATGAAGTAATTATTGTTGAAAAGACTATTGATGTTAATTTTCAAATAATTTTTGAATATAAGGACATGAATAAGGTCATGAGAATTGTTAAAGAAAATAACATTGAAATACTTCAACATAAGATGGGATTAAATTGTGATTATATAATTTCTATCCGAAAAAAGCACGCTGAAAAAGTTGAAAATTTGTTTTTAGATTTAAGGTGTTTGAAAATTAAAAAGATCACTGAATAGCATCCTCAATTTTTGTAAGAATATAATCAGGTATTCTAGTTGGTCTATTGGTACTCATATTAACAAATACCAATGTTGAAAAACCTTTTGTTAGCAATTCGTTCTGTTCATTATGAATTTCATATTCAAATTCAATTCTTGCTGCTGGCTTTTTAACCAATGTTGTTTTTAAAGTAAGTAAATCATCGTATTTTGCAGGTTTAAAGAAATTTATATTTAGACTAATTACAGGTAACATAATACCTGATTCCTCCATATTTTTATAGGAAATTCCAAGTTCTCTTAACCATTCTGTACGACCCATTTCAAAATATTGAGCATAGTTACCGTGGTAGGCATAACTCATTTGGTCGGTTTCACCATAACGTACTCTAATTTTGATTATATTTGATAACATGCTTTTATTTTGGGAGTCTTATGTTACGAAAAAAAAAACTAATAATCAATAGTCTTTTTATTTTTTTATAATAAATAATATTCACATTTTTGTACTATCAAATAAACTTAGAGTTTTCTCTAAGATCGGCTAATAAAACTATTAAATTCTATATTAATTATAATGACTAAAACTGCCTCATCAGTTTGGAGTGACTGTTTATCTTTTATACAAGATAATATAAAACCTCAAGCGTACAAAACTTGGTTTGAGCCGATCAAACCAATAAAATTATCTGGTGAAGCACTAACGATTCAAGTGCCAAGTAAATTTTTTTATGAATGGTTAGAAGAACATTATATTAAATTATTAAGAGTAGCTTTGTTAAAGCAATTGGGTGAAGAAGCAAAGTTGATTTATGACGTTAGAATGGAAAACAATTACAGTAGTAGTAATCCACACACTGTAAAGTTTCCAAGTTCTAATAGAAATCCAATTAATTCACAAGGAGTTACTGTACCAATGGATATAAATAAACGTGAATTGAAAAATCCGTTTATTATTCCTGGAATTCAAAAAGTGAAAATTGAGTCACAATTAAATCCTAATTATAATTTTGAAAGTTTTGTTGAAGGAGATTCAAATAGATTGGCTCGTTCAGCAGGTATGGCAGTTGCTAATAAACCTGGAGGAACTTCATTTAATCCATTATTAATTTATGGTGGAGTAGGATTAGGGAAAACACATATTTCTCATGCAATAGGTGTTGAAATAAAAGATAAATATCCTGATAAAACAGTTTTATTTATTTCATCTGAAAAATTCACACAACAATATATCGATTCTGTAAAAGGAAATACTAGAAATGATTTTATTCATTTTTATCAAATGATAGATGTGTTAATAATTGATGATGTACAGTTCTTATCTGGTAAAACAGGAACTCAGGATGTATTCTTCCATATTTTCAACCATTTACATCAAAACGGTAAACAGGTTATTTTAACGTCAGACAAAGCACCTGTTGATATGCAGGATATTGAGCAGCGTTTACTTTCTAGATTTAAATGGGGGCTTTCAGCTGAGCTGCAAGCACCAGACTATGAAACAAGAGTTTTAATCTTACAAAATAAGTTGTACAGAGATGGTGTTGAAATGCCGGAGGAAATTGTTGAATATATCGCTAAACATATAAAATCTAACGTTCGTGAGCTTGAAGGTGTCTTAATCTCAATGATTGCACAAGCTTCTTTTAATAGAAAAGAATTTACATTGTCTTTAACAAAGCAAATTGTAGATAAGTTCGTTAAAAATACAAAACGTGAAGTATCAATTGATTATATTCAAAAAATTGTTTCTAACTATTTTGAATTAGATGTTGCTACATTACAATCTAAAACAAGAAAACGCCATATTGTTCAAGCCCGTCAGTTAGCTATGTATTTTGCTAAAAGAATGACAAAAGCTTCTTTGGCAAGTATTGGTTCTCAAATTGGGAAAAGAGATCACGCTACAGTACTTCATGCTTGTAAAACTGTTGATAATTTAACAGAAACAGACAAGCAATTTAAAAAGTACGTAGAGGATTTAACAAAAAAGCTTACTTTTTAAAAAAATCAAATGACTAAAATATTAATGGTTTGCTTGGGGAATATATGCCGTTCGCCATTGGCAGAGGGTATTTTAAAATCTAAAGTTTTTAGTTTTAAAACCATTGTTGATTCTGCAGGAACAGGAGCTTATCATGTTGGAAAATTACCAGATGAAAGATCAATTGCAGTTGCTAAAATCAATGGTATTGATATAACCGACCAAAAAGCAAGAAAATTTTCTGTTCAGGATTTTGATAATTTTGATTTAATTTACGCTATGGATACTCAGAATTATAGAGATATAATTGCTTTGTCTAGAAATGATGTAGATAAGGCTAAAGTATATTTAATTTTAAATGAAGTTTTACCAGGTGAAGATTTAGATGTTCCTGATCCTTATTACGGTGGTGATTATGGATTTAGAAATGTTTATAAAATGTTAGATGAAGCATGTTCTATTATTGCAGAAAAAATAAATAAAAATGGCTAATTTAAACGGGTTTTTATATTTAATACCTACTACTTTAGGAGATAATGAACCATTGGAAGTTCTTCCAATCACTGTTAAAAATGTTATTGAAGAATTAGATTGTTTTATTGTTGAAAATGAAAAAACAGCAAGAAAATTTATAAAAAAAATAGCTCCTTCAAAACCTCAGCCTTCACTAAATATCTTAAAATTAGATAAGTACGCTGATAAGGTAGAAGTGAATACATACTTGGATGCTTGTTTGACAGGAGAATCAGTTGGTTTACTTTCTGAAGCTGGAGTCCCTGCAATTGCTGATCCTGGAGCTGAGATTGTTAAGATGGCTCATGAAAAGGGAATTAGAGTAGTGCCATTGGTTGGCCCGTCATCAATTATTTTAGCAATGATGGCTTCAGGTTTTAATGGTCAAAATTTTTCTTTCAATGGTTATTTACCTATTGATTCATCTGAAAGAAAACACGCTATTAAGAATTTAGAAAAGTTATCAAAAGATAAAGATCAATCTCAAATTTTTATAGAAACTCCTTTTCGAAATGAAAAAATGTTGATTGAACTAAAAGCAACTTTAAATCCGGCAACAAAACTTTGTGTTGCCTGTGATATTACTTTGCCAAAGGAATATATTAAAACCTTAGCGATTAAGGATTGGAAAAAAGAAAATCCTGATTTGCATAAAAGACCAACAATTTTTATTATTCATAAGGAATAAATAAAAGGCCTAAACAATGTTTAGGCCTTTTTAAAAATCGAAAATTAATTAAATTATAATTCAGGGTTTTGATTAGCTTCAACAAATGAAACGTCATAACCTGAAAATTGTTTTAGATAGTTTCTTACCGATGTACCATAAGCATCAGCAAAATAAAAATCACCACCACTTCTAAGGAATTTTTTTACATTACCTGCTCCAGCTAAATGAGCGGCTGCCAAAATACCAGATTCTGTAATTGTAATTCCGTCAATTTTTTTACCAACAGATCGATTAATATCCTTTCGCAAGATCCATTTATTTACAGAACACAATGCTAAAAAAGCGTCTTCCTGTAATTCTGGAGTTTGTAAAAATCTTTTTGTATCGTAGATATTAAATCTTTCTAAGGTTGCTCTTCCAAATTGATACTTACCCATATAACCGAGTGAATTCACTACGCCATATTTTCCTTGTGATTCTTTGAAAGCAATAGCTTCTCTAAAGCCATTGTACATTTTTCCAACAAATGGAATGTTTTTATACTCTAAGAAAATACTTTCTTCTTCAGTAGGAACAGTTGTCATAACTTCCGCTATAATACTGTTTTTGCTGTAGTTGTTTTCGTCTTTTGTAAAACTTGAAATAAAAATTACTAAAGCTAAACAACTTAATATTAGTATTGTTTTTTTCATAATTTAAAGGTTTTGAACCTCTTAAATTTCGGGCAAAGGTACTTTTTATTTTTAAACTGCCAATTTTTTGATCAAAAGATTGAGTTTTTTAATAAAAATTTAACAATTTTATGGGGGAGAAATAATAAGTTATAAAACTGAATATCAGTATATTAGATGGGTTTAAATTTGACTGAATTATCTGTTAACTCCTTTCTTATTAAGCCAAATTTGATATTTCAATGCATTTGCATTGTGCTGAGATAAGCTTTTAGCAAACTCATGGGTTCCAATTTTTGTAATACTAGCGCACATATAATAATAATCATGCGATGCTGGATTTAGCACTGCTTCTATAGATGATATATCGGGCATTGCAATTGGTCCTGGGGGTAATCCATTTTTTTTATAAGTATTGTATGGAGAATCAATTTTTAAATCTTTATTTAATACTCTTTTAATAATTGTATCGCTACCTAATTTCTCCTTTAAAGCGTAAATAACTGTAGGGTCGGCTTGTAAAGGCCAGTTATCTTTCAGTCTATTTATATATAATTTTGCAACCATTGGCCTTTCACTAATTGTTGAAGTTTCTTTTTGAACAATAGAAGCAAGGGTAATAACTTCTGTTTTTGTTAAATTTAATTTTTTTGCTTTTGCCAATCTATTTGAATTCCAAAAGTTGTTGAATTCTTTTTGCATTTTAGATCGAAATAATTTAGCAGAAGTGTTCCAATAAAATTCATAAGTATTTGGAATATACATTCCTATTGCGGTTTTTTTATTAAACCCGCTTTCACTTATAAAAATTGGGTCATTAAAAATTTCTATAAGAGAAATTGAATCAGCTTCTATTTGTTCAGAAATTCTACCTGCTAATTTTTCAAATGTATCTTGGTTGTTAAAGGATAATTTAACAGTGGTTTGTTTACCGCTTCGCAAGAGATTCACTAATTGATTGTTACTCATCCCTTTTTTAATTGCATACTTACCTGGTTTTATAGTGTTTGGATAATTTTTCCTATTTGCAACCCAAATAAATGGTTGAACTCTTTTTAAAAAAGGTCTTATTGAATTTTCAAGATCATTAAAATTGCTATTTGTATGTATGTATAAGTAGCCTTCCTTTACTGTGTTTGGCTTGTAAATTTTATTATAAAAGTTAAAACCAAGAAAGCATCCAATAAGGATGATTAAACTAAATATTAGTAAAAAAAGTTTTTTAAGATTCATGTGTGTTTAATTAATTGATATAATATTTCATCGTTATAAGCGGAATTAGAATATATCCAGTCCTTTTTTATTCCGACTATTTTAAAATTATTTTTTTCAAAAAGAGCTATGCTTTTGGTATTATCTGAGGTAATATTAGCAAATATTTGATGTACATTTAAATATAGAAATACATAATCAATAACCAAATCCAATGCTTCTGAGGCATATCCCTTATTTTGATATTTAGGAAGAAGTAAAATCCCAATTCCCACACGTTTGTGCTGTGGGTTAAAATCAAATAAGTCAATCATACCTACAGGGTTATTTTCCATATTTGAAATTACGAATCGATACTGTTTAGCTTCATAAATATCCTGATGCGAATTTTCAATATATTGTTTTAAAATATATTTAGAAAAAGGTGTTTGAGTACTGCTAATCTCCCAAAATTGTTCGTTGTTTTCTGTAGAAAACAGGAAATCTAAATCTTCAGGTTCTAGTGCACGCAAACTTATATGTTTCCCTATTAAATTAGCCATTAGATTGTTATGCTTCCTTTAAATACGAATTCTGCCGGGCCCTTTAAAAATACATTTGTAAATAATTTTTCTTGTTTTTCAAAGGATACTTCAAGATTCCCACCTAAAACCTCGATTTGAATAACGCTATTTTTTGTTTTGCCTTTATTACTTGCAGCTATTGCTACCGCCGTAACGCCAGTACCACAAGCCAACGTTTCGGCCTCAACTCCACGTTCGTAAGTTCTAACTTTAAAAGAATCTTCAGAGGTTTGCTCAGCAAAATTCACGTTGGTACCAGCTTCAAAATAAGGAGCTCCATATCTGATTTTCGCACCCAATTCTTTAACATCTAAATTTGAAACTTCATTACAAAAGCTTACATGATGAGGCGAACCAGTATTTAGAAATGAATGATTATTTGATTCTTCTATTTGATGAATGTCAATCATTTTTAATTTTACTAGGCCATTTTCAATAGTTGCGTAATGTAAGCCATCAACGGCATTAAAAGTGGTTTCATTTTTTATAACATTTATTTTTTTAGCAAATGCAACCAAACATCTACCTCCGTTGCCACACATGCTGCCTTCATTACCATCAGCATTAAAATAAACCATTGTAAAATCTTCATTTTTAGATGGTTCTAGTAAGATTAATCCATCGGCACCAATTCCAAAACGTCTATCACATAATTTATGTATGAGTTTTGGATTGTTTTTTGGAAAAAAAAGACCTCTATTATCAATCATGATAAAGTCGTTTCCGGCACCTTGATATTTAAAAAAATGTAGTTCCATTATTACAAATGTACTAAATAATTAGCTAGTTTTTTTTAATTATAAAAGGCTAGTAGGTCAAAATGTTAAAAACAGTTAAATGAGCGTTAATGAAGCGTTAAAGCATTTTTTTGAATATAATAAATTGATAATTTTGATTATTATTTTAAAAAAAGAAATAGATGAAAAAAATATTAGCTATTGTTTTGTTCTCGGCTTTAGGTGGTGCTATAACATTAGGTACTTATAAATTATTTATGGAAAAACCTCTGGTTGTTATAGGAGAACCTATTGATTCTGAGCCTTTAACTGTAAAAACTAATTTTACAAATGCTTTAAATGTTTCAGCTGAAAATACAGACTTTACTGTTGGGGCTGAGAAAACATTAAATGCTGTGGTTCATGTTAAAAACACCGTGTTTAAAACTATAAAAGATCCATTTGCAGAACTGTATTATGGGCACGGAAATGGAACAAGAAAGTATTCTCAGGTTGGTACAGGGAGTGGCGTTATTATTTCATCGGATGGATATATTATTACGAATAATCATGTGATTGATAAAGCTACAGAAATAGAAGTTACTTTAAATAATAAAAAAGAATATAAAGGGAAAATTATTGGTGTAGATGCAACAAATGATATTGCATTGATAAAAGTAGAGGCTAAAGATTTACCATACATAACTTTTGGAGATTCTGATTATGTAAAAGTTGGAGAATGGGTTCTTGCTGTTGGAAATCCTTATAATTTAACATCTACAGTAACCGCTGGAATAATTAGTGCAAAAGGTAGAAATTTGGGTGGAACTAATAAAGTAAATTCATTCATTCAAACTGATGCAGCTGTAAATCCGGGTAATAGTGGAGGTGCATTGGTAAACACAAAAGGAGAACTTATTGGAATTAACACGGCAATCTCTTCAACAACAGGCTCATTTGTTGGGTATTCTTTTGCAGTACCATCAAACATTGCAAAAAAAGTAGTTGAAGATTTAATGGAGTTTGGAAACGTACAAAAAGCGGTACTTGGTGTTGCAGGAGGCGAGCTAGATAGTAAAGTTGCAGAAAATTTAGAGATTAATAATACGGAAGGTTTTTATATTTCTGAAGTTATTGAGAATTCTGGGGCTGAAAAAGCAGGGTTAAAAACTAAAGATATTATAGTAAAATTGGATGGTATTAAAATATCAACCTTTGCCGATTTATCAGGTTTTATTAGAACAAAAAGGCCAGGTGATACGGTTGAAGTGACATATTTAAGAAATGGAACTAAGCATTCTGTTAAGGTGGTTTTAAGTAAGAATGAGGTTAGTAAAGTATCTACTTTAGGTTTGGAATTGAAAAATTTGGATAAATCTGAGTTAAAAAAAATGCAAATTGAAAATGGGGTTAAGGTAAAAGGTATTTCGAATAAGGAGTTAATGCACTATGGTGTTCAAAAAGGTTATATAATCGTTGCGATAAATAATAAGAAAGTAAATGATGTAAATCAAGTGAATGAGATCATAGCTGATAAACTGACTAATGAAGTATTGAGAATTGAAATGTTAAACCTTAAAGGAGAATTAGAACGTTATATTTTTAGATAAAAAATGGAGATAAATAAAAAAGCCTTTCAAAACTGAAAGGCTTTTTTATTTGAATTGCCTTGCGAAAACGTTTGAAATTGGTATTTTTGTAAAAAATAACTAAACTTTCAAAACATGTCATTTAACGAACTTTATGAAAAAGAATTAGCTTTTCAAACCGATAGAAGGAGGGCAACTGTTGAATTTATTAGAATTATCAGTGATCTATGGTATGAAGATACGATTGAACTTATTTTATTTAGAAATCAATTAATTGATCGAAATGTAAGTGAAATTTTGAATTTGGTTGAATATGCAAGTGATTTTGTTCAAAAACCAATCTCAATTTTTGACGCTGTTGAAATTTCCCGAGAAATTAAAAAGCAGAAATATCCCCCTTCAAAAATAGATATAGGGAAATTGGTGTATGAATTTCATTTAGATGAAAATCAACATTCTTTTAAAGATTTTGTGAATGAAAAATTAGCTGATGCAAAAAACTCTAAATATATTGATTCTAAAGATGTTATACTTTATGGTTTTGGTCGTATTGGTCGATTATTAGCTCGAGAGTTAATGGCACGTGCAGGTAAAGGAAATTTAATGCGATTAAGAGCAATTGTCACAAGGGATGAAATAACTGAAGACATTTTAGAAAAAAGAGCTTCATTATTAAGAAACGATTCTGTTCATGGAGATTTTCATGGGACTGTTAGCATTGATGTTGATAAAAAAGCTTTAATTATTAATGGAACAACAGTTCACATCATTAAAGCAAACGCACCAGAAGAAATAGATTATACCCAATATGGAATTTTTGATGCCTTGGTTATTGATAATACTGGAGTGTTTAGGGATAAAGAAGCTTTAAGCAGACATTTAAAGTCAAAAGGAGTTTCAAAAGTTTTATTAACTGCACCAGGGAAAGGAGTACCAAATATTGTACATGGTGTAAATCATAAAGAATATGATCCTGAAAAAGTTGATATTTTTTCAGCAGCGTCTTGTACTACTAACGCTATTACACCTGTTTTAAAGGTTATGGAAGAAAATTTTGGTGTTGTAAATGGACATTTAGAAACGATTCATGCATATACTAATGATCAAAATTTGGTAGATAATATGCATAAAAAATATAGAAGAGGTAGAGCAGCAGCATTAAATATGGTAATTACTGAAACGGGTGCTGGCCAAGCTGTTACAAAGGCTTTGCCTTCATTTGAAGGGAAATTAACTTCAAATGCAATTAGAGTACCTGTACCAAATGGTTCTTTAGCTATTTTAAATCTGAAATTGGAAAATTCGGCAAATAGAGAAACAATTAATACTATTATGAAAAAGTATGCTTTAGAAGGAGATTTAGTTGAGCAAATTAAATATTCTTTGAGCAATGAGTTGGTTTCTTCTGATATTGTAGGAACTTCAGCTCCAGCAATTTTTGATAGTCACGCTACAATTTCTAATAATGATGGGTCAAATGTAATATTATATGTTTGGTATGACAATGAATATGGTTATAGCCATCAGGTTATTAGGTTAGCACGTTACATTTCACAAGTAAGAAGATTTACTTATTATTAAAAATAAAAAAAGCCGAAACAATAAGTTTCGGCTTTTTCTTGTAATTAAATATTTATTAAATGAACAACATTTGAGTTCCTTCAATATCAGCTTTATTATAAAAATCACCAATAGTTAAGACACCGTCTAAATCGTCAATTAAGTCTTCTTCACTTAAATGGAACATATCAACAGCTAATTTACAAGCCCATAATTTAACACCTGAAGCAGATAAAATTTCTATGAATTCATCAACTGGGGGCATATCTAATTTTTCCATTTCTTTTTTCATCATTTTTGTGGCAAATGCTTCCATCCCTGGTAAACCACCAAGCATTGTTGGAATATGCATTGCAGGATTACCTACTGTTGCTACATGTAAATGATTTAATTTTTTCTTTTGTATCGCTTCTAACCCAAAAAACGTAAAAAATATTTCAGATTCAATTCCTTCCATTCTTGCTCCATTTGCCATAACAAATGCTGCGTAAACATTTTCTATTGTTGCTTTCGATAAAATAAAAAGCATTTTTTTAACTTTTGTTGTGCTCATAATTTTTTATTTTAAGAATTAGATACAGCTTTTTGGTTTTGGAACCCCAGCTACTTTAGTTGATATTTTTAATGGTCCACCAGGGAAAAGAGCGTAAAATTCTTTAATATCAATTACTCCACTTTTTTTAATTCCTCTTACTGATAAAGGATTTCCTGCTTTAACCTGTTCTTGAATCCAGTTGATAACTTCCCAATGACGGTCAGTCATTTCAATTCCTTCTTCTTTTGCTAGTTCTGTACCAACTTCTTTATTCCATTGTGAAAAATCACTTAAATATCCATCTTCTGTTAGAATTACTTTAATTCCTGCTAATACTGCTTCCATAATTTTTAATTTTAATTTATTTTTTTTCCTTTTTTTGTCATATTTCTACTAACCATTGGGATTGGAATTCCTTTTAATAACATATTCCAGTAAATCCATCTAAATGCTAATTTCCCCCAGTGGTTAAATACACTTTCTTTTAATAATTTTAATGGTCCAATTCCAGGTATTGGGAAAGTACCTTCAACTGGCTCTTGTTTATAATTGAAGTCAATTAATAAAGCTTTATTGTTTCCAGTTTCAATAAAACAGTTTGCGTGTCCGTCAAACTCTTCTTTTAATGGTTTTCCATCAATATAGAGTAAAATATTATCGGTTAATGTTTCTGAAGCAAAGTGAGCAACAGAACCAGCTTTTGATGCGGGTACATTAGTAGCGTCTCCAATAACAAATACATTTTCATTATCTAGCGACTGTAGCGTGTTATGGTGAGTAGGAACAAAGTTTAAATCATCTCCCATTCCAGAGCGTTCAATCACTTCATCACCCATATTTGTTGGAACGGTTACAAGTAAATCATAATCTACTCTTCTTTCTCCATAATCAACAATTTGATTATTATCGTTATCTACTCTTTCTATTTCAAAATCTGTAACAACCTTAATATTCTTTTCTTTCATTAAGTGACTTAAGGCAGCAGTAGCTTTAGGTTTTGTAAATGCACCTCCAAGTGGAGTTACATAAGTCAATTCAACCTTATCTCTCATTCCTTTTTTAGTGAAATAAGAGTCAGCTAAGAAAACAAATTCTAAAGGGGCAACTGGGCATTTAATTGGCATTTCTGTAAAATGAACGACCATTTTCCCTCCTTTAAATTCTCTTAATTTATTTCTTAAAGCTAAAGAACCTTCATAAGTATAAAAATCAAACACATTTTTGTGCCAGTTTTTACCTTTCATTCCTTCTGTTTCTTGAGGTGCAATTTTACAACCTGTAGCAACAATTAAAATGTCGTAATTTAATGTTTCATCTTCTAATTGAACTTTATTTTCTTTTGGAAAAATTTGTTCAATTCTTTTTTGAATATAATTTACTCCTTTTGGAATGAATTTTTTTCCAACTTTTTTAACTTGGTCTTCTGTATAAATATCAAAAGGTAAAAACAAAAATCCTGGTTGGTAATAATGTGTTTTGAATTGATCAACAATTGTGATATTCCACTGGTTTTTGTTTAATTTAGATCTTAGGTGGTTCGCCATCATTGTTCCTGAAGTTCCAGCACCTAATATTAAAATGTTTTTCATTATTAGTAGTTTAATTTATTTTATTTTTGTTAAGCTTTTTAGCTTTTAATTATGATGTAAAATTAGTGCAGTTCTATAATCTGAGATATGATAAAAGTCAGTCTTCAATGTAATGATTGTTACAGTATAGCTTGATTATGTTGAGTTTAGGGTTGTTATAATTTCATTAGCTTAATGGAAAAATATGATTAATTTAGCCATGAATATATATAGGTATGATAAGGAATATTGAACAAATAATAAAGCAGCTTAGGGATGAATTAAATAGTCATAATTATAATTATTATGTATTAGATAATCCTTCAATTTCAGACTACGAATTCGATATTAAATTGAAAGAATTAGAAAAGTTGGAAATTGAGAATCCTCATTTTTTTGACCCAAATTCACCGACTCAAAGAGTAGGAGGTGAGGTAACTAAAAACTTTAATACTGTTGTTCATAAAAACAGAATGTATTCTTTAGATAATTCATATTCAAAAGAAGATTTAATCGATTGGGAAAAGCGCGTTTTAAAAATTGTTGGCACTGATAAGGTTAGTTACACATGTGAACTTAAATATGATGGGGCATCTATAAATTTATACTATGAAGATGGGAAGTTAGTGAGTGCAGTTACAAGAGGTGATGGTTTTCAAGGAGATGAGGTAACTGCAAATATTAAAACAATAAAATCCATTCCGCTAATTTTAAAGGAACAATTTGTTGATAATTTTGAAATAAGGGGAGAAATTATTTTACCGTATGAAGGTTTTAATAAAATGAATGAAGAACGTATTGATATTGGAGAAGAACCTTATAGAAACCCTCGAAATACGGCTAGTGGAAGTTTAAAATTACAAGATAGTGCGGAAGTTTCAAAACGCCCTTTGGATTGTTTGTTATATCATATAGTTTCAGATAAAATAATAAAGCCTACACATTTTGAAACGTTGGAAATTGCTCGAAAAATGGGATTTAAAATTCCGAATGCAATTAAAGAATGCAGTTCCTTAGATGAAGTATTTAATTTTATTGAAAAGTGGGATAAAGAGCGCTTCAACTTGCCATATGAAACTGATGGAGTTGTTATTAAAGTCAACTCTTTAGCGTTACAAGATGAATTAGGTTATACGGCAAAATCACCTCGTTGGGCAATTGCATATAAGTTTAAAACAGAACAGGAAAGTACTATTTTAAATGAAATTACTTACCAGGTCGGTAGAACAGGCGCTATTACTCCTGTCGCAAATTTAGAACCTGTAGAATTAGCTGGTACAACTGTAAAACGGGCTTCATTGCACAATGCAGATCAGATTGAAAAACTCGATATTAGAATAGGAGATTTGGTTTTTGTTGAAAAAGGAGGGGAGATTATTCCAAAAATTGTTGGAGTTGATTTAGATAAAAGACCCTTGTACTCTGAACCAACAAAATATATAACACATTGCCCAGATTGTAATACGGAGTTAATACGGACTGAAGGAGATGCAAAGCATTATTGCCCGAATGAGTATGGTTGTCCAACTCAAATTACTGGAAGAATTCAACATTATATCAGTAGGAAAGCTATGAATATTGATGGTATTGGGGCTGAAACTATTGAGTTATTATTTAAAGAAGGATTAATTAATAATTATGCCGATTTGTATGAATTAAAAGAAGAGCAAATCATTCCTTTAGAGAGAATGGCAGAAAAATCTGCTCAAAATATAATTTTAGGAATAGAAAAATCGAAGGAAATTCCTTTTGAAAAGGTGCTTTTTGCTTTAGGGATTAGATTTGTTGGGGAAACAGTTGCAAAAAAATTAGCGAAACATTTTAAATCGATAGATAATTTAATGAATGCTAGTTTTGAAGAATTGATTACTGTAGATGAAATTGGTGAACGAATTGCAAATAGTGTATTAGATTTTTCTTCTAATTTAATGAATATTCAGTTAGTTGATCGGTTGAAAAAATACAATGTTCAGCTACAGGTTTCAGCTGCTTCGTTGGAGAATACAAGTACCATATTACAAGGGAAAATTTTCGTTGTTTCAGGTGTATTTACTCATTTTGGAAGAAATGACCTAAAAAAATCAATTGAAGATAATGGAGGTAAAGTAGCAAGTTCTATTTCTTCAAAAACGACTTATATTGTTGCAGGTGATAATATGGGGCCAAGCAAGCTTGTTAAGGCAGAAAGTTTGGGTGTTCCAATTATTTCAGAATTCGACTACATAAAATTATTAGAATAAAATTTAAATTTTAAGGTTTAAATATTCTTTGTGGTTCAATAAATAATGATCAAATAAAGAAGAAATTAGGGTTTTAAATATTATCAATTATAATTCTATTTCTTCTTATTTTTATTTTGCCTTCTTTTTCAAGAATTTTCAGTAATCGAGAAACTACAACTCGGGAAGTGTGAATATCATCAGCAATTTCTTGGTGAGTTATTATCAATGTTGTGTTTTCCATTATTTTAACTTTATCAGTGAGGTATTTATGAAGCCTGTCATCTAATTTCATAAATGCTAAACTATCTATAGATTCCACCATTTCAATTAAACGCATATGGTAGCTGTCTATAATGAAATGTCTCCATGATTTATATTTAGCGAGCCATTCATCTATTTTTTCAACGGGTATAAATATACCTTCGGTTTCTTTTTCTGTAACACCCCTAAACATGCTTTTTGTTCGGTTGATACAATTAATGAAAGAAATAGCACAGGTATCTCCTTTTTCTAAGAAGTATAAAGCTATTTCCTCACCATTTTTATCTTCTCTAATTATTTTTACAGCTCCGCTTAATATTAATGGTACATGCGTCATTTTATCCCCTATATCAATTAAAAGTTCATTAGAATTAATTGTTCTGTGAATTCCTGTATTTACTATTTCGTCAATTAATTCTTTTTCGAAAACGAGTGAATAGTAATCGTTTAATTTTTCTTTTAATACTTCTTTATCTGTTGTCATAATTAATTTATAAAGGATGAAGCAGTATAAATTTACAAAAAAAGAAGGAAGAGTAATAAAATACTAATTAGTTTTTTAATTAATTAGTATTTTATTGAGTGTCTTTTGTTTTTAATACGATTCAATTTTTTCAATTGGAATTTGAAATTTTTATAGTCATTATTAATTCCAAATTACAAATAATCAAAAGTTGTATATTACGAACTATATTAATTTATTAAAAATGAGGAGAATTAAAATTGCATCTTTTATATTTAGTCTTATTTCCGTAATACATATTGTTGGAATTATTTTAAAAATTGCGAGACTGAGTTTAATATCTAAACCTTTAATATTGCTCTCATTAATAGTATTGTATGGAGTTTCGTCTAATAACAAAAATAAATGGTATGTTCTTGCATTAATTTTTTCATTTTTTGGGGATGTTTTTTTGATGTTTGAAGGAGAATTATATTTTATAATAGGACTGATTTCATTTTTATTAGCTCATTTTGTTTTTATTAAAATTGTTTTAAAAAGAATAGAATTTACCTCAATAAAACGAATTTATATAAGTTCAATTCCATTTGTAATGTTTTTTATTTTATTAATATTTACATTAAAAGATTCTCTAAATGAAATGTTAGTGCCTGTAATAGTTTATGGATTAACGATTTCTGCTTTTGGAACAATTTCTTTGATAAATTATAGAGAAACAAAATCTAGGAAATCAATGGCAATGCTAATTGGCTCAATTCTTTTTATGATATCAGATTCAATTTTGGCAATTAATAAGTTTTATGAACCTTCTCATTATTTTGAGGTGATAGTAATGTTAACCTATATTTTGGCTCAATATTTTATTTATCGCTCGATGTTTTTTGAAAGAATTAAAGATGATATTTAGGTTCAGAACTCTTAAAAAAAGAAACTTAGAATCATAAAAAAAACTTTTTCGAGGAAATGAAAAAGTTTTTTTTAATAATTTTAGTTGATCTCTATTTAGAGAAAATTTCGTTGTGTTGTTCTTGAACTCTAATAAATGTAGTTCTTTTAGTTAATTCTTTTAATCGGCTAGCCCCAACATAAGTGCAAGTAGATCGTAAACCCCCTAAGAAATCCTGAATTGTATTTTCAACTGGACCTCTATAAGGTATTTCTACAGTTTTTCCTTCCGAAGCTCTATATTCAGCCACACCACCAACGTGTTTATTCATTGCAGTTTCTGAACTCATTCCATAAAACTGCTTAAATTGTTTACCATTCACTTCAATTGTTTTCCCACCACTTTCTGAGTGTCCGGCTAGCATTCCACCAAGCATTACAAAATCTGCACCACCACCAAATGCTTTTGCGATATCTCCAGGTATTTTACAACCTCCATCTGAAACTATTTGACCACCTAAACCGTGTGCTGCATCTGCACATTCAATAATTGCTGAAAGTTGAGGGTATCCAACACCAGTTTTTACTCTAGTTGTACAAACCGAACCTGGGCCAATTCCTACTTTAATAATGTCTGCGCCTGCTAATAATAATTCTTCAACCATTTCTCCGGTAACTACATTACCAGCCATAATAATTTTATCAGGATATTGCTCTCTCGTTTTCTTTACAAAATTTACAAAATGTTCAGAATAACCATTTGCAACATCAATGCAGATAAATTTTAATTCAGGATTTTGATTAAAAATAGCAGCTATCTTTTTAGAATCATTAGCTCCAGTACCAGTACTAACGGCGATATAATCACATAGTTCGGCTGAAGTTGAATTCATAAAGGTTTTCCATTCTTGTAGTGAATAGTGCTTGTGAATAGCAGTAAACAATTTATGGTTGGCTAAGGTTTTAGCCATCTCAAATGTTCCAACCGTATCCATATTGGCTGCCATAATTGGTATACCATTCCATTTGTAGTTGCTATGTAAAAAAGTAAAATTTCTATCTAATGTAACTTGTGATCTTGAGCTTAAAGTAGATCTTTTTGGGCGGATCATTACATCCTTAAATCCCAATTTCAAATCTGTTTCTATACGCATTCTAATATTTTTTTTTAAACAATTATACTTTTTCCTTTACTAACTATATTTTTGTCACTATCAAAATAAAAATCAATTCTTCCAACATTTATTCCATAACAACCTACTTGATTTACCAATACGTTTTCTCCTACAATATTTTTAGTTACAGTAGGTTTTGGTAAAAATGTATGGGTATGACCTCCAATAATAAGATCAATATCTTTAGTTTTTGATGCTAATTCTAAATCACTGACTTTGTTAATTCCTTTTTTATAGTGGTAGCCTAAATGGGATAAACAAATTATTAAATCGCATTGTTCATCATCATTTAATATTCTACTCATATCCCTTGCTACTTCAATAGGGTCGTTATATATCGTTTCTTTATACATTCTTGGATCCACTAGCCCATTTAATTCTATTCCAATTCCAAATACGCCTATTTTAATTCCGTTTTTTATAAAAACTTTATATGGTTTTACATGACCATCTAAAACGGTATTTTTAAAATCATAATTGGCAGATACAAATTCAAATTTTGCATTTGGAAGTTGAGCATATAAGCCATCAATACTATTGTCGAAGTCATGATTTCCAATAGTGGCAGCATCGTATTTAAGAGTACTCATTAATTTAAATTCCAGTTCTCCACCGTATAAATTAAAATAGGGTGTTCCTTGAAAAATATCTCCTGCATCTAATAATAAGGTGTGTGGGTTTTCAAGTCTTATGCTTTCAATTAAAGTAGCACGTCTCGCAATACCTCCTTGATTTGGATATTTGTAGTGAGTACTTGGAAATGGTTCAATATGACTATGAACATCATTTGTATGTAATATTGTAATATGTTTCGAACTTTCTTCAGCAAAAGATTGTAGTGATAAACCTCCAAGTGTTAAAAACGCCGACGCAGCAGTTGTTTTTTGTATAAAATTTCTTCTTTTCATAATGTTAATTTTCACTACGGAATCTGCCGTCTAGTTTTACCTTTATTGTATCAGTTTCTTTTAAAAAATCGATTATTGCATTTCTAACTTTATAGTCTAATTTATGAATAGCAATAGGTTCCTTGAAAAAATTCATGCGATCACCACCTGTTTGCAAATAATCTGAAGTTAGTACGAAGTATGTTTTATTTGGGTCAATTTTTTTATTATTAATTGTTAATTCATACCCACTTTTTGTAATGGTTAAATTAAATTGTTTAGATAATGGGTGTGCTAATTTTTCTTGAATTAAGTAATTAACAAGTTCTTCAATTTTTTTTGGAGAAAGTTCAACAACGAGAAGGCTGTTTTCAAAAGGCATTAAATTGAATGCGTTTTGCGTTGAAATTTCACCTTGTGTAATTCCAGCTCTAATACCACCGTAATTAAACATAGCAAAATCGATATTTTTACCTGTTCTGCTATTAAAAACTGGATTTGCTCTTTCATAACATAAATCGGCCATTAAATTCCCTAAAGAACTTTCAAGTTCGCCATCCGTTCTTACTAAATTAACAGCAGTATAACTTAAAATGGCACTCATTTCTTGCTCAGTCCTTTCCTTGTATGGTTTTATGATATCTTCAATTTCTATATTTGACTTTATCGCCTCTGTAACTGGAAGTTGCTTACCTTCAATTTTCACTAAATATTGAGGTTCATCTTTACAACCTAATAGAAGGTTTATAATAAATAATGAAATAATAATTTTTTTCATTGTTGAAATACTATCGATTTATATTAATTTTGTATCCAAACCGTAAATATAGATGATTTTTACAGGATTGAAACGAAAAAGCAATCAATTATTTTTTAATAATAATTGGGAAAAGTTACTTGAAAAGTCAAGTATTGACTCCGCAAGTAAAGTTAAAAAGATCTTATTAATATTGGATGAAGTTTCTAGTAAAGACGAAATAAAAAATCAATTATTAGAGGTTTTAAGCATTCCAGATGGTAAAGTGGATATGGTTGTTTTTCAGCAAAAAACAAAAAAAGATCAAGATGTGAAGGATATCTTCACTCCTAAAAATTTTGGTTGGAGTGGCAAACATAAAGGTGAGGTTGTAAAAAATATATTAACAAATAAATATGATTTGTTAATTAATTATAGTAAAGTTGAGAATGTATATAGCAACTTGCTAATATTGTATTGTAAAGCAGCATTTAAAATTGGTTTTGGACACTTAGATAACAGATTGTATGATTTGATTATAAATTGTGATTTAGCTGATAAATCGCTGTTTAATAAAGAGTTAAGAAAATATTTATTGATATTAAAAAAAATATAATGAAAGAATTGTTTGGTACTGGAGTAGCGTTAGTAACGCCTTTTAACGAGGATAAATCGGTTGATTTTGAAGGGTTAAAACGTTTAGTGAACTTTCAAATAGATAATGGAGTAAATTACTTAGTTGTTTTAGGCACAACAGGTGAGCCAGCAACTTTAACCGCTAAAGAAAAGGAGCAGGTTAAGGATACAATTATAAAAACAAATAATGGTAGATTACCTTTAGTTATTGGAATTGGGGGTAATAATACAATGGCGGTTGTAAATGAAATTAAAACGACAGATTTATCTAATTTCTGTGCAATATTGTCGGTGTCTCCATACTATAATAAACCAACTCAGGAAGGTATTTATCAGCATTTTAAAGCTGTTTCAGAAGCTAGTCCTTTACCAATTATATTATACAATGTTCCAGGAAGAACAGGGAAAAATTTTGAACCAAAAACAGTATTAAGGTTAGCAAATGATTTTAAAAATATTGTAGCTGTAAAAGAAGCTGCAGGAGATATTGTACAAGCTATGCGTTTAATTCAGCATAAACCAACCGATTTTATGATTATCTCAGGTGATGATATGATTGCATTACCAATGGTTTTGGCTGGAGGAGCTGGTGTGATTTCAGTAATTGGACAAGGACTCCCTAAGGACTTTTCTGAAATGATCCTACTTGGTTTAAATGGAAAAATAAAAGAAGCTAATAAGTTGCATTACAAGATGTTGGATAGTATCGATTTTATTTTTGAAGAATGTAACCCTTCAGGGATAAAAGCACTTTTAAATAAGGTTAATATTAGTTCACAACATGTTCGTTTACCTTTAGTCGCTGCTTCTTATGAATTACAACAAAAAATCAATAACTTTGTAGATAAGTATTAGATGAATTTCTAATCAAAAGTATAATCAATAAATAAGAATATTAAAAATATACAAATATTATGTTATCAGAAAGAATGCAATCCGTTTTAAATAAACAAATAAGAATTGAAGCAGAGTCATCACAAATATATTTATCTATGGCTTCTTGGTCAGAGGGGAAAGGATTAGAAGGTGTGGCTCAGTTTATGTATGGACAATCTGATGAAGAGCGTATGCATATGCTTAAATTTTTTAAATATATAAATGAAAGAGGCGGACATGCAAAAGTTTCTGAATTGAGCGCACCTCCTTTAGAGTTTGGTTCAATAAAAGAAATGTTTGAAACATTATTTAAGCATGAAGTTTTCGTATCTCAAAGTATCAATGAACTTGTTCATATTTCATTAGAGGAAAAAGATTATGCAACTCATAACTTTTTACAATGGTATGTTGCTGAGCAAATTGAAGAAGAAGCACAAGCCAGAACTATTTTAGATAAAATTAATTTAATTGGTGATGATAAAGGTGGCTTATATTTATTCGATAATGATATTAAGCAATTAACAGTTGTAAGTTCAGTAGCTCCAGGGGTTTAATTATTAACAAACAATTAAGATTGTTAAACAATGTTTATTGTAAAAGCGTGTTATTTTTGTGTTTTATTGAAGTAAAAAAAATCATTTTAATAATCCATATTAAATAACTAATTTTGCCAAATGCAAAAAAATAAAATTTATATTTTCATTTTATTAGTTGCTACGAGCTTAATGTCTTGTAGTGAGTACCAAAAAGTATTGAATAAAGGTGCTGTTGAAGACCAATATAAAATGGCTACAGATTTATACGAACAACAAAGTTATAATAAATCTATACAATTATTTGAGAAAATAACGCCAAGTTATAGGGGAAAACCTCAAATGGAGCGTATTCAATATATGATTGCTCAAGCTCATTATAATACTAGGCAATATACTTTGGCTGCTTATTATTTTGATAAATTTGTAAAAAATTATCCTAAAAGTTCAAAAATTGAAGAGGCAGCTTATTTATCTGCTCATAGCTATTACTTAGCTTCACCAATATATAGTTTAGACCAAAAGGATACGCGAGAAGCAATAACAGCTTTACAAAATTTTTTATATAAATACCCAGATTCAAAGAATGTTGCTGAAGCGAATCAAAATATAAAAGAGCTGACAAAAAAATTAGAAACAAAATCTTTTGAAATTGCAAGGCAATATTATCATACAGAAGATTATATTTCTGCTATTGCAGCATTTGATAATTTTCTAGGTGAATTTTTAGGAACATCTCTTAAAGAAGAAGCTTTATTTTTAAGATTTAAATCTTCTTATGAATTAGCTGCAAATAGTTATTATTTGAAGAAGGAAGCAAGATTAAAAGAAGCCGTGAAAGCTTTTGAAAAATTTAAGAAAAACTTTCCAAATTCAGAATATATAAAAGAATCTGAAAAACTTATTACTAACACAAAAGAAGAGTTAAACTCTTTATTGGCATTAAAAACTCAAACTGATGGAATATAAAAACACAAAGGCAGCTTCAACTACCATAACTTATGATAAAAATAAGATTGAGGCTCCAACAAATAACATTTACGAAGCAATTACAATTATAGCTAAAAGAGCTGATCAAATTAGTGTTGATTTAAAAAATGAACTAATTGAAAAATTAGAAGAATTTGCTACGTATACAGATAGTTTAGACGAAGTTTTTGAAAATAAAGAGCAAATCGAAGTTTCTAAATTTTACGAAAAATTACCAAAACCAACTGCTATTGCTGTTGAAGAATGGTTAGAAGGTAAAATTTACCATAGAAACCCAGAAGAAACTCAAAAATAGATGTCAGTTTTAAGCGGTAAGAATATCCTTTTAGGCGTAACTGCTGGTATTGCTGCTTATAAATCAGCGCATTTAGTTAGACTTTTTATTAAAGCAGGTGCAAACATAAAGGTAGTTATGACACCTGCTTCTAAAGATTTTGTTACTCCGTTAACACTTTCAACTCTATCCAAAAACCCAGTGTATTCTACTTTTTTTGATAAAGGAGATGCCGAAAATGAAGAATGGAATAGTCATGTAGAACTTGGCCTTTGGGCAGACTATATGGTTGTGGCTCCTGCAACGGCAAATACCTTGTCTAAAATGGCAAATGGTGTTTGTGATAATTTATTATTAGCAACTTATTTATCGGCTAAAAGTAAAGTGTATTTTGCTCCATCGATGGATTTGGATATGTATCAACACCCAACGACTAAGCAAAGTGTTGAAAAATTACAAAGTTTTGGAAATGTCTTTATTCCACCTTCAAGTGGGGAATTGGCAAGTGGATTGGTTGGTGAAGGTCGTATGGAAGAACCTGAAAATATTGTTTCCTTTATTGAAAATGATATAGTTAAAGGATTACCATTATTTCATAAAAAAATTATAATAACTGCAGGGCCAACATACGAAGCAATAGATCCTGTACGTTTTATAGGGAACCATTCATCGGGGAAAATGGGATTTGAATTAGCTAAAACTGCTGCTAAATTAGGTGCGAAAGTTTATTTAATTACAGGTCCATCAAATGAAAAGGTTTCAAGTTCTTTAATTGAAAGAATTGATGTTGTTAGTGCTGATGAAATGTATAATGCGGTTCATAAATACTATTCAACTGTTGATGTAGCTATTCTATCAGCAGCTGTTGCAGATTATAAGCCAAAAAATATAGCAGAATCTAAAATCAAAAAGACGAGCGATACAATGACAATTGAGTTAGTGAAAACTCAGGATATTTTGGCTTCGTTGGGAGAATTGAAAAAAGAACAATTTTTGGTTGGTTTTGCTTTAGAAACGAACAATGAAATTGAAAATGCAACTAATAAATTAAGGAATAAAAATTTAGATTTAATTGTATTAAATTCGTTACACGATAAAGGTGCTGGATTTAAAAAGGAGACGAATAAGGTTACAATTATTGATAAACTCGAAAAAATTTCGGAATTTAGTCTAAAATCTAAAACTGAAGTGGCTTCAGATATTTTTAATGAAATTTTGAATAAAATTTATGCGTAAAGTATTTCAAATAGTGTTATTTTTTTTCTTTGTTCTTCAATTGAAGGCTCAAGAGCTAAATTCTACTATTACTGTAAATGCTGATAAAATTCCTGGCTCCAATAAACAAATATATACAACTTTAGAAAATTCTTTAAATGAATTTGTAAATCAAAAACGTTGGACAAATTTCAATTACAAACCACAAGAAAGAATTAATTGTAATTTTACAATTACTATTTTAGAACAAAAGGGAAATGATTTTAAAGGGAATATTCAAATTCAATCTTCTCGCCCAGTTTTTAATTCTACATATCTGACTCCTGTTTTTAATTTTAAGGACGACAACTTTGCATTTGAATATACAGAATTTGAACCTTTACAGTTTAATGAAAATTCATTTGAATCTAATTTAGTTTCTGCAATAACATTCTATGCCTATATTATTATTGGTATGGATGCCGATACTTTTATGCTTAATGGAGGAACTCCATATTTTAATAGAGCCCAAAGTGTTGCTGTTCAAGCTCAACAAAGTGGTTATTTAGGTTGGAATCAAAACGATGGTTCAAAAACACGATATACATTAGTTGATAATTTAGTTTCTCCTAGTTATAGTTTGTTTAGAAGCAGTATGTATGAATATCATAGAAGTGGACTTGATAAAATGAGTTTGGATAAAAAAATGTCTAAACAAGCTATAGGAAATGCAATTGCTACTATGAAAGAGATTTATAATTCAAGACCAAATGCATTTCTATTAAGAATTTTTATGGATTCAAAAGCCGATGAGATAGTAAGTGTGTTTTCTGATGGACCAAACTATGATACTTTTAAATTAAAGGAAAACCTCTTAAAGATTTCACCTATTAATTCATCAAAGTGGAACGAAATAAAGTAGTTTTTTAAATCTCTTATACTAGAATGCTTACAAATCTTTCCATAAAAAACTACGCGTTAATTGATAATTTATCAGTTAAGTTTAAAAACGATTTATCTATTATTACTGGTGAAACAGGCGCTGGTAAATCAATTTTATTAGGTGCGCTTGGTTTAGTTCTTGGTAAAAGAGCAGATTCTACTACTTTAAAAGATTCAGATAATAAGTGCATAATTGAAGCTCAGTTTTCAATTTCTAATTATCAATTAGAATCCTTTTTTCAGGAAAATGATATTGATTTTGAAAATCAAACAATTATTCGAAGAGAAATTTTACCAAGTGGTAAATCCAGAGCTTTTATAAACGATACTCCAACCACATTACAAGTTTTATTAGCTTTAAGTGAAAAGTTAATTGATGTTCATTCACAACATCAAACACTTGAATTGTCAGATTCAGATTTTCAATTTCAAATTATTGATGCGCTAGCAAATAACTCGGCTAAAATTGAATCATATAAAAGAGGTTTAATCCTATTTAATAAGCTAACGAAAGAACTTAAACTTCTTAAGAAAGATCAGGAGCTTGCAAATGAACAATACGAATATAACTCTCATTTGTTGAAAGAATTAGTATTGGCTAAATTTCAGGTTGGTGAACAGCCAGAAATTGAGCAATCCTTAGATAAATTAAATAATATTGAAGAAATTAAATTAAATTTATCTGATGCACAGTCTATTGCGTTAAGTGATGAGGTGGGTGTACAAACATTATTAACGTCTTTCACAAATAATTTACTTAAAATTTCATCATATTCTAGTGAGTATGATGAGTTGTATAATCGTGTTTTAAGTTTAAAAATTGAGTTTGATGATATTTCTGGTGAAATTGAAAATTTAAATGAAAATGTAGATTTTGATTCTTCTGAGTTAGAAAAATTGAATAATAGGTTACAACTAATTTATAATTTACAAAAAAAACATAGTGTAACTTCAATTGAGGAGTTATTGGTTATTCAGGAAGAATTATCTGTGAAAATAGATGCCGTTGAGAATTCTTCTTCGCTTATTATTGAAAAAGAAAAAGAAGTGAGTAGTGTTGCTGAAAAAATTGATAAATTGGCAAAATCAATTTTCAAAGACAGAGAAAAATCTATTCCAGTACTTATAAAAAAGTTAGAAGATTCTTTGGCTAATTTAGGTATGGAAAACACTCGATTTAAGATTGTTATAAATCATACCAGTCAATATTTCCAAAATGGAAAGGATGAATTACAGCTTTTAATTTCTGCAAATAAAGGCGCTAATTTTGGTGACTTGAAAAAGGTGGCTTCAGGAGGTGAAATGTCTCGGATTATGTTATCTATAAAAGCGATTCTATCTCAATATTTAAATTTACCAACTATTATTTTTGATGAAATAGATGCTGGTGTTTCTGGGGATGTTTCACAAAAAATGGCTGAGATTATGCAAGAAATGAGTAAAAATATGCAAGTTATAACCATTACTCATTTACCTCAAATTGCAGCAAAAGGAATACAGCATTATAAAGTTTATAAAGAAGATATTGATAATAATATTGTAACTCAATTAAAGGAGCTAACTGAAAAGGAAAGAATTATGGAAATTGCAGAGATGTTAGGAGGTAAAAACATAACTTCTACGGCAATTGAACATGCAAAACAGCTATTGCATTAAGAAATTACTATATTTGCGGCCTAAATTAAATTAAATCAAAACAAATACGATTATGTATAACTTACTTAAAGGGAAAAAGGGGATTATTTTTGGAGCATTAGATTCAAAATCTATTGCATGGAAAGTAGCCGAACGAGCACATGAGGAAGGAGCTAAATTTGTTTTAACAAATGCACCAGTTGCATTAAGACTTGGAACTATTTCAGATTTGGCAGAAAAAACTGGATCTATTGTTATTCCAGCAGATGCTACATCAATTATGGATCTTGAAGAATTGGTTGATAAAGCAATGGAAATTTTAGGTGGTAAAATTGATTTTGTTTTACATTCAATAGGAATGTCTGTTAATGTACGTAGAGGAAATCATTATACATTACAAGATTATAATTTTACAAAAACTGGATTCGATGTTTCTGCTTTATCTTTTCATAGAGTAATGAGCGTTTTATATAAAAAGGATGCAATGAATGAATGGGGAAGTATTGTTGCTTTATCATATATGGCAGCTCAACGTGTATTTCCTGATTATAATGATATGGCTGATAATAAAGCTTATTTAGAATCTGTTGCTCGTAGTTTTGGATATTTCTTTGGACGTGATAAAAAAGTAAGAGTAAATACAATATCTCAATCTCCAACGCCAACAACAGCTGGTAGTGGTGTTAAAGGATTTGATGGATTTATTGCGTATGCTGAAAAAATGTCACCACTTGGAAATGCTACCGCTTTAGAATGTGCTGATTATACAATTAGTTTATTTTCTGATTTAACAAAAAAAGTAACGCTTCAAAATTTATTTCATGATGGTGGTTTTTCAAATATGGGTGTAAGTACGGCCATTATGGATGATTTCATGAGTAATTATAAACAAGAAGACGAAGTAGAAGAAGAAGAAGAAGAAGAACCTACTAAAAAAATGAAGAAATAATAGATTATTTTCTATAAATGTAAAAAGCGGTGATTTTAAATCACCGCTTTTTTTTGTGTGTTAATTTCTAAAGCTAGAGCAAAAATAAAATTTAACATTTTTAATTTTAGAAGTATGAATTTTATCATGCTTTTCGTGGATTAATTGCTATAATTTAGAATCTTAAAAATTATACAACTTAATATTTTCATATGAGACCACTTAAAATTATAGTACTGGCAAAGCAAGTACCGGATACTCGACATGTAGGACCGGATGCTATGAAGCCCGATGGTACTGTTAATAGAGGTAAGCTTTCAACCGTTTTTAATCCGGATGATTTACATGCTTTAGAGCTTGCATTAAATATAAAAGATCGAGTACCTGGAACTGAAGTTACAATCTTAACTATGGGACCTCAAAAGGCTGCAGATATTATTAGAGAAGGTTATTATCGCGGTGTTGATAATGGTGTTATGATTTCTGATAGGAGATTTGGAGGTGCTGATACTTTAGCAACAAGTTATACTTTAGTAAAAGGAATTGAAAAATTAGCTCCTTATGATTTAATTCTTGGCGGAAGACAAGCCATTGATGGAGACACTGCTCAAGTAGGACCTCAATGTGCTAATAAATTAAAAATTCCTCAAGTTACTTATGTTGAGAAGGTTATTGAAATTAATGAAGATGCAATTGTTGCAAGAAGACGTTTAGAAAAAGGTATTGAAACAGTTTCAGCTCCGTTTCCTTGCTTAATAACTGTTCACGGTTCTTCTCCTACTTGCAGATCACGACATGCTAAAAAAGTAATGAAATATAAATATGCTAGAACAAAGACAGAACTAAGATCTGCCGATGATTTAATTTTATCATTACATGAACAAAGACCGTATTTAACGATTCCAGAATGGAGTGTTGAAGATATTAATGCTGATTTGGAAAAAATTGGATTGGCAGGTTCACCTACAAAAGTAAAAAGTGTTGAGAATATTGTTTTAACAGCTAATGAAGCTAAAATATTAAACGATTCTGATGCTGATATTGAAATGATGATTAAAGAATTAATTGAACATCATACCATTGGGTAATTTATAAAAACTTTAAAAGTATTAATGATGAAAAGTGTAATGGTATATTGCGAAGTTGAGAATCAAAAAGTAGCAGACATTAGTCAAGAATTGTTATCGGCTGGAAAGCGTTTAGCACAAAAACTAGGATGTCCTTTAAATGCTATGATTTTCGGAGCAAACTTAAAAGATATAAAAAATCAAATAGCGCCTTTTGGTGTAGATAAACTAATTGTTGGAGACGATGCAAGGTTAGAACCTTATAGAACGCTTCCTCATGCGGCTTTGGCAACAGAAATTTTAAAAAGTGAAGACCCACAAATTGTTTTGTTTGGAGCAACTTCAGTAGGTAGAGATTTAGCACCAAGGTTAGCTTCACAATTAAATTGTGGATTAACGGCAGATTGTACGATACTGGATATTGGTGATCATTTCGTTAAGAAAGAAAAGAAAGAATATAAAGATTTATTGTATGCTATTCGACCAGCTTTTGGTGGTAGTATTATGGCAAACATTATCAATTGGGATATGCATCCACAAATGGCAACTGTAAGAGAAGGTGTCATGAAAAAAGAAATTTTTGACACTAATTATACAATGGAGGTTGAAAATATTAATGTGAACGAAATTGTAAAGGAAGAAGATTTTGTTGTTAAAATAATTGAACGCCATATTAAAGAGTCGGGTGTTAATTTAAAAGATGCTCCAATTATTGTTGCTGGTGGTTATGGTGTTGGTTCAAAACAAAATTTTGAATACTTACAAGAGTTAGCTCAATTATTAGGTGGTGAAGTTGGAGGTTCAAGAGCAGCAGTTGATGCAGGTTTTATAGATCACGATCGTCAAATTGGGCAAACGGGTACAACAGTTCGTCCAAAATTGTATATAGCTGCAGGAATTTCAGGGGCAATACAACATACAGCAGGAATGCAAGATGCATCTATGATTATTTCAATTAATAATGATCCAGATGCTCCTATAAATAAATTAGCTGATTATGTAATTAATGGGGATCTTGGTGTTGTGGTTCCTAAAATGATCAAATATTACAAAGCCAACGCAAAATAAATAGTAATTATAAAAACTGAGTTTTATGAATTTTTAAATTCTTATGTAAACTCAAAATATAAAAAAGTATAAAATGGATAATTTTTTCAAAGATACTCCAGATTTTAAATTTCATTTGGAACATCCAATCGTTCAAAAAATAGTTAAATTAAAAGAACGAAATTTTGCCGAATCGAAGGAATTCGATTTTGCACCATTAAACCATGAAGACGCTATTGATAGCTATGAGAAAATATTGGAAATTGTTGGTGAGATTTGTTCCGAAATTATTTCTGTAAATGCAGAAGGAGTTGATAATGAAGGACCACATATTGAAAATAATGAAGTTGTTTATGCGAAAGGAACAACCGCTGATTATAAAGCATTATATGATGCAGGATTAATTGGAATGTCTTTACCAAGAAAATACGGAGGATTAAATTTCCCATTACTTCCATATGTGATGGCTGCAGAAATGGTTGCAAGAGCCGATGCTGGGTTTGCTAATATTTGGGGCCTTCAGGATTGTGCTGAAACAATTTATGAATTTGGCTCAGAAGAACAGTGTGAAAAATATTTGCCAAGATTTAACAGAGATGGGGCAACTGCTGCAATGGTTTTAACCGAACCAGATGCAGGTTCTGATTTGCAATCTGTAAAGTTAAAAGCAACTTATGATGAGAATGAAAAAATATGGAAACTAAATGGAGTAAAACGATTTATTACAAATGGTGATGCCGATATTTCATTGGTGTTAGCGCGTTCAGAAGAGGGCACTACTGATGCCAGAGGACTTTCAATGTTTATTTACGATAGAAATGATCACGCAGTTGAAGTAAGGCATTTGGAAAAAAAATTAGGAATTAAAGGTTCTCCTACATGTGAATTGGTATTTAAAAACGCACCTGCCGAGCTTGTAGGGAAGGAACGTTTTGGTTTGATAAAATATGTGATGGCTTTAATGAATTCTGCTCGTTTAGGAGTGGGAGCACAGTCTGTTGGAATTGCTGATGCAGCCTACAGAGAAGCATTAAAGTACGCAGAAGAAAGAGCTCAATTTGGGAAATTTATTGTCAAGTTTCCAGCTGTTTATGAAATGCTCACAAATATGAAAGTAAGGTTGGATGCTTTACGTTCATTATTGTATGAAACAACAAGGTATGTTGATGTTTTTAAAGTTTATGAAGATGTTTTAAGAGATGGTACTTTAGAAAAAGAAGAGAGAATGGAAATGAAACATTATTCAAAACTTGCAAATGTTTTCACTCCACTAATTAAACTTATTGCGAGCGAAGCTTGTAATAGAATGGCATATGATTCTTTACAAATTCATGGAGGAACCGGTTTTATGAAGGATTTCCCAATTGAACGAATATATAGAGATGCAAGAATTACTTCAATTTATGAAGGAACTACTCAATTGCAGGCAGTTGCGGCAATAAAAGGAGTTACCACAGGTGTTTATTTAGAGCAAATTAAACAGTATGAAAATGAGGTTTTGGAAAATAGTGAAGTGAAACAAAAACTTCAAAAAATGACTGAGAATTTTGAGTTAGTAAGTAAGAAAGTTATTGAAACACATTCAACCGAATATTTAGATTTTCATTCAAGAAGGTTAGTTGAAATGGCAGGAAACATTATTATGGGATACTTGCTAGTAATTAATAGTCAAAGAGATGAGAAGTTTAGTAAATCGGCTAAATTGTTTGTGAATTTAGTTAGCTCAGAAAATAATGAAAAGTTCGATTATATTGATAATTTCGATATTGAAAACTTAGAATTGTATAAGCTTACTGAAGTTGAAGCATTACAAGAGCAAGATTAAAAGAATATTATTTTAGTAAAAAACCTATTTTAAAAGAAATAAAGTAGGTTTTTTGTTGTTATTATATAGAGGGAAATTAATCTTTCTAGACGGCATATATTATCAAATTTTCTTCAACTTTGTATTAATTATATTAAATTTGGTCTAAAATTAATATTTCTGTGGAGTTAAAATTTTCTGTAATCATTCCTGTGTATAATCGTCCCAATGAAATTGAAGAATTGTTGGGTAGTTTAACGAAGCAAACATATTCAAAAAACTTTGAAGTGGTTGTTGTTGAGGATGGTTCCTCCTTGAAAGCAGATGAAATTGTACAAAGCTTTTCTAAAAAGTTAAACATTCAATATTTTTTTAAAGAAAACAGTGGGGCTGGAGCAAGTCGTAATTTTGGAATGACAAAAGCAACAGGAAATTATTTTATAATTTTCGATTCCGATTGTATTATTCCACCTCATTATTTAGAAGAAATTGAAAAACAATTAACCCAAAATTTCACCGATGCTTTTGGTGGGGCAGATGCTGCTCACGAATCGTTTACTAAAATTCAAAAAGCGATTAATTATAGTATGACTTCATTTTTTACAACTGGTGGTATTCGAGGAAGTAAGAAAGCAGTTGATAAATTTCAACCAAGAAGTTTTAATTTCGGAATTTCTAAAAAAGCATTTGAAACCACTGGGGGTTTTAGTAAAATGAAAATAGGAGAAGATATTGATTTAACTTTTCGATTGTGGGAAAATAAATTTGAAACTCAATTTATAGAAAACGGGTTTGTATATCATAAAAGAAGAGCAACCTTTAAGCAGTTTTTTAAACAAACTTTTGCATTTGGAAAAGGAAGACCTTTTTTGAATAAAAAATATCCGGCAACTGCTAAAATAACTTATTGGTTTCCTTCCTTGTTTCTTATTTCATTGTGTTTTGCAATAATAAGTTTCTTATTAGGTATTAAGTTTTTTGCATTTTGTTTTGTTATTTATTTTGCAATTTTATTTGTTGATTCCTTATTTTTAAATAAAAATATTGTTGTTGCCTTTTTAAGTATAATAACGACTCTTATTCAATTTTTCGGTTATGGTTTAGGCTTCTTAAAAGGTTATTTAAAATAATTTGAAATAAAAAAACCAGCATTTTAATATTAAAATACTGGTTCATTTATTGTAGTTGAATATTGAAATTATTCAACCTTATCTTTACCTTTTCCTTTACTAATTTTAATGGTTAATTCATCTTTATCTTTATCTTTATCTAAATCCATAAAAATTGAATCACCTTCATTTAAATTAGAAGTTACAATTTCTTCTGCTAAAGCATCTTCAATGTACTTTTGAATTGCGCGTTTTAAAGGTCGTGCTCCGTATTGTTTGTCAAAACCTTTGTCAGCTATATAATCCTTAGCTTCCTCTGTTAAAACAAGTTTATAACCTAAATCTTCAATACGTGTTACAAGTTTTACCAACTCAATATCAATAATTGAATGAATATCTTCACGTTCTAAAGCGTTAAAAACAATTACATCATCAATTCTATTTAAAAATTCTGGTGCAAATGATTTTTTCAATGCATTTTGAATCACACTTTTAGCATTGGCATCAGCTTGTTCTATTTTAGAAGAAGTACCAAATCCAACTCCTGCTCCAAAATCTTTTAATTGACGCGAACCAATGTTAGAAGTCATAATGATAATAGTATTTCTAAAATCAATTTTTCTTCCTAAACTATCTGTTATATGTCCATCATCTAAGATTTGTAACAACATGTTAAATACATCTGGATGTGCTTTTTCAATTTCATCTAATAGAACAACAGCGTATGGTTTACGTCTTATTTTTTCTGTAAGTTGTCCACCTTCTTCATATCCAACATATCCTGGAGGAGCTCCAATTAAACGAGATATAGCAAATTTTTCCATGTATTCACTCATATCAATTCTCACTAAAGCTTCTTCGCTGTCGAATAGTTCTTTTGCCAATACTTTAGCTAATTGAGTTTTTCCAACACCAGTTTGTCCTAAAAAGATAAATGAACCAATTGGTTTGTTAGGATCTTTTAAACCAACTCTATTTCTTTGAATTGCTTTAACAACTTTAGTAACGGCTTCATCTTGCCCAATAACTTTTCCTTTTATTAGGTTTGGTAAGTCATTTAAACGTTTGTTTTCAGCTTCTGCAACTCTATTTACAGGAATACCAGTCATCATAGAAACTACTTCAGCAACATTATCTTCTGTAACAATTTCTCTATTTAATTTAGAAGCTTCTTCCCACTTTTTTTGTTCATTTTGAAGTAAGCTTTCAACTCGTTTTTCATCATCACGCAAACGTGCAGCTTCTTCGTATTTTTGCCCATTTACTGCAGCAGTTTTATCTTCTTTTATTTTTTCTAACTGAGCTTCTAAACTTAATACTTCTTTAGGTACAATTATATTAGTGATATGAATTCTAGAACCGGATTCATCCAAAGCATCAATAGCTTTGTCTGGTAAAAAACGGTCTGTCATATATCTGCTAGTTAATTTCACACAAGCTTCAATCGCTTCTGGAGTATACGTTACATTATGATGATCTTCGTATTTATCTTTGATATTATTTAAGATTTGAATAGTTTCATCGATGGAAGTTGGTTCTACTATTATTTTTTGAAATCTTCTTTCCAATGCTCCATCTTTTTCAATATTTGTACGGAACTCATCTAAAGTTGTAGCTCCAATACATTGAATTTCGCCACGTGCCAAGGCAGGTTTTAGCATATTTGAAGCATCTAAAGATCCTGTAGCTCCACCCGCACCAACAATGGTGTGAATTTCATCAATAAATAAAATTATATCATCATTCTTCTCCAGTTCATTCATTAAAGCCTTCATGCGTTCCTCAAACTGACCACGGTATTTTGTACCAGCAACCAAACTTGCTAAATCCAAAGAAACAATTCGTTTATTGAATAATATTCTAGAAACTTTACGTTGAATTATGCGTAAAGCTAGACCTTCAGCAATGGCAGATTTACCAACACCGGGCTCACCAATTAACATTGGATTGTTCTTTTTTCTACGGCTTAGAATTTGAGAGACCCGCTCTATTTCTTTTTTTCTACCTACAACAGGGTCTAACTTCCCTTCTTCTGCTAAACGCGTTAAATCACGTCCAAAATTATCTAGAACAGGAGTTTTTGACTTCTTGACAGGAGTTTTTTCTCCAGATTGAGATTGTTCAAACGGATTTGACTTTGGCGAATCAAAATCATCATCTGAAGAATTTTCAGCTTTAGGTAAATCTATTTCTTCGTCTAAAAACAGTTGTTTGAAAACAGCTTTAACATCTTCGTAATTTGCATCAAAATTATGTAATAACTTAGTTGTTGGGTCATTTTCATTTCGTAAAATACATAACAATAAATGAGCTGTGTTTACAGCGTCACTATGATATAATTTAGCTTCTAAAAAAGTAGTTTTTAAAGCTTTTTCAGCTTGACGTGTTAAATGCAGGTTTTTCTTTTCGTTAGAAAAACTAGTTGTAGGATTAGTTGGGCTTAAACCTTCTATCTTTTTTCTTAAATGATCAAGATTAATTTCTAAAAAATTTAAAATTTCAATTGCCTTACCATCTCCTTTTCTTAATAAGCCTAGCATTAGATGTTCCGTACCAATAAAATCGTGGCCTAAACGTAAGGCTTCTTCCTTACTATAAGCAATCACATCTTTTACTTTTGGTGAAAAATTATCGTCCATTTTTTTAAGTTTATATTGTAAAATTAACTGATTTTTTTCTTTTTTTTATACAAAAAGGGCACCTCTTTTGTTTATTTTATTTTTATATACTTTTTTTAATAGCGTAAGTAATTTTAAATCAGTTGATTATCGTTAATTTTGAATATGGAATTGATGTTGATAAATATTAGAAAAACAACTCTTAAATTAACTTGTAAAAAAGTGAAAAATTGTATATTGCTTTGTTAAATTACGATACTAAAATAAATTAAAATATATGGCAGACGGCGAAAAATTAATACCAATTAATATAGAGGAAGAAATGAAATCTGCTTACATTGATTATTCAATGTCAGTAATAGTTTCTAGAGCTTTACCTGATGTGCGTGATGGATTAAAACCAGTACACAGAAGGGTGTTATATGGTATGCACGAATTAGGAATTAAAGCAACAGGATCTTATAAAAAATCTGCTAGAATTGTAGGGGAAGTTTTAGGTAAGTATCACCCACATGGGGATACATCTGTTTATGACTCAATGGTGCGTATGGCTCAAAATTGGAGTGTGCGTTATTTGATGGTTGATGGTCAAGGTAACTTTGGTTCTGTTGATGGTGATAGTCCGGCAGCAATGCGTTATACTGAGGTGCGTATGCAAAAAATATCTGAAGATATGCTTATGGATATTGAAAAGGATACTGTAGATCACAAATTAAATTTCGATGATACATTAAATGAACCAACGGTTTTGCCAACTCGTATTCCAAATTTATTAGTAAATGGAGCATCGGGTATTGCAGTAGGTATGGCTACAAATATGGCACCACATAACTTAACAGAAGTTATAAATGGTACTTTAGCTTATATAGATAATAATGAGATTGAAATCTCTGAATTAATGCAATATATTAAAGCTCCAGATTTTCCTACTGGAGGAATCATTTATGGTTATGATGGTGTAAAAGAAGCTTTTGAAACAGGACGTGGTAGAATAGTTATGCGTGCAAAAGCAGTTATTGAAGAGGTTCAAGGTCGTGAATGCATTATTGTTACTGAAATTCCTTATCAGGTTAACAAAGCAGATATGATTAAAAAAACTGCAGATTTAGTTAACGAAAAGAAATTAGAAGGTATTTCAAATATTCGAGATGAATCGGATAGAAATGGAATGCGAGTTGTGTATGTATTAAAACGTGATGCAATTCCAAACATTGTTTTAAATAAGTTATACAAGTATACGGCATTACAAACTTCTTTTAGTGTTAATAATATTGCACTTGTTAAAGGTCGTCCACAACAATTAAATTTAAAACAACTTATTCATTATTTTGTTGAACATAGGCATGAAGTTGTTGTTAGACGAACTGAATTTGAACTTAAAAAAGCAGAAGCTAGAGCTCATATTTTAGAAGGTTTAATTATTGCCAGTGATAATATTGATGAGGTAATAAAAATTATTAGAGGATCTAATAATGCAGATGAGGCTAGAGAAAGCTTAATGACTCGTTTTGAGTTAAGTGAAATACAAGCCAAAGCAATTGTTGAAATGCGTTTACGCCAGTTAACTGGTTTAGAGCAAGATAAACTGCGCGCTGAGTATGATGAAATTATTAAATTGATCGCAGACTTAAAAGATATTTTGGCAAATGAATCAAGACGTTTTGAGATTATTAAAGAAGAGCTAGTTGCAGTAAGAGACAAATACGGAGATGATCGTAGATCTGTTATTGAATATGCTGGAGGTGATTTATCTATTGAAGATATGATTCCAAACTCTAAAGTAGTAGTTACAATCTCTCATGCAGGTTATGTGAAACGTACTAATTTAGATGAGTATAAGGTTCAAAATAGAGGAGGTAGAGGTCAAAAAGGAGTAGCTACAAGAAATGAAGATTTCCTTGAGCATTTATTTGTCGGTACCAACCACCAATATATGTTATTCTTTACTCAAAAAGGTAAAGTTTTCTGGATGCGCGTTTATGAAATTCCAGAAGGAGGAAAAACTTCAAAAGGAAGAGCAATTCAAAATTTAATAAATATTGAGCAAGACGATAAGGTTAAAGCATTCCTTGTAACCGAAGATTTAAAGAATGAAGAATATGTAAATAGCCATTATATTATTATGGCAACTAAGGGTGGGCAAGTTAAAAAAACACCACTCGAACAATATTCTCGTCCAAGAACTAATGGTATAAATGCTATTACAATTAAAGAAGGGGATGAGCTTTTAGAAGCGAAATTGACAACAGGTGATAGCCAAATTATGTTAGCTGTTAAATCTGGTAAAGCGATTCGTTTTGAAGAAGGTAAAACTCGACCAATGGGTAGAAATGCTTCAGGTGTAAGAGGAATTACTTTAGCAAATCCAAAAGATGAAGTTATTGGAATGATTGCTGTTGATGACGTAAATAGTAATATTTTGGTTGTTTCAGAAAATGGATATGGTAAACAATCAAGTATTGATGATTATAGAATTACCAATAGAGGCGGTAAAGGAGTAAAAACAATAAGCGTAACTGAAAAAACAGGAAATCTAGTAGCAATTAAAAATGTTACAGATGAAGATGATTTAATGATTATTAATAAATCAGGAATTACAATTCGTTTAGCTGTAACAGATTTAAGAGTTATGGGTAGAGCTACACAAGGTGTAAAATTAATTAATATCAAAGGAAACGATTCAATTGCGGCAGTTGCAAAAGTGATGCATGAGGATGAGGAAGATATTGATGAAAATAGCTCGGAAATTGAAACTGGCACAGAATTTGAGAATAACAATGAAGAGAGTACAAATCAAGAATAAATTAAGAATAAACCAATTAAAATGAAAAATCAAATATTATTTCTGTCTGCTTTTTTAATTAGCATGACAATGTTTGGACAAAAAGATGAATTGAAGGCAGCCGAGAAAGCTATAAAATTGAATGATTTTAATACAGCAATGGGAGCGATTAGCCAAGCTGAAGGATTAATAGCGAACGCAGATGATAAATCTAAAGCTAAGTTTTACTATTTGAAAGGTAAAGCATTATATCAAAACGGATCAGCACAAATGGATGTTGATAAAGTAGGAGCAGCTTTTAATGAATTAATTAATTTTGAAAAAGAATCTAGCTCAAGTAAATATTCGTCAGAAATAGGAGAGCTTATTAATAAGCTTATTTCAAGTACTGCTGAAAGTGCATCAGCTGATTATTCAGTTGCATTGGAATCAAAAGACCCTCAAGATTATGTGAAAGCTGCTAAAAAGTTTCAGCAAGTATATTCATTGAGCCCTGCTGATACAGTATTTTTAGATAACTCAGCATTAGTTTACTTATTTGGACAAGATTATAATTCGTCAATTGCATTGTATGAAAAATTGTTAGAATTAAACTATACAGGTATTGCAACGGAGTATATTGCAACAAATAAATCTGATGGTAAAGATGTAACTTACAATGATAAAAAGAGTATGGATTTGCAAGTTAAATTAGGTTTAGCAGAAAATCCAAGAGCTGAAGTAAAGGATTCTAGAAGAGAATTAATTTTTAAAAATTTAGCTCAAAATTATGTTGAACTTGGTGATACCGATAAAGCTTTAGAAGTTATTACAGAAGGTAGAGTTGAATTTCCAACAAGCTATTCTTTATTAATCGATGAAGCTAATATTTATTATAAAAAAGGAGACAATGCTAATTTTAAATCTCGATTAGAAAAAGCAATTACAATGAATCCAACAGAACCAACTTTATACTATAATGTTGGGGTAATGAATATGGATCAAAAAAATATTGATGAAGCTATTAAATATTTTGAAAAAGCAGTTGAATTAAAGCCAGATTACGGTGATGCTTATAATAATATTGGGGCAGCAATTATTGAAAAAGCAGCTCCAATTATAGAACAAATGAATAAAAGTTTATCTGATTTTAATAAATACGATAAACTTCAAGCTCAACAATTTGAGATTTACAAAAAAGCAATTCCTTATTATGAAAGTGCTTATAAATACAATGGTAATAGTTTAGCAGTAATTCAAACATTAATGGGATTATACGAAAATCTTGGAATGTCTGAAAAGTTAGATGAAATTAAAGTGGTTTATGATAAACTAAAAGAATAATAAAGAATTCTTAATAAATAAAAAAAAGCTCACGAAAGTGAGCTTTTTTTTATATAATTTTTTTAATAACCCTTAGTTTATGTGTATGTCTTTTGGAGTCTATATTAAAAATACCCGAATGATCTAATCTGTCAATTCTAACTTTTCCGTGTGCATGAATAATATAATTGTCATTCATTATTATTCCTACATGTGTAATAACTCCTTCGCTATTATCAAAAAAAGCTAAATCTCCAGCCTCGCTTTCTTCAATAAAGCTTAAAACCTCACCTTGTGTTGCTTGTTGAGAGGCGTCACGTAATAATTTAAAACCACAAAGTTTATAAACGAGTTGCGTAAATCCCGAACAGTCTATTCCAAAAGGAGTTTTTCCACCCCACAAATAAGGTGTGTTAATGAACTGAGAAGCAATTTCTACAATTAAATCTTTTGAAAGTTTTTCATCAAAAACTTGACCTTCATAACTATAATTAGTTTTATTTAAGGTTAACTGTTGATTGTTAAAGAAAGGTAAAGAAGAGCCAATTGTAACCATTGAAAAACTTTGATCTTCACAAGTAGCAAATTCAATTATTTCAGCTGCTAAAACTTCCTTTGAATTCTCAATTAATGAAAAGGTTTCTTCTGGAATATCTATATATTGTTTACTGTCAATCCAACCTTCATAATTATCAAAAGCAACTCTTATCTTGCACCAATTTTTTCGTATTTCTAAAACTTTGAAATGTTCTCCAAATAATAATTGAGAAACCATTTCACTTTTATCGTTGGGCTCAATCCTAAGAGGAACAATACTTAAATTACAAATTCCGTAATGCATAAATTTAAATTACATTCTTTCAATTACAATTGCGCTTGCGCCACCACCTCCATTACATATTCCGGCAGCACCAATTTTTCCGTTTTTTTGTTCTAATATAGATGTTAAAGCAATAACAATTCTTGCTCCAGACATTCCTAATGGGTGTCCTAAAGAAACTGCGCCACCATTTACATTTACCTGGTCTGGATTTAATCCTAAAATTTTAATATTAGCTAATCCAACTACAGAAAAAGCCTCATTTAATTCAAAGAAGTCTACTTCGTTTTGATTGATTCCAGCTTTCGCTAGTGCTTTAGGCAATGCTTTTGCAGGTGCGGTAGTAAACCATTTTGGTTCATGAGCAGCATCGGCATAACCTTTTATTTTTGCAATTGGTTTTAGGTTTAATTCAGTTGCTTTTTCTAAGCTCATTAAAACTAAAGCAGCTGCACCATCATTTAATGTTGAAGCATTTGCAGCAGTAACAGTTCCATCTTTACTAAAAACGGGTCTTAAAGTTGGGATTTTTTCAAGGTTTACATTTTTATATTCCTCATCTTCTGAAAATAAAATGGGATCTCCTTTTCTTTGAGGAATTTCAACTGGAACTATTTCATTTTTAAAATTACCATTAGCCCAGGCGTTTGTAGATTTTTTATAAGATGAAATCGCGAATTTATCTTGATCTTCTCTAGAAAAGTTGTATTCGGAAGCGCATAAATCACCACAAGTACCCATATGTTTTTGATCATAAACATCTGTTAAACCATCAATCAATAATCCATCGGTGACATTGATATTTCCTAATTTAACTCCTTTTCTTCCTTCAATGTAGTGTGGGATGCTACTCATATTTTCCATTCCTCCAGCAATTACAATGTCTGCATCGCCGCATTTAATTGCTTGAGCAGCTAACATAATTGATTTCATTCCTGAAGAACAAACCTTATTAATAGTTGTGCAAGGTACAGTATTTGGAATTCCAGCAAAAATTGCAGCCTGACGAGCAGGTGCCTGACCTAGTCCTGCTGAAACAACATTACCCATATATATTTCATCTACCATATTTGGGTCCAAATTTATTTTATTTAAGGCTCCCTTTATTGCTACGGCACCTAATTTTGGAGCAGAAATATTCGTTAAACTTCCTAAAAAACTCCCAATTGGAGTTCTTGCTACTGATACAATTACAACTTCTTTCATATCTATTAATAATTTCAAATGCGAATTTAGGCATTTTTAAGCAATTTTTTAAATTATGATATAGGGTTTATTAAATGTAATAATTATTGCTTTCAAAGAGGTTGGTTTTTTTAATTTGCATAGAGTATTCAAAAATAGAGTATTATGCCTATAAAAGATGATTTTAAGAAGCATTATATAGCAGTAATTGGAGGTTCAATTTCGGGGTCTGAAGCTGCAAATATATTAGCCAAAAACGGATTTAGAGTTGTTGTTTTTGACATGAATAAATTGCCCTATGGTAAAATTGAAGATGGCTTACCAAATTGGCATGTGAATTTAAGAAATAGGCAAATATCTGAAATAGATGAGAAGTTAAATCAAACTAATATTTTATTTGTACCCAAAACTAAAATAGGTGAAGATATTGAATTTTTAGATTTGGTAACTAATTGGGGTTTTTCAGCAATAATTTTGGCGAATGGGGCTTGGTTAGATAGATTATTACCAATACCACTAACTGAAAAATTTATAGATAAATCCATAATTTATCAAAATTCATTTATTAATTGGTTTAATCATAAACACGAATATAATTATATGGGTAAAAACTATTTCATTAAAAATAATGTTTTAGTAATTGGAGGAGGATTGGCATCATTAGATGTTGTTAAATGTGTAATGATTGAGCTTGTTAAAAAACAACTTTTTATAAAAAAAGGTATTGATGTTGATTTGTTTACTTTTGAGAAATGTGGAATTGCTACTGTTTTAAAAGATAATAATATTTTATTTAAGGATCTTAAAATTAAAAAGGTTAAGTTAATATACAGACGTACGGCAAAAGATATGCCTTTAAAATCATCAAAAGACAATTTAATAGAAAGTATTGAGGCTGCCCAAATCGTCTCTGAAAAGTTGTTAAATAAATATAAGGATGCGTATTTGTTCGATTTTATTCCGTTAAGTATTCCTATAAGTATTGTTGAAAGAAAAGATAAATTATCTGGGTTAATATTACAAAAAGTGGCTATAAAGAATGGTGTGGTAGTGCCAATAAAGGATAATTTTAAAGAGATAAAGGCTGATATGATTATTTCATCAATTGGCAGTATCCCTGAAAAAATTCATGGCTTGAATTATGATAAGTCATCTTTAAAAATTTTGAATGGTTCCGATTGTCAGGTTTTTGGATTTGAAAATGTTTTTGCAATTGGTAATGCAGTAACAGGCAGGGGGAATATTCAGGAATCTAAAAAACATGGGAGTCAAATGACTGAATTAATTATGGATAAACATTTAACTGAAGATGCATTTGAAAAATGGTTGAATCAGCATAATAATGAAATAAAATCAAAAGTAACCAAGCAGGTAAATCAAATAATAAAACAGGTTTCTTCTTGTGATATTCAAGAAAAATCAATAATTCAGAGCATTTTTGATAGGACCAGTGCTATTCATAAAGATATTGGATATTCGGATTACCATAGTTGGATTAAACAAAATACACCTAACAGATTAGAAGATATGTCAAAAAATAACGTTGATTGCAAATGCTCATGAAATAATTATTGCTATTTTTGAAATGCAAATGCAAATTTCGTGAAAAAAATCATTAATAAATTTCTTGTAAATCACTCTTTAATTTACAAAGTCCTTTTATACATTATTACAATAATTGTAGTAGTATATCTATTTCCTAAAAGTGGTCATTTCAAATATGAGTTTCAAAAAGGAAAACCTTGGCAGTATGAAAATTACTATGCTCCATTTGATTTTGCTATTCAAAAAACAGCTGATGAGGTTGAAAAGGAAGTGCTGGATACCAAAGAGTTTTCTAAACAATATTTTAATTATAATGAAGAGACTGTTTTAAATGTAGCCAATTCGATTTCAGAAAAAACGAATGATGTATTAGTTGCATCTCAACTTTCTAAAGGATTAAAAAAGAGTCTTGAAGAGAAGGTTTTCAATATAATTGATGAAATTTATGAATATGGTTATTTGGAAGGTTCTACTGAACAAAAAAATATTAAATCAATAATAACCTTAAGAAGAGGAAATAGAATTGAGGAAATACAGCCTCATAAGATTTATCTTTCAACTCAAATTTTAGATTTTATTACTAAAAAAATTGGATCCCAACCATTTACCGAAGTAGAGAATAGCCTCATAAATATTATCTATAAAGAATTGAAACCAAATGTCAACTTTGATGAAATTTTTACTCAAAAAGTTTTAAATGAAAATTTAAGTAAAATCTCATATACAAAAGGGCTTATTTCAGAAAATGAAAGAATAATTTTTAAAGGAGATATTGTTGAAGGCGATAAATTTATAGCTTTAAATTCGTTGAAAAATGAGTTTGAATCACAAGTTTGGAGTAAGTCAAATTATACTTGGATTGTGTCTGGTTATACTATTTTAGTTGCATTAGCTTTTTTAATGATTTTACTTTTTTTAAGAAAATATAGATTAGATATTTTTGATAATAATACGAAAGTAACCTTCATATTTTTTAATATTACTTTAATTGTTTTGTTAATTACGGTAATTGTAAAATATGATGCTAAATATGTATATGTTGCTCCAATTGTAATTTTACCTTTGGTTCATAAAGCATTTTTTGATGCGAGATTAGGATTGTTTACTCATGTATTAACAGTTCTATTATTAGGTTTTATTGTACCCAATAGCTTTGAGTTTATCTTTCTGCAAATTATTGCTGGTATAGTTACTATTTTAACGATTTCTGAGCTTTATAAACGAGCTAATTTATTTATTTCAGTACTTCAGATAACCTTTGTTTATTTTGTGGCTTATTTCGCGTTTTCTATCATACAAGAAGGGAATGCGCAAAACTTGAATTATGAAAAGTTCGTATATTTTGCTTTGAATGGAGCTGCCACATTATTTGTGTTGCCTTTAATTTATATTTTTGAAAAGCTTTTTGGTTTAGTTTCGGACGAATCTCTAAAAGAATTATCAAATACCAATTCAAAATTATTACGTGAGTTGGCCGAAAAAGCACCAGGAACATTTCAACATTCATTACAAGTTGCAAATTTGGCAGAGGCAGCTGCAAATGAGATTCACGCAAATTCAATGTTAGTGCGTACAGGAGCGCTATACCATGATATTGGAAAAATGTTAAATCCAATGTATTTTACCGAAAATCAGTCAACCACAGTCAACCCTCATAATGAATTAACTCCTAGCGATAGTGCAGAGATTATTATAGATCATATTATTAAAGGGGTTGAATTAGCTAAAAAAAATCATATACCTGATAGGATTATTGATTTTATTAGAACTCATCACGGAACTACATTGGTATATTATTTTTATAAGAAAGAAGAAGAGTTGTCATTAGGAAAAGTAAATATTGAAGAATTTCAATATCCAGGGCCAATTCCTTTCTCAAAAGAGACAGCTATATTAATGATGTGTGACTCTGTGGAAGCAGCTTCAAAAAGCATAAAAGAACCAACAGCCCAAGCTTTCGATAATTTGGTTGAGAAAATTGTAAACAAACAAATGGAGGATGGACAGTTTATGAATGCAGATATTACTTTTAAGGAGTTGCAAACCATTAAAAAGGTGTTAAAGAAGAAGTTAAAGAATATTTATCATTTAAGAATTGAATACCCAGAATAATAAAGTGAAAATTTTATTTAAAAAAAGTGAAAAAATGTTGTGTAAATGCATTTCTAATGCTACATTTGCACTCGCAAAAATAAGTTCATAAGCATATTTAAGGAGAGGTGCCGGAGTGGTAACGGAGCAGATTGCTAATCTGTCGACGGGTAACTGTCGCCAGGGTTCGAGTCCCTGTCTCTCCGCTTTTTTATTTTCGGGGTGTAGCGTAGCCCGGTTATCGCGCCGCGTTTGGGACGCGGAGGTCGCAGGTTCGAATCCTGCCACCCCGACAGATAACCAGGATTTAATTATCCTAATGGTGGCATAGCTCAGCTGGATAGAGCACCTGCCTTCTAAGCAGGCGGTCCTAGGTTCGAATCCTAGTGCCATCACAAGATAACCTACTGATATTCAGTAGGTTTTTTTGTTTTGTAAAGGTTGTGATATTTTCACATGCAAGGTTTTAGTGAAAATTGATTATTTCTTCCCTTGTTTTACTTCATAAAATCCATTTTATAATTTCCCCTCGCTAAGTGATTGTTAAAATCAGTCCACTTGTTGCTGACGATTTACAATTTGATTTTTAACATTGTCCTGTTTTTTCTTAATCAATTAATTTTAGTATATTGTTAATCTTGTTTTCTTTTTTAAGAAAGTATAAACAATTAATAAATAGTAGTAATGTAAAATTATGTATGAACTTGTTTATAAATCAACAGTAAAAACAAAACTAAGTGATGAAGCGTTAAAATCTATTTTAGAGAAATCTAGAGATTTTAATGCTAAGAATAATATCACAGGGTGTCTAATTTATTATAATAATTCATTTCTTCAAATTCTTGAAGGAAATAAAACTATAGTGAGAGATTTATTTTCGAAAATACTTAAAGATGAAAGACATATTAATGTTGAAGTTTTAGATATTTACCATAGTAATAAAAGATATTTTCAAGATTGGAGTATGGCTTATTTCAATTTAAATTCAAAAAAAGATTCTGAGAATAATATGGAATTGTTTAAAACTAATATCATTGCATATTCTGAAATTGCTAATAAACCCACTTCTGCTATAGAGACATTTTGGGAGGACGTTAAGTTTCATTTAGAGAGTAGTTGAAAATGATTAAAAAAAATATTGCACAATAAATTGAAGTTTATAAATTTTGTGCAATATTTTAACATTAAAAAATTTATAATGGTATTGTTAAGCCTAATGACAAATGTTTTGGTTTGATAAAAGATAAATTTCCAATTGCTACTGTTCCACTCTGTAAAGACATTCTCGCCTTTCTTTTGTGATTTCCAGCGCTTATGTATAAAGGAATACTTGCAATTGTTGCGATACTTCCAATTGCCATTGCAGCAACACCAACAACTGCTAGGCCGCTTTTTTCATTTGCAAAACCACCTACTCCTGCATAAGCTCCAGTTACAACTAAAATTGCTCCTCCACTCAGACATTTCCATGCTGCTTTTTTATTCTTATTTTGCTTAAGTGTATGAAAATTAAATAATTCTTGAGGTGATTTTTCTTGTGACAATTCAATTACTTGTCCGACTGCTACCTGGGTTGAAAGCACAAAAATAGAAAGCATTAAAAATAGATGTTTCATAAGTTGATTTTTTAAGTTGTTAGAGTAATTATTATTTTGTCTAATGTAGTTTTTTTTAGAACATAAAAAACAATTCAAATTTTATTTATAAAACTTCTCTGTTAGTTTCAAATGATAATTGTCACTAGGCTTATTAATTTAACTAGTTATATTTATGCGAATTTTAATTAATTGTAAAAATTGATCTTTTATTAATGTTTAAGAACAATTAAAGTTAAATAAAATAAAATTGCGTTATGATAGCCCCAAAAGAGTATTTTAAAGAGAAAGAGAGATTAAAAGATTTAGATTCATATTCTATTTTGGATACTCTTTCAGAAACAGATTATGATAACTTAACAGCTATTGCTTCCGAAATCTGTGATACTCCAATTTCTTTAATTAGTTTAATAGATACTAATAGGCAATGGTTTAAATCAAGTCATGGTTTAAATGCGGTCGAAACTCCAAGGGATTATGCATTTTGTGCTCATGCTATTAATGATATTAATAATACTTTTATAGTTGAAGACGCTCGTTTGGATGAAAGATTTCATGATAATCCATTGGTTTTAGGTGGGCCTTCAGTTGTTTTCTATGCAGGAGTTCCATTAATTAGTGAAGATGGTTTTCCTTTAGGTACATTATGTGTTATTGATCAAAAACCAAAAAAGTTAAACGCACATCAAATACAGTCGTTAAATGCATTGTCACAGCAAGTGATGAATTTGTTAAATCTTAGAAAAAGTAAATTATTATTAGAAAAAACACTTGTTAATTTAGAGGAAAAAAATGAGGAGTTGGAGCGTTTTGCTATTATTGCAGCTCATGATCTAAAATCTCCATTAATTGGTATTTCTGGTATGGCACAGCTATTTTCTGAGATATATGGTCATCAGGTTGACTCTAAAGGGCAGGAAATGTTAAGCTTAATTGAAAGTTCATCTAATAATTTAAGAATTCTGATAGATGGTTTATTGGATTATAGTAAAAGTGATAGTGTTTTAAAAGAAAGAAGGTCTATTATTAATTTGGATGAATTAAAAAAAGAGATTTTTAATTTGTTTAATTATGAGCAAAACTTAACACTTAATTTTAATACTTCATTAAATGATATTGTTGTAAATAAAACTGTACTTGAACAAATTTTAATAAATCTTATTTCCAATTCAATTAAGTATTGTGATAAGGATGAGGTTAAAATTGAGATAGGAATTAATTCTTTGGAATCACATTATGAGTTTTATGTTAACGATAACGGACCTGGTATTGCGAAGGAGTATCAAGAAAAGATTTTTAAAATATTTGAAGTACTAACGGCTGAAGATAAATTTGGGAGAGCAGGGAACGGAATTGGTTTAGCAACTGTTAAGAAAATAGTTGAGAAAAGTGGGGGAATTATAAAAGTGGAATCTGAAATTGGAAAAGGTTCTACGTTTATGTTTACAATTGAAAAGAAATTAGCCTAAATTTAATGGTTTAGTATTGACAAAAATTTAAAATTGACTTTTTTAAGTTATTTCTTTTTTGGAATTTTCATGTTTGCATCCATTTCATCTTTCAAATCAACAGATTGTATGTAAATAGACATTTTACTTCTTAAAAAGTATAAAATAATCATTATAATTACTGCAATGTTAATTTAATGTAGATTAGTGTAAATTGTAGCTTTTTTTCCTCTAGAGAAGCCAATTAAGGTGATTCCAAATTCTTTTGCATAGTCAACAGCAAGTGTTGAACAAGCTGATACCGCAATAACATAAGGTATTTTTGCTATAAATGCTTTTGAAATTATTTCATAAGAAACTCGTCCGCTTACTAATAAACAATTTGCATTTTCAAGCGTAGCATTAATTAAAAGGTCTCCAATAACTTTATCAACCGCATTATGTCTGCCAATATCTTCTTTAACATTTATTAATTTGTAATTAGAATCAAAAAGCGCGGCAGCATGTGAACCACCAGATAATTCAAAAGTTTCTTGATGGTTTTTCATTTCACTAAACATTGATTCTAGTTTTTTTAAGTCAAACGGTAAATTGTTAATTAACTTTTGTCCTTCAAATGAAATGTCTTCTAATTTTTGTTTACCACAAATTCCACAAGAAGAAACTGATAATAATGTTCGCTTGTTGAGATATCCTTTTCCTAGTTTATTTTTTGGAATTTTTGTATTTAAAATCGCAAACCCATTTTCTTTTTTTTCTATTATTGTAATTTCTAAATGGTCCTTTTTTTTATAAATATCTTCTGCATATAATAAACCTCTAATAAGTTCGAAATCGTCACAAGGAGTTCTCATAACAACTGTATAGGGTTCATTATTAATATTAATTTGCAATGCAGCCTCTACAACCAAAGTGTCAGTCACTTTTTTATAATTTCCATTTTTTAATTGTATTGCTTCGTATTTTAGGGTTTGCATATATTAATTAAATTTTTTCAAAGTCAACGGCAACAACTTTATACTCAGGAGTCATAGTTTCTTTATCTCCAACGCTTCCAGTAATAATATTAATAAATACTTCAGGTTGATGAAAAGTGGTTCTTAAAACGCCTCTTTTTACGCTTTTTGAATATTTTATTGGAATTTCAACACTTCCCCTGTCAGAAAAAATTCGAACGAGTTCCTCGTCTTGTATTCCTTTTTCTTTTGCATCTCTTGGATGAACTTCTAATACATCTTTAGATAAAATTTGTTGATTATCAGTTCTACGTGTCATAGTACCTGAATTGTAATGCTCTAATTCACGACCAGTAGTTAAAATAAAAGGATATTTCTTACCATGAGAAACTATTTCTGGTGTTTCTTCAAAATCGAAATGATGAAATGTGCCAAAGCCTTTCTTAAATGCTCCATTTTGATGTAACATTTTAGTATCAGTTCCATCTTCACTAATTGGCCACTGAAGTCCGTTTTCTCCTAAACGTTCCCAAGTTAATCCTTTCATAAATGGAATAACATCAGCAATTTCTTCAATAATTTTTGCTGCATCATAAGTTAATCCTGTAGGTTGGTTGTAACCCAAACGACTCATAACATCAATAATTATTTGTCCATCTGGTTTTGTATTTCCAATAGGTTCAATAACTTTATTTACGCGTTGTACTCTACGTTCACCATTTGTAAATGTTCCGTTTTTTTCAAAATAGGAGGAAGCAGGAAGAACAACATCAGCCATTTTAGTTGTTGCAGTCATAAATAATTCCTGAACTACAATGAAATCTAAATTTTCAAAAGCTTTGATACTATGGTTCGTGTTTGGATCTGTCATAATAGTATCTTCCCCCATAATGTACAGCGCTTTTAATTTTCCATCAATAGCGGCATCTAACATTTGAGGAATTTTTAAACCTTCCTGCTCTGGCATTTTTAGAACACCATATTTTTTTGCATAATATTCTTGAATTTCTGGTTTGTTAATATCCATATAACCCGCTCCTTGATGCGGTTGTACACCCATATCAGCAGCTCCTTGCACGTTATTTTGTCCACGTAAAGGATTTAAACCAACTCCATTTCTACCAATATTTCCAGTCATCATTGCTAAATTAGACAATAGCATTACAGTTTTACTTCCTTGAAAGTGTTCAGTAACTCCTAAACCGTGAAATTCCATTGCTCTGTTCGCTTTTGCATAAGCAATGGCTGCTTTTTTCACCAATATTTTAGAAACACTTGTAAGCGTTTCTAATTTATCCATATCAAGAGTTTCTACATGGTTTTTAAATTCCTCATATTTTTCTGTATAGGAATCTATAAAGTGTTGATTTACAAGGTTTTCTTTTATAATGTAAAAAGCTAGCATATTTAAAATGGCCACATTGGTTCCTGGTCTTATTTGTAAATGATAATCTGCCAATTCAGCCAAAGATGTTTTGATAGGATCTACCACAATTGAGGTAACTCCTTTCATAAAAGCCTGTTTAATTTTGGCTCCTGTTACTGGGTGGCCTTTAACTGGATTTGCTCCAAAAAGGAAAATTGCATCGGTTTGTTTTAAATCTTCTATTGAATTTGTTGCTGCTCCCGTACCAAATGATTGTTGCATTCCAAATGCAGTAGGAGCGTGGCACACACGGGCACATCCATCAATATTATTAGTTCCAATAGCAACCCGTATCATTTTTTGCATTAAATAATTTTCCTCGTTAGTGGCTCTTGATGAAGAAAATCCACCGATAGAATCAGGTCCATATTTCGTTTTTATATCAATTAAATTTTTTGCAATAAAATCATATGCTTCATCCCAAGTTACTACTTCAAATTTGCCATTCTTTTTAACCATTGGCTCATGAAGTCTATCTGGATGGTCGTAAAATTGAAATGCAAAACGACCTTTTAAACATGTATGTCCCTGATTTACTTCAGCAGTTTCTGGCGCTTGAATTCCTCTAATTTTGCCATTGATTACTGAAACATTCAATTGACAGCCAACGCCGCAATAAGTACAAGTTGTTCTAACGGTTTTATCTGCGATTAATGTTTTAGTTTCAAATTTATCGGTTAATGCTTCAGTTGGACAAGTTTGTACGCAAGCTCCACAAGAAACACAGGCAGATTCATTAAAAGTTGTATCAAATCCTTTTATGATATTTGTAGCAAATCCACGTCCGGACATTCCTAAGATCATTTCTCCTTGAATTTCTTCACATGCTCTTATGCAGCGAAAACAATTAATACATTGCGATAAATCGGATTTTATGTACGGATGCGCTCTATCTTTTTGAAAATTTAAATGGTTTTCACCTTTTGGATAGCGAATAATTGGAATTCCAATTTGTGCAATGGTTTGCTGAAAAGGTGTTGCTTTTTTATTTTCTGTAGGAAAAACTTTATCAGTAGGATAATCTGTTAAAACCAATTCAACAATATTTTTTCTAAGGCGCTTAATCTTTTCTGTGTTATGGTAAATGAATAAGCCTTCAGAAATTGGTGTGTGGCAGGAAGCTACTGTCTTTGTCGGTCCATCTTTTTCTCGAGCAATTTCAACAGAACAAACTCTACAAGAACCGAAATTTTCTAATCTGTCATCCTGACACATTGTTGGAATTTCATTTTTATTTGACGAAATTCTTCTAACGAATTCTAAAATTGTTTCATTTTGAATAAAATCGTATACTGTGTTATTGATATATGCTTTCATAATGATTTTATTTAGAAGTAAAATATTGTTTTAGTTCTTCCTTAAAGTATTGAATTGCATTTTTTATAGGAAGCGGAATTCCACCACCCAAAGCACAAAGTGATCCAATTTCAAGTGTTTCTAATAAGTCATTAAAAAGATGAATATCAATTTTATAATTTTCTAATTGGGCTTTTTGAAGTAATTCCATTCCTCGATGTGTTCCAATTCTACATGGATAACATTTACCACAAGATTCATCAGCTGTAAATTCTAATAAATGCTCTAAAAATTTTATCATAGGAAACTCTGTAGGAATGGAAACAACACTTGCGTGACCTAATAAAAATCCATTTGAATTGAAAGATTCAAAATCCAATGTCAATTCTGCTGTTTTATGCATTGGTACTATTCCGCCTAATGGACCACCAATTTGAAACCCTTTTAAATCTGTTTTAAATCCACCTCCAAATTTGCTAAAAACGGTATGTAAATCTGTTCCCATTTCAATTTCATACATTCCAGGATTGTTAAAAAAACTATCCAGTGAAACTAATTTGGTTCCTTTTGATTGATTGGTTCCTAATTTTGCAAAAGCCTCTCCACTGTTTTCTATAATCCAATGGATATTGGAAAAAGTTTCTACATTACTTAAAACAGTTGGCTTTCCATATAACCCATATTGAGCAGGATAGGGAGGTCGAACCCTAACTTCTGGTCTCAAGCCTTCGATAGAGTTTAATAAAGCGGTTTCTTCACCACAAACATAAGAACCCTGACCTTTTATTATTTTAAATTTGAAATCTCTAATGATTTTTTTTTCTATTAATTCATTTATGGCTTCTCCAATAATTTTAATAGAATCGGGATATTCACCTCTAATGTATAAAACTCCAGTATTTGCACCAACGGTTATACCTGCCATGTACATGCCAAATAAAACTTTATGAGGTTGGTGTTCCATTAAATACATATCAGAATATGCGCCAGGATCACCTTCATCAGCATTACAAACAATATATTTTTGAGGATTGGACTCCTTAAAAACGGCATCCAACTTAAACCAAAAAGGAAAACCTGCACCACCACGACCTCTTAAATTAGAGGTTTTTAGTTCTTGAATAACTCGTTCTGGATTGTTTTTATGAATTTCAGCTATAGAATAAAAAAATTTCAGATCTTCAATTTTTGAAGTTAATATTGGTGTTGTATTACACCCAATATTATAGCTGTTTTCTTGGTGTTTTTTATCTGAAATTATGCTTAAGAGTTCTTCATCATTACTTGCTGAAAACGTTTTATTATCAAAGAGAAATGCATTGTTAGAATGGCAACGACCAACACAGGCAGCATGTCCTATTTCACTTTTATCAAATTGATTTTCAATATTTTTTTGAAGTTTATTTTGTGTTTTGGCTACCATACAAGCCGTTCCCGTACATATATGAATTTTTTTATTTCGATTACTTTCACGGGTAAAATCATAAAATGAAGCGGTACCAAGTACAACTGAATCATCAATAAAAAAGCGTTTTGCAAGTTCTTGAAAATCCTCTTTGGAAGCACTTTTATGAGATAAATCTGCTATTTTTTCAAATAAATTGTCCTCAAGTCCTTTTCTTGAAGATAATGATCGGATGTTTTTATTAGCCATATCAATATAGTCTGATTAGCTAAAAATACTAAAATTTAATGAGGTTTTTGTTTAAATTTTTTTACAAATGAGAACGATATAATCACTCTTAAAGTTAGTTGTGAAAAACAAGTATTGATTTCCACCATCTTTTATACCAGTTTTTTTACGAATTTGGTCAACAGTTTCAGGGAAATTACGCGTTGTAATATTTGCTTTTTTTGATGGGATTAATTTTTTTAGAAGTTTCTTATCGTACGAAATTTCATGAATAATTTCAAAGCATCTTCCAGGAAAATCAATTAGTTTATTTGAAGTATATAAATGAGAGTGTTTGTGCAATTTATCAATTTTTAATTGCTGTGATATTTGAGAAAAGCCCCCAGCTTTTAAAATAGCTGAATTTGGTTCAAAAAGATATTTTTTAGGTTCAGAAAATGAAGCGGAAATATCTTCATTATATTGAAATGAAAAAACTTGCTCCCCCTTTTTAGTGAAGTTAATTGTTTGTATTTTAATTGATTGATAATAGTTTTTTTCTAATATAAATAAAAGTTCTTTTACTTCATTTTTTACGGAAATACAATGAATCTCTTTTATAAATTTTATTTCGTTTATTGCACTTGTTATATCTAAAATAGGAGAAACCTTTATTAATATATTATCTGTTTTTTTGAATAAAATATCTAAATTTTCTGGAATATTTGGTAAACAATCTTCTAATAAAAAAACTTTCCCTTTTGCATCATTTCGTCTTGATGGATCTGTATAAATCCAATCATATTTTTCCTTTGATTTTTTTAAAAACTCGATTCCATCATTAATTTGAGTTTTTATGTTTGTAACATTTAACTGCTCGAGATTGTGTGAAACAATTTGAGACAATTCATTATTAATTTCACAATGTGTTACAAAATTAACTTTTTGTGAAAAATATAAAGCATCGACCCCAAAACCTCCAGTAATATCAATAATTGAATTCCCGGAAACTAAATTGGATTTGTATTTAGCTGTAACTTCAGAGGAAGTTTGCTCTATGTTTAATTTATTAGGATAATAAATATTTTTGCAAGAAAACCAAGTTGGTAATTTTTTTTCACATTTACTTTTCGCAAGTATTTGTTCTGCAATTTCTTGAATTGAAATATTTTCAAACGGGCTACCTTTTAAAATCAATTTTGTTAAATCAGACTTTAAATTTGAATTTATAAATTCTTGTATTTTTTTTGTTAAAATATTGTTATTCAATTTAATTAAAGCTTAATTCTGTTAATTTTGTAATTGTTTTCCAGTTTCTTGTAGTTGCCGATGAGTTTAACTTTTTTTCAAATAAATTTGTTGTTAACTTTGTTTTTGCTTGTCCATTTGGGCAATGTAAAAACACGTTTTTTCCTTGTATTATAAATTCATCTGCACTTTCTAAAACCAGCTCCTCAATATGATGTTTTTTACTCATATCTGGTTCAGTATTTAATAACGTAACGTGTAATTTAGAAATATCCATAGCTGCGTCTTTTGCAAGAAACGGATTAGAATTATAAATAGTTAATAATTCACTTTTGTTAAGCACTAAAACATTGACAGTATATCCAAATTGTTTTGATATGGCTGAAATTATTGTGTCCTGAATAGTTAGAAAGGATTCCTTTAAATTAGACTTGAAAATAACATTTCCGCTTTGTATATAGGTAATAACATCTTGATAACCTAAACCAAAAAAAAGCTTTTTTAAGGTTACCATTTTAATAATATTATGACCACTAACATTTATTCCGCGAAGAAGTGCAATATAGGTTGTCATACTAAATTATAAATCTTTTGTAAGTGATTTAACTATTTTATTATCGGCTAAAAATGCTTTTAAAATGACTTTTACTACTGTATAAGTTGGTACGGCTACAATCATTCCTGCAACCCCAAATAATATACCTCCAATCATTATTACAAGAAATATTTCTAATGGGTGTGATTTTACACTGTTTGAAAAAATTAATGGCTGACTTAAAAAATTATCGATTAATTGAGCGAAAATATAACCAATCATTACATAAATTGTGGTTGGTACCACAACCGTTTGAAAATCTTCACCCAGATTACTGCTCATTGATAAAAACAACATTAGAAGACCACCAATAATTGGACCTACGTATGGAATTAAATTTAGTAAAGCGCATAAAAAAGCGATTACAATTGCATTTTCTATTCCAAAAATGAATAAGACAATGGTGTAAATAATAAATATGATTGTTATTTGAAAAACGAGTCCAATGAAGTATCTAGATAATAGATTCTGAATTGTTTTTAGAGAATTTCTTAGTTTGCTTTCACTTTTATCATTTACCAAAACATATATTGAATTCTCCATTATTCTAGTATCTTTCATAAGAAAGAATGTGATGAAAATTACTGAAAATAAACCAATACTTAAACTACCTAGAGTTGAAATAACAGAATTTAATAAATTGGGAATTGCAGTGATGTTTTTAAATAGATCAGCATTTTTTAATTCATTTAAAATATCAATATTATGTAATAAAAAGTAATCGTTGGTTTGATTGATTAAATGTTCTATTGTTGTTTGTAATTGTTCAATATTTAAAAGAGATAAATTTTGGCCTTGTTTAATAATTAAAGGGATAAACATGCTAATTAACCCTGCTAAAATCCCAATGTAAATTAGCATTGTTGTAATTACCGCTAAAGTGTTTGGAAATTTTAATTTACGTTTTAAAAAACGAATAATAGGACTACCAATTAATGAAATTACAGCAGAAATTGCAATGTAAACTATGATTGATTGTACTTTGTAAAAAAAATATAAAAGCAGTAAAATGCCTACAATAATAGCTATTGCTTTTAAAATTCCATTTGTTATTGTACTTGATTTCATTTGAAATAAATTTAAGGTTGTTATTAAAAACCGACGGCTTTGTCGTCACCTCTATAATCTGCACCACCTTCCAATTTACCATTTGGTAAGCGTAAAATTGCATCAACTTTTCCAATTATCACACTATTTTCTTGATTAATTTGATAACCTTTTTGTTTTAAAGCTTCAGTTAATGCTTCATCAAAACCTATTGGTTCCATCGTTATTACATCGGGTAACCACTGATGATGAAATCTTGGAGCGTTTACAGCTTCCTGCATTCCTAAATTAAACTCATAAACATTTAATATTGTTTGCATTACCGAAGTTATAATTGTTGAGCCTCCTGGAGAACCAACTGACATGTAAAACTGATTGTTTTTTTCAATAATTGTAGGTGTCATAGAACTTAACATTCTTTTTCCAGGCTCAATTGAATTTGCTTCAGCACCAATTAACCCAAACATATTAGGAGTTCCTGGCTTGGAGCTAAAATCATCCATTTCATTGTTTAATAGAAATCCTCCTTTAGAAACAAAAACTTTAGAACCATAAGCTCCATTTAAAGTTGTAGTTGCTGAGATTGAATTCCCATAGCTGTCAACAATAGAATAGTGGGTTGTTTCATCACTTTCATATCCAATTATTTCTCCATGATTTAATGTTGAAGAAAGCGTAGCTTTTTCCCAAGAAAAATCTGCCATTCTTTTTTGAACATATTGTGATGAAATTAATGTGTCTATAGGAATTTTCACAAAATCTGGGTCACCAAGATAAAAAGATCTATCTGCATACGCTCTTCTTTCAGCTTCTGTAATCAATTGAACAGTTTTTAAAGAATTATGCCCATACTTTGTAATATCATATGGTTCAAGTGCCTTAAAAATTTGTGCATTACAAATTCCACCACTTGAAGGTGGCGACATAGATATGATTTTTAAGTCTTTATAAGTAAACTCAATTGGATTTCTCCATTTAGCTTCATAATTTTCTAAATCTTCCTTTGTAATAATACCGCCTAATTTTTGAACATAATTCACCAACATATCAGCTGTTTCTCCTTTGTAAAAACCATTTCTTCCGTTGTCTCTAATGCGTTCTAATGTTTTAGCAAGGTTTACATATTTTATGGTGTCATTTTCTTTCCAATCAAAATCTAAAAGAATTTGTCCATCATTTACTTCAGTAAAATATTTTCTATATTTTCTTAAATTCTCTGCTTGCTTTTTGGTTACAAGAACTCCTTTATTAGCTAAATCAATGGCTGGCTGAATTAACTCCGAAAAAGGTAAAGAACCAAATTTCTCATACACCTTAAATAATCCATCAATTGTTCCAGGTATTCCAATTGCCATAGCGCCTAAAGTACTTTTAGAGTCAATTATTTCATTATTTTCATCCAAATACATATTTTTTGAAGCGGCCAAAGGGGCTTTTTCTCTATAATCTAAAGCGCCTGTTTTACCATCGTTTGTTCTATAAACCATAAAACCTCCACCACCAATATTTCCAGCAAAGGGATAAGCAACTGCGAGTCCTAATTCAGTAGCAATCATTGCATCAAATGCATTTCCGCCTTTTTTTAATATTGAGGCGCCAATGTTAGAAGCTTCCTCTCTGGCAGAAACAACCATCGCACTATCAGCAATAAGACCAATTACTTTATTTGTTTGTGTTATTTTATCTGAATTCTTTTTACATTGAATTGATAAAAATAAAATGGAAATAATTAAAATGTATTTTTTCATTTGTTTAATAATAGGAGTGTTTTTTCTTCTGTGAATTTCATTAACTCTTTGAAGAATTCAGTAAAATCTTCTTCAAACTCTTGGTAATATTTATTTAAATCCTCAATAGCTGCATCCATTTTTGATATGCCTTTTGTTCGTTTGTTCATTCCTATTAATATTTTTTCAATTCCTTCTATTGAAGCATAGGTAACTAACCAATTGTATTGAACCATATAAGGCAGTATTTTTTGAAGTTCTTCAGGAAAAGTTTCTATATGTTCTTGTAAAAAAATGTAAACATCTTTGGCATATGTTTCAAGCGATGTTTCAGAATAATGATGCCAGTTTTTCGCTAAAAAGTGATCATACAAAATATCTATGATGACTCCATTATAATGCCCGTAACGCTTATTTAAACGGCGTTTACTTTTTCTAACGATATGGTGGGTATCTGTAAAATAATCAATTCCTCTATGTAGTAAAATTCCAGCTTTTATTTCTGTAGGATACAAATTATAATTTTTTCCTTTAACAGCATCAGCAATAAAGTTGCCGATTAAAATGTTCTTATTGTTTTTTGAAAGAAATAAGTGGGCTAAAAAATTCATAGACTAAATTTTAACAATTATACAAAAAAAATCCGCTTTTGGCGGATTTTAATTAGTTATATTTTGAATGAGTTTTAGCTATTAAGCATTACTGGCATTACTAACATTGTAACAAATTCACCTTCTTCAACGCCATCAATTGGCGTTAAAATTCCAGCTCTGTTTGGTAATGACATTTCAATTAATACTTCATTAGAACTTAAATTACTTAACATCTCAGTTAAAAAACGTGAGTTGAAACCAATTTGCATATCGTCTCCTTGATATTCACAAACCAAACGTTCTTCAGCTTTATTAGAATAATCAACATCTTCAGCAGAAATATTTAATTCAGTTCCTGCCATTTTTAAACGAATTTGATGTGTAGTTTTACTAGAGAAAATAGAAACACGTTTAGCTGAGTTTAAAAAAGTTCCTCTGTCTACAGTTAATTTGTTTGGGTTTTCCTTTGGAATAACCGCTTCATAATTAGGGTATTTTCCATCTATTAATCTACAAACTAATACAACATTGTCAAATGTGAATTTTGCATTAGCATCATTATATTCTATTGTAACATCACTCTCAGAGCCTCCTAAAATTCCTTTTAATAAGTTTAAAGGTTTTTTAGGCATAATAAATTCTGCAGGTGAATTCGCAGTAACGTCAGTTCTTGAATATTTAACTAATTTGTGAGCATCTGTTGCTACAAAAGTTAAACTATCGTTACTAAATTGAAAAAACACACCACTCATTACTGGTCTTAAATCATCGTTACCTGCAGCAAATATTGTTTTTGAAATTGCAGTTGATAAAATGTTTCCAGGAATTACAGTACTACTTGGTGATTCAATTGATACAGCTTTTGGAAATTCACTACCATCAAAATAAGCCATATCATATTTTCCATGACTAGAGCTAATTTCAATAGTGTTATTTTCTTCAGTTTTAAATGTTAAAGGCTGATTAGGAAATGTTTTTAATGTATCTAATAATAATCTTGCTGAAATTGCAGCAGAACCTTCAGAGTCTGATTCAACTTCAATGATTGTACTCATTGTAGTTTCTAAATCTGAAGCAGATATTTTTAATTCATTTTGATTTAGTTCAAATAAGAAATTATCTAAAATAGGTAAAGTATTACTACTGTTTATAACACCACCTAATACTTGAAGTTGTTTTAATAATTGACTACTGGATACTATAAATTTCATTTAAGGTTATTTTAATGAATAGATTACAAATATATTCTAAATATGTTGTTTTAAAAAATGTTATTTATTAACAGTTTTCCTGGGTTGTGAACACCTTATTTTTACTGAAAAATGTTAAAAAGTCAGTAAAAAATTAAAGTTATAAAAATGTTAATAAAGTAAAGATAAAATATAAAGCTATAAATTAAATTTTATATTTGTTTTTATCGTAAATAAATCAACCTTTTCATGAAAAAAATAGTTTCATTACTTTTTATAACAATTTTTTGCTTCTCAATTTCCTTTGCGCAAGCCCCTAAAAAGGCAACTTCAGGTGAAATTTATGAATCTATAAAAAAGCTAAACTTTTTAGGGTCTGTATTGTATTTAGCAGCACATCCAGATGATGAAAATACTCGTTTAATCTCTTATTTTTCTAATGAAGTTAAAGCTAGAACAGCATATTTAAGTATTACGAGAGGTGATGGCGGTCAAAATTTAATTGGGCCAGAACTTAGAGAATTATTAGGTGTAATTAGAACACAAGAGTTATTAGCCGCAAGAAGAATTGATGGAGGAGAACAATTTTTTACAAGAGCAAATGATTTTGGTTATTCAAAACATCCAGATGAAACGTTGGAAATTTGGAATAAGAAAGAAGTATTGAGTGATGTAGTTGCAGTTATTAGAAAATTTCGTCCCGATGTAATTATAAATAGATTTGATTATCGCACACCTGGTTCAACACATGGTCATCATACCTCTTCGGCTATGTTGAGTATTGAAGCTTTTGACTTAGCTGCTGATGCATCCTACAAAACAAATTTTGAAAAAGATGCTAATTGGAAGCCTAAACGGGTATTTTTTAATACATCTTGGTGGTTTTATGGTAGTGAAGAAAAGTTTAAAAATGCTGATAAAACAAATATGCTAAGTATTGAAGTAGGCTCTTTTTATAAAAATAAAGGATTATCAAATGGAGAAATATCTTCATTAAGTAGAAGTCAGCATCAATCACAAGGGTTTGGAAGTACTGGATCTAGAGGAAGTGAAACAGAATATTTAGAGTTTTTGAAAGGAGATTTTCCTAAGAATAAAAATGTATTTGATGGAATTGATACAACTTGGAATAGAGTTGAAGGAGGAAAGGAAATTGGAATAATTTTGAAGAAAGTTGAAAATAATTATGATTACAATAATCCATCAGCTAGTATTGAAGAGTTAATTAAAGCGTATAAATTAATTCAGAATTTGAAAGATGATCATTGGAAAAAACTTAAATCTGAAGAGATTAAGCATATAATTGTGGATTGTGCAGGTTTGTTTTTGGAAGCTGTAGCAAATAATTCTTCAACAACTCAAAATGCAAAAAACACTATAAAAATTGAGGCAATTAATAGAAGTGATTTTGAGGTTACTTTAAAATCGGTTGAAATTAATCCGTTAAATGCTATAAGGAATAAGGAGGTTTCATTAAATTATAATCAATCCTATTCTACATCTTTGGAAATTAAAATCCCTTCTAAAATTGATGTAACTGCTCCATACTGGTTGACAAAAAGTGGTAATTTAGGAATGTATAAAGTTGAAGATAAAGCTTTAATAGGTTTACCTGAAACACCTCATAATATTTCTGCAATATTTAAAATTGATTTTAATGGTGTTGAAATTCCAATTTCCAAAAATGTTGTTTTTAAATACAATGATCCAGTAAAGGGAGAGGTATATCAGCCGTTTGAAATTCTTCCAGAAGTTTCGGCATCTTTTAATGAGAAAGTATTCATTTTTGCAGATGAAAAATTTCAAAAAATCGGAGTAAAAGTAAAATCAGTAAAAGATAGTTTAAAGGGAAATGTTTCATTATGTATTCCCAAAAACTGGGAAGTTTCACCGTTAAAATATGAAATTAATTTACCTGAAAAAGGGGAAGAGCAAACGTTTCAATTTACCATTACTCCTCCAAAAAACCAATCAGAAGGATTTATTTCTCCAATTGTAGAAATAGGTAATAATACTTACACAAATGAGTTGGTTGCAATTGATTATAACCATATTCCTTTTCAATCAATCATAATGCCTTCTGAAGCAAAAGTAGTTCGTTTAAATATTAAGAAAAAAGGGCAATTGGTTGGTTATATTCAAGGAGCAGGTGATGCTATTCCAACAAGTTTACGTCAAATAGGTTACACTGTTGTTGAATTAAGTAATGATGATATTACTCCAGATAAATTAAAAAACTTTGATGCAATAATTTTAGGGATTAGAGCTTATAATACTGAGGATCGTGCTAAATTTTATCAGAAAAACTTACATAATTATGTTGAAAATGGCGGAACTTTAATAGCGCAATACAATACTAACCACAGAGTAAAAGTGGATGAAGTAGCACCTTATTCATTAAAATTATCTAGAGACCGCGTTACTGATGAAAATGCAGAAGTTAGAATTATCAATCCAACACATGAGTTAATAAATTTTCCTAATAAGATTACCAGTGAAGATTTTAATGGATGGGTTCAAGAACGCGGTTTATATTTTCCAAATGAATGGGATTCCCATTTTGAACCAATTCTTAGTATGAATGATAAAAATGAAACAGAAAAAAATGGTAGTTTGTTAGTGGCGAAATATGGAAAAGGTAATTTTATTTATACAGGGTTAAGTTTTTTTAGAGAATTACCTGCAGGCGTAGCTGGAGCATATAAATTGTTTACAAATATGGTTTCAATAGGTAAAAATAAAACAGATAAACCATTAAAAAATTAAATATGGAAAAACAAAAATATGTTTGGAAAAAAGAATACTCAGCTGTAATAATTGCAAATGCTGTATACATAATATTGTTTTATATTTTAATGAAAATTCTTACATAAATTATGCAGCAGTTAGATTGGATTATACTTTGCGGAACCTTACTTTTTATTGTTTCATATGGAGCATATAAAACCAAAGGGAGTAAAAATGTAACAGATTATATTAAGGGTGGAAGCGAAGCTAAATGGTGGACTATTGGTCTGTCTGTAATGGCAACACAGGCCAGTGCAATCACATTTTTATCTACTCCAGGTCAGGCTTTTCATAGCGGAATGGGATTTGTACAATTCTATTTTGGATTACCGATAGCCATGGTAGTTATTTGCTTGGTTTTTATCCCCATTTATCATCGTCTTAAAGTGTATACAGCATATGAATTTTTAGAAACTCGTTTCGATTTAAAAACAAGAAGCTTGGCAGCTATTTTATTTTTAATTCAAAGAGGTTTGGCGGCTGGGATTACCATTTTTGCACCTGCTATTATATTATCAGCTGTATTAGGTTGGAATTTAACGGTTCTTAATATTATTATAGGTGTTTTAGTAATAATTTATACGGTTAGTGGTGGTACTAAGGCGGTTAGCGTAACTCAAAAACAGCAAATGGCTGTCATATTTGCTGGTATGTTTGTTGCTTTTTATTTAATAGTAAGCTATTTACCTTCTGATATATCTTTTTCAAAAGCATTGAAAATCGCTGGAGCAAGCGGGAAAATGGATGTGTTGGATTTTTCTTTCAATTTAGATAATAGATATACTTTTTGGAGTGGGATTATAGGCGGGAGTTTTTTAGCTCTTTCTTATTTTGGAACAGATCAAAGTCAGGTACAACGTTATTTATCGGGTAAATCAGTAAAAGAAATGCAATTAGGTCTTGTTTTTAATGGTTTATTAAAAGTGCCAATGCAGTTTTTTATTTTGTTAGTTGGGGTAATGGTTTTTGTGTTTTACCAATTTAATGCTTCACCTTTAAACTTTAACCCTGCGGCTACAAAAATAGTTCAATCTTCGGAATATGGTGAAGAATATTCTCAGTTAGAAACGAAACATAAAGAAATAGAGTTGCTTAAATCAAAAGCAAATTTGATGTATGGAGATAATTTGGGGAATACATCTTTGGAAGCAGAAATTCAAAGAATAAATGTATTGGAAATTGAAAATAGAGAAGCAGCAAAGGAGCTAATAAAAAAAGCAGATGTTGATGTAGAAACGAATGATAAGGATTATGTTTTTATTCATTTCATTTTACATAATTTGCCAAGAGGATTAATAGGCTTGTTACTGGCTGTAATTTTATCTGCTGCGATGTCAAGTACTGCATCTGAATTAAATGCATTGGCAAGTACCACTGCAATAGATTTATATAAAAGAAATGTAACTTCTGAAAAGACAGATGTCCACTATGTAAAGGCATCTAAATGGTTTACACTTGCTTGGGGTATAATTGCGATATCGGTAGCTTGTGTTGCTAATTTATTTGATAATTTAATTCAGCTTGTAAATATTATTGGTTCTATATTTTATGGTAATGTTTTGGGAATATTTTTATTGGCATTTTTCATTAAATATGTAAAAGGAAATGCTGTTTTTATAGCGGCATTAATTACGCAAGTAATTGTAATTGTTGGTTGGTGGTTTGATTGGATGCCTTATTTATGGCTTAATTTATTTGGATGTTCACTGGTAATGATTATTGCTATGGTTATTCAAAAATTTACAAAAGAGAAAGAATTTAATTTATAAAAAAAGCACCTCAAAGAGGTGCTTTTTTACATTGTTTTATTTCAAAATTTAATTACTTATTGGGATAAAAATTCTTGCTTTTTCCCAAGCAATTATTATTCCGTCATTACTAACTTCATAATTTAAAACTTCTTGATTTTCCTTAACAAATTCAGGAGTGATATTAAATCTTACAACATCTTCATCTTCATTGTAAGAATAAGCTCCCCAGGCATCGTTTTTGGAATTTAATATAACTACCCAATCTTCATTTTCATTAGGTATAATAAAAAAACCATATTTTCCAGCTTCTATTGTTGTATCTCCAATTATTACTTCTTCATCAAATGAAAAAGTAGTGTTTACATCTGCTCCAGCTCTCCATACATTTTCATGTTTTACAAGTCCACCCCAAATAATTCTTCCTTTTACACTAGGAGCACTATAATCAATATCCACAGTTACGCTTCCAATTTTTCCAGATGTTTGTGTTCTTGGACTTTTCTGCGCAAATAAAACCGTTGCAACAAGCAACAATACTATTGTTAATTTAAATTTTTTCATACCTATTTTTGCCATTGGGCAATTGATTCTTTATTCATTTTTACGTAATCTGCATTATTTGCTTTTTCAGCAGCAGCCAATGATTTTTTCGCGGTTGCAATGGCACCTGCTTTATCTCCTAAATCTGCTTGAATTAAACTCATTCTTCTTAAATACCAAAAAGCAGGATCATCGCCTTCAGTTGCTTTTTTAATCCACACTAAAGCTTGTTTTAAATCTTTACCTTCAGCATGGTAATAAGAAGCTGCTTGGAAATAATCGTTTTTAGAAGGTCCGGCCATTGCTTTTTCAATACTTTTAGAAGCTATTTTATCTGTTGGAACTTCAAATGTAACTCCTACATAAACATTTTCCCATAGGATTCCAAGAGTTGCAGAGCCTGAAGTTAAATCATCCAAAGTAATAGTGAAAGATTCTATTTTTTCTGACATTGGAATAACGTTAGCTGTAACTTTAGCAGCTACTTTGCTTTCATCCCATTTTTGAGGAGTTCCCCAGTTATTAGAATCTGTATAAAAAATCACCTCCCAAGATGTTTCATTTGGAATGGTATAAATAGCATAAGTACCTTTTTTTAATTCTGTACTGCCTACTTTTACATCATCACTAAAAGTAATTTTTGTGTTTTCATTAGCTCCTGTTCTCCATACTTGCCCATATGGTACTAAATCACCAAAAATGGTTCTTCCACGCATTCCTGGACGAGAATATTCTAAGGTAACATCTGTTAATCCAACAACTTGTTCTGTTTTAGAAGAAGGACTTGGTTGAGGTGTTTTAATTTGGGCATTTGCAGTTGAAATAAATGCGGCTAGTACAAAAAGAATTGATATTTTTTTTAGCATAATAGTTATATTTAGTTTAGTAACAAATATAACATTTTAATAAGTTATAAAATTGAGGATAATAATTTTAACAATATTTTAAGAAGTTGAATAAGGCACCTTATTTATACTTTTTCACTCTGAAATAATTAAATAGCACACCGAATAAAGCTAATAAAAGCAATGGTAAAGCAATGTTTATCAATTGCCATTTTTTAGATTCTTCGAAAGCTTTTTGCTTGTTTAAGAAATTAATTTTAATTGTTTTGGATCGAATATTTATAAGCCCGTTATCATCTAATAAATAATTAACAGCATTTAAAAGAAACTCCTTATTACCAAAACGTTGATTCGTCCATTTATCCAATCCTAGCTCTAATGGTTTTCCTTTTGAAATTTCATTGGCAATCATATCACCATCAGAAATAACAATCATTTTACTCTCAATCCCATTTTCTTTAGATTTTAAGACTCTGAAAGGCTTAATTCTTCCATTGTAGGCAGATTTAAAATTACCTTCTAGCAATACAGCAATTGGTTTGTCTCCATCGTTAAAATCAACCGGATTTTGTTTTTTCCCTATTGTTTTTAATGAAATAAGAGAAGGAGTTCCAATAGGTTTTGATAACTCAGAGCTTTGTAAAAGGATTGTTTTATGAATCCCGTTTTTTAAAGTGTCAATACTGTTTGAGAACTTTGTATTTACAGCTTCTAAATTATTATTAATAGGATGATTATTTTTTGAATTTACCAATGGAAAATATTTCCAGGGAAACTGACTAAATTGAGTTTGATTTCCAATGTTTCCTGTTGCTAAAGGTATTTGAGAACTGTATATATCTGTAATTAAATCGTGATTAATTCGAACACCATAATTAAATAATAAATCGGTTAAACCTAAATCTCTAGGATAAGCCAGTGTTTCTCCTGTTTGCATTAAACTATCCAGTTCAGCTTGTACATTATCTATTAACCAAAGTGTTTTACCACCATTCATTATAAATTGATCTAGCGTGAATTTTTCCTCTTCCGAAAACTTTTCTGTAGGTTTTGCAATAATAGCCAAATCAAAATTTGAAATTTGGTGTAATGTTTTTTGAGGTTGAATAGCTACGGAATCTAAAGTGAAAGGAGCCAAGAGGTAATATTCATTCAATTTTCTTAAAAAATCGGCAATATAAATATCGTTTAACTCTCCATTTCCTTTGATTATTGCAACTTTCTTTAATTTTTTTGAAGTTACTTTATGAATGGCATTGGCAAAAGCATATTCCAAATTTTGTATTGAACCTTCTAATTGTTGGTCTTGAGAATTTGAAAAAACATCTAATAATAGTGGAATATTTTCTGTTTTTCCTTTATAATTTACAACAGCCCAAGGGAAAATTATAATTTCAGATGATTTTTCGTTTTCTTGAACTTGTAAATTACTAGGCTCTAAACCACTCTGAATTAATTCTTGAGCAATTTCACTTGGGTTTACAAAACGGAATTGAATATTTTTGTTAAGTGCTTTTAATTCTTCTAAATGTAGTTTCGTTTCGGTTTGAAGTCGTTTAAATTCCGCAGGAAAATTACCTTGAAGATAAACTTTAATTAAAATAATATCATCTACTTTTTTTACAATATTTTCAGTAGTTTTTGAAAGTGTATAACGATGATCTTCAGTTAAATCAAATCGTTTGTAAATATTTGATCCAATGATGTTTAAAAGGATTAATCCTAAAGTTAAAACCGCTATTTTAGAATACCTATTTTTCATTCTGTATTCTTAAATTAGTTAGATATAAAAATAAAAAGCTGATAGAGAAAAAATAAATCAAATCTCTGGTGTCAATCACTCCTTTGCTAATACTATTAAAATGCCCGCTCATTCCAATATTTTGTATGGTATAATCTAAATTTCCAAATAAATTATAACTTGCTAAAGCTTCAAAACCGTAGTATAAAAAAAATGAAATAAAAACAGCTATAATAAATGATACAATTTGGTTTTTTGATAAAGTAGAAGAAAAAATTCCAATTGCAGTATATGATCCCGCTAAAAATAGTAAACCAATAAATGATCCAAATGTAGTTCCAAAACTAATGTTACCAACTGGGTTTCCTAATTGATAAATACTAAATACATAAATAAGAGTTGGGATAATGGCTGCAATAACTAAAACGAGTGCCCCAAAATATTTTCCAAATATTATTTGCCAGGTTGTTAATGGTTTCGTTTTTAATATTTCTATTGTACCAGCGTTTATTTCGTCAGAAAAACTGCGCATTGTAATGGCTGGAATTAAAAAAATAAAAATCCATGGCGCTAAAAAAAAGTAGCTATTTAAATCTGCAAAACCAGCATGTAAAATATTAAAACTCCCTTCAAAAACCCATAAAAATAATCCGTTAATGAGTAAATAGACAGCAATCACCAAATATCCAATTGGTGAAGAGAAAAATGAAGTAAGTTCTTTTTTAAATATCGATTTCATTTATAACAGGCTTTCAATTTTATCAACACTCCAGGCTTCAGGTTTTTCAATAAAAAACACCTTTGTTTTTGCCCAAACTAATTTAAAAAGTTCAGAGTTTCTATACGTTTCCAAATGTTCTTCTGTTACCCAATAACTATAGGTGAAAAATGTTGAAGGGTTGTTTTTATCTCTATATAACTCTAATAAACGGCAACCATCGAAGTTTCGTATTTTTTCCTTATTAGTATTGAAATTTTCAAGGAACAAATCAATTTTTGATGCATCAAAAGTCATTTTAACAATTCTTACAAACATAGGTTTAACTAAATTTAATAGTTAGTACATCTCTATAATTTAATCCTAACAAAGATGCTGCACCGCCTACAGTATCTAAATTGCTTCTATACATTGCAATTTCTAAGTAATTTGCGGTATTAAAAATAGCCAATCGTGTGCCGTCTTTTTGTCGCTGGTCTTTTGGTACAGAAAAATCTATAATATCGGAATATTTATTGTTAATTTTATTAAAAGTATATCTATTGGCCTTCACTTCAAAATCTCTTCCTTTTCCAACATCCTGAAAAGTTTTTTTGCTAATATTACTAATTGAATTTCCGTAATTATCTACATAAATAATATTACCTAAAATGGTGTTATTATCGGGTGATATTGAAGGTTGAAGTTCAATTATTCTTTCAAAATCGGGAATAATTTTTCCAATTACTTCTAATTTTCCACCTCGAGCAATATGACAGGCAACTTTTACAAAAACATCCAAAACAGGGAAACTTGACTCAATACGGTCGTGAATATTTATTTTAACAATTTTTTCAGGTTTAATTTCAGATGCCAGTAACGATATAACTCCATTATTTGGACAAATAAAATAGTGCTTATCTAAAAATAATGCAATGTGCTTATTTTCTTCATTTAATTCTGAATCAACACCAATAATATGAATGCTTCCTTCGGGAAAACTTTTATAGGCGTTTTTTAAAATATAAGCCGTTTCTGTAATGTTAAATGGTGAAATGTGGTGTGAAATGTCAACAATTCTGGCATCAGGTAATTCACTATAGATGGTTCCTTTTACAGCGCCAACGAAGTGGTCTTTTGTCCCAAAATCAGTAGTTAAAGTTATTATTGACATAAAAAATTTCGCGATTTTTTTTTGATAAATATTTAATTGATACCATTAATAAAATGTTTAAAACTTATTTGAAAAGATTAAAATTTTGTAACTTGATATAATTAAATTTGTTTACAAATCTAAGCAATTATTCGGTTAACAAAAACCTATTTTATATTTAAACTTAACAACTAATAGCATTTGAACGAACGTATTATTGAACTCACGGAAATTAATCCAAATGATTTATTTGGTACTCAAAATTCTAATGTAGAAATTTTGAAAAAATACTTCCCAAAACTTAAAATTGTTGCAAGAGGTACGAGTTTAAAGGCTTTTGGTGAGCCAGAAATTTTAGATGAATTTGAAAAGCGATTGGCAATGCTTATTAAGTATTTCAATCGATACAATAAATTAGACGAAAATAGTATTGAACAACTTTTAACATCTAACGGAAAAGAGAAAAACACTACAAAATTTGGTGATGATGTTTTGTTGCACGGTGTAAATGGTAGATTGATAAAACCTCAAACATTAAACCAGAGAAAAATGGTTGAGAAAATGGCAAAAAATGATATGCTTTTTGCTATTGGACCTGCGGGAACTGGAAAAACATATACAGCTGTTGCTTTGGCTGTAAAGGCTTTGAAAGAAAAAGAGGTTAGAAGAATTGTTTTAACAAGGCCAGCGGTTGAATCTGGTGAGAATTTAGGGTTTTTACCCGGAGATTTAAAAGAAAAACTAGACCCATATATGCAGCCATTGTATGATGCATTGCGTGATATGATTCCTTATGAAAGATTAGATTCTTATATTGAAAAAGGAGTTATTGAAATTGCGCCACTTGCTTTTATGCGAGGAAGAACCTTAGATAATGCATTTGTAATTTTGGATGAGGCTCAAAATACAACTCATAATCAAATGAAAATGTTTTTGACGAGAATGGGAAAAAGCGCAAAATTTATTGTTAATGGAGATCCTGGACAGATAGATTTACCTCGTCGTCAGGTTTCTGGATTAAAAGAAGCAATGCTTACTTTAAAAGATATTAAAGGAATTGCATTTGTATATTTGGACGATAAAGATGTAATAAGACATCGATTAGTAAAAGAAATAATTTCAGCTTATAAAAGTTTGGAAGTTGGAAATGAATAAACAATATTCTAAAATTTAAAATCGGATTTTCAATTTTTTTGAAAACCATTTCATAAAAACAAAAAGGCAATACAACTAAAAGGGTAAAAAATGAAAAACACAATTAACAATACATCTTTTAATTTTCCAAACCAAAAATCTGTTTACAAAGGTAAGGTTAGAGAGGTTTACAATATTAATGATGAATTATTGGTGATGATAGCATCCGATAGACTTTCTGCATTTGATGTTATTATGCCGAAGCAAATTCCGTTTAAAGGTCAAATTTTAAATCAGATTGCTTCTAAAATGATGGATGCAACAAAAGATATTGTGCCAAATTGGATTATTGCTATTCCAGATCCTAATGTGGCTATTGGCCATATGTGTGCTCCTTTTAAAGTTGAAATGGTTATTAGAGGTTATTTATCGGGTCATGCAGCGCGTGAATATAAAGCAGGTAAGAGATTGTTATGTGGTGTTCCAATGCCTGAAGGAATGAAAGAAAATGATAAATTTCCAAAACCTATTATAACGCCATCTACAAAAGCAGATAATGGTGCACACGATGAAGATATTTCAAAAGAAAATATTTTAGCAAAAGGAATTGTTTCTAAAGAAGATTATGAAGTTCTTGAGAAATATACAAGAGCCTTATTTCAAAAAGGAACTGAAATTGCTGCAGAACGCGGTTTAATTTTGGTAGATACGAAGTATGAGTTTGGGAAAACAAAAGACGGAAAAATTGTTTTAATTGATGAGATTCATACGCCAGATTCGTCACGCTATTTTTATACTGAAGGTTATGAAGAAAGACAGAATAGAGGAGAAGCTCAAAAACAACTTTCTAAAGAATTTGTTCGTCAATGGTTAATTTCTAATGGATTCCAAGGATTGGAAGGGCAAACCATTCCAGAGATGAATGATGAAAAAATTACTGAAATTTCTGAAAGATACATTGAGTTGTATGAAAATATTACTGGAGAAACATTTGTAAAATCTGACGTTTCTAATATTGCTGAACGAATTGAGAAAAATGTATTAAGTTTTTTGAAGAAGTAAATTTTAAAAAAAATAATTAAAAAGCCATTATTAAATTTTATTAATGGCTTTTTTTATTGATATATTAGTCTAGTTATAGACTGTTCTTTAAGTAGTTTATTATATTATTAATAGATATATCATTTATATCCATCCATTCTAATGCTTTTTCTTTTGTAGAAAATATTTCTATAGTTTGATAGTTATTTTTAAGTAGCGATTTATACAATTTTGCAGATACTACCTGAATAGGAGTGTCGGTAAGCAAAGCAATTTTCCTTTTTCCTACGCTATTCGAATTCTTTTTTAAAAAGTTAGCATAAAAAATAATATCCTCAGCAGAAGTTTTAAAATTTACATTTTTTAAATGAACAAAATAATTTTGATTGGATAAGAATTCTGGATTTAAAATTAACCTCTGTTTAAATTTTATTAATGAATTAAATTTAAAGTTCCGGAATGGTATTCTACAATAAGATTAATATCTTTTAAAATGTGGTAATTACTTTTTAAAATTGACATTTAGCTTTTTTTTCAAGAATACAAAAAAAGTCTCAAGTGAAATTACTTGAGACTTTAAGTTAATGTTAAGAATTAGAAGGTTACTTTCTCTTTTTCTGTTGAGATTGTTGTTCTTGAGCTTGTTTCATAGCGTCATTTATTCTCTTACGAAACTTGCTTTCTTTTTTAGGTTTCTTCTTGTTTTCTTGAATTTGTGCGTGAATTTTGTCTTCATCAATTATGTAATTTTTAATTATTAGCATAATAGATACTGTTAATAAGTTAGAAACAAAATAGTACAAACTTAAACTACTCGCATACATATTGAAGAAAAGAAGCATCATTATCGGGGAAAAATACATCATCATTTTCATCATCTTTTGCATGTCTGGCATACCTTCTTGTTGAGGTTGCATGTTCATTTGCTGACTTTGACTCATTCTCATATAAAAGAAAATAGCGATTGATGCCAAAATTGGAAATAAACTAATATGATCTCCATACATTGGAATTGTAAATGGAAGTTTATATACAGAATCATAAGCAGATAAATCTTCTGCCCATAAAAATCCTTTTTGACGTAAGTCTATACTTGATGGGAAAAACCTAAATAAAGCAAAGAAAACTGGCATTTGTAATAAAGCGGGAATACAACCAGATAATGGGCTAACTCCTGCTTTGCTTTGAACAGCCATTGTTTCTTGTTGGCGTTTCATCGCATTTTCTTTTCCAGGCAAGCGTTTGTTTATTTCATCCATTTCTGGACGAAGTACTTTCATTTTAGCACTAGATAAATATGATTTATAAACTAGTGGAGACATAATTATTCTAACAACAATGGTTAAAAGAATAATTATTAAACCATAATTACCAATGAAAGATTGTAAAAAGTTAAATACAGGAATAAAAATATATCTGTTAATGAAACCGAAAATTCCCCATCCAAGGTTTACAATTTCTTTTAGATTTCGATCGTAATTTTTTAAGATTTTATAATCATTTGGTCCTATGTACCAATTCATTTTATAATTAAATTCTCCTGCTTCTAAAGCTAAAGGAGCTTTTAAATTAAATGCTTTGGTATAAGTTGTATCGGTTTCTTCGTTTTCAATTAAAGTTTTTGTTTCTAACTTTGCTGTTTTGAAAGCTTCATCAGTAATTAAAATAGAAGAGAAAAAGTGTTGTTTAAATCCTACCCAGTTAACATCAACTTCTTCTGAGTCGTCTGAGTCTCCAATATTTAAATAATCAATATTTTCATCTTCTTTCTCATAGTACATTTGTGTTTGTTGGTCTTCATACTTGATGCTTTTTTCATTTCTAAAAGCCTCTAAATTCCAATCTAATGTAATTTGTTGAGAAGAGTTTATAGATGAATTTAATCCTTGTGAACGAATATTGAAATCTACCATATATTCATCTGGCTTAATTTCATATCTATATTCTAAAAATTTATCATCAGCAACTTTCAATTTCATTGAAAGAACCTGATTTTCACCATTTTCAGTTAAAGTTGGTTCAAAAAATAAATCTTTTGTATTTAATATTCTATTATCTGAAGTTCCAAAATTTATATTAAAAGAATTGTTGTTATCTTTTATAATATATAATGGAAGCGAATCGTAAGTAACATATTTTTTAATTAATGCTTCTTTAATTTGTCCTCCTTGATTAGAAATTATCAGCTTTAGTAGTTTATTTTCTATAATAGTTTCTCCTTCTATTGCCGAAGCTAATGTTGCAGAATATGAAAAATTTCCTAATTGCTCTTGAGCTTTTACTAATGAAAGAGAATCATTAGCTTGTACACTTATAGCAGGTAACTCAATAGCATTCGCTGTTTTAGTAATCGTGTTTTCTTGAACTTGTTCAGTTTTTACTTTTTCAGCTGCTAGTTCTTCTGGAGTTGGCTGATTAGTGTACATCCACCATAACATAATTGCTCCTAATAGAACAAAACCTATGATTGAATTAATGTCGAATTTTTTTTCTTCCATGAGTGTATTTAAAATGTCAGTTTGTCATCTGCTTTTTAAAAAAAATTTAAAAAGCCCGACAAAAGTACTAAATGTATTGTTATTTATTAGTTTTTATTAATGAATGTATGTTAGCTCAAAGAGTGTTCCAAAGCAGCTTTTACGAAATCTTTAAATAGTGGATGTGGATTTAACACAGTACTTTTGTACTCCGGATGGTATTGAACACCTACAAACCAAGGATGAGAAGGTATTTCTATAACTTCAACTAAATCAGTTTCAGGGTTTTTCCCAGTGGCAATCATTCCTGCATTTTCTATTTGCTTCAAATAAGTACTATTGAACTCATATCTATGTCTATGACGTTCACTAATAACTTCTTTTTTGTAAATGTTTTTAATTTTACTCCCTTCTTTAAGTTTGCAATCCCATGCGCCTAAGCGCATTGTTCCTCCATAATTAGTAATGCTTTTTTGCTCTTCCATTAAATCGATAACCGGATTATTAGTAGTGTCATCCATTTCACTTGAGTTGGCATCTTTTATTCCTAAAACATTTCTTGAAAATTCTATCACTGCCATTTGCATACCTAAACAAATTCCAAGGAATGGAATTTTATTTTCTCGAGCAAAACGAACTGCTTCTATTTTTCCCTCAATACCACGTTCACCAAATCCAGGAGCAACTAATATTCCATTTAAATGATTTAATTTTTCTGGTACATTTTCAATTGTTAACTCTTCAGAATGTATCCAATTAATATTTACCTGAACTTCATTTTGTGCACCTGCATGAATAAATGCTTCAGAAATTGATTTATATGCATCGTGTAATTCTACATATTTCCCAATAAGTCCAATTTCAACTGTGTTTTTTGGGTTTTTAAATTTGGCTAAAAATTCATTCCAAACTTTTAATTCAGGTTGTTTATCTAGAGGAAGTTGTAATTTTTTCAACACAACTAAATCTAGTTTTTCTTCCAACATTAAATTTGGAACATCATAAATTGTTTCAGCATCAATTGATTGAATAACGTCTTCTTTTTTAACATTACAAAACAATGCTAATTTACTTTTAATAGAGTCAGAAATATCATGTTCTGTTCGACATACTAAAACATCTGGGCTTACACCGCTTTGCATTAGCATTTTAACAGAGTGTTGTGTAGGTTTTGTTTTTAATTCACCAGCAGCAGCTAAATAAGGAACTAACGTTAAATGTATTACAATAGCATTTTCGTGACCTAATTCCCATAATAATTGACGAACAGATTCTACATAAGGAAGTGATTCTATATCTCCAACGGTACCACCAATTTCAGTGATTACAATATCAAATTCACCAGTATTCCCTAAAATTTGAATTCTATTTTTTATTTCATCAGTAATATGAGGTATAACCTGAACAGTTTTACCTAAAAATTCACCTTTACGTTCCTTATCTATTACAGATTGATAAATTCTACCTGTTGTAACATTATTTGCTTGTGAAGTTGGAATGTTTAAAAAACGTTCGTAATGCCCTAAATCTAAATCTGTTTCAGCTCCATCATCTGTTACGTAACATTCACCATGTTCATAAGGATTTAAAGTTCCAGGGTCTATATTAATGTATGGATCTAACTTTTGAATAGTTACAGAGTATCCCCGTTCTTGTAATAACTTTGCTAAAGAAGCTGCAATAATCCCTTTTCCTAGTGAAGAAGTAACGCCTCCGGTTACAAAAACATATTTTGTATTTTTCATTATCTGTAGGTTTGGGCAAAAGTACTAACTCTATTCTAGTTGACAAAAAAAGAACTCTTCAAAATTATTAAAATTTTAAAGAGTTCTTTTTATATGTTTCTTGTAATTATTTTTTCTTGCTTCTAATCATGGCTTCTAACATATCCCACATTTCCTTAGGAACATCTTCAAGCATATTGAATTCACCGGCTCCTTTTAACCATTCTCCTCCATCAATTGTAATTACTTCTCCATTAATATATGCTGAAAAATCACTCATCAAATAAGCTGCTAAATTTGCTAATTCCTGGTGCTCTCCAACTCTACCAATTGGAACTTTCTTTTTCATGTCAAACTTATCCTTTAAATCACCTGGTAACAACCGATCCCAAGCTCCTTCAGTTGGAAATGGTCCTGGAGCGATTGCATTTGATCTAATTCCATACTTTGCCCATTCAACAGCTAAAGATCTTGTCATTGCTAAAACTCCTGCTTTTGCAGTTGCAGAAGGAACAACATATGCGGAGCCAGTCCAAGCATAAGTAGTTACAATATTTAATATAGTTGCTTTTTTTTGTTTGATATCAATCCAGTGCTTTCCAAAGGCCAACGTACAATTTTTGCTTCCTTTTAATACAATATCTATAACAGTATCAAACGCATTGGCAGATAAGCGCTCCGTTGGACTGATAAAATTACCCGCAGCGTTGTTTAAAAGTCCGTCAACTTTCCCAAATTCTTTAAGCGTTTCCGCTAAAACAGCTTCAACTTCGTTATAATTTCTCACATCACATTGGACTGCTAAAACTTTTCCACCAGTTTTTTCTTCTAATTCAATTTTGGCATTGTTTAGTTTTTCAATATTTCTGGATGTTATTACTACATGAGCTCCAAGTTCTAAAAAATAAGTAGTCATAGACTTGCCTAAGCCACTTCCTCCACCAGTAACCACAATTACCTGATCCTTTAAACTTCCTTCTTTGAGCATTGGTTTTTGATACATATATTCTTTATTTTTGATTTATATAAATGTAAGTATTTTTATTTTTTTTTGCTTAAAAATAATATTTTATATTTTTTTTAAAATTCTATTTGTCATAAACAAAAGTAATTGTATATTTGCCCACGCTTTTAGTGAGCGAATTTCGCAAAGAAAATAACAACATAAGAAACACGATTTTTAAAGATATTTGTAATGAGTAAAAGAACTTACCAACCGTCAAAGAGAAAGAGAAGAAATAAACATGGTTTTAGAGAGCGTATGGCTTCTGCAACGGGAAGAAAAGTGTTAGCGAGAAGAAGAGCTAAAGGTAGAAAAAAAGTAAGCGTATCTTCTGACCCAAGACCAAAGAAATAATGAAACGATAGTTTTATATATAAGGTGTTACTTTCATTTAGTAACACCTTTTTTTATGCTTTTTTAATAAGTATTGAAAACTTTATTATTTTAAAAAATGAATTTTATTGATATTTACACATTAATTTTTTTTACACTAACAAATGCCAAAGAATACTAACATTAAATCAATATTATTAATTGGGTCAGGTCCAATAATAATAGGCCAAGCATGTGAATTTGATTATGCTGGTTCTCAAGCAATTAGATCTCTTAAGGAAGAAGGAATTGAAGTAACTTTAATCAACTCCAATCCTGCAACCATAATGACCGATCCGTCATTGGCAGATAATGTATATTTGAAACCATTAACAACAAAATCAATCATTCAAATTTTAGAAATGCATCCTAATATTGATGCAGTTTTACCAACGATGGGTGGTCAAACAGCTTTAAATTTATGTATTGAGGCAGATGATAAAGGTATTTGGGAAGATTATAATGTTGAGCTTATTGGTGTTGATATTGATGCGATTAATATTACTGAAGATCGCGAAAAGTTTAGACAGTTAATGTTGAAAATAGGAATTGGTCAGGCTCCTTCAACAATTGCTACTTCATTTTTGGAAGGAAAAGAAATTGCTCAGGAATATGGTTTTCCTTTGGTAATTAGACCTTCGTTTACTTTAGGAGGTTTTGGAGCTTCAATTGTTTATGATAAAAAAGATTTTGATGATTTATTAAGTCGTGGGTTAGAGGCTTCTCCTATTCACGAAGTAATTATTGATAAAGCATTATTAGGATGGAAAGAATATGAACTTGAACTTTTAAGAGATAGTAATGATAATGTAGTTATTATTTGTACTATTGAAAATATGGATCCAATGGGAATTCATACAGGAGATTCAATTACAGTTGCTCCAGCAATGACATTAAGCGATACAACTTTTCAAAAAATGCGTGATATGGCAATTTTGATGATGCGTTCAATTGGTGATTTTGCAGGAGGTTGTAATGTTCAATTTGCAGTGAGTCCTGATGAAAATGAAGATATAATTGCTATTGAAATTAATCCACGTGTATCTCGTTCTTCTGCATTGGCTTCTAAAGCTACTGGTTATCCAATCGCGAAAATTGCAACTAAATTAGCAGTAGGATATCATTTAGATGAGTTAAAAAATCAAATTACAAAAACAACTTCAGCCTTATTTGAACCTACCTTAGATTATGTTATTGTTAAAATTCCTCGTTGGAACTTTGATAAATTTGAAGGAGCGAACAGGACTTTAGGCCTACAAATGAAGTCTGTTGGTGAGGTTATGGGAATTGGCCGTTGTTTTCAGGAAGCATTACATAAAGCAACTCAATCATTAGAAATTAAAAGAAATGGTTTAGGTGCTGATGGAAAGGGAGAAAGGAATTACGATACTATTATAGAAAAATTGACTTACCCAAGTTGGGATAGAGTTTTTGTTATTTATGATGCAATTCAAATTGGGATTCCATTAAGTAGAATTCACGAAATCACTAAAATAGATATGTGGTTTTTAAAGCAATATGAAGAATTATTGTCTTTAGAAAATGAGATTTCAACATATAAATTAAGCTCTTTAACTTATGAGTTATTGTTAGAAGCAAAACAAAAAGGATTCGCAGACAGACAAATAGCACATATGTTAGGATGTTGGGAAAGTGAGGTTCATGCAAAAAGACAAGAGTTAGATATAAACCGAGTTTATAAATTAGTTGATACTTGTGCGGCTGAGTTTAATGCACAAACTCCTTACTATTATTCTACTTTCGAAAATAAAATGATTACAGCAAATGGTAGTTATGCAGATAATGAAAGTGTTGTAACAAATAAAAAGAAAATAGTTGTATTAGGTTCTGGTCCAAACCGTATTGGTCAGGGGATTGAATTTGATTACTGTTGTGTTCACGGTGTTTTGGCTGCAAAAGAATGTGGTTATGAGACTATTATGATTAACTGTAATCCTGAAACGGTTTCTACGGATTTTGATACTGCCGATAAATTATATTTTGAGCCTGTTTTTTGGGAACATATTTATGATATTATTAAACACGAAAAACCAGAAGGTGTTATTGTTCAGTTAGGTGGACAAACAGCTTTGAAGTTGGCTGAAAAATTGGATAAATGGGGAGTTAAAATTATTGGAACTAGTTTTGAAGCCCTTGATTTAGCTGAGGATAGAAAAAGATTCTCTGAATTGTTAGTTGATTTAGGTATTCCTTTCCCAAAATATGGAACGGCTACAACCGCCGATGAAGCTTCTTTAATTGCAGATAGTTTAGACTTCCCAATTTTGGTTCGTCCATCATATGTATTAGGTGGTCAAGGAATGAAAATTGTAATAAATAAAGAAGAATTAGAAAAACACGTAGTAGTTTTACTTCGTAGTATTCCTAATAATATGTTATTATTAGATCATTATTTAGACGGTGCTATTGAAGCTGAAGCAGATGCTATATGTGATGGTGAAGATGTTTACATAATTGGAATTATGGAACACATTGAGCCTTGTGGTGTACACTCAGGAGATTCCAACGCAACATTGCCACCTTTTAATTTAGGTGAATTTGTAATGGAGCAAATAAAAGATCATACTAAAAAAATTGCATTAGCTTTAAAAACTGTTGGATTGATAAATATTCAATTTGCGATAAAAGATGATGTTGTTTATATAATAGAAGCAAATCCTAGAGCATCACGTACTGTGCCATTCATCTCAAAAGCTTATAAAGAACCGTACGTAAACTATGCTACAAAAGTTATGTTAGGTGAAAACAAAGTAAAAGATTTTAACTTTAATCCAAAATTAGAAGGATTTGCTATAAAGCAGCCTGTATTTTCATTTAATAAATTTCCTAATGTAGATAAAAAGTTAGGGCCAGAAATGAAATCAACAGGAGAAAGTATTTTGTTTATTGATAGTTTAAAAGACGATCAGTTTTATGAACTATACTCACGTAGAAAAATGTACTTAAATAAATAAGAAGTATTTCTTCATAATTACAAAAAAAAGGAGCTCAATATTGAGCTCCTTTTTTTTGTTGTAAATAAAATATATATTTGTTTAATTAAAATAAGAATGGTTTGAACAATATTAAAACTGAATTTACAATAAAGGATTTAGAAAATTTTTCTGGTATTAAAGCACATACCATTAGAATATGGGAGAAGAGATACAATTTGTTTGAGCCTCAACGAACTGAATCTAATATTAGATATTATAATATTGATAACTTAAAAAAACTATTAAATGTTACGCTTTTATACAATAGCGGTTTAAAAATTTCTAAAATTGCTGGCCTTTCTAAAAATAAAATGGAAATTAAGGTAAAGGAAATTGTTTTTAAAGTAGGTTTTGAAAGTAGTGCTTTAAATTCCTTTAAATTAGCAATGTTAAATTTTGATGAACCTTTGTTCAATCAAACGTATAATAGCTTAATAGCACACAGTTCTTTTAGAACTATTTTCTCAAAAATATTTTTACAATTTTTAAATGAAATAGGGGTTTTGTGGATGGTAAATTCAATAACGCCGGCACATGAACATTTTATCATTAATTTAATTAAGCAGAAATTATATTTAAACATTGAAAAACTTCAATTAATGAATGTTAATTCTAATTCAGTGAAATATGTATTGTTTTTACCGCTAAATGAAATTCATGAACTTGGCTTATTGTATGTGCATTTTGAATTATTATTCCAGGGAAAACATTCAATATATTTAGGACAAAGTGTTCCTGTTGAAAACTTAAAAGATCTACAAAATGTTTATAAAGACATCTGTTTTGTTACCTATTTAACTGTAGAGCCGAGTAAAATTTCTATAGAAGAGTATTTAGATGAAATTTTTAGTAATGTGCTTAAAAACACTTCTAGTAAATTATGGGTTACTGGGTATAAATTACATCAAATTCAAGATAATTATCAAATTCCAGGGCAGATATCATTGTTTCCCTCGCCTTTAGCATTGTTAAATATTCCGTAAATTTTTTTATTAAATTTTGTTTTGTTTAAACTTTTTGTATATTTGTTAAACAAAATATGAAAAATATAATTATAATAGGGTCAGGGTTTTCATCACTTTCAGCTTCGTGTTACTTAGCTCAAAAGGGATTTAACGTTACAATTCTTGAGAAAAACTCAAGTGTTGGTGGTAGAGCACGCGTTTTCCAGCAAAATGGTTTTAAGTTTGATATTGGTCCTACTTGGTATTGGATGCCAGATGTTTTTGAGAAATTTTTTAATGATTTCAATAAAAAACCATCAGATTATTACAACTTAAAAAAGTTAGCGCCGGCATATCAGGTTTATTTCGATATACTGGAGTCTTTAACGATTTCAGATAACATTGAAGAAATTTACAGCATTTTTGAAAGTGAAGAAAAGGGGAGTTCTAAATACCTTAAAAAGTTTTTAAAAGCTGCAAAATTCAATTACGAAATTGCAGTAAATAATATGGTTTATAAACCTGGAAATTCTATCACAGAATTAATCACATTTGATACAGTAAAAAATGTTAACCAGTTTTTTAAAAGTATTAGTAGTGAAGTAAGAACCAATATTAAAAGTAAAAAATTAATTCAAATATTAGAATTTCCTGTACTGTTTTTAGGTGCGAAACCATCCAACACTCCAAGTTTTTATAGTTTTATGAATTATGCCGATTTTGGCTTAGGAACTTGGCATCCGGAAGGAGGAATGTTTGAAGTAGTAAAAGCATTTGTTTCATTAGCTACAGAATTAGGAGTTACTATTAAAACAAATCAAAATGTTGATAAAATTGAAGTTGAAAACGGAAAAATTACAGGTGTAACTGTTGATGGTTTGTTTATGTCTGCTGACATAGTGGTAAGTGGTGCAGATTATCATCATTCAGAAACATTATTAGATAAAAAATATAGAATGTACTCTGAAGAATATTGGAGTAAAAAAACATTCGCACCTTCGTCATTATTATTTTATGTAGGTTTCAATAAAAAATTAGAAAATGTTGCGCATCATACCTTGTTTTTTGATACGGATTTTGATATACACGCAATAGGTATTTATGATACGCCTCAATGGCCAAAAGAGCCGCTTTTTTATGCTAGTTTTCCAAGTATAACCGATAATAGTTTTGCCCCTATTAATAATGAAGCGGCTACTTTTTTAATTCCAATTGCTCCGGGTATTGAAGATACTTCAGAAATTAGAGAATATTATTTTAATTTAATTATAGAGCGATTAGAAAAATTAACCAATCAGAAGGTATCTGACAACATTTTATTTAAACAATCGTATTGTGTAAATGATTTTATAGCAGACTATAATTCATACAAAGGAAATGCCTATGGATTGGCAAATACATTAACACAAACAGCTTTTTTAAGACCAAAAATTATCAGTAAAAAAGTACAGAATTTATTTTTTACGGGTCAATTAACTGTGCCTGGGCCAGGAGTACCACCATCAATAATATCGGGAAAAATTGTTTCGGAAATGGTTGTGAAAAATACTATTTAAAAAACACTACTACTATTAACTAAAAATATTAAAGATTATGAAGCAATTATATGATGATACTTCATTTATTTGTAGCAAAATTGTTACAAATAAATACAGTACTTCTTTTTCTTTGGCAGTAAAAATGTTATCGCCAAAAATTAGAGAAGGTATTTATAGTATTTATGCTTTTGTGAGGTTTGCTGATGAAATTGTTGATTCTTTTAATGGTTATGATAAAAATAAATTAATAAATCAGTTTGAAGCAGATTATTATGCAGCTTTAGAAGCTGGAATTAGTTTAAACCCAATTTTAAATAGTTTTCAACATACGGTAAAAAAATATAGTATAACCGATGATTTGGTTCAAGCTTTTTTAACAAGTATGAAACTTGATTTAAATAAAACAGAATATGAAACCAAGACAGAATACAATAACTATATATATGGTTCAGCAGATGTAGTTGGATTAATGTGTTTAAAGGTATTTGTATATGGAGATGATAAAGAGTATGAATCTTTAAAAAGTTACGCCATGCGTTTAGGTTCTGCATTTCAGAAAGTAAATTTCTTAAGAGATTTAAAAGATGATTATGAAATTTTGAACCGTTCTTATTTTCCGGGAGTAAATTTTGAATCTTTAAATTTTGAAGCTAAACAATCAATTATTAATGAAATTGAAGAAGATTTTACTGAAGCATATAAAGGAATAAAATTATTACCATTAGAATCGAAGTTTGGTGTTTATACGGCTTTTATTTATTATAAAAGATTGTTGTCTAAATTAAATAGCACCCCATCTGAAAAGATTTTCACAACTAGAATTCGAGTTTCTAACCCGATGAAATTGAGTTTGCTGGCAAGGTCGTTTATCGTTTTTAAATTAAATTTATTGTAGTTTTATAAAATGAGATATTTAATTTTTTTAGTGCTTTTTAATTTTGGATCAATTAATTCTAGTTTAGATGCTATTCGAAATAATTTTCCAAATATTAATTCTTTAGAGCAAGCTGAACTAGGATTAAAAGAATTAGAAAAAAACAATGATGTAACCTCAAAAGGTTATTATGCGGCAATGCTTTTTATGAAATCGAAATATGTTAAATTTCCTTTTACAAAATTCAAGTTTTTTAAAAAAGGGAAGTTGCAATTAGATACTATAATTAAAGAACATCCTGCGAATATTGAGATGCGATATATTCGTTTTTTGCTTCAAAGTGAAATGCCAAGTTTTTTAGGTTATAATAAGAATTTAGAAGAAGATTACTTAGTGATAATTAAAGGTGTTGGGTCTTATAATTTAAGTAAAAATTTTAAAAATAAAATGCTGAACAATATGTTGGTCTCTAAAAATATTTCTGATCAAAAAGCACAAATAATTAAACAAATGTTAATTAATTTATAATGTTTGCCCTTATTACTATAGCTACTTTTTTATTAATGGAATGCGTTACTTGGTTAACGCATAAGTTTGTAATGCATGGTTTTATGTGGTATTTTCATGAAGATCATCACCAGCCGCAATATAAAAATTGGTTCGAAAGAAATGATTTGTTTTTTGTGATTTTTGCCATTCCAAGTATTGCATTATTCTACTTCGGTTTACAAGACGGATTGAATTATTTGTTTTTTATTGGTCTAGGAATTTTGTTTTATGGAATTGCTTACTTTTTAGTTCATGATGTATTAATTCATAGGCGATTTAAATGGTTTAATAAAACAACCAATTATTATTTAATAGGTTTAAGAAAAGCCCATAAAATTCACCATAAACATTTAGGAAAAGAGGAAGGTGAATGTTTTGGAATGTTGTTTGTCCCATTTAAATATTTCAAATTGTAATGAGTCTTTATTTAATTTTAAATATTACTTCATTTATAGTTCCATTTGCCTATAGCTTTGAAAAAAAAATGCGATTTATAAAATGGTGGAAATCCGTTTTTTTGTCACTTTTTATTGTAGCGTTCTTTTTTATAATTTGGGATATTATTTTCACCAAAATGGGTGTTTGGGGTTTTAATCCTACATATCATTTCAATTTCACCGTTTTTGGACTTCCTTTAGAAGAAATTTTGTTTTTTATCTGTATACCATATGCAAGTATTTTTACACATTATTCAGTTCTCTATTTTTTTCCAAACCTTCAATTGTCAGAAAAAGTAACTAGATATTTATCAATTTCATTATTTTTCATATCGATTGTTGTTTTAATTTTGAATACAGAAAAATGGTATACATTTATAAATCTAATCGTTTTTACAGGTTTGTTAGCTTATTCTTTTATTACTAAAATTACTATTTTACAAAAATTCTATATTACTTTTATAGTGATATTAATTCCATTTTTTATAGTAAACGGAATTTTAACCGGAAGTTTTATTGAGAATGAGGTTGTTTGGTATAATAACAGCGAAAATTTAGGAATCCGATTATTTACAATACCTATAGAAGATGTTTTTTATGCGTTTAGTATGCTTTTCTCCAATTTAATTTTAATTGAAAAGTTTAAAAAAGTATTCAATTAATTCAGATTTTATGAATAAAAACGAAATTGTTGTTTTTTGGTTTCGAAGAGATTTGAGGTTACAGGATAATTGCGGATTGTATAATGCCTTACAATCTGGGTACAAAGTGCTGCCAATTTTTATTTTTGATGAAGAAATACTAAACGAACTTCCAAAAAATGATGCAAGAGTTACTTTTATTTATGAAATTTTAAATAACATAAACAAGGAATTACATAAAATAGGTAGTGCAGTTATAATTGAAAAAGCAAACGTTTTTGATGTTTGGATAAACCTGCTAAAAAAATATACAATAAAAGAAGTGTATTTAAATAAAGACTACGAACCTTATGCCCTAAAAAGAGATGAAAAATTTAAATCATTTTTATTGGAAAATGGGGTGGAGTATAAATCATTTAAAGACCAAGTAATTTTTGAAGAATCTGAAATTGTAAAAGATGATGGTTTGCCATATACTGTTTATACACCATATAAAAATAAGTGGCTTAAAAAGTATTTAGAGAACGACATAAATAAATTTCCTTCAGAAAAATTGTTGGAGAATTTACACAAAGAGGTTTTTAATTTACCTTCATTATCCGATATCGGTTTTCAATTCAGTGATATTAAAGTATTACCGTATAATGATAAGTTTATTTCGAATTATGCAAAAACCAGAGATCTTCCTTCAATAGAAACTTCAAACTTGTCTGTACACTTGCGTTTTGGTACTGTTAGCATTAGAAAGATGGTGGAATATGGAATAAAAAAAGATAGTATTTTTACAAGTGAATTAATTTGGCGCGAATTTTTTATGCAAATTCTATATCACTTTCCGAAGGTGGTAAATGAAAATTTTAAGGCAAAATACAATTACATTAAATGGATAAATAATGAAGAAGAATTTAAATTATGGTGCGAAGGTAAAACGGGTTATCCTATTGTAGATGCTGGTATGCGACAATTAAATGAAACTGGTTATATGCATAATAGAGTCCGAATGATTGTAGCTAGTTTTTTATGTAAACATTTATTAATTGATTGGAGATGGGGAGAAGCCTATTTTGCTGAAAAACTATTAGATTATGACTTGTCTGCTAATAATGGAAACTGGCAATGGGTTGCTGGAACTGGTTGTGATTCTGCTCCGTATTTTAGAGTTTTTAATCCAGTAGCACAGCAGGAAAAGTTCGATCCAAATTTTGAATATATAAAAAGATGGAATCCAAATTATAAAGAAACGCCCGAAATTGTAGAGCATAAATTTGCCCGAAATAGATATTTAAATGTTTTAAAAAAAGCATTGAATCAAATTAATTAATTTAAAAAAAACTAAAAAAATGAAAATACTAACTATTATTACAAGTTTTCTAATTTTAACAGCATCAAAACCAATTATTATGAATACAAATGCATCTTTATATGATATTTCAATAAATAGTATTACTGGAGAACCTATTAATTTTGGTAATTTTAAAGGCAAGAAAATATTAATTGTAAATACAGCTTCAGAATGTGGGTTTACAGGTCAATATGAGGATTTGGAAAAATTATATAAAACATATAAAGATAAATTAGTAGTTATTGGAGTTCCTTGCAATCAATTTGGAGGTCAGGAACCAGGTACACTTACTCAAATTAAATCTTTTTGTGAAGTTAATTATGGGGTTACTTTTATTTTGACTGAAAAAGTTGATGTTAAAGGTGATAAACAACACCCATTATACCAGTGGCTAACCAAAAAAGAATTGAATGGAGTTAAAAGTAGTTCGGTAAAATGGAATTTTCAAAAATACTTAATAGATGAAAAGGGTAATTTTATTGATTTCTATTATTCAATTACCAAACCTTTGAGTTCTAAAATTACAGATCAACTATAATGAAACAATTTATGTGGTTAGTATTATTTTTGCTGATAAATTTTTTAGCGCTTGGTATTGGAAGTTGGCTTATGAATAATGGTCCAACATCTAATTGGTATTTGACATTAAATAAAGCTCCTTGGACTCCTCCAGGTTGGGTATTTGGAGTTGCTTGGACAACTATAATGATCTGTTTTTCGATATATTTATCATATTTGGTAAATTTGAAATTAAGTAATACTTTTTGGATGCTATTTATTATTCAATTTGTATTAAATGTATCATGGAACTTTATTTTTTTTAATCAGCATGCTATTGGTTTTGCTTTAGTCGTAATTATTATGCTTACAATGTTAGTTGGCTATTATACATTCGGTTTTCTTTCTGCAATGAAATTAAAATCCCTTTTAATTGTACCGTATTTTTTGTGGCTACTTATAGCAACAAGCTTAAATGCCTATTCATATTTAAAAAATTAACAATATGAAGTTTTCATCAAAAGGAATCGTTTATCGTTTATCTTCAAAACAAAAATTACCAATATCTGTCGATGTGGCTTGGGAATTTCTATCAAATCCAAAAAACTTGAAAGTAATTACTCCTAATTATATGAGTTTTGATATTATTTCTGGAGATGAAAAAAAAATGTATGCAGGGCAAATAATTCAATACAAAGTTACTCCAATACTTAGGTTGAAAACGAACTGGGTTACGGAAATTACACAAGTAATAGATAAAAAGTATTTTGTGGATGAGCAAAGATTTGGACCTTACGCAATGTGGCATCATAAACATTTTATAAAACCAGTTGAGGGTGGAGTGGAAATGGAAGATATTATTGATTATAAAGTACCATTTGGTTTTTTAGGAAGAATGGTACATCCATTATTAGTAAAACCAAAGTTGACTGAAATTTTTAATTACAGAACTCAAAAATTAATTGAATTATTCGGAGAGTTTAAATGAAAAGTAAATATTTGTTTCAGATTTTAAATTGAATGTCAATTAAAAAAGAATTATAAAAATAATGATTTCCAAAACCTTTCCAAAATCAAAAATTTTTCACCTTAAAAAAAACGTAAATTAGTTTAAACATTAATTTCAAACGTTTTCATAATTCTATCTTCATTTCTTAATTTAAGAAGATATTTTCATCTTTTTATTTGTATGTTTTGTTACAAAAAAAAATATTTTATAGATTTTTTAAAATGTAAGTAGTTGAAAAACAGGCATTAAAAACCTTAGTTTTTAATAGTTATAAATAATTCAGAAATTTTATTTGATGATATATGTCATCATAACTCTTACTTAATTCGTATAATTTTATCCTGTTAAAAATTAGTAGAATTATTTATTTTGAAAAATATTGATTAATAATGATTAAATATTTTTCAATTTACTAAGTGTAAATATAAAGTAAAATGAAACGAGAGAAATTAAAATTAATTTGTGATGCGAATGAGGCAGTAGCTAGAGTTGCTCATAAAACAAATGAAGTTTGTGCAATTTATCCTATTACTCCCGCTTCACCTATGGGTGAGCATGTGGATGTTTATAGTTCTAAAGGGCAAAAAAATATTTATGGAGATGTTCCAAGAATTATTGAAATGCAAAGTGAAGGTGGTGCATCTGGGACTGTTCATGGTTCACTTCAAGGTGGTGCTTTAACTACTACATTTACTGCGTCTCAAGGATTGCTTTTAATGTTGCCTAATATGTATAAAATGGCTGGTGAATTATTGCCAACGGTTATACATGTAGCAGCAAGAACATTAGCTACTCACGCATTATCAATTTTTGGAGATCACTCCGATGTAATGTCTGCTCGTGCAACTGGCTTCGCAATGTTATTTGGGGGTTCAGTTCAAGAAGCTCAAGATTTTGCATTAATTTCTCAGGTTGCTGCTTTAAAAAGTAGAGTGCCTTTTATGAATATTTTTGATGGATTTAGAACTTCACACGAAATTTCTAAAATTGATGCAATTCCTGATGAGGTTATCAAAGCAATGATGCCAGAAGATGAAGTAATGAGACTTAAGAAAAATTCATTAGATCCAGATAATCCAGTTCTTAGAGGTACAGCACAAAATCCAGATGTATTTTTCCAAGCACGTGAAGCTGCAAATAGCTATTATCAAAAAGTTCCTGGAATTGTTCAAAAAACAATGGATGAATTTTATATGCATACTGGAAGAAAATATAGCTTATTTTACTATATAGGTCATCCAGAAGCTGAGAAGGTTGTTATTATTATGGGGTCTGGTGAAGGTCCAGTAAGAGAAACGATTGATACTTTAGTTGAAAATGGAGAAAAAGTAGGTGCATTATTTGTACGTTTGTATCGTCCATTCTCAATGGAAGACTTTATTAAAGAATTACCAGTATCTGTTAAAAAAGTTGCTGTTTTAGACAGACTTAAAGAGCCAGGAAGTACTGGAGAACCTTTATATTTAGATGTACTAACTTCTTTTGTTCAATCAGGTAAAAAAATGCCAACTATTATTGGTGGTCGTTATGGTTTATCTTCAAAAGAATTTACACCAACAATGGTTAAAGCGGTATTAGATGAGTTAGATAATAAAACTCCAAAAAATAGCTTTACAATTGGTATTAATGATGATGTAACAAAAACAAGTTTACCATACAAACCTAATTTCCAAACTAAAAAATCTACATTTAACTGTATGTTCTATGGTTTAGGATCTGATGGAACAGTTGGAGCAAACAAAAACTCAATTAAAATTATCGGACAAACTACTGATAATTTTGTACAAGGTTATTTTGTATACGATTCTAAAAAAGCTGGGGCACAAACAGTTTCTCACTTACGTTTCGGACCAGAAGAAATTTATTCTTCTTACTTAATAAACAGTGCTAATTTTATTGCTTGTCATCAATTTAACTTTATTTATAAATATGATGTATTAGCAAATATAAAAGAGGGTGGAACGTTCTTATTGAATTCTCCATATAATAAATATAAAGTTTGGACAGAATTACCAAGCTCTATGCAAAAAAGAATTATAGATAATAATATTGAATTTTATGTTGTAGATGCTACCAAAGTTGCTCAAGAAGCTAACTTAGGAAAACGTACAAACACAATATTACAAACATGTTTCTTTGCTATCTCTGGAGTACTTCCAAAAGATGAAGCAATTAAAAAGATTAAAGATGCAATTGTAAAATCATACTCTCATAAAGGTGATTCGGTTGTTGAAATGAACTTTAATGCAGTAGATAAATCTTTAGAAAACCTTCAGAAAGTTGAATATCCTTGTCATACTACAAATGAAGATGGTTTAAAACCAATGATGTCTGAAGATGCAGATGATTTTGTGAAAGAAGTTTTAGGAACTATTTTGGCCGGAAAAGGTGATTCATTACCTGTGAGCGCATTTGTAGCTGACGGAACTTTCCCTACTGGAACAACTCAATATGAAAAACGTGGAATTGCAGATTTCGTACCAGTTTGGGATGATGCAGATTTATGTACACAATGTAATAAATGTGTAAGCATTTGTCCACACGCTGCAATTAGAGCAAAAGTTGTTTCTAATGAATTATTAGTTGATGCACCTAGTTCTTTAAAACGTGTACCTGCAAAAGGAAGACCATTTAATAGTGAAACAGAAAGTTATGTTTTACAAGTTTCTCCTATGGATTGTACAGGTTGTGATTTATGTGTTGCAGTTTGTCCTGCTGAAAGCAAAGAAGTTGAAAATACTTTCGCAATCAATTTAACTGAAGTAAGATCTGTTGAAGAGGTTGAAAAAACAAATTGGAATTACTTCATTAATTTACCAGATTACGATAGAACAAAATTAGTGACTTCTACAGTTAAAGGTTCTCAATTCTTAGAGCCATTATTCGAATTCTCTGGAGCTTGTTCAGGTTGTGGTGAAACTCCATATATTAAATTAGTGACTCAATTATATGGTGATAGCATGTTAATTGCTAATGCTACTGGTTGTTCATCTATTTATGGTGGTAACTTACCAACAACTCCTTATAAGAAAAACAAAGAAGGACGTGGACCAGCTTGGGCTAACTCTTTATTTGAAGATAATGCTGAGTATGGTTTAGGTATGAAACTAGCCTTGACTAAAAAACAAGAAATAGCAGCAGATTTATTAAAATCTTTAGAAAATGTTATTGGTAGTACTTTAGTTGATGAAATTCTAAACAATGAAGAATCTAATGAATCGTTAAAAGCTAAAAAATTAGCTGATATTGATGAGTTAAACAATATTTTAGGAACTTTAGACTCTTATGAATCTAAAAAACTAAGAAACCTTTCTGAATACTTACGAAAAAAATCAGTTTGGATCTTTGGTGGAGATGGTTGGGCTTATGATATCGGTTTCGGTGGAGTAGATCACGTATTGTCATCTGGTGAAAATGTAAATATTTTAGTAATGGATACTGAAGTTTATTCAAATACAGGAGGACAAGCATCAAAAGCTACACCACTAGGAGCAAGTGCTAAATTTGCAATGAATGGTAAAACTAGTAACAAGAAAAGTTTAGCATTACAAGCAGTATCTTATGGTAATGTGTATGTTGCTCAAATTGCAGTAGGTGCAAAAGACAATCAAACATTAAAAGCCATTGCTGAAGCTGAAGCTTATCCTGGACCATCAATAATTATTGCTTATTCTCATTGTGGTGAGCACGGTTACGATTTAAAAGACGGAGCAAAACACCAAGAAAAAGCAGTTGAAACTGGTTACTGGCCATTATTTAGATTCAATCCTTTAGAAGTAAAAGGAAAGAAATTTAAATTAGATTCAAAAGCACCAGCAGCACCTTTAGAAGAGTTCATGTATCAAGAAGCTCGATTTACTAGAGTTGTAAATGAAAATGCTGAATTAGCTAAAAAGTTATTAGATCAAGCTCAAGAACAAGTAGATGTTCAATGGGAAAGATTGGAACTTTATAAAAATTTATAATAATAAATAAATTTAAAAAGTGCTAGATATTAAATATCTAGCACTTTTTTTAAATCTTTAAAAACTATTGATATGATGAATACTAGGTCAGATGCTTTTTTTAAAGAAGCAAACAAAAAATTGAATGAAGCAAAAAATGAATTGTTTAAACCAAATGAAGATATCGTAGGTTACTCAATTTGTAAAAATGCTCAAATTTCAATTGAAAATTATCTTAAAGGTTATTTAGTTAAAAATGACATTAAAATTGATTTAAACGATACTATAGGTTCATTATATAATAAATGTATTGCATTCGATGAGAATTTTAAGGAAGTTGATTTTAGTGCAATTAAATGCAAAAATGAAGCAATTGACTCAAGGTATTGTACAGAAATAAGCACTTTACAAGATTGTTTTGATACAGCTGATAATATTGATACATATTTATTGAAAAATAAAGTAATTTAATACTTAGGCAATTTTAGGTTTGCTAAAAAAAAAACTTACTGTACCTTTGAAAAAATTAGTTTTGAATGAATTATATTTTATTTGATGGAGCAGTTAGAGATGCATTATTGCCTTTAACTTACACAAGACCCGTTGCTGATTTACGAATTGGAATTTTAACAATACGTGAAAAATGGGAGCAATATTTAGGATTTACTACAACCACTCTTACTGAGGAATATTTAGAAGAAAAATATCCTATGGTTGAAATGGAGCAAAATATTATGATTAATGCTTCTTTTCTTCCTTCCGAATTACTTGTTGATGCTATTTCAGAGTTAACTGAAAATCAAGCTATTTTTAAAGATGATCAAATTGTTGCATTTTATACAACTCAAGAACATGAAGAAGTAATTCTTGACACCTATAAACACATCGAATTTAATTCGGATCTTATTCAAATTAAAAATACTTGGGATTTATTTTCATTAAATGAAAAAGCTATAAAAGATGACTTTGCATTGATTACTGAGGGAAGAAAGTCACAACCAATTCCTGAAGGTGTTCAATGTTTGAATAAAAAAAATATATTTATTGAAGAAGGAGCAGAAATTTTGTTTAGCACATTAAATGCAAGTTCAGGCCCTATTTATATTGGGAAAAATGCCTTAGTTATGGAAGGTAGTTTAATTAGAGGCCCTTTTAGCTTAGGTGAAGATTCAATCATTAAAATGGGTGCCAAAATTTATGGAGGTACAACTATTGGTCCTTATTGTAAAGTTGGTGGAGAGATAAATAATTCTTTACTATTTGGATATTCAAATAAAGGTCACGATGGTTTTTTAGGTAATTCTGTATTAGGAGAATGGTGTAATATTGGTGCAGACTCTAATAATTCGAATCTAAAGAATAATTATTCAGAGGTAAGACTTTGGAGCTATGAAACAGAAAACTTTGCTAAAACAGGATTGCAGTTTTGTGGTTTAATAATGGGAGATCATTCAAAATGTGCAATAAATACTATGTTTAATACGGGTACAGTGATTGGAGTAAGTTCAAACATTTATGGAAGTAATTTTCCAAGAAATTTTGTACCATCATTTAGTTGGGGTGGGGCAGCCGGATTTAGTACATACCAAATTAATAAAGCTAAAGAAACGGCAAATTTAGCTCTAAAAAGGAGGGATATTGATTTTGATGAAAAGGAACAACGAATTTTAGAACATATTTTTAAAATAACTGAAAAATATAGAAACTTTTAAAATAAAAAACCCATAGTTTCCTATGGGTTTTTTATTTTAAAATATTTTAACTTTTCTTTTTAATTGAGCCAGAACCAAATGAAATCCCTTTTTCAATACCTGGGTTTCCAATGTAATAAACATTTCCAGAGCCTGTAATATTTGCGTAAATTTCATTTAAAGCATTTACACTTACATTTCCAGATCCAGCTATTTTCACAGTTGTTTTTTTTGCAATAAGATCGTATCCATTAATATTACCCGACCCAGCGACATTGCATGAAAAGTCATCAGTCTCTCCTGATACATTAATAATTCCAGATCCTGCAATGTTTGAAATTAAAATTTTACTTGAAACAGGTACATTAATAATTCCAGAACCTGCCAAACTTAATTTTAAATCTTTTGTATTCAAAATATCTTCGGAATTAATATTACCAGAACCTGCTAATGAAATTTCATCAATATCGTCAAATGGAATAGTAATTGTTATTTTTTTGTTTGAATTTATTTGATATCCGTTTTCAGTTTTAATTTTTAACTCTCCATTTTTTACTTCTGTTATGATGTAATCCGTTAAATTTTCATCTGCCTTAATGGTAATTTTACCCTCATCCCCTTTAAATAGTTCAATATATAAAGAGCCGGAAACAATAATTTTGTCGTAATTAGAAACCTCTCGTAAAACGGTTATGCTAATTTCATTTCCTTTTATTTTTTTTGTAATTAATTGAGCATTTACTTGAGTACTCAATATGAACATTACTAAAATACTTGTAATCGTTTTCATAATTTAATTTTTTTATTAAAAAAGTAACACTTACATAACTAGATTTATACATAGCTCAAAGATATTTTTAATATATTGAAAACTAAGCCTATTTATCTCCAATTTTAAAACATTCAATTAATGGTTTACTATGTTGAATTTCTGTTTTGAAAAATTGATTTATATATGAAAAGACTCTTCCAATTATTAGCGGTTCGATTTTTATTAAAATTATTGAAAAAATATTAAATAGTATCACTTATTTGGCACAACAATTGAAATTTAATATAAAGTGTTAATATTATTACAGTTTTAACATATTGATAATCAGAAAAATAATTTAATTTTGTTGTTGAGGCTTCTTTATTAAAGAAAAATTAAATGACAAAATGACCAAATAAAGACTATGAGTAATACTAAATTTTTAAAAATGGACAATATGTCATTGCAACATATATTGGATGAAGATGCAGATTTGATTCCATTAATGACTCCTGAAGATGAAGAAGAAATAAACAGAGAAGAGGTTCCGGAAGTATTGGCAATTTTACCTTTAAGAAATACTGTTTTATTTCCAGGTGTTGTAATTCCAATTACAGCTGGAAGAGATAAGTCTATTCAATTAATAAAAGAAGCTTATAAAGGAAATAAAATAATTGGTGTAGTTGCACAAAAAAATGAAGCTGTTGAAGATCCAACAGTTAATGATATTCATAAAGTAGGAACTGTTGCACGCATTTTAAGGATGTTAAAAATGCCTGACGGGAATACTACAGTTATTATACAGGGTAAAAAACGTTTTGAAATAGATTCAATGGTTCAAGAAAAGCCATATTTTCAAGCAACAACTAAACCTTGTGCCGAAGATCGTTCAGAAGAGAAACAACCTGAATTTGAAGCTATTATAGATTCAATAAAAGATATGGCTGTTCGTATTATTAAGGAAAATCCTAATTTGCCAACTGAAGCTACTTTTGCAATAAAAAATATTGAAAGCAAACCGTTTTTAATCAATTTTGTTTCTTCCAATATGAATCTAAAAGTGGAAGAGAAACAAGAATTGTTACAAACTAATAATTTAAAAGAGAGGGCGTTACTTACTTTAAAAAAGATGGATGCCGAGCTGCAAAGATTGGAGTTACGTAATGATATTCAATCAAAAACACGTTCTGATATGGATCAACAGCAACGTGAATATTACTTACATCAACAATTAAAAATCATTCAAGAAGAGTTAGGTGGCGTTTCTTATGATGAAGAATTGGAAGAAATGAGAGAAAAATCTTTCAAGAAAAATTGGAGTAAGGAAGTAAAAGAAACGTTTGATAAGGAATTGGGTCGATTACAGAGAATGAATCCACAAGTTGCGGAATATTCAGTACAACGCAATTATTTAGATTTGTTATTAGATTTACCTTGGAATGAGTATTCTGAAGATAAATTTGATTTAAAATATGCCCAAAAGGTTTTAGATAGAGATCATTTTGGTTTAGAAAAAGTAAAGGAGCGAATTATTGAGCATTTAGCTGTATTGAAGTTAAAAGGAGATATGAAGTCGCCAATAATTTGTTTATATGGTCCTCCAGGAGTTGGTAAAACTTCTTTAGGAAAATCTATTGCAGAATCATTAGGTAGAAAATATATTCGAATGTCATTAGGTGGAGTTCGTGACGAAGCGGAGATTAGAGGTCATAGAAAAACTTATATTGGAGCAATGCCAGGTCGTATCATAAAAGACATTAAAAAGGCAGGAACTTCAAATCCAGTTTTTGTTTTAGATGAAATAGATAAATTAGCGTCTTCTAGTCATAATGGAGATCCATCTTCAGCAATGTTGGAAGTATTAGATCCAGAACAAAACACAACTTTTTACGATAATTACTTGGAGTTAGATTACGATTTATCTAAAGTATTATTTATTGCTACGGCAAATAGTTTGTCAACAATTCCTTGGGCTTTAAGGGATAGAATGGAAATAATAAATGTTTCGGGTTATACTATTGAAGAAAAGGTTGAAATTGCAAAACGTCATTTATTACCAAAACAATTAAAGGAACATGGCTTAAAGGCGGAAAACCTTCAAATAGGGAAAAGAGAATTAGAAAAAATAGTTGAGGCTTATACACGTGAATCTGGTGTTAGAGGGTTGGAAAAACAAATCGCTAAAATGGTTCGTTTTGCTGCAAAATCTATTGCAATGGAGGAGGAGTATGATACAAAAATTTCAAAGGAAATAATTGAAAAAGTATTAGGACCTTCTCATTTGGAACGAGATAAATATGAAAGCAATGATGTGGCTGGAGTGGTTACAGGATTAGCTTGGACTAGTGTTGGAGGTGATATTTTGTTTATTGAATCTATTATTTCTAAAGGAAAAGGTGGTCTTAGCATTACTGGGAACATTGGAAATGTAATGAAAGAATCTGCTACCATAGCTATGGAATATATCAAAGCAAATTCAAGTGATTTTCATATTAAACCAGAGTTGTTAGATGCATATAAAGTTCATATGCACATTCCTGAAGGTGCAACGCCTAAGGATGGTCCAAGTGCGGGTATAACGATGTTAACTTCATTGGTTTCAGTTTTTACCCAAAGAAAGGTAAAGGCAAAATTAGCGATGACAGGTGAAATTACATTGCGTGGAAAAGTATTACCAGTTGGAGGAATAAAAGAAAAAATATTAGCAGCAAAACGCGCAAATATTAAAGAAATAATTCTTTGTAAAGAGAATGAAAAGGACATTATGGAAATAAAAGAGTCATATTTAAAGGGACTTACTTTTCATTATGTTACTGAAATGAAAGAAGTAATAGAATTAGCTTTAATGAAGCAAAAAGTTAAAAATGCTAAAAAGTTATAAATAAAAAAAGCAGCCAATTGGCTGCTTTTTTTGTGTTATCTTTTTTTAATTTTTTTTATAAACCTTACACAGTCCTAATATCTAGAATTCGACCGTTTTTTAATTCACCTGTGTTATCTAAATGATAAATTTTTTGTGCAACTTGTTTAGGAGTAGATAATTCACCATCTTCATAAAAATCAATAAATCTTTGAACAGATTTGAAGTTTTCTTTTGGTGTATTTCTAGCTAAAGCTTGCATATCTGTATCAATAATTCCAGGGTATAGTGAGATTATTTTTACTCCATTTTTAATTTCTTTTTGTTCCTTTGAAACTACTTTGGTCATCATATCCAATCCAGCTTTTGATGCACAATACATCGTCCAACTTTCATAAGGATTTACAGCAGCTCCTGATGAAATATTAATAATTTTCTTCTTACAACTCCATCCTTTAGATAGTTTTATGAAAAGAGAATTTAGAGCTAATGGAGCAATTAAATTTACCTGAATTGTATAACTAATTGAAGTTGGATCAATGTTTTCAAGAGTATTTACAGTACCTAAATCTCCGGCATTATTTATTAAAGTTAAATGCGTTGTTGTTACTTTATCTAAATGCGTAAAAATTTCGGTAATTGTAGCTTCAGCTTCTTTTAAGTTGCTTAAATCACATTGATATTGTTCTACAGTATATAACTTTTCAATTTTACTTCTTGCAATTGAAATAACTCTATATCCGTTTTTATGATATTCTTTTGCTAATCCTAGGCCAAGCCCTTTGCTACCACCTGTAATAATTACAATTTTTTCCATATGAATGAATTTGTAATACTAAGTTATAAAATTATAGTGAGAGTGTTTAATATTTCTTATTTGAAAAGTTTTTTTGACTCATTCCAATATACATCCATTTCAGTTAAAGACATATCATGCAATGATTTACCTTCCTTTTTTGCTGCTTTTTCTAAATATTGAAAACGATTTATAAACTTTTTATTAGTTCGTTCTAATGCATTTTCAGGATTTACTTTAATAAAACGGGCATAATTAATTAGTGAAAATAAAACATCTCCAAATTCCGCTTCTATTTTATCTGTATTTCCTTTATTTATTTCAACATTTAGTTCTGTAAGTTCTTCTTGTACTTTTTCCCAAACCTGTTCTGGTTTTTCCCAATCAAAGCCAACACCTGCAACCTTATCTTGTATGCGGTTTGCTTTTACAATTGCAGGTAATGAAACCGGAACACCTTCTAAGACAGATGATTTACCTTCTTTAAGTTTTAGTTTTTCCCAGTTTTGCTTAACATCTTCTTCATCATTAACTTCAACATCTCCATAAATATGAGGATGGCGAAATATTAATTTTTCAGAAATAGAATCTGCAACATCTGCAATATCGAAGTCGTTCGTTTCCGAACCTATTTTTGCGTAAAAAACGATATGAAGTAGAACATCCCCTAATTCTTTCTTGATTTCTTGGAAATCATTATTAAGAATAGCATCTCCTAATTCATACGTTTCTTCTATAGTAAGATGTCTAAGAGATTCAAAAGTTTGTTTTTGATCCCACGGACATTTAGAACGCAACTCATCCATAATGTCTAATAATCGACCAAAGGCTTGGAGTTGCTGTTCTCTAGTATGCATATTATGCTTCTTTAGTTTCTTCTTCCTCTTCTTTTATTGCAGCGAAGTCGAAATTTTTTGAAGCTAATAAATTATACCATTGTAAAACTTTTTTAATATTAGAAGTATAAACACGTTCTTCATCAAAATTTGGTAAAATTTCTCTGAAATAAGAAGTTAATACTTTACCACTTTCTTTAGGATTGATAGCTTCTTTTCCATCTTCTTTTTCGGAAATTGATTTTAAAACGATACGAAGTGGTACTTCTTCTTCGTAGGTGTAAATAGCAATCTCATTTAATGCACTTATATTATGAGAAACTGTAATTGGCGTTTTTTTTCCGTCAATTAAAGATTCTACAATAATTCCTCCTTTAGATTGTGCTTTTATTTCGAACAATCCTGGTTTACCATTAATTGCTACAATGTCTTTTAATTCCATAAAGTTATTTTCTTTTTAATGAAGGAAATTTCATTCTGTAATCAGCTTTTACTTTTCCTTTTGAAATATTTTCTAATTTCTTTTTTAATAATCTTTTTTTCAATGACGAAATTTTATCAGTAAACAAAATTCCTTCAATATGATCATATTCGTGTTGAACAACTCTCGCTGCTAAACCGTCAATTACATCCGTATGTTTTTCGAAGTTTTCATCTAAGTACTCAATTGTAATTTTTTCTTGTCGGAAAACATCTTCTCTAATGTCAGGAATACTTAAGCAACCTTCATTAAATGCCCATTCTTCACCTTCTTCCTTTAAGATTTTAGCATTTATAAAAACTTTGTTGAAGTTTGATAAAAATGCTCGTTCCGTTTCTTCTAAATCTTCATCTTCTCCAAATGGAGTAGTATTTACAATAAATAATCGGATTGCTTTATCAATTTGAGGTGCAGCCAATCCAACTCCTTGAGCGTTCACCATGGTCTCTCTCATATTAACAATAAGTTCAGCCAAATTTGGATACTCTTTGTCAATTTCAACTCCTACTTTTCTTAAAACAGGGTCGCCATATGCCACAACAGGTAAAATCATATTCTTTTTTTTGGATTGCAAAAGTACAAATAATTACGAGTTAATAAAAATAGAGGTAAATTAATTAATCAACCACTTGGTGATATTAAAGTATAAAAATGTGAGTTTGTATAGTTTAACTCCATTCGGAACACTTTTACCATTGTTATTGTATGATTCCTCTATTTTAATATGATTTTTATCTTTTAAAGATTCGTAGTTATTTATACCAAATGATACTTTATTTTTAAAGGGTAATTGATGGAATTGTTCGAAGGTTTCTTTAGAACCATGATCAATATCACAAGCCTTAAAAAAATAATTATCTCTATTTGTCTCTTTTAACATTCTTTCAGTCCTTCTATCCCATTTAGATTTCGCTTCTTCATTATTTTTATAATGTAAAAAATGAATTTCAACATCGTCTAATAAAGCTATTGGATAGGAGGCTTTTAATCTTGGATATTTTGTATCAGTTACAAAATTCAACTCCTGATTCATGTAATAATCAAAATTTGAAAGTAACTTAATATAACAAGGTCCATTTAAAAATAACCCGATGAATGGAGAATTATAAGGTCTTTTAAACCATTGATAAACTTCTCCTCCCCAGCAATTGTCTGAGATAATCACAAAATTTTTATCTTTTAATAATCTTATATCTTTTACGTTTAATTGATTTTGAAAAATTTTTCTAAATTTTCTTTTAATAAAAACGTTGGCTTTTCTAATCATAATTTCACATTATATAGGTATGATTGTAAAATTAATGTAGCACTAATTTCATCAATAAGGGATTTATTTTGGCGTTGTTTTTTCTTTAAGCCACTATCGATCATAGATTGAAATGCCATTTTTGAAGTAAAACGTTCATCAATCCTTTTTACAGGGATTTTTGGAAAAGTAAGACTTAATTTTTCAACAAATGGTTTAATAATTTTTTCACTTTCACTTTCAGTATTATTTAGTTGTTTAGGTTCACCAACAATAAATAATTCAACTTTTTCAGTTTTTAAGTAATCAGTTAAAAAAGAAAATATCTTTTTTGTTTCAACCGTAGTAAGTCCTGAAGCAATAATCTGAAGTTCATCAGTTACTGCAATTCCAGTTCTTTTCTCTCCATAATCAATTGCTAAAATGCGAGCCAAAATATTAACAGATGTTTTAATGTTGTGCAAATTTAAGGATTTTGATTTATATAAATTTTTTTAATTTTATATTTGCTATTAATTGAATTTTTTAAAGAATGGATGTACTAAGAAAAATTATAGAAAACGCCTGGGATAATAGAGAACTATTAAATGATGTAACTACGCAAGATGCAATTCGAAAAGTTGTTGGTTTATTAGATAGTGGTGAACTTCGGGTTGCAGAACCAGTTGTTGATGGATGGCAAGTAAATGAATGGGTGAAAAAAGCGGTTGTAATGTATTTTCCTATTCAAAAAATGGAAACATTTGAAGTTGGTATTTTTGAATATCACGATAAAATTCCTTTAAAATCAGGATATAAAGAAAAGGGGATTCGTGTAGTGCCACATGCAGTTGCTCGTTATGGTTCTTATATTTCAAAAGGAACTATTCTAATGCCTAGTTATGTTAATATTGGAGCTTATGTTGATGAAGGAACAATGGTTGATACTTGGGCTACAGTTGGAAGTTGCGCTCAAATCGGTAAAAACGTCCATTTAAGTGGAGGTGTTGGTATTGGAGGGGTTTTAGAACCATTACAAGCTGCTCCGGTTATTATTGAAGATAATGTATTTGTTGGATCAAGATGTATTGTTGTTGAAGGAGTACATGTTGAAACTGAAGCAGTATTAGGTGCTAATGTGGTTTTAACAGGCTCAACAAAAATAATTGATGTAACTGGAGATAAGCCTATTGAAATTAAAGGTAGAGTTCCAGCTCGTTCAGTTGTAATTCCAGGAAGTTATAAAAAAGTATTTCCAGCAGGAGAATTTTATGTTCCTTGTGCTATGATTATTGGAAAAAGAAAGGAAAGCACTAATAAAAAGACTTCTTTAAATGATGCACTTCGCGAAAATAATGTAGCCGTTTAATAATTAAATATTAAAAAAAGTTTCAACAATCGTTGGAACTTTTTTTTTGCGTTATAACTTAACGATTTTAAAATGTTAACATATTTAAAATTTATTATTCTATTTTTGTGTTTTATTATTGAAACTTAAATCTATAGTACATTGAAGATTATTATTTTAGCAGCAGGTATTGGATCTAGGCTTGGAAATCCTTTTCCAAAACCATTAACTCCTCTAAAAGATGGAGAAAGTATTATGGCGAAACAGCTAAATCACATTTCAAAATATTTTGATATTAATGATGTAACTACGGTTGTAGGGTTTAAAAAAGATTTAATAATGGAGCGTTTTCCTGAAGTAAATTATGTTTACAATCCGTTTTTTGATCAAACAAATACTTCAAAAAGCTTATTGCAAGCCTTAAAAAAACATAGAGGAAATTCAATTCTATGGCTAAATGGTGATGTAGTTTTTGATGAAAAATTACTTTCTGTTTTATTAGATGATATTGAGAAAAATAATTCTTTTATAGCAGTAAATACATTAAGTGTGGCTGATGAAGAAGTAAAATATACATTAAAGGATGGTTTTGTAAATGAGCTGTCTAAAGAAGTGAAAAATGCTTTAGGTGAAGCTGTTGGGATTAACTTTATTTCGTCAAAAGATTTAGATATTTTTATTTCTCAATTAGAAAAGTGCAATGCAAATGATTATTTTGAGAAAGGTTTGGAAAATGGAATTGCTGATGATAATTTGAAAGTTAAAGCAATAGATATTTCAAAATATAATTGTATTGAAGTAGATTTTGAAGAAGATTTAATGAATGCCAACAAAATAGTTTAAATTTTGAAAACAATCTTTTTTTGTCAACATCCTTATGCTTTTGGAATTTTAGAACCTATTATGCAGGTTTTAAAAGAAAAAGGATTTGAGTATTTGTGGTTTGTAAATGAACCAATAAAAGAGAAGTTTCCTTTTAAAAATGAGCCTTTTACTTCTAATATGAACGAAGTAAAAGAATTTAAATGTGACGCTATTTTTGTACCTGGCAATGAAGTTCCTTACTATTTAAGAGGTTTAAAAGTTCAAATTTTTCACGGGTTTGCTGGAGAGAAGAAAGGACATTTTAGAATTCGACACTATTTTGATTTATACCTAACTCAAGGGCCATTTTTTACTCGAAAATTTATAGAACTTAAAAATAAATTTAAAAATTTTGAAGTTATTGAAACTGGTTGGCCAAAAATAGATATTTACGGGAAAGAGCTTCATAAATACGATTCAGAAAAAAATGAGTTGTTAAAGAAATATAATGCGAATAAAGTAGTGTTATATGCTCCAACTTTTTCACCGTCATTAACTTCGGGTGGTTTTTTAGTTGATGAGTTTAAAGAACTTGCTAAAAATAAAGAATATTTAATTTTAGTGAAGTTTCACGACTTAATGTCTAGTGAATTAATTAACAGTTATAAGCAGTTAGCTTCCAGTAATGAGAACATTATTTTTGAAGAAGAACGAAATATCATTAAGTTTTTGTTAATGGCTGATATTATGATAAGTGATACGTCTTCTGTCGTTTATGAGTTTTTATTATTGGATAAGCCAGTAATTACATTTAAAAGTAGCTCAAAAAATATTCAGTGGGATGATTCAAAAGAATATAAAAATCTTTCAGATAAAATAAAATCTAATTTAGAAGAAGATCCGTTTAAAGCTGAAAGGCAACAAGTTGTTTCAGAATATCATCCTTATACTGATGGTGAATCAGCAGAAAGAATGGTTGATGCTGTTTCTAATTATATTGCTGAAAATGGAGTGCCGGAAATGAGAAAATTGTCATTTTTACGTAGATTAAAAATTCATAAAATATTTGGTAAATAATAATGTTTACTTCAGAAATAAATAGCGCCTTAAAAGTATTGAAGACTGAACAAATCTTGTTGTACCCAACAGATACAGTTTGGGGAATAGGTTGTGATGCAACTTCATTTGAAGCTGTGGCAAAGGTTTTTAAAATAAAACAACGTTCTGAAAGTAAGAGTCTTATTATTTTAGTAGATGGGATTGAGATGCTTAAACAATTTATCCCAACAATTTCTCCAGAAATAATGTCGGTTTTAGAACAAGTTTATAATCCAACAACAATTATTTATAACCACCCAATAGGTTTGGCTAAAAATGTTGTAGCTTCTGATGATACTGTAGCTATTAGAATTGTTCAAAATGAGTTTTGTAAACAGTTAATTTCTGAATTTGGAAAACCTATTGTTTCAACTTCAGCAAACAGCAGTGGTTACGCAACTCCTAAAAGTTTTAAAGAAATAGAGCAGTCAATTTTGGATAGCGTTGACTATGTTGTAGATTTGCAGCGCGAAGTTGTAAATGAAAAATCATCTACTATCTTAAAAGTAGCTGAAAATGGAGAATTAATAGTACTTCGTAGTTAATTTATGTCAGAAAAGAATGTTTATAAAGATGCTTTAACGCATCCTATTTTTGAATATATTTCAAAAGCTTCGGCCAATTTAAATCTTGAAACCTATGTTATTGGTGGGTTTGTCCGTGACTTTTTTTTAAAAAGAGGCACGCCAAAAGATATTGATATTGTAGCTGTAGGAAGTGGAATTGATTTGGCTAATGAAGTAGCTAAATTATTACCTAATAAAACCAAAGTACAGGTTTTTAAAACGTACGGAACTGCAATGTTGCGTTTTAATGATGTTGAAGTTGAATTTGTTGGTGCTCGTAAAGAGTCATACAATGAAGATAGTAGAAACCCAATTGTTGAGGATGGAAGTTTAGAAGACGATCAAAACCGAAGAGATTTTACCATAAACGCCTTAGCTTTAAGTTTAAATGAAGCGGATTTTGGTATGTTATTAGATCCTTTTGATGGAATGAAGGATTTGGAGTCTAAAATTATTAGAACGCCATTAAATCCAGATATTACCTATTCTGATGATCCTTTAAGAATGATGCGGGCTATTCGTTTTGCATCTCAATTGAATTTTATTATTGAAAAAGAATCTTTAGAAGCAATTACTAGAAATGCTGAAAGAATTGACATAATTACAAAAGAAAGAATTGTTGAGGAGCTAAATAAAATTTTACTTTCTGATGTGCCTTCAGTTGGGCTAATTTTATTATATGACACCAATTTACTTGAACGTTTTTTTACTGAATTAACAAATTTAAAGGGTGTTGAAGAAGTTGAAGGGCAGAAGCATAAAGATAACTTTTATCACACATTTGAGGTTGTAGATAATATTTCTAAAAACTCAAACGATTTGTGGTTGCGATGGGCCGCTTTATTGCACGATATTGGAAAAGCACCAACTAAAAAGTTTCATAAAACATTAGGGTGGACTTTTCACGGGCACGAATTTGTTGGTTCTAAAATGGTTTATAAATTGTTTAAACGGTTAAGATTACCATTGAATAACAAAATGAAATTTGTTCAAAAAATGGTTTTGTTAAGTTCTCGACCAATTGTTTTAGCAACCGAAGTGACTGATTCGGCAGTTAGGCGATTAATTTTTGATGCAGGTGAAGATATTGAAAGTTTAATGACTTTATGTGAGGCTGATATTACTACTAAAAATTCCAATCGATTTAAAAAATACCATCGAAATTTTCAAATTGTACGACAAAAAATTAAAGAAGTTGAAGAACGAGATCACGTTCGTAATTTTCAACCTCCAATTTCTGGAGAGTTAATTATGGAAACTTTTAATTTAACTCCTTGCCGTGAAATCGGACAAATAAAAGATGCGATAAAAGAAGCCATTTTAGAAGGTGAGATTTCTAATGATTATGATGAGGCATATGCATTTATGCTGAGTCGAGCTAAGAAATTGGGACTTAAAAAAAATTAAACGGAAACTTCTAAAATTATTCCTAAATAAGTAATTGTTTACTTGAGCGTAAACAATTTTGGAAAGCTAAAAAGGAGAAAATTACTTTGTAATTTTCTCCTTTTTAGTACATTTTAAAAAATAAAATAATTGTTTTTATAAAGTTTGCATCTCAACTAATTTTTTATAAATGTTGTTGTTTGCAATTAGCTCATTATGTGTTCCTTGTTCAATTATTTTTCCTTTTTGTAAAACAACAATTATATCTGCTTTTTGAATCGTGGAAAGTCGGTGAGCAATAACAACCGAAGTCCTGTTTTCCATCATTTTTTCTAAAGCATCCTGTACCAAACGTTCTGATTCAGTATCTAAAGCAGATGTTGCTTCATCTAAAATCATAATAGGAGGATTCTTTAAAACTGCTCTGGCAATACTTAATCGTTGCTTTTGACCACCAGATAATTTATTACCACTATCTCCAATATTAAAGTCATAACCGTTAGGTAAATCTTTAATAAATTCATGTGCATTTGCAATTTGTGCTGCACCTAGAATTTCCTGGTCTGTTTTATTGTTGACCCCCAATAAAATATTGTTTTTAATGGTGTCATTAAATAAAATAGAATCTTGAGAAACTAATCCTTGTAGATTTCGAAGGGATTTTTTTGTAATATCTTTTATATCAATACCATCAATTTTAATACTTCCTTCATTAACATCGTAAAAACGTGTTAATAAATTAGCAATTGTAGATTTTCCACTACCAGATTGACCTACAAAAGCAACTGTTTTTCCTTTTGGAATTTCTAAAGAAAAATCTTTAAGAACATATTCATCCTGATATTTAAAAGAAACATTCTCAAGAGAAATACCAGTATTAAATTCTCCTTTAAAAAGAGCATTTTCTTTATCAGCTAATGGAGATTTTGTATTTAAAATTTCTAATACACGTTCGGCAGCTGCATCTCCTTTTTTAACGCCATAAATAGCTTTTGAAATAGCTTTAGCCGGAGTTAAAATATTGTAAGCTAATCCCATATAAACAATAAATGCATCTGGAGCTAATGTTTTATCAACCAAAACTAATGAGCCTCCATACCATAATAAAATTGCAATTACTCCAATTCCTAAAAATTCACTCATTGGTGAAGCTAAATTTTGCCTGTTTAGTAATGAATTTGAGTATTTATAAAAACGTGAGGTGGAATCTTGAAATTTTGAGTTGAAATAATCTTCAGCATTAAATCCTTTAATTACTCTCAACCCACCCAAAGTTTCTTCTAAAATAGATAAAAAATAACCTTGCTCTCTTTGAACGTTATCAGATTGTTTTTTTAATTTTTTTCCAATAAGTGAAATAATAAACCCAGCAATTGGAATGAAAATAAATACAAATAAGGTTAATTGCGGACTTAAAGCTAACATTGCTACAACTGTAAATAGAATCATTAAAGGTTCTCTAACAATTAATTCCAATATTGATAAAAAGGAATGCTGAATTTCTAAAACATCGGTTGATATTCGAGCGATAAGATCACCTTTTCTTTTTTCTGAAAAATAGGCGAGAGGCAAATCTACCGTTTTTTCATACAAATCATTTCTAACATCCTTCAAAACACCATTTCTAAGGAAAGTAATAAAATACATTGCTAAATATCCGAAAATATTTTTCAATAAAAATGTGCTAATTATAATTACAATCATAAATAATAAAGCCTTTAGCTCTCCTTCATTATTCACTTTTTGTGTAATAAAATAATTGATGGAATTTTCAATATAATCTCCTAGTTTAGTAATGCCATCATATGTAGGAGGTGTATTTAGAGGTTCTGAACTTTTAAAAAGAACCTTTAACATTGGCATTAATGATACAAAAGCCAAAGTGCCAAATAAGGCATAGAATATATTACTAATAATGTTAAAAAAACCGTATAATTTATACGGTTTTGCATACACTAATATTTGTCTAAAATATTTCATCAATTTTTAAATATTGAATTTAAGCCTATTAGTTTAATTTCATTTCAAGGATTATACGTTGAATTTTTGAATCTAAATTAGCTTCAACTTCTTTTGCATTTTTTATATCGTCTAATGGGCCTCTAACACTAAAATAAAATTTAATTTTAGGCTCTGTTCCACTAGGTCTTGCCGCAACTTTAGTTCCATCTATAGTTTCATAAATTAAAACGTTTGATTTTGGAACATCAATAGTTTCAGTAGTATTGGTAATTAAACTAGTTTTTGTTGACGCTTGGTAATCATAAACAAAATTTACTTTTGAACCATCAATTTCAGTAACTGGATTCTCACGTAAATCAACCATCATTTGCTTTATTTGTTCAGCGCCATCCATTCCTTTTTTAACAATAGAAATTAGGTGTTCTTTATAGAAATTATTGTCAACATAAATTTGTAACAATTCATTATACATAGAACTTCCTTTAGATTTTGCATCAGCTGCAATTTCACAAGCTAATAAGGTAGCGGTAACGGCATCTTTATCACGAACAAAGTCACCAACCATATATCCAAAACTTTCTTCTCCACCACCAATAAAATCTTGTTTACCTTCAGCTTCACGAACCATTTTTGCAATCCATTTAAAACCAGTTAAACCAACTTTAGTTTCAACTCCAAAGCTTTCAGCAATTTCATTTACTAAGTTTGTTGAAACAATTGTAGAACCAACAAATTGATTTCCGTTTAATTTTCCTTCTTCTTTCCACTTTTTAATAAGAAAGCTAGTCATTAAACACATTGTTTGATTTCCGTTTAACAAGGTCATTTTACCTTCCAGATTTCTAACGGCAATACCTAATCTATCACAATCAGGATCAGTTCCAATAACGATATCAGCATTTAGTTTTTCAGCTAAATCCGTTGCCATTTTTAAAGCTGCAGGCTCTTCAGGATTTGGAGATTTAACAGTAGGGAAATCACCATTTGGCGCTCTTTGTTCTTCAACAATATTTACATCTGTATATCCAGCTTTTTCTAAAGCATTTGGGATTGCAGTAATTGATGTTCCGTGCAATGAAGTAAAAACAATTTTTAAATTGTCTCTTCCTTTTGTATTAAAAGTTCCATTTTTTACAGAAGCATTTATAAAAGCGTTATCAACTTCAGTTCCAATAAATTCAATTAAATTTTCATTGGCTTTAAAATTAATATCAGAAAATTCTAAACTATTAACTTCTTTTATAATTTCACCATCTTGAGGTGGAACAATTTGTCCGCCATCATTCCAATAAACTTTATAACCATTATATTCCGGAGGATTATGTGAAGCTGTTAATACAATACCAGCATCACAACCTAAATGTTTTACTGAAAATGAAAGTTCAGGAGTTGCTCTTAAATCTTCAAATAAGAACACTTTTATATTATTTGCAGAAAGAACATTTGCAACTATTTTTGCAAATGATTTGCTATTATGACGACAGTCAAAAGCAATTGCAACTTTTAGTTGTTTGTTTGGGAAAGTTTGAATTAAATAATTAGCTAATCCTTGTGTTGCTCTTCCTAAAGTATATTTATTTATTCTATTAGTTCCGGCACCCATAACTCCACGCATACCACCAGTTCCAAATTCCATGTCCTGATAAAACCGATCAGTTAATTGATTCGGGTCATTATCTATTAATTGTTGAATTTCCTGTTGAGTTTCTTTATCAAAAGTGTCGGTTAGCCATTGTTTGGCTTTTTTTAAAATTGCTGTCATATTCAATATGGTATATTTGATTTTTTACAAAAATACTGTTTATCAGTTTAAATGTAAACTACTTTTTACTAAAACGTTATAAATTTATTTTATTAGAAATGGAATATCTTTTCGTATCTGATTTAGTTCTCAATATAATTTCGCCTAAAAAACCGGCTAAAAAAAATTGTGTTCCAATAATCATAGTTACTAAAGAAATATAAAATTGTGGTCGTTCTGTAATGAGTCTCCCCGATGGGTTTAAGAATAGTTTATTTATTCCCAAATACAAAGCAAAACAAAGCCCAATAAAAAACATAATGCTTCCTAATAAACCAAATAAGTGCATTGGCCTTTTTCCAAATTTTGATAAAAACCAAATAGTAATTAAGTCTAAAAAACCGTTGATAAAACGATCCATTCCAAATTTAGTTACACCGTACTTTCTTGCCTGGTGTGCAACTATTTTTTCATCAATTTTATTGAAGCCAGCATTTTTTGCCAGTACAGGAATGTAGCGGTGCATTTCACCATTTACATCAATATTTTTAATTACTTCTTTTTTATAAGCTTTTAATCCACAATTAAAGTCGTGTAATTTTAGGCCTGAAGTTTTTCTGGCAGCAGCATTGAATAACTTAGAAGGAATATTTTTTCTAATTTTTGAATCGAACCTCTTCTTTTTCCATCCAGAAATTAAATCGAATCCTTCTTTTGTAATTAAATCATACAATTCAGGAATCTCATCAGGGCTGTCTTGCAAATCGGCATCCATTGTAATTACAACATCTCCTTCAACTTCCTTGAAACCGGCGTTTAAAGCCTGCGATTTCCCGTAGTTTTTTTGAAATCGAATACCTTTTACATTCGAATTTTTTTGAGACAAAGCTTCAATAACATTCCAAGAAGTGTCGGTACTACCATCATCAATAAAAAGTATTTCATAAGAATAACGATTGGATTGCATAACTTTTGCAATCCAATCGTGTAATTCATTTAAAGAATCTTCTTCATTAAGTAGTGGGATTACTACTGATATATTCATTTATAATATTTTTTTAATCTTCTTCAGTTCTTTTTAAAATTAATCCACCTATCAATGAAATAATGAATCCAAAGAAAAGACTCATAATTAATGCGATTGCAGAGATCATTCCAAAACCAGACATTTTTTTAGACATTTCCATTGCACTTTCCAATTGTTCATCAGTGAAATTAGGATACATTTCGATCATAGTTGCCTCTTGTACTTTAGCTAGATTCGAAAAATATTCAGGTTCAATAAAATTCACGAATAAATAAAAATAAATTACGTAAATAATACCAGAAATAAGAGCTATCCCTAATCCATTTTTCAGTGATTCTCCTAAGCTTAGAAAACCACCATTATTTTGTTTAATAGCTTTTAGACCTAAAACAATTACTACAATTGATAAAACAGCTGAAACAACTGAAATACTCCAATGTGGCTTATAAACATTTCCAAATGCGAAATTAGCAACAGCGGTTAAAACTGAAATAACTCCTAATATTAAACCATAATTTAACATTACTTGAGTTGAGGATGATTTTTGATTGTCCATTTTTTGTTTGGTTTTTTGAATAAACAAATATACTAATACCTTATTAGTATACATTGTAATTAATTAATATTTATTGATTGTACTTGATTAATTTATTAGTAAACAGTTGATTAAAAATGTTACATAAAAATATGAAAAAAATGATTGTTTATACTAAAAAATGATTGTATTTTTGCCGCGGGCAAGTCCTACACAACCAGCTCCTTTTGAATCCTCCAGGGCGGGAACGCAGCAAAGGTAATTAGTCGTAGCGGTGTGATGTAGGTAGCTTGCCCTTTTTTTATACAATTTTGTTAGATTCTTCTTTTAACAAATATTCCAAAATTTATAATTCTTCTCACTAATAAAATTGTTTCAAAAGCCTTACTTTTGCTGCAATTAATAGTAATTTTAATCATTCAATTTTTTATTTTTAATGAAAAAAGTAGTTTTAATCACAGGAGGTTCTTCTGGAATTGGGAAATCTGTTGGAGAGTATTTATTAGAAAAAGGATTTATAGTTTATGGAACAAGTAGAAATCCGGCAACAATAATAAATCATCCTTTTAAATTAATTGCTTTAGATGTAAATTCTGCAGAAAGTATTAAAAATGCTATTGATGAAATTATAGTAGCGGAAGGGAAGTTGGATATTCTTATTAATAATGCCGGAATGGGAATTACCGGTCCAATTGAAGAAACACCAACCAATGAAATGCGTAAAGTGTTTGATACCAATTTTTTTGGAGCTATTGATGTAATGAAGGCAGTTTTACCGGAAATGAGAAAACAAAAAAGTGGTTTAATTATTAATGTTACATCTATCGCTGGTTATATGGGATTACCTTTTAGAGGGATTTATTCGGCTACAAAAGGAGCTTTGGAGTTAGTTACAGAAGCTATTCGAATGGAAGTAAAGAGTTTTGGAATTGAAGTTACCAATGTTGCACCAGGAGATTTTGCCACAAATATTGCTTCGGGAAGATACCATACACCCGTTTTTGAAACTTCAGCTTATAAAAAAGTGTATCAGGAAAATTTAGATTTAATGGATAATCACGTGAGTAGTGGCGCAGATCCAATTGAAATGGCAGAAGCTATTTATAAAATTATTCAAACACCACAACCGAAGATTCATTATAAAGTTGGAGATTTTATGCAAAAATTTTCTATTATTTTAAAAAGAATTTTACCAGGTAAAGTTTACGAAAAGTTATTAATGAATCACTATAAATTGTAATGATTTAGTTACTTTTGCAAAAGTTATTTAATTGAATATAAACCAATAATACAACGAACTAATGAAATTTTTTATTGATACAGCAAACCTAGATCAAATTAAAGAAGCACAAGCCTTAGGAGTTTTAGATGGAGTTACTACAAACCCATCATTAATGGCGAAAGAAGGAATTACAGGGAAAGAAAATATTTTGAAACACTACGTGGCTATCTGTAATATAGTTGAAGGTGATGTTAGTGCTGAAGTAATTGCAACAGATTTAGCCGGAATGATAAAAGAAGGTGAAGAATTAGCTGCTTTACATCCGCAAATAGTAGTGAAATTACCTATGATTGCTGATGGTGTGAAAGCATGTAAATATTTTTCTGATAAAGGAATTAGAACAAATGTAACGTTAGTATTTTCTGCAGGTCAGGCATTATTAGCTGCAAAAGCTGGAGCTACTTATGTTTCTCCATTTATTGGTCGTTTAGATGATATTTCTACAGATGGATTAAATCTTATTTCTGAAATAAGACTTATTTATGATAATTATGGATTTGGGACTCAAATTTTAGCAGCTTCAGTTCGTCATACAATGCATATTATTGATTGTGCAAAATTAGGTTCTGATGTAATGACCGGACCTTTATCTGCAATTAAAGGTTTACTAAAACATCCTTTAACAGATAGTGGTTTAGCTCAATTTTTAGCAGATTACCAAAAAGGAAATTAATAAAAATCTACAATTGTAGGTTTTTAAACTATAAAAAAGGAATTGTAATTATTACAATTCCTTTTTTATTAAATATTGTTTGAGTTATGTTTAAAATTTAAACATTTTCCTTTAATCGTTTAATTTCATCACGTAATTTGGCAGCCACTATAAAGTCTAATGCTTTTGCAGCTTCTTCCATTTGTTTGCGTTTTACTTTAATTCTTTTTTCAATTTCCGTTTTTGGTAAATAAGTTAATTCTTCTTCAGCGGCCATTGATATTAAATCCTCTTCTTTATAAGAAGAGCCTGTATTTTGACCCATTATATTGTCAATACTCTTATTAATTTGAGTAGGAGTAATGTTGTTTGCTGTATTGTAAGCAACTTGTTTTTCTCTTCGCCTTGTAGTTTCATCTATTGTAAGTTGCATACTATTGGTAATTTTATCAGCATACATAATCGCTTTTCCTTTTACATTTCTAGCAGCTCTACCAATGGTTTGAGTTAAAGATCTATGTGAACGTAAAAAACCTTCTTTATCAGCGTCTAAAATTGCAACTAATGATACTTCTGGTAAATCCAATCCTTCTCGTAATAAGTTAACACCAATAAGTACATCAAATAAACCTTTACGCAAATCTTGCATTATTTGAACTCGATCTAAAGTGTCAACATCTGAATGAATATACCTACATCGAATATGAATACGACTTAAATATTTGGTTAATTCTTCAGCCATTCTTTTTGTTAATGTTGTTACTAAGGTACGTTCATCTAACTCTACTCGAACTTGTATTTCTTCAATTAAATCATCAATTTGATTGATGCTTGGTCTTACTTCTATTTCAGGGTCCAATAAACCAGTTGGCCTAATAACTTGTTCTACAAAAACACCTTCTGTTTTTTCCAATTCATAATCAGCTGGAGTAGCACTTACAAAAATTACCTGATTCTGAATCTCTTCAAATTCTTCAAATTTTAATGGTCGGTTATCCATTGCAGCTGGCAGTCTAAATCCGAATTCCACTAAATTTTCTTTCCTTGATCTATCACCACCGTACATTGCGTGAACTTGCGGAATAGTTACGTGACTTTCATCAATAACCATTAAATAATCATCAGGAAAATAATCTAATAAACAGAAAGGTCTAGTTCCCGGATTTCGACCATCCAAGTAACGCGAATAATTTTCAATTCCACTGCAATATCCTAATTCACGAATCATTTCCAAATCAAATTCTGTTCGTTCTTTTAGTCGTTTTGCTTCTAAATGTTTTCCAATTTCATTGAAATAATCATATTGTTTCATTAAATCCTCCTGTATAGAGTGGATTGCATTTTGCAAAACATCCGGGGAGGTTACAAATAGATTGGCAGGGTAAATGGTAAGTTGCTCAAATTTTTCAACCACCTGATTATTAGTAACATCAAAACTTTCTATTTCTTCAATTTCATCTCCAAAAAAATGAATGCGATATGCGTGTTCTCCGTACGAAGGGTAAACTGTTATTGTATCTCCTTTTACTTTAAAAGTTCCACTGCTAATTTCAGTTTCAGTTCTCGAATATAAACTTGTAACTAATAAATGTAAAAATTTAGTACGAGCAATTTCTTGATCAACTTCAACATTAATTACATTCTTTTTAAATTCAACTGGATTTCCAATGCCATAAATACACGAAACAGATGCCACAACAATTACGTCTCTCCTTCCGGATAAAAGTGCTGAAGAAGCACTTATTCGTAATTTTTCAATATCCTCATTGATGGATAAATCTTTTTCAATATAAGTCCCTGTAACTGGTATATAAGCTTCAGGTTGATAATAATCGTAATATGAAACAAAATATTCTACTGAATTATTTGGGAAAAATTGTTTGAATTCCGAATATAATTGAGCGGCCAATGTTTTATTATGCGCTAAAACTAAAGTTGGTTTTTGCGTTTTTTCAATCAAATTTGCAACAGTAAATGTTTTTCCTGAACCAGTAACCCCTAAAAGTGTTTGGAATTTTTCATTGGAATTTATCCCATTTACAAGCTGTTCTATTGCTTGTGGTTGATCTCCTGTAGGCTTAAATTTTGATTCTAATTTGAACTGCATTTTGCAAAAATAAACTAATTACGGCTGTTTTCTTATCTAACCTTTATAATTAACAAATCTTTAAATATTATCATTTTCTAATTAAACTAAAATGGCCCTTATAGGATTTAATAATATTTTCTTTATCGGTAATGTCAATAGTAAACCAATAGTCATTTGAATTTAGAAAGGTACTATTATATACTCCATTCCAAGTAAGTTTCGGATTTAGAGTTAATAAATGCTTACCAAATCTATCGAAAATATTAATGTTTGAATATGTGAAATTATCTAAATCTAAGCCTTTAATTCCCCAAGAATCATTCATTCCATCATTATTTGGTGTAAAAAATTTTGGAAAACCTAAAACAAAAATATTTTTAACCGTAACATCACAATCATAGATATCTTTAATATAAACAGTATGAATTCCCGGGGTTACATTTAAAAATGAATTTTCTGATTGATATTCACTGCTAGGATTATCTATAGAATATACATTATTGAAATTACTTTTAGTTAAAATGGTAACAATTTGGTTGTTAATATTTATGTTAATATCCGTTATTATTGGTGAGGAAACTTGTTTAATATCGAAGTATTTTACTTTTTCACATTTAAATACTTTATCTATTATTTTAACTGATAGTTGCTGTTCGTTCTTTATTTCGATATCATGAGTGTTTTCTCCAGTACTCCAGATGTAAGTGTAATTTTGTTGAATGTCAATTGGAATATTTGCGGTTATTGTAGTTGGAAATTGATTAATGCAAATAGCTAATATTTCTGTTAGTTCAATTGGGGGGAAATAGTTTATTTTTAAATTGAAAGAACCGGCTCCATAACAAATCCCGTTTTTTTCTACTTTGAAAAAAATTAATTTTTCTGAAGAGACATAGGTTTGGGGTAAGGGATTCGTATTAGTCATTGCATTTTCTGTATTTTCATAAAAGAAAATTGAGATAGTGCCAGTCAGGTTAAGGTCGTTTAATATTTCATTTTCAATTGAAACAAAATCAAATTCAGCATTTCCATCTCCTAAATCACATCCAATTACATCATTTGCGTTTAATAAAAGACTTGGGTTAGCAATAAGTTCTACTTTACCCAGGCTATGACAATCTGAGTCAATAAATAATACTTTTGCTGTTAAAATTTGATTAGGAACAGTGTTTTTAAAAGTTGTAGGTAAAGCATATTGATTATAAGTATCATTTTCAGCATCGGAATCATTAAGATAAAAATAAACATTAAATTCATTTGTCTTATTAAGAGTTAACTCTTCAATGCTATTTTCTAAGTTAAATAAAGATAATTTATCATTAGGATTATTATCATATGAATCGCATTGCATTAATTGATATGGTTGATCTAAAATAATTGGTTTTTCATAAATAATGACCTCTTTAATAAGAGGTTCCTTTGTTTCCCCATTAACCGTTTTAATTAGAGAAACAGTATAGGTTCCAGGTAAATTATAAGTATGGTAAGCGTTAATATCTGTTGATGTTGTTCCATCTCCAAAATTCCATAAAACGGAGTCTATTGTTTCTAAAGTACTAATAAAAAAATGTGTAGAATCTCCTAAACACGTAAATTCATATTTAAAATTAAATAAAAATAAAGACTGTATAAAAGGTGGTAATCCTAATAGTGCTTTTTTACCTTTTAAATTAACCGCATTAAGTTTAAAGTTACATGCAGTTCCAATTTCTTCAGGTTTGTTTATAACTGAAAGATAATCGTTACCATCACTATACGTTTTATATCCTGATCGATAAATCTTCTCATCGATAGCAAGTTGAAGGGCACCAGCTACAAAATCATTTTTTTTAATTAATATTTTTGAATTAGGAATATTACTATTCTCTAAATTAAATTGAAAAAGTGAACTTCCTTCTGTTTCACCATCTGAATTGTATAAGTTAACTGTAGTGTATAGTTTTTTAGATTTCGAAGAGAATTCAATCCCATAAGGGTTTGTTCCAGTTAATAAACCAACTTGGTTTGAGACGACTCCTGTTTCATTATTAAAGTCGTACAATAATACTTTCCCTGTATTTCTTACAACTTCATCTCTAGGTCCAAGTTCGTTGGTGTTTCTAACAGACAAATGAGCAATAGCTAATTTCTTTCCATTTGGAGATGATTTAAAGTAGCCAATGGCATTAGGTAAATATCCTCCGATAGGTACTTCTAATTCTGAAGTTGAAATAATTGGGTCTTTTTTAACCCCTGAATTACCCACTTTAAAAGCATAAAATTTATTTATAAAATGTGCTAGAACCCAAAATGAGTTACCATCAGCATGTTGAACGGCGGTTATTTTTTCAGATGATTTAAAAGCGGATTCACCGGTGATATTTGGGGTGTAGGTTAATAAGTGAATGTTTTTTTTTAATGGGTTTACATCTCCTAAACCTCCTTGTAAATTCATATTTATTTCAGAGTAATTTAATCCGTTATTTATACCATCATCAATATCATTTGTGGGATCTGAATCCGTGTTTTCAACACTTGGTTGATCTACTGTGAAAACATAATAAATAGAAGGGTTACTTGGATTTGGTACTATGATTGCAGACTGAGTACTTGAAAGATGACCAAAAAGACCAGTTCCATTTGGCATTATATTGTGTTTGGCATTCCAAACAGTTGAACCATCAGTATAAAACAATAATTTTCCATCTTTATCTGATATTGTTGAACAGCCTTCTTTTGTAATTAATTTTCCATTAGTTAATGGTACAGGAGATCCACTATTAAAATCTATCCCAGCCTCAATACCAAAATACCAGATTCCTGCTTCTCTTTGTGCTTGTAACAAATAGAAATTGAGTATTAAAAATAAGATGACTAATGATTTTTTTTTCAACTTTAGTAGGCTGTAGTTTAACTTTGAAATGTAATTAAAAATTGGAGATGGTTTTGCTTTAAATTTAATTATTTTCTAATTAAGCTGAAATGACCTCTTAAAATACGACCATCTTCTAATTCAACCCGATACCAATAATCTGTTGAAGGTAAAGGGTTTCCTTTGTAAAGCCCATCCCATCCAGGACCTAAAGGATCTAAAATAGCAATCATTTTACCAAATCTATCATGTATATATATATTTGAATTTGGTTGGAAGCTAACTCCAGTTACTTGCCAGGTATCATTAAAACCATCATTATTTGGAGTGAAAAAGTTAGGAATACCAATTAAAGAGACTTTTGCTGAAGCCTCTAGGCAATTTTCTTTATCAATAATTTTCACTGTATGGATCCCCGAAGATACATTTTCGAAGATGTTATTTGTTTGAAATTCATCTGAATCTAAGGCGAATTGGTAATTTGAATTTGGTAAGTTATTAGTTAAGACGGTAATAGTATTATTAGAAGAATTATCTGTTTTTTGTAAATTATCACTATTGAAATTGAGTAATTCGGTTGGAGAAATAGCACTGACTTGTATTGATTTTGTAGTTTCACAAGTAACTTCATTTGGATTGATTGCGGTAACAAAATAAATGCCTTCCGTTGATATGGAAATTTCAGGAGAGTTTCCTAAAATGTTGTTAAAATCATCCGTCCAAATATAGTTATATGTTTCAAATGGATTTTCGATGCTTATTTTAGAATTTGATGAGCTTAGACATAATGATACAGCATTGGCTAAATCGAAGATAGGTGCAGTTGTTACGTTTAAAGTTACATGATACCCTAATCCAAAGCATTCATTTGCTAAATTATCAACCCTAACAACAATTTGTTGACTAGTTGGTGAATTTGTATTTCTATAATTTGTAGGATCAATATTATTTTGTTCAGCTAATGCGTCTGTCATATTTTCATAATATGATACTTCCAAATTTGTTTGAGGTAAAAGTGCATCTAAAATTTGATTTGTAGCAGAACTGAAATCGAACAATGCAATTCCATTTGTATTGTCTCCATCAATGTCATCATCACACGAATTAAAAGAAATCATTAAATCGCTTGGAATATTTGTAGTTTCTATTAGTAAATTTACTTGTGCAGTAGCGATACAATTTGTTGTGTTTTCAACTCGAGCCCAAACTATATTTGAAACAGAATTTGAAAATGTGGTAGGTGTTGTAATTGGATCAATATTTGATAAAGCATCCGTTTCAGTTAAAAAATAGGTTATTATAGGAGCTGGACTTTCAATTGTAATGATTGTATTTGCTTCTTCTAAGTTAAAATCTACAAATCCATCTAGATCATCATCACATTGAATTAATGTAACAGGAGTAATTATTTGAATTGAACTAACCTGAATTGATTTTGTCGTTTCACAATTAGTTACATTTTGATTATTGACAGTTACCGTGTAGATACCTTCTGTAGTAACTGTTATTGTATCGGTATTTCCTACGATATTGTTAAGCTCATCTATCCAAATATAATCATAAGTTTCAGATGGGTTTTCTACACTTATGGAATTGCTAGATGCAATGATACAAAATGTACTGGCTAAATCAAAAATTGGTATAGGAGTGACATTTAGGGTAATATGATACCCTAATCCAAAGCATTCATTTGCTAAATTATCAACCCTAACAACAATTTGTTGACTAGTTGGTGAATTTGTATTTCTATAATTTGTAGGATCAATATTATTTTGTTCAGCTAATGCGTCTGTCATATTTTCATAATATGATACTTCCAAATTTGTTTGAGGTAAAAGTGCATCTAAAATTTGATTTGTAGCAGAACTGAAATCGAACAATGCAATTCCATTTGTATTGTCTCCATCAATGTCATCATCACACGAATTAAAAGAAATCATTAAATCGCTTGGAATATTTGTAGTTTCTATTAGTAAATTTACTTGTGCAGTAGCGATACAATTTGTTGTGTTTTCAACTCGAGCCCAAACTATATTTGAAACAGAATTTGAAAATGTGGTAGGTGTTGTAATTGGATCAATATTTGATAAAGCATCCGTTTCAGTTAAAAAATAGGTTATTATAGGAGCTGGACTTTCAATTGTAATGATTGTATTTGCTTCTTCTAAGTTAAAATCTACAAATCCATCTAAATCATCATCACATTGAATTAATGTAACAGGAGTAGTTATTATAGGTATAGGATAAATAGTTACATCCATTGTTAAAATTGTAGTAATTGTGCCTACTGTAACGGTTGCCGTAATTGAAAAAATTCCTGAAGATGAAAATAGGTGTGTTGGGTTTTCAAGAGTTGAGGTATTATCAATTCCTGTTACAGGGTCTCCAAAATCCCAAGTGATACTGGCAATTGGAGAGCTTGAATTTACTGTGAATTGTGTTGGAATTCCAAAACAAACTTCATTCGCTGTAATAGTTGGTTCTAGAAATATAGAAGACATAAATGGAGGTAATCCTTCAAAAACTCTATGGGTTGGGAAGGTTCCTCCAATAGTAATATCAATAAAGTCTTCAACGTAAATACTTGCTAATCCATCTAATTCAGGGTTATTGATAACACCTAAATAATTGGATCCGCTTGCTAAGTTTTGTCCAGTCGTTACTTTCGATAAAGCTCTATATATTTTTCCATCAATAGCTAATTGTAAGGCATTACGAGTATATACATTTGATTCGTCAATTTTAGTTCTTAAATTTGAGTTTAAAAGATCGAACTGATATAATTTCCCAGGTGGCGATAGAGAGATTCCAGATGCATCTATTTGACAAGTTGTGACATATAATTTTTGTGTTAATGGTGAAAATTCTACACCATATGGGTTATCCTTATTATCCTCAAATAATAATTGTACTTCATTTGAAACGACTCCGGTTGAATTATTAAAATCATATAAAAACAATCTGGGTGTATTACCAAAATTTGCATTAGCAATTTTTGACCCATCAGTAGAAATTTTAAGATAACCTCTTGAAGTATCATTAATACTGCTAATTCCAGCGGTTGAAATTATAGGAGTGGTATTTAGCCCAGTAGCATTTAACTCCCAAGCATAATAACGATCAATAAAAAACGTAATAATCCAATAATCGTTATTGTTTGCATTTTTTATAGCTGTTATTTTCTCGTATGAATTATCAAGTAAAAGAGAATTTTTTGTAGTAATTGCTCCTAAAGTACCATTTAAGGTTAAATCTACAATAGAATAATCAATTCCTCCTTGGTTTGGACTTGCCCCAGCATTTTCATCAACCGTAAAAATATAGTATTGATTTAAATTGTTGGGTTTTTGAACAATAATAGCGGATTGAGTACTTGAAGAGTTTCCACTCAAACCATTACCATTTTGCATAATATTATGTGTTCTATCATATACGGTAACCCCGTCTGTATAAAATAATAAATTACCCAAAGAATCACTAATAGTGGCACAACCTTCATAAGTATTTATTTGTCCATCAGTTAAAACCACAGGTGTTCCAGAGTTAAAATCTAACCCTGCATTTTGCCCAAAATACCAAATTGCGGCTTCGTTTTGTGAATATGATAAAATGGGGGTTATAAATAGCAATAAAAATAAAACTCTTTTCATTGAAAAATGAGCTGTTTCTATATTAAAGATAAGTTAAATACCTTACTTTTAATAATTTAAAACTAAATAAATTGAATTTTATTGTGTTATTATCTCCTAATTAGGCTAAAATGACCTTTTTTTATTTTTGTTTCTCCAAAGGTGTCCACTAGCTCTACAAAAAACCAATAGTCTGAAGACGGTAGTATTGTTCCTTTAAAAGTACCATCCCAACCATTGCCTTTTGGATCAATTTTAGTGATTAATTTTCCATATCTATCATAAATATAAATATTGGAACTTGCATAAAAGTTTTCATTAACTCCTAGTACCTTCCAAGTATCATTTTGACCATCACCATTTGGAGTGAAAAATTTTTGATATCCAATTACAGAAACTTTCATTGAAGCGATACCACACTTTTTGTCTTTAATTAGGATTGTGTGAATTCCAGCAGAAACATTGTTGAAAAAAGGTGTTTTTTGATAAGTGAATTCAACATTTTCTCGTGAGTCAATGAGAGAGTATTCATACTCTCCAAGACCTAAATTAGTTGAAGATATTGAAATGGAGTTGTTGTTAGAATCATCTTGAATTGTAATATCTTTTATTTGAATTAAAGGAGGATTGGATTCAATTATTTTAAAAGTGTTGTAACCTTTACAATAAGTATCATCTAATAAATCAGTTAAATTATTTTCATATTTATGAGTTACCTCAACTTTATAAACTCCTTCAGCATTTGCTTCATAAAAATAATTTGTTGCTCCCGAAATACTGTTATTATTGAAATACCACTGATAAGTATCGTCTGGGTAAATTGTTTCTCCATCTAAATATGAAGTAAACAGTTGAGGATTATCTCTGGGATTACTTACACATAAAATAATGACTTCATCACTCCCTTTTGGTATTGGAATTGGATTAATTACTAAGTCAAATTTCCCCATTGATATACAGTTTTTAGAAAGTTTATTTGAAATTCTAACAATAATTTCTTTTGAAGGAAAATTAATAATTCCTTTTAACGCATTAATTTGCAATTGAGCATCAGTTGTATTTTGATAAAATTCAACTTCAATAGATGGATCAGAAAAGAGGGTTTCAATTTCTAGTCTTTTAACTTCAAAATTAAATGTTGCGATTCCATTTCCTATGCTTTTTAAACTATTGTTTGAGGAAATATCATTTTCACATTCGTAATAATTTTCATATAAATCAAGGCTCGTTGGGTATACATTTAACTTAATTTTACCAGTAGTAAAACATCCAGAAAATTTATTGGTTAATTTTATGAGAATATTTGGATTGGTTGATGACGTGTAATTTTCTGAATTTAAAATTGGTGTATTTGAATCTAAGTCAGTTTGATTTTGAAAAAATAGCACTTCAAGATTTGGGTCATTTAGTGTAATTTCTTCAATTTTGGTTGTTAAATTAAATTGTGTTATTCCATCAGTACTATTGTTATCAATATCACATTGGTCATAAACAAAACCATTTGAAATAACTGGAGGGTCAAAAACTTCAATTGATACCTCTCCTTTATAAATTGTTGGAAAACCACATTCGTCAATTGTTTCAATTTCTAAAAAATAAGTTCCGGCATGTTGTTTTGATAAATTTTGTAACTCTAAACTTAAACCATCTGAAGAATTCGGAATAATATTGTTGTTGAATGACCAGTTACAAATTGGATTGCCAGGAATGTTTTGAGGAGTTAATATATAGTTTTCGCCAACGCATCTTTTTACAGTTGTATTGCTTAAGTCTTGATTGTTCTTGTTATCTGAAATTTCAACAGGTAATAATAAAGAAGCAATAAATGGAGGTAGACCTTGCATAGCAAAATTAGTTCCCAAATCTATTGCATTTGGTTCATAATTACAATCTGCTCCTAACTTGTCGGGGTTATTTATGGCGTTTAAAATAGATGTTCCAAAATCATAACTAGGGGGGACTGTAATGTAAATTTTCCCATTTGGTCCCAATTGCAATGCCCCACGGTAACCTGTTTGAGACTTTACTAAAAACTTACTTGAAATAATATTTGGATTTTGTAAATCAAATTGAAAAAGTTTATTTTTTTTATTTGAATTTTCTCCATTAAAAGTAGAACAATATAATTTTGTTGAATTAGGAGAAAACTCTACTCCATAAGTATACCCATCAATTTCAGGGGCATAAATTAAGGAAATTCCATCATTTTTTACTTTCCCTGTACTATCATCAAAAGTGTATAAAAAAACTTTTCCTGTTCCATATGTCGCAGAAACTAGTTTTTTTCCATCAGGAGAAACTTTTAAATACCCTCTAGGGTCACTAGCATTATAATTAACAGTTGAAGAAATAGCTGTAGTATTTAAACCGTTAATATCTATTTTATAAGAGATAAATGTATTGTTCACTAAAGAGATCACCCAAAAAGTATTACAATCTGCACCTTTTACTGAAGTTATTTTTTCTGTCCATTCAGCATTTTTACCAATTGATAAATCGATATTAGAGCCAACAACATCTCCAAAACCACTATCTAATGTCATATCAACTGTATAACAATTTAAGCCTTTGGTAGGACTAATTAAAACATTGTCCCAATCATAGTTATTTGCACCAACAGTGAAAATGTAAAACAAGTTTGTATTCCCTGGATGAGGTACAATTATTGCAGATTGTGTGCTTGAAGGATCACCCATTAAATTAGAACCATTTGGCATAACTTGATTGTTACTATTCCAAACGTTAATACCGTCCGAATAAAAGAGTAAGTTTCCATTTTTATCAGAGAAGGATGAGCATCCTTCATTTGTAGATAGGCTTCCTGTTATTGGCGTTACACTTCCATTATTAAAATCGATGCCTGCTTTTTTACCGAAATACCAAAAATTTGCTTCCCCTTGGGGGAAAACTTGGATGGTAATTAATAGAGTTAAAACTAATGCGAAACGTTTCATTCAGAAGAAATCTTTAATAAGACTTTCAAATATATAAATTACTCTTCTAAATGGTACTATAATCTATAAATCTCTTTTTTTAAGAAGGTAATATGATAAATAAACAAAAATGCTAGTCCAAATAAGTACTATTAAAATATCTAATGGTTGAACCGAAAAGTCTTTAGATAAATCTTCTCCCACTTGTTTTGCAACAGTTTTTACAGCGCTTAATCGAGTAAAAGGTTCTTTTATTAAATTGCTCATCGCTTCTAATGGTAAAAACCTCATTATTTCATCAACATTTGGCTTGAATTTCCAATAAAGCATTCCTTTTGTGAAACTTTCAATTATAAACCAAACGAACATGCCTCCAACAGCAAATGCTGATCTTTTTACCAATATTCCTAAAAATAAACCAAAGGAAAAGAAGCCTATTAGTTTAATGAAAAAAGCAAATAAATATTCTAAATCCGTTGTTATGATAGAAAATTCCGTAAAATCTGAATAAATATATCCTAAAATGAGTGAAACAATGAAAACAAAAATAGTTGAAATAAAAGAAAGTAAAATAACAGTATAAAATTTAGAAAGAACGAATTCCTTTTTACTTAATCCATCAATTAAATTTTGTTTTAATGTTTTGTTACTGTATTCATTTGCCATCATAGAAACAATTACTAGGAGCAAAAAGAATTTAAACCAAGAAGCTAAAAAAGTATTTAAATGCCATATATATGGAAAATTAAAGATGCCTTGTTCTGCTAAATGGAACTTAACTGGACCAATATCAAATTTAATTGCTGCAATTAAGGCAATTGAAGTTAATAAAGCGAAGTAAATGAAAATTAATATTCTACTTGCTCTACTATATTTTAATTTATGAAGTTCTATATTTAATAATCGTAACATTATGATTTGTTGTTTGTTAATGATAGAAATTGTTGCTCTAAACTTGGTTTGCGTTTTACTAAATGAGATAAAACAACATCATTTTTAAATAAATAATTATTTATTTCTGTAGCTGTAATCGGTTTATTTAGGGTAGCAATAATTTTATCATCAGCCATTTTTGTATTGGCAATTCCATCATAATTAGATAATAGTTCTATCAATTTTTTAAAATCAGTTTCAACTTTGAGCTCAAACAAACCATGTGAAGCAGTCATTTCATCTACGCTTCCAGAATATAATTTAATACCTTCTCTAATTACAACAACATGCGAGCATACTTTTTCAACTTCATCTAATAAATGAGATGCTAATAATATGGTAGTTCCTTGGCTAGCAATATTTTTTATAATTTCTCTAATTTCGTGAATTCCTTGCGGATCTAATCCGTTTGTAGGCTCGTCTAAAATTAATATTTCAGGATCGTTTAAAAGGGCAGAAGCAATGGCTAATCGTTGTTTCATTCCTAAAGAATACGTGCTAAATTTACTATCTTTTCTATGAAATAAATTGACGGTTTTTAGTTTTTCTTCAATTTTTGTTGTTGGTATTTCTTTTATTTTACAAACCAATTCAAGGTTTTGAACAGCGGTCATATATGGATAAAAATTTGGTCGCTCAATAATTGCTCCTACTTTTTTAAGTGCCTGATGGGTTGATAATTTACCATTAAACCAGCTAAAATTTCCAGAGGTTTTATTTACAACATTTAAGATGATTCCTAAGGTAGTAGACTTTCCGCTTCCATTTGGACCTAATATCCCATAAACATTTCCTTTTTTTATATTAAAGGATAAATTATTTACTGCGTGTATATGTCCAAATTTTTTGTTGAGGTCTTTTATTGATAAAATTGTTTCCAATAGATTTTTGTTTAGTATAAAATTAAGACGATATTTAGCGAAAATTGTTACAGCAATATACTAAATTTGGCAATTACAATTATTTTATATGGAAGAACAAAAATTAATTTCACAAAAAAAACCAGCTTTCCCAATCAATCAGCAATTGTATGATTATTTAACAGAATACAATAGAAATATTAAAATTCCTGTTTTTTATGATGATTTATTAAGGTTTGCAGGAGCAATAGTAGTGTATGATAAAAATGGAGATGATTCACTATGGATACGTGTTTATTATGCTGAACACGAACGTGATGAAATTGATTTAAGTTTAAAAAGAATGTATTTAATTTTACATGGAGATGGTACTGAAGACTCTTTACCATATTTAACTGTAGACGCCATTGATTACTGTACGTTTGGGAATTCTAAGCCATTTAGGATAAAAATTAGAAATATTTTAAATGATAATCATACTTATTTATACATTAAAAAAGCAGATGCTTCTAGGGTATATGGACTAGAATTAGAACATATATTATCTCCTAATAATATAAATTTCTTAGTGTATAAGGATACTTTAATTGAAGAACATGTTTTAGGAATACCTGGAGATCAATTTTTGATTGAAAATCTTAAAAATGTATCTGTTAGAGGGATGAAAAGACTTTCAAAAGAATTTGTAAAGTTTAATGAACGTTGTATGATTCGTTTTTTAGGAGATATGCGTTCATATAATTACGTTATTGTAGCTTCTTATGATTTTGATCAAGTTGAATATAGGATAAGAGCTATGGATTTTGATCAACAAAGTTTTGAAGGAAATCTTAAAGTTTATTTTCCACAATTTTTTAAAGAAAACTATCCATTTGTAAAAATGGTTGAAGATAATTTACAAAATGAATCTGTTGAACAATATAAAAGAGAGGAGCGGTCAGCTATTGCTAGAAGAATAAAAGGGTCTCAAGAAAGAGTGAATGATTTATTGGAATGTATGATGAATGATGATATTTCTACACCTAAAAAAATCGATGAACTTAAAAAAGATTTGGTGAAATATACCAAAGATATAAATTTCAAAAAATGCAACAATATGGGAGAAATTTTAAAAGTTGCTTTTGATTTTGTGACAAGAAATTATGAAAATGTAAATACATACCTTATTCGTAAATAAATTAAAGTACATTTTGTTTCTTGCTTATTTGATAATTCAGTGTTGGTTTGTCTATTAAAAGAGTGTGTTAATAATCTTCAAAATCCATATCATCAATATTTTCAAAATCATCCTCATTATATGAATCAAAATCATCCTCAAATGACTTGTCAGCTTTAAATTCTTTCTCTGGGGCTTCATCCGGAGCTTCACCAAAGGCAAGAGTAATTTCAGGAATATCTAACTTGTTTGTTTTTGTAATTTCCTTAAGTTCAATGAAAAAGGTCCACATTGAAAAGAAGTCGTAAACATATATTAATTTGTCACCAACTTTATTAAAAATAGAAGAAAGTAAACAATTACTCATTGAAACATCAATGTCATCTTCCGACATATCAAATAAAGGAATTTCATCTCCTTGTTCCCATTGCTTATTTGTTTTATAAAATGAAGCCATTTCTTGGCCTTTAAAACCAAAAGATTTTGCGATAAAAAAATGTAAATCTTCTAAATTAATTGTTTCATTTACAACTATATCCCTAAATACATCTTCTTCAACATCTAATATTACTCTAATTTTATAAGCCATTTTTATTCAGTATTATTAATAATGCAAATGTACTATTTAAAGTTTTAATTCTTATTTTTACCCATCAACTTTTTAAAAAATATGGATAAAAAAGCAATCTTACTTCGTTTAAATAAAATGTGTGAAAACACTTTAAATGAAACATTAGATATTAAATATACGGATTTAGGTGAAGATTTTTTAGTAGCTACAATGCCGGTTACTTCAAAAGTGCATCAGCCAGATGGAATTTTAAATGGCGGAGCCACAATGGCTTTGGCTGAAAGTGTAGGAAGTCCTACTTCTATGTTAGCGATTGATATGGATAAATTTTCAGTAAGAGGTATTGAATTTTCTGCAAACCATTTACGCAGTGTGAAAAGTGGGATTGTTACTGCAACTGCACGAATAATTCATAAAGGAAAAACAATTCATTTGGTGGAAATAAAAATTGAAGACGAACGAGGTAGAGTAATTTCACTTTGTAAAATAACCAACTATATTTTAGGTAAAAAGTAATTTTCGAAAATATTTAGCTTGATAATCCTTCAAAACACTAGCATTTGTATAAATAAAGATTGGATTGATACTTATGAAAATTTGTTGTTTTAAATAAAAATTTTTCTTAAAAACAATTCTATTTAGTAACTTTGAACTATACGGGCCAAGGATTGGTTGGACTCCCTTTAATGAAATAGAAAATAAAATTCTTCAACAATTAAATTATACAGAATTGCAAAAAGAAATTACTCCCTTTTTTAATAGGATTAGTGAAATTCTAGCATCAAATCGTCCGTTTGTAACGTATAGAAAACCGAATGAAGAATTGGTTTCTGTGATTGCTCAAACCAATAATAATCTTTATGAATTAACTAATTTTGATCAGGTTGGATTTGTGTTTTGCCCTTTTCATGAAAGCGGTAAAAAAGTTTTATTTCCTGTTGAAGAATGTGAATTATTTTCAACAAAAATAACACAGTTTGATAATTTGTCAATAAAAGTCCATTCAGAAAAATTGATGATTAACGGAGATGTTTTATCTAAAGGAAGCCATTTAAAGTTGGTTAAAAAAGGCGTTGATTTCATAAAACTTAATAAGGCTAAAAAAATTGTTCTTTCAAGAAAAGAGGTTATTAGTTATTCAAAATTGGATGTGCTAAACACTTTTAAAAAAATGTTATCCAACTATGTAAATGCTTTTGTTTACGTATGGTTTCATCCTTCTATTGGTTTGTGGATGGGTGCAACTCCTGAGCGTTTGATTAATTTAAAAGAACAAAATATTAAAACAATGGCTTTGGCTGGTACTCAGCCTTTTTTGGGGTCAATGGATGTGCAATGGCACGAAAAGGAAAAAAATGAACAACAATATGTTACAGATTTTATACTTCAAAATATAAAAATCACTGTGAAGAATATACAAGCTGTTGGTCCATATACGGTTAAAGCTGGTAATTTGTTGCACTTGAGAACGGATATTACTGGAGAGCTAATCACAGCTAACTCATTAGAGAAAATAGTAAATTCCTTGCACCCAACACCGGCAGTTTGTGGATTACCTAAACAAGTAGCGACTCAATTTATTTTAGAAAATGAAGGCTATGACAGAACTTATTATTCTGGTTATTTAGGTGAATTAAATATGATTGAAAAAACACATTTATTTGTAAATTTACGTTGTATGCAAATAGAAAAAAAGACGGTTTCAATTTATATTGGTGGAGGTATTACAGAAGATAGTATTCCTATTAATGAATATGAAGAAACTGTTTCAAAAGCTGCTGTTATGAAAAAAGTTTTAGGGTTTCATACCAGTTAAAAATTCAATTATTTAGATATTATTAATAAAACGATGCTAGTAAAGTTTTAAGGTAAGTTTTATTGTGAAATCTGGAAAAAGCAATTTAGAAAACAGTAAAAATACTATCATAACTTTATGTAACTTTGCAAATTAATTTAAAAGTTTAATGCCTCATTTTCCAAAAAACGAATTAGCACAAATAGTTATAGCTTCGTGTGTTTCTAATGCTATTGAGCATGTAGTAATTTCACCTGGCTCTCGTAATGCTCCATTAACAATTGGTTTTTCAAATCATCCTGAAATCAAAACCTATAGTATTGTAGATGAGCGTTGTGCGGCATTTTTTGCGTTGGGAATTGCACAACAGTTACAAAAACCTGTAGCAGTAGTTTGTACTTCTGGTTCAGCATTGTTAAATTATTATCCAGCGATTGCTGAAGCATTTTATAGTAATATTCAGTTGTTAGTGATATCTGCAGATAGACCAAAACATTTAGTAGATGTTGGAGATGGACAAACAATTAGACAAGAAAATGTTTTTCAAAACCATATTTTAAGAACCGTAAATTTGATTGAGAATTATTCGTCGCAAGAATCTGTTATTCAAGTGATTGATGATGCAATTGAAACCTTAAAAAATGAAAATGGTCCGGTGCATATTAACGTGCCTTTTGATGAGCCGTTATATGAAACTACTGAAGAGATTTTAAGTTTGGATAATAAATTTGAAGACGTTGTTGAAGAATTTATAGAAGAATCTCTATTAGAAAATTATGCAAAAATTTGGAATTCTTCTTCAAAAAAAATGATTTTAGTAGGGGAAAATTTTCCGAATGATTCATTACAAAAGCAATTAGAATATTATTCGAATGATCCTTCAGTATTAATACTAATTGAAAATACAGCGAATGTTTCACATCCAAAATTCATCAATAGTATTGATAAGTTAATATTCCCATTGGAAGAAGATGAATTAGCTCAATTTCAACCAGATATTTTATTGAGTTTGGGAGGATTGATAGTTTCAAAAAAAATAAAACAACATTTAAGAAAATTTCAACCAAAACATCATTGGCATATAGATGCAAAGAGAGCTTTTGATACCTTTCATTGTTTAAATCATCATTTTAAGGTGTCTCCATTTTACTTTTTTAGTCAATTTTCTTTAAAAGTTGAAACTGTTGAAACTAATTACCAAGAAATTTGGTTGACGAAAAAGGCGTGTCGATTAGTAAAGCATAATCATTTTATTGAAAACTGTAAATTTTCTGATTTAAAAGTATTTGATATTTTACTGAAATCAATTCCAAATAATTCCCAATTACAATTAGGAAATAGCTCGATAATTAGATATTCACAATTGTTTGATATTAATAATTCTTTACGTGTTTTTTGTAATCGAGGAACAAGTGGTATAGATGGTAGTATGAGTACTGCAATTGGTGCTGCTACTGTTACTAATGACAACACTGTTTTTATAACAGGAGATATTAGTTTCTTTTATGATAGTAATGCATTATGGAATAATTACATACCAGCTAATTTTCGAATAATACTTGTAAATAATGGTGGAGGTGGTATTTTTAGGTTTATTCCCGGTCCTCAAAAATCAAATGCTTTAAACTATTTTGAAACACCTCATAATTTAACGGCGGAACATTTATGTAAAATGTATGATTTGGAGTATATTTCTGTAACTAATGAAGTAGGTTTACAAGAGCAGTTATTAAATTTTTATAATGAAACAAAGTCTCCGAGGGTAATAGAGATATTTACGCCTCGAGAAGAAAATGATAAAATATTAAAAAAATATTTCAACAATTTAAAAGAATAAATAATGGATTTAAAAGTAGGAGATAAGGTAGATTTAATTGTAGTTAGAAATACATCAATTGGTTTTACAGTTTTAGTTGATGGAGAATATGAGGGGTTGCTTTATAAAAATGAATTGTACCAAAAAATTGCAGAAGGTGAAAAGCTAGTTGGTTATGTGAAAAAAATCCGTGAAGATGAAAAATTAGATATCAGTTTACAAGCTGTTGGTTTTAAGCAAACAATTGTAAAAAATGAAATTTTAATTTTAAATGCTTTAAAACAACATGATGGATTTTTACCATTGCATGATAAAAGTGATCCTGTAGAAATAAAATACCAATTAGGAATGAGCAAAAAAGCATTTAAAAGTGCTGTTGGTGGGTTGTTTAGACAAAAGTTAATTACAATTTCAGAAGAAGGTATTCAATTAGTAATTCAATAAAAATTTTACTTAAGGTTCCTTTTAAAATATGGGTTTAAGCTTAATCATAATTGGAAATTAAATAGTGATTTTTAGCTTAGGACCAAGCTATTTAATTCGAGTGCATGTACTTAATTGTAAATGCACTCGAATTAATTATTCAAGATAATTGAGAATGGTTAGTGGAATGTTTATCTGAATGTGTTTAGTTAAAAAGTAAACAAAAATTTCATGAGCTTTTAACTGCTGGTGTTTTCAAGTTCAAATATTATATTCGATTCATTATCTAAGTCTTTTCTGTCTTCAATAAAGTAAAATCCATTCTTTTTTAGTAGTATTTTAGAACTCTCATTTTCTTTATGTGTAAATGCCTCAATTTTATCTAGTTTTAATTCTTTAAAGCCAAAATCAATAATCATTTTTAAAGCTTCACTCATAATTCCTTTTCTCTGAAATTTTGGATCTAAATCATAACCAACTTCTGCTGTTTTACTATTTTGAGAAAAATTCCACAAGCAGATTGTTCCGATAATTTTGGAGTCATTTATTAATGTTATTCCCCAAGAAAAAGATTTATTTTTTTCGAAGGCATCATTTATTTCTTTAATAAACTTAATAGCATCAGCTTTATTTTTAGTTTTCCTGTTTTCCGGTCTTTCAATGAATTTAGTAACAGTCTCATCGGAACGTAAGAATAAGATAACATCATAGTCAAATTCCTCAATTTTTCTTAAAAAAAGTCTTTCTGTTTTTATTTCAGGAAAAGATTTAAATTTCATTTTTGTTGTTTTTTAGCTTGTAGTTAAAGGGTTGTAAAATGATAAGTAGCTGGTATGAAAACGTACTTTTAATATGGTTAAAAATGTAGTGCAAACATCATATTTACAGTGAATTAAATGTTTTACCTCCGCTGTTTGCCATAGTTATTTTACTTCAAATTACCATTTTTGTATACTGTATTTAGAAAACTGATTTCCTCAAATACTATTCCTTAGCGCCATGGCTCTTTGCCGTTTCTATCCAATGTTCAGAAATTTCTTTTGTTTCGGCTCCTAAACCTCTAGCCAAATGTAATGCTACACCAATTATTAAAACAGAAGCATCATGAAGTTCTTGAAATGTTTGTAAATTTCCAAATTCTTCTTGTGCTTTTAATAGTAGTAAATCATTGTGTTTTTGTGCAAAAGTAATAGGGTTTTCAGTGTCCATTGTTATTGTTGGTATCATTAAGCAGTCCATCCACTCTTGGCCTATTCTTTCTGTTAATAACTCGGGAAGTTCGTTTCCTATTTCCCTCCATACTGCTAATGTTTTCGTGTCTCCAGATGCAGCTAACCCTGAGTCTATAAGCAACTCAAAACCTATATCAGCTATGTTTTGCATTACTATTAAATATTCATCTTGAGCCTTTTCGAATTGAACTGCTTCCTGCCCTTTAAGGTATTCACCTACACTAAGTTTGGGTAATTCTAAAACTTCAGAGCAGTCATTCAAACAAGGGAATTTATCACCTTGGTAAATATAATGTGCTTTATTAAATTGTATTTGACGACCTAATGGATAAAGACGACATGCTAAAGGGCGGCCCTGGTGGACGCTACAACCAATATTATCTACATATTGACTGCATGCTTGTTGCCCTTTTTTATCTGGTTTTCCGTTAAAGCGTAATCGAATTCCACCAAATTCACAATAAAGATCACGAAATTCTCGGGAAGTAATTTTTTTTTCTTTACTGAAACTTAACAACTCCCATGGGTTAAGCATTACAGCTTTACCAAAACAGCATGTTCCAGATCGGGAGCAGGTAAGTGGCAATATACTTTGAGTACTGAGTTTAGTTCTTTGCATTTTATTTTAAACTTTGATAGCAGTAGTTTTTTGTTCTTTCATCTTTGTTTGTAATAAGTTGTCTAATTTTTAGTCAATCTATTTCAGGAAAGTACATTCCCATAAATTATTTTCAACGGATTTTTATTAGGTTTGTGCGTTTGCAAAATCGGAGATTTTTCGGTTGTAGCAAATCGTTTGTTGAATGTTTGTCGGTTCGTAATTTTGTTTAAATGTAAGTATAAATTAGATGAGGTGTTGGGGCTAGTTTTTTTTCAATCCAAGTTTTCTCAATATAAAATAACTCCAACCTAATTTCTTTAAATTTCCATTTAATATTTCGTTATTCTCTCGTAAAAGTTTTGAATAATACCATAAACTCTTGTCAGGGAAATTGTCAGAGCTTACTGAATTCCAAATAGATTTATCTAAATCAAGATTATTCAGTTTATAACTGTTAAAGTCAGAAAATTTGTAATCTGTCGAGTGTTTAACTCCTTTTAGAATGTCTTGAGTATCAATTTTCGGTTTTAAAATGTCAACCCAATAATCTCCATCATATACAATTTTTATAATTAGTCCATCTTTTACATAATCGTTATGTAATTCTCGGGAATATCCATATTCAGGAATTTTGATAAATCCGAATGATTTCTCTAAAAATCCAAAATGATTGTTAACACTCATTTATTTTTATTCTTTTAGCAATTATCATTTTCGTATTAGCCCTAACATCTTATAAAAAATAGTTTAACTAGTTGATTTACTTTTCAAAAAAACGAGTTTAAAGATTTTTAACATCAATTTTAAAAAGTTTAGCAGCGTTTTTCCATAGAATTAATTCTTTTTTGTCGTCGGCCAATTCTAATTGATCCATAAATTTTAAGTAAGATTTCATATTAGATATAGGCCAATCCGTACCATACAATAAATAATTTGGGTCTCCTGCATAAGTAATCATTTCTTCAATCTCTTTTTTCATATAGCGTTCAAACTTATCTGAAAAATTACCTAGCACTAATCCTGAAATATCTGCATACACATTTTTATTCTTATATACTACTTCCATACAGTCTTTAATCCAAGGATTTCCCACATGGCAAATCACTATTTTTAATTCAGGATAATCAACTGCTAAATCATCAATATGTAGTGGGTGCGAATACTTAACTTTTCCAGTAGGAGCATATGTGTCGCCAGAATGAAACATTACAGGCACATCATACTCTATAGCCATTTCGTACATTAATTTAAGTCTAATATCATTTGGATAAAAAGGCTCATAACCAGGATAAAATTTCAAGCCTTTTATAAAGCCATTTTCCAGGTATTCACTAATTTCTCTTACATCTCTATGATCGTAATGAAGATAACTAACACCAGAAACTACACCTAAATTTTTACGTCCTTTAATTGCCTCAACTACTTTCCTTGTACTTGGTCGGTGTTCATTAACCTTATAGGATGACAGAACTAAGGAATAATCAACGTTGTTTTCTAACATATTATCTGTTAAGTTGTTAAGGCAGTCTTCTAATGATATAACCCTGTCTTCATGGTAATTATTAATGTGTGTATGAACGTCTATAATCATGTTTGTTTTGTTTTTTAGTTTTTAATAGTGAATTTTATTTCTAGTTTAAATATTTAATTTGCCTTTTAAAGTATCATTTAAGGCATTTTTATTTACCATTACTGATATTGTTTTTAATTTAAAAAAAGCTTTACTCATATAAATATAACCGTTGTTTCCAATGCGCTCACCTGTATTTCCCCATGAGTTTTTTACTTTATAATATTCATTTCCTTTTTGATCTTTTACCAAGCCAATAATATGCATTAAATGATCATCAGTTGTATTATAGTTTTCAAATTCTTGTTGTCTGAATTCTGGAGATATAATGGTTTCTTCAACTATATAGGTTAGGCATTTTTCTTGATTATCGATATTTTTTGGAACTACCGCTACACCATATTTTGATGAAAATGTTTTTTCAGAAACATCACAGTCTAAAGCTAATGTAAATCCTTTTTCAAGAGCATTATCAACAGTTTCTACTAATTCGTTTAGCATTATATTATAAAATGATCCGTTTGAAAAGTTATCAGGAATATTTAAAATAAATTGAGTATTAAAAGGTTGTTGTAAAAAAGAGGTTAATGTTACATAATTAGAAGGTTCAAAATTTGTCATTTTTAAAAATGATTCAGGAGTATAGGTAATACCATTAAAACTAAAAATTTCAGGGTTTTTACCTAAGTGAATATCTAAAATTGAATCTACAGAATATTTCCAATTGGGGTATTTTGAACTTTTATCATTTTTGATAAATGCATCCAGTACTATTTTAAGTTTTGGAACTATTTTAGAATGGTCATGCTGTGTTGATTCAAACATTAAGCCACTGTATGCACTTTCAGGAACCAATCCCTTTGCTTTTATTGAATTTATGACATCATGTGCCAAGCCACCTTCACTAAATTGGGTTTGTCCTTGTCGCATAACATAATCCCAGGCTTTCATAGGATACGTATTTCTAACGTTATACATTTCAGAAATATCAATTATTTCTCCAGTATTCTTAAATATTTCTGATTCAATAAATGAAGAAGCTGAAAAACTCCAACAAGTGCCAGTGTTTCCTTGACTTTTAACAGCAGAAGCTTCAATATCTATAACTGGAGTGAATTCATATTTTTGCTCGGATGGAATATTTACTGTAACAATTGCACCTTCTTGAGCATAAAATAAAGAAGTAAATGCAATAAAAAATGTTGAGATAAGGGTAAGTTTCATAAATGTTATTTTTTAATTTTCTGTTTCATTTTCATCTGTGACGCCATCTCTTTTGTTCAGAACCCTTTCTACATTTTGGTAAAAACCATCTGCATTTGGATCTCCTTCGGGTAATTTCATATAGCCACTTTTATAATATTTTAAAGCTAATTTGTATTTTTTTCCTGTTTCATAATAACGTCCAATATAATAATCTCCAACAGGTGAGTTATCATATAATTTATTAATCATTTCTCCAAAGTTTTTTAGATAATCACCATTTTCCTTATCTAAAATAATTGGTTCAATGGCAAAAATATCTTTTTCTCTCATTTTTAAATTACTTCCAAATAAATATTCAATTTCAACATATTTATTTTCCAAGTAAGCAATGGCATCGGCAGGTGATAAATCTTTAATGTTTCTGTCAAATTCATCTTTTGAAATAGCTGAATATAATTCAAAAATTGAAGCTATAGCACTAGGAATTGATTGACCAATTGTTGCTGTTTGATTATTGTTAAAAGCTTCATATTTATAATTGAATTGTGGATTGTCAATTTTTTCAAATAAAGAGTTTACAGTATTTATTTTTGCCTGATACTTTTCTATATTACCTTTTCCATTAGAAAGATAATAATTAATGTTTTCATCATTTAAAGAAAGAGCCTTTTGTTGAAGTACAGCAGGCATATCAGTTGCATAATAAGGGTTTATGTTAATGTAAGCATTAAAGCTAGGGTAATTTTCTATGAAGAAATAATTAATATAATTTGCTGTTAACGTATTTCCAACAATTGTTTTAAAAGGAGATATTCGATAATTTTTTTCTAAGAAATCAAATAATTCGCTTCCAATAAATCTATAAAAACTAGCCCCTTCAGCGGTTGGCATACTATTTTCTAATTGATAAGAGCAATCTTGGTAACGTTCATTGTATTGATTTTGATTAATTCCAATAATTATTTGTTCAGGAGCCTCATCTTTACTAGCAAATAAAATAGAATTACTCACATAAACATCAAATAAATATTCAGCATCCAAAACAATTGCAACTGGATATAATTTTGTAGAATCTACTGCATAACTTGGTGGAATATAAATTTTTAAATACCTATCCGTATTTAATTCTCTCGAATTAAATTTTTTTTCTTGAATATTTTGTGAAAATAATATGGTTGTAAAAAAAATAGTTAAAATAAAAAGTAAGTTTCTTTTAAATGTCTTCATAGCAACTTTAGTTTAATTTATAGAAAGCTCAAAATTAATATTGAATAAAAATATTGAACTCGTAAATTACTACTTTATTATAGAATTATAAATTTCTTTAATAAATTTTGAATAATTTCTTTTTTAGGATTAATTTTTTTAACCATTAAAATAATTTATTTTTACCCTTAAATTATAGTTTAAATGAAAGAAATAAATTGGGAAACCGTTAAGGAATTTGAAGACATTACCTATAATAAGTGTAATGGTGTTGCTCGAATTGCTTTTAATAGGCCAGATGTTAGAAATGCGTTTAGGCCAAAAACAACAAAAGAATTATATGATGCTTTTTATGATGCTCAGGAAGACACATCAATAGGAGTGGTGTTGCTATCAGCTGAAGGACCATCATCAAAAGATGGTGTTTATTCTTTTTGTAGTGGAGGTGATCAAAAAGCACGCGGACACCAAGGATATGTCGGTGAAGACGGTTATCATAGATTAAATATTTTAGAAGTACAAAGATTAATTCGTTTTATGCCTAAGGCAGTAATTGCTGTAGTTCCAGGATGGGCTGTAGGTGGCGGTCATAGTTTACATGTAGTTTGTGATTTAACCTTGGCAAGTAAGGAACATGCAATTTTTAAACAAACAGATGCAGATGTAACAAGTTTTGATGGTGGATATGGTTCAGCTTATTTGGCAAAAATGGTTGGACAAAAAAAAGCGCGTGAAATCTTTTTCTTAGGAAGAAATTATTCAGCTCAAGAAGCATATGAAATGGGAATGGTAAATGCTGTAATTCCGCATGCTGAATTAGAAAATACTGCTTATGAATGGGCTCAGGAAATATTAGCAAAATCTCCTACTTCCATCAGAATGTTAAAATTCGCAATGAATTTAACTGATGACGGAATGGTTGGGCAACAAGTTTTTGCAGGAGAAGCAACTCGTTTGGCATATATGACGGAAGAAGCGAAAGAAGGAAGAAATGCCTTTTTAGAAAAACGTAAGCCTAATTTTGAAAAAAAATGGATTCCATAGTAGTTTTGAATTTATATTTTTAAGAGTAAATAAATTTTTACCATCATTAATAGTTAAGAAATCAAATGAAAATTATTTGTATTGGCCGTAATTATGCAAAGCATATCGAAGAATTGGCAAATGAAAAACCTGAAAATCCAGTTGTTTTTTTAAAGCCAGATTCAGCAATTTTAGCGAAAAACCAACCTTTTTTTATTCCACCATTTTCAAATGAAATTCATTATGAAGTTGAGATATTGGTTAAAATAAATAAAGTTGGAAAATATATAGATGAAAAATTCGCTCATAAATATTATGATGAAATTGGTTTAGGTATCGATTTTACAGCTCGAGATGTTCAAGATAAATGTAAAGAAAAAGGGTTGCCTTGGGAAAAAGCAAAAGCGTTTGATGGAAGTGCAGTTATTGGTGAATTTTTACCAAAGGAAAGTTTAGGGGATTTAGATAACCTGGCATTTACACTTCATAAAAATGAACAACTTGTGCAAGATGGCAATACCAATGCAATGCTTTGGAAAATAGATGAATTAATCGCCTATGTTTCTCAGTTTTTTACACTAAAAAAAGGAGATGTAATTTTTACTGGTACACCTGCAGGAGTAGGAAAAGTTGTTGAAAATGATATCCTAGTCGGTGCTATAGGACACCGAGAAATGTTTTCAATAAAAGTGAAATAAATATAATATATTAAAAAGTAAAAAGGATTGGTCTCTTAGGGTCCGGTCCTTCTTTACGGTGTGTTTTTAAGATATTATAACCGTAATGCGTTTTTACAAGGTCCTTAAAGTCGTACCTCAATCGAGGGCATTCTCTTAATAGTTTGTCGAAAGTTTTAGCTGAAGACTTTTCCATGAAATAATGTGAAATTTCAACATAAGCTCTTGTAAGAGTTACATTAAACTTATTACTATCTAATGCCTTCACATAATAATTTTCTTTAAGCTCACAATTTTTTGAAATTGCTGTCTCTAATCCATACTTATTTATTAAGATCCATGATACTCTTAACATAACTTCATGGGTGAATAAATTTGGTTCTAAAGTGCAGTTTTCAATTTTTTCAATGAGCTCCTTGTCATTTAGTTCAGTAGTTGTTATCATAGCTGTCAATGTATTTTTAATCTTTTTCGTATATTAAATAGATGATTGATATTGAAAATGGTTGCGTTGTTATTTGTATATTTAGCGCAAAGATATTAAAGAATGCAAGCAGAAATAATTACAATTGGTGATGAGATTTTAATTGGTCAAATTTTAGATTCAAATTCAAAATGGATAGCTGAAGAATTAAATAAGATTGGGGTGTCTGTTTACCAAATAACATCAATTCAAGATGATAAGAAACATATTTTGAAAGCTCTTAAGGAAGCTCAAAGTAATGCTGATATTGTAATTATTACTGGAGGATTGGGTCCAACAAAAGATGATATTACAAAGATAACCTTAAATGAGTATTTTAATGATCATTTAGTTTTAAACGAAGAAATTGTAGTTCATATAAAAGCATTATTTGAAAAAATAAACTATCCTTTTACTGAAATTAATAAAAATCAAGCTTTGTTACCTTCAAAATGCTTCCCTTTATATAATATGGTTGGTACGGCTCCAGGAATGTGGTTTGAATCAAAAGGGAAAGTTGTTGTTTCATTACCTGGTGTTCCATTTGAAATGAAAGAGTTAATGCAGAAAAGTGTATTGCCAAAAATAAAAGAGACTTTTAAATTACCTTTTATAATTCATAAAACCATTTTAACTTATGGAATGGGAGAGAGCATGCTTGCCGAGAGAATTGAATCGTGGGAAGATAATTTGCCAGATTTTATAAAGTTAGCTTATTTACCTGCATTTGGAAATGTTCGTTTGCGTTTATCGGCGAAAGGTACAAATAGAGATCTTTTGATAGGTTCAATTGCTATCGAAGTTAAAAAGCTGGTTTCCTTAATTTCAGATAGCATTATTGGGTTTGATGATTCGGAAACTATTGAGGTGATAATTGGTGAATTATTAAACGGTAAAAAGCAAACTATTGCAACTGCTGAAAGTTGTACTGGCGGAAATATAGCTAAAAGAATAACCGCTGTTCCTGGGGCTTCTAACTATTTTGTAGGTTCAATTGTTGCATATCAGGCATCAATTAAAATAAATGAGTTAAATGTTAGTGAAAAATTAATCAAAAATTATTCTGTTGTAAGTGTTGAAGTTGCTGAAGCAATGGCTAAAGGAATTCAGCAAAAATTTAAAACAGATTATGCAGTAGCTACAACTGGAAATGCAGGGCCAACAATCGATAATACAGATAAAACTGTAGGAATTGTTTATATTGCTATTGCAACTCCATCAAAAGTATTTTCACAAGAATTCTCCTTTGGAAAACCACGTGAAAAAGTAATTGAAAGAGCAACAAATAAAGCTTTGGAATTATTAAGAAAAGAAATTTTAAAAAACTAGTAAAATAAGTTTGTGTAATTAGAATGAATAGCATAATTTTGCATCTCGTTTGAGAAAACACTAAATAAAGGTACAGAATTATGTCAAGAGTTTGTGAACTTACTGGAAAAAAAGCAATGGTTGGAAACAATGTTTCTCATGCCATGAATAGAACAAAAAGAAAATTTGATGCTAATTTAATTAAAAAGCGTTTTTATATTCCTGAAGAAGATAAATGGGTAACCCTTAAAGTTTCCACTTCTGCTTTAAAGAATATTAATAAATTAGGAATCACTGCTGTTTTGAAAAAAGCAGTTGAAAATGGTTTTTATAAAAAATAATAGAAATGGCAAAGACTAAAGGAAATAGAATTCAAGTAATTTTAGAGTGCACAGAGCATAAAGGTACTGGATTACCAGGAACATCTAGATATATTACAACAAAAAATAAAAAGAATAGTCCTGATAGAATGGAAATTAAAAAATTCAATCCTATTTTGAAAAAAATGACTGTTCATAAAGAAATTAAATAATATAGGATTATGGCAAAGAAATCAGTAGCATCGTTACAAACTGGATCAAAAAGATTAACTAAAGCTATTAAAATGGTAAAATCTCCAAAAACAGGAGCTTACACATTTGTAGAAGCTATTATGGATCCTACAGCAGTACAAGAGTTTTTGAGCAAAAAATAATTATTTGTTCATAAAATATAATAAAGGCTACTTTCTACACATGGAAGTAGCTTTTTCTTTTTTATATTTATATCATAAAATTGAAAAGTATGAGTTTGTTTAAGAAAATATTTTCGAAAGAAAAAAAGGATACACTAGATAAAGGTTTAGAGAAAACTAAAACAACGTTTTTCACTAAATTATCTAAAGCTGTTGCTGGAAAATCGAAAGTAGATGATGACGTTCTTGATAATCTAGAGGAAATATTAGTGTCTTCCGATGTTGGTGTGAACACAACTCTTAAAATTATTGAAAGAATTGAAACAAGAGTCACTAAAGATAAATATTTAGGTACGAGTGAACTAAATGCTATACTTCGTGAAGAAATTGCAGGATTATTAGCAGAAACAAATGTTGGAAATGAAACAGATTTCACGATTCCTTCTGGTAAAAAACCTTATGTAATAATGGTTGTTGGAGTTAATGGTGTTGGAAAAACAACTACAATTGGAAAATTGGCTGCTCAATTTACAAATAATGGTAAAAAAGTAGTTTTGGGTGCTGCTGATACTTTTAGAGCGGCGGCAATTGATCAATTACAAGTTTGGGCTGATAGAGTGGGAGTTCCAATTGTAAGACAAGAAATGGGAAGTGATCCAGCTTCTGTTGCTTTTGATACTCTAAAATCTGCTGTTACTCAAGATGCAGATGTTGTTATTATTGATACAGCTGGTAGACTTCACAATAAAGTGAATTTGATGAATGAGTTGTCTAAAATAAAGCGTGTTATGCAAAAGGTTGTAGATGATGCACCACATGAAGTTTTATTAGTGTTAGATGGTTCAACCGGTCAAAATGCATTTGAGCAAGCAAAACAATTTACTTTAGCAACCGAAGTAACATCATTGGCTGTAACAAAATTAGATGGAACAGCAAAAGGTGGTGTAGTTATTGGAATTTCTGATCAATTTCAAATTCCTGTTAAATACATTGGCGTTGGTGAAGGAATTAACGATTTGCAAGTTTTTAATAAAATAGAATTTGTAGATTCATTTTTTAAATAAAGAATTCAAATAAAAAATCAAAAGCCACTTCTGTTAAATCAGTAGTGGCTTTTTTTATATCTTTAATGTAAAATTATTTTCAATGAAAAAATTAGTTCTTTATTTAGGTGCAGTATTGTTATTAATTTCTTGTATGAATAAGCAATCACCAGTGGTTTTTGTTAAATATGATGAGGTTAATGAAATTGTAAATCAACAAAAGCACGAAATTAATCGGATGAAATTTAAACTTATTCAATCTAAATATTTAGATATGAATGAAGTATTTAGTCCTTTTGAAAATGAATTGGCCTATTTTTCTGAAAAGGATTATAAAAATTTAGAACCTTATATTATTGAGCAAGATATTCCTTCTATTCAGGAATCAGTAAATAGTGGAATCCTTAGTTATGAAAGAATAGCTTTATTTTATTTATATAGAATTCGTAAAATTGAAAGCAATAATGATTTAGCATTACATAGTATAATTTCATTGAATCCTAAATTATTAGAAGAAGCTAGAGAAAAGGATTTGAATAAACATGAAAACACAACAAATACCTTATATGGGTTACCAATTTTATTGAAAGATAATATCAATACAATTGGAATGCCTACTACGGCCGGAGCTTATGCATTAAAAGATAATAATAATACTGACGATGCATTTATTGTAAAAAAACTGAAACAAAATGGAGCTTTAATTTTAGGTAAGGCTAATTTAAGTGAGTGGGCTTACTTTTTTTGTGATGGCTGTCCGGTTGGATATAGTGCAATTGGTGGGCAAACATTAAACCCATATGGAAGAAAAGTATTTGAATCAGGTGGTTCAAGTTCAGGAAGTGGAGCTAGTATTGCTGCAAATTATGCTATTGCTGCTGTTGGAACTGAAACTTCTGGATCGATATTATCACCATCAAGTAAAAATTCTGTAGTTGGTTTAAAACCAACTGTCGGATTATTAAGTAGAACCGGAATTGTTCCTATTTCGAGTACTCTTGATACACCTGGTCCAATGACAAGAAATGTTATAGATAACGCCATTTTTTTAGCAGCTATGATAGGAGAAGATATTGATGATAAAGCTACTTCGGCTATTCATGAAACTTCAAATTATTTAAAAGATTTGAAATCTTCAACTTTAAAAGGGAAACGATTGGGAGTTATAAAAGATTTACTTACCGATTCCATATATAAGAACACTATAAATTTATTGAAAAAAGCAGGAGCAATAATTGTTGAGTTTGATCCTCCTAAATTAGAATTGGATGGTTTTTTAACATTATTAAATGTTGATATGAAATACGATTTACCAAAATATTTAAAAAATTATGCTGATAAAAATATAAAAATAACTTCTGTGATAGATGTTGTTAAGTTAAATCTTTTAGATTCCCTTAATCGAGCTCCATATGGCCAACAACTATTCGAAGGAATAATGAAAGATTCAACTTCATTAGCCGATTTAGAAATAATTAAACAGCACTTAAATAACAATGGAATTGAATTTTTTAAAACTCCTATGGATACTTATGATTTAGATGCCATTTTATCTATAAATAATTACCACGCTGGATTCGCAGCTGTAGCAAAATTTCCTTGTTTAACAGTTCCTATGGGGTATAAAAAAACAGGTGAACCAATTAGTTTGACTTTTATAGCTCAACCATTTCAAGAGCAAAAATTATTACAATTGGGATATATATTTGAGCAAATTTCAAAGGTTAGAAAACTTCCAGAGAACTATAAATAAAGAGTTTACCTAAAAATATGGTAGTAGCGTTAAAAAGTATTACTTTTGCCATCCTTAAATTCAAGAGATGAGAACTAAATCAAAAAAAGAAAATAAAATTAACGTAGTTACTTTAGGTTGTTCAAAAAACGTTTACGATAGTGAAGTTTTAATGGGGCAATTGAAAGCTAATAACAAGAATGTTGTTCATGAAGATGAAAATGATGATGGAAACATTGTAGTTATTAATACGTGTGGTTTTATTGGTGATGCAAAAGAAGAGTCTATCAATACAATATTACATTATGTAAATAAAAAGGAATTAGGCGAGGTAGATAGAGTTTATGTTTCGGGTTGTTTAAGTGAGCGTTACAAACCAGATTTACAAAAGGAAATACCTAATGTTGATGAGTATTTTGGAACACATGATTTACCAAACTTACTTAAGGTTTTAGATGCAGATTATAAACATGAACTAATAGGTGAACGTTTAACAACTACACCAACTCATTATGCTTATTTAAAAATAGCAGAAGGTTGTGATAGACCTTGCTCATTTTGTGCAATTCCATTAATGCGTGGAAAAAATGTTTCAACTCCAATTGAAAATTTGGTAATAGAAGCTACAAAATTGGCGAAAAAAGGAATTAAGGAATTGATTTTAATAGCTCAGGATTTAACATATTACGGGTTAGATATTTATAAAAAAAGAGCTTTAGCAGATTTGTTAAAAGAATTGGTTAAAATTGATGGGATTGAATGGATTCGTTTACATTATGCGTTTCCAACTGGATTTCCTTTAGATGTTTTGGAAGTAATTCATAACGAACCTAAAGTTTGTAATTATTTAGATATTCCATTACAGCATATCAATGATGATATTTTAAAATCTATGCGTAGAGGAACTTCTCACGAGAAAACTACGAATTTAATTGCTGAGTTTAGAAAATCTGTTCCAGATATGGCAATTAGAACAACTTTAATTGTTGGTTATCCAGGTGAAACAGAAGAAAAATTCCAAGAATTAAAAGATTGGGTTGAAGAAATGCGTTTTGAACGTTTAGGGGCTTTTGCTTATTCTCACGAAGAAAATACTCATGCTGCAAAATTAGAAGATGATGTTCCTGAAGAAGTTAAACAACAGCGTGTTAATGAAATTATGGAAATCCAAAGCCAGATTTCTTTTGAGCTTAACCAGCAAAAAGTAGATCAAATTTATAAAGTTATTATAGATAGAAAAGATGGAAATGTATTTGTAGGAAGAACAGAATTTGATTCTCCAGATGTGGATAATGAAGTACTTATTGATGCAACGAAACATTATGTACAAGTTGGGAAATTTGTGAATGTGAAAATTACAGAAGCTACAGAATTTGACTTGTATGGTGAACCAGTAAACTAATTGTAATTAATATAAAAAAGCGAGCATATAGCTCGCTTTTTTAGTTTTAAAGGTGAATATGTTTTAATTTAAGAAAATGGCATTTGCAAAAAATAATTTACCATTTTCCCAAAAGGATCTAAATAAAGGATTGTCTACCATATAAATTAATTGTCCTCTCCCTTTGTATTCTATCCCAAATAAAAGTGAGTTAGGTACCTTTTTCAAAGCCTCATATCCGGCAAAACCTGCAATATTTGTAGCGTCTTCTACAAAATAACCAATGGTTTCTCCTTTTTCAATAAAATTGAAAGCGTTAGACGATAATTTTAAACTGTAATAGGAGTTTCGATATCCAAAAGCTAAAGGATGAGTATTATCGATAGTACTTTTAAAAATACTTCCTGTAATTGCTTTTGAAACAGATTTACGTTCTTTTAAGCTATAAGGAACCAATTTTTCCGTTAGATTTTTATCGGTTTCTGTAGTATCTTTTTTACTTTTTAAATTAAATCCTTCTTTGTCAGCAAAATTATTTAATGATCTACCTATAGAAATAATTGTTCCACCGTTGGTTGCATAAGTAGTTAATGTTTCAAATATATTTTTATCAGCTTCATAACCATCAGGTAATATTAAAATATCATATTTATTAAAATTAGTTTTCTTTAAATCTTTTGTGTTTATTATATGTAATGGATACTTTAATTGGGTTTCAAAGAAATGCCAAATTTCCCCAAAACTCAAAGAAGAAGTTCCTTCACCAGATAATACAGCTACTTTTTTAGGTTTAATTAAGGAAATACTTTCAGACCCAAAATCTGGTCCTGATGTAACAAATCCAGAACTAACATTTGTTAATTTTTTATCCAATTTATAGGCTAATTCAGTAATAGTTTCATCAAAATTTGTTAGGTGCATATTTTCACCTTTCATAATTATTAATGTTCCTTTTTCATAAGATTTCCCCTCATTTGAAAATTCTTTTTTACTAAATCGAACATTACATCCTACTTTTAATAATGAACTTAAAAACTGGGCATCTGAAATTTCATTCCATTTTGCTAAATAGGCATATACTTTATTGTTTATTTCATTTTTATAAAATGGATTATTGATTACGTTATTATTTGGATTAATTTTTGCTTTAGATGAATAGCTGTTAAGACCGTATGCAAAGCCTAAGTTCCACGCAGTAATATCATAGGTTACAGAATCTGAAAGTTTTGCATTTGGTTCAAATAATACTTTCACCATTTTTCCTTTTGGTTGATTGGTAGTAATAACCAAATCATTACTAGTGAGTTTTAATATTTTATTTTTTTTTGTATTGTATTCAAACACTTTTATTGATTTCTCTTCGGGCTGATAGCTAAGAATTTCGTGTTTTTGCAATAAGTTTTTAAGATTTTTAATTTTATCAAGATTTCCATTCAAAATGTAATTGGTTTCTAAATTTTCGGATGGATTAAAAAACTTTCCAAATTCTTCGATAATTTTTTTTGCATTATTTGAAGCTACTTCAACCGTAGATAAGCCAGTTGTTGTATGATGTTCAATCCTATCTTTTAAGGTTAAAATCGTGTTGTTTTCAGTAGTAATTCCTAGTCCAGCTTTTCCGTGTCCGGCTTGTTCATATGTCATTCCAATAGCACCCATAAAAGTAGGATATGAATCACCATAACTTGGATAAAAGAGGTCAAATGATTCTTTTGTGAAATAACGCCAACCGTTTTGATCGAAATACTTAGCATTATTTTTCCCAATCTCTGTTTGAAATTCTCTTTGCCAATCAGTAATAATTTCGTGAAAAGGTTCAGCTCCGGGAGCAAAGTAATACGGGTTATTTATAAATTGCTCATGAAAGTCTACGTGAATATGTGGCATCCATTTGTTGTATATTTTTATTCGTTGTTGTGTTTCAACCTGAGTTGCCCACATCCAATCTCTATTTAAATCAAACAAATAATGATTCGGTCTTCCACCTGGCCAAGGCTCATTATGTTCTGTAACTTCTGGGTTTACATTAAAAGGTTCACTTTTTGTTTGGTTGTACCAATTGACATAACGATCTCTACCATCCGGATTTAAGCAAGGATCAATTATAACTACAGTATTTTTAAGCCAATCTTTTTTTTCTGTAAGTAGCTTATATAAGGTAAGCATTGAAGCTTCGGAACTGGAAGCCTCATTTCCGTGAACGTTATAACTTAACCAAACAATTGTTGTAGATAAATTAGAAATCTCTTCTATTAATCCTGTTTTTTTTAAGTTTTGATTTCTAATTATTTCTAAATTTCGGATATTTTCTTCTGAAGAAATGAACGAAAGAAATAACGGTCTGCCTTCATTTGTTTCTCCATATTTTTCTAGCACAACCTGATTTGAATTAGTACTTATGTAGGTGAAATAATCTATAACTTTGTGGTGTCTTGAAAACTTAGTTCCTAGTTCGTAGCCTAAAAACTCGTCAGGAGATTGTATGTTTTGACTTTGGACATCATTGCTGAAAATTAAAAAGCATGTAATAATAGAGAATAAATATTTTTTCATCGAAATTATTATTTAAAAATCAAATGTAGGTATTTAACTCGAATAGTATCATGTTATACGGTATTGTAGTATATTTTTATTTGAAAATTAAAAATTAGGAGTGCAAAAAAAAATTAGAATCAAAGATGTAATCTTAATGTTGAAATAAGTAATTTATTAGTTTTAACCTAAATATGTTTTTAGAATCTTACATCTTGTTATATTTTTCAATCTTCGTAAAGATTTTTCCTTTATTTGGCGAACTCTTTCACGGGTTAAATGTAATGTTTCACCAATTTCTTCAAGTGTTAAAGGTTGAGAATTTCCTAAACCAAAATAAAGCTGGACTACATCCGCTTCTCTTGGTCTTAACGTTTTTAAGGCTCTTTTAATTTCTAGTTTTAAGGATTCAAGAATTAATCCATTATCAGGTTTATCAAAGGTACTTATATTTAATACGTTATAAAGAGTTGAGTTTTCTCCCTCGATTAATGGAGCGTCCAAAGATAAATGTCTACCTGAATTTTTCATAGAAATTTTAACTTCGTTTACCGGCATATCTAGCTTTTCTGAAATTTCTTCGAGTGATGGAGCTCTTTCTATTTCCTGCTTTAAAAATTCATACATTTTATTAATTTTATTGATAGAGCCAATTTTATTTAATGGTAATCTAATTATTCTTGACTGCTCGGCCATTGCTTGCAATATTGCTTGACGAATCCACCATACAGCATATGAAATAAATTTAAATCCTCGGGTTTCATCAAACCGATTTGCAGCTTTTATTAAACCTAAATTTCCTTCATTAATTAAATCTTGCAGTGTTAAACCTTGGTTTTGGTATTGTTTTGCTACAGAAACTACAAAGCGCAAATTTGCATTTGTTAACTTTTCTAAGGCTGCTTGGTCTCCTGCCCTAATTCGTAGCGCTAAATCAACTTCTTGCTCTGCGGTTATTAGGTCAATTTTCCCTATTTCTTGTAAATATTTCTCTAATGATGCAGCTTCTCTATTCGTAAGCTGTTTAGTAATTTTAAGTTGTCTCATTTAATAATTATAATTTTATATGCTTCACAAAAAACAAAGAATATAAGAGAAGGGTAGAAAAATTCAGGTTCAAAAAAAGAGTAAATAATTGATAATAGCAATGATAAGAATCAAAAAATGTATTGATTCTTATCATTTAAAAAATGATAACTAATTAAAACACATGTTATTAACGTGAAGAAATAATAGTTTAAAAAAATAAATTTTTTACGTTTAAAGGGTTTTAAGACTGTCAAAATTTAAATAAATTTTTAATCTTTAAAAAGTAAGTTTCTTAATTATTTTTTTATTTTGATAGTATTAATCAGGTTATATTTTGATAATGTATGACAAATTTATTTTCTATTGTAATTAAAATGATTGTTGTTTTACCTTGTAATTGTTTACTTTTATAAATTATAAAATTTGATTAAATGAAAGAAGCTTTTTGTGAAAAGGAAAAACAAGAATTTGATTATAAAAGCCATTGGGATTCAGCTTATCTTAAAACTAAAGTAAATAATTTAGGTTGGTATGAAGAAAATCCAACTCCTTCTTTGGTATTGATCGAAGAGTGTAATTTACCAAAAAACTCTTTAATTTTTAATGCTGGTGCAGGAGCAAGTACTTTAATAAATGAGTTGTTAAATCGTGGTTATTCTAATATTATAGTAAATGATATTTCATCCACTGCATTAACTTCCTTAAAGGGTAATTTATCACACAATGATTCTTCATCTGAAGTGAAATATATAATTGATGATTTAACAAATCCAATCGATTTACTTAAAATAAAAAATGTTGATGTTTGGCATGATAGAGCTGTTTTACATTTTTTCACAGAAGTGAGTCAACAAAATAATTATTTCCAATTAATAAGAAATTCGGTTAAATCTGGCGGTTTTGTAATTTTGGCTGAATTTAATTTGAATGGCGCAAAAAAATGTAGTGGCTTAGAAGTTGTTAATTATGATGAAAAATTATTACAGGAAAAGTTAGGAAATGATTTTGATTTACTAAAATCATTCAATTATACATATACTCAGCCCTCTGGTAGTACAAGAGAATATGTATATACTTTATTTAAAAGAAAATTATAATAATTAATGAAAGTACATCAAATTCCTTTTCAAAAAACTGGTTATTTTTCAAATTTTATTTGTGATTATTTGGATAAAAATCCAGATACTACTCAGTTTTATGGTAATTTTCCTGAATTAGAAGGGTTTAAGCAGCAAATGGAATTAAAAAAATCATTTAATTCAGATTCTAGGATAACTTTAGTTGAAAACTTAAAGATTCAATATAAAGGAATTGACTTAAGTAATGTAACAAAAACGAATATAGACTTATTAAAAAAGGAAAATACCTTTACAATAACAACGGGTCATCAATTAAATATATTTACAGGGCCATTATATTTTTTATATAAAATTGTCTCTACTTTAAATTTGACAAAACAGTTAAATGCTGAATTCCCAAATAGTAATTTTGTACCGGTTTATTGGATGGCTACGGAAGATCACGATTTTGATGAAATTAATTATTTTAATTTTAAAAATAAAAAAATTTCTTGGGAACGAGAAAACAGTGGAGCTGTTGGACGCCTAAATACTGATGGATTTGATATTGTTTTTGAAGAGTTTTCAGCGCTTTTAGGATCTTCAAAGAATGAAGTTTTTATAAAGAATTTATTTAATAAAGCTTATAATAGGCACTCTAATTTAACAGATGCAACTCGTTTTTTGGTAAATGAATTATTTGGCACTTACGGTTTAATTATTGTCGATGGAGACAACAAAGAATTAAAAAGAAAATTCTCACCAATAGTTAGAGATGAATTATTGAATGGAACTTCATTTAAAGAAGTTTCTGAAACGAATAAAATTTTAGGAGAAAAGTATAAAATACAAGTAAACCCACGTGAGATAAATTTATTTTATTTAAAAGATTCATTGCGTGAACGTATTATTTTTGAAAACAATCAATTTAAAATAAATGGAACATCGATAGTATTTACTAAAGAGGAAATTTTAAAAGAAGTTGATTGTAATCCTGAAAGATTTAGTCCAAATGTAATAATGAGACCTTTATATCAGGAAACTATTTTACCAAATCTTTGTTATATCGGTGGAGGAGGAGAATTAGCGTATTGGTTTCAATTAAAAAAATATTTTCAAGCAGTAAAAACACCATTTCCAATATTGTTATTGCGTAATTCTGCATTGTTAATTTCAAAAAAGCAATTCGCTAAATTAGAGAAGCTTAAAGTGACATTGGGTGAATTGTTTTTAAAGCAAGAAACGCTAGTTGATAAAAAAGTAAAGGAAATTTCAGATATTATTATTGATTTTTCTACCCAAAAGTTTTTTTTGCAAGAGCAATTTGAATCATTAAAAGAATTAGCGTGTAAAACCGATGATTCATTTATTGGAGCGGTAAACGCTCAAGAAGCCAAGCAATTAAAAGGTTTGGATAATTTAGAAAAAAGATTGTTAAAGGCACAAAAAAGAAAACTTTCAGATCAAGTGCAACGATTAACTAAATTGCAGAATGAATTATTTCCTAAACAAAGCTTAGAAGAGCGCATTCGTAATTTTTCTGAAGTATATTTAGAATTAGGTGATGCATTAATTCCAATGTTACTAGAATCTTTAAAACCTTTAAGGTTAGAATTTAGTATTGTTGAATATTAGTTTTTTATTGGATTTAGAGTTAAAACTTCATTTTTAAAAGTGTATTCAATTTTCAATACTTTTTCTGTTTTTATTTTTTCAGCTTCATGAGTATCGATTTCAAAATCAATTTCAGTAAAGTAGGCCTTTGTATTTTTGATGTTATTTGATTCAATATCTGTATTATCAGAGTTTAAAGTCAATGAATCGTTTTCAAAATAAAAAGTTAAAGTACACCCAGTTCGTTTGATTTTCGTTGAAAAGTAACCTATTATAATTGTTTTGATAAAAGGGAATCCTCCCAGTTCTTCAAAATCCAAATAGATATCATTAGTTTCGTTTTCAGCATATTTTGTTCCGCCATCAAATTTAATTTTTTCTATAGGTTCTGAAACTATTTGTTTTTGTTTTGATTTTAATAGATTGGAAAATGAAAAAGCCATGAAGTTTTGAATTATTTTTAATTATGATAAGCTTGATTATGTGTTAGTGCTGCCCCACAGGTGTTACAATTTACTCCAGTTCCTGCGCCGCCGTAGCAGCCGTTTGAACAAGTGTAATGAAAAACTCCTTTTACATTTTGGACTGGAGATTGTGTATTATTAGTTGGTGCTTTGGTTCCTTGATTGTTTTTTGGGACATTTAGAGGTCCGTTTTTTAAAAAATCGTCATTGTGAAATGCCTGGTTATGTATATATGGATTATTACAAGTAGGGCAAATTCCTTCTGTAGCACTTCCACTATTTTCACAATTATTTTTACAAACATAGTGAACAACTTTTTTGTTGTTTTTATTAAGTATAACTTTTGGTTTTTCTTCTTTACAAGAAATTAAAGTTATTAAAATTAGGAGCGTTGATAAGATAGATCTAGTCATATTTTTTTTTTAAGATTCAAATATAAGAATTTGGATTTAGTTGTTCAAATTTGATAAGAAAGTTTAGTTCAAAAATAGGTTACAATAAGATAGAATTATAAATGTTTAGAATACTTATAAAGTTAAAATGATATTTTTATCAATTAGCAATTAATTTAATTTATGATACTGTAAATGAAAAAATGCTATATTGGCCTTTTTAAAAGAATTATTTTTTTGTAAACTACACCAATTCAATTTGTTTATTTAATTAACTATAATATTATGGGAAAACTATTTTGCTATTTTTTATTAGTTATAACTATGATTTGTTATAATTTAAATGGTCAAAATATTAGTAATAATGTTGAAGTAATTTATAAAGGAAAAGCAATAAAGTTGGAGGAAGCACTGAGTATTTACGTTCAGTTTAAATCTTTAAGTGGAAAGGAAAAAGAAGCAGGAGACTGGGTTAAAGAATTATGTGTTGAAAACGGGTTGTTTATTAAACAAATGGGAGATGAAAATGGAAATTACAATTTTGCAGCATCACTATATCCATTGTCATCTCAATTACCCAATATTATTTTTCTGAATCATATTGATGTTGTTCCTTCAAAGGATGATTCCAATTGGATCTACCCACCTTTTTCAGGAAAAATATATGATGGAGAATTATGGGGAAGAGGGGCTTTTGACAATAAAGGAAATGCAGTTATGCAACTGTTTTCACTACTTGAAATAAAGAAAAATTATGATAAAATAAAATTACCTTTTAATGTGACATTTCTTGCAGTTTCTGGTGAAGAAAGTCAAGAAGCCGGAGGGATAAGGTTCGTTGTAAATAATTATTTAGAAGAGTTAAATCCTGAAGTAATTATTGGTGAAGGACCACCAGGGTTTATTGATTTAATGGATTTACCTTCAGAAAACCCGTTATTTTGCATTTCAATTGCTCATAAAAAAGCATTGTGGATAGAGCTTGAACTTAATATTGCTTCATTAGGTCATGGATCTGTGACTCCTTTAAAATATGCCAATAAAGAAATGAACAACTCCTTATATAAGCTTTTAAAACAAAAGCCTAAAATAATTTTTAATGAGTTAAATATCAAATTTTTAAAACAATTAGGAGGTTTTTATAAAGGTCTTAAAGGTAGTGCTTTAAGACATCCTAGATTGTTTAAATGGGCTGTTACTCCAGAACTACGAAAGCACCCAGAATTATTTGCATTGTTTTCAAATACTGTTACATTAACCACCATTAAAAGTGATAGTCAAACAATTAATATCATTCCTAGTAAAATTACTGCGCAGTTAGATTGCAGATTGCTTCCTACAGAATCAAATGAAGACTTTCTTGAAAAATTGAAAAAAGACTTGGATAATAGTACAATTGAAATTAAAGTATTACAATCTATGCCAGAAGTAGTTTCATCAAGTACTGAATCAATATTTTTTGATAGTATGAGAAAAGCGATTAAACTTCAGTATCCAAAAAGTGATGTCATCTCTAGTATATCGCCAAATTTTAATGATGTTGGATTTTTTAGAGAAAAAGGGATACCTGCTTATACTGTTATACCAGTAATTTTAGAAAAAAAATACTTAGAGTTAATTCACAATGCCAACGAGAGAATACCAATTTCAATTTTAAAAAAGGGAAGAGATACGTATGTTAATTTTGTTGAAGAATTGTTAGCTCAAAAAGAAAAGAAATAGAAAAGACCATAGCTCTTCTAAAAAGGCAAAGTATAAAAATAAAAATATCGAAGTTTTTGAGCTTCGATATTTTTATCAATAAAGTTTGTAAGGGATTACAAATTTATACTATTCATTGTTATTTATTACAAGTGAATTACTTCATCATATGCATCAGCAACAGCTTCCATAACAGCTTCACTCATTGTTGGGTGAGGATGGATTGTTTTTAATACTTCATGACCAGTTGTTTCTAATTTTCTTCCTAAAACAGCCTCTGCAATCATATCAGTAACTCCAGCACCAATCATATGGCAACCTAACCATTCTCCGTATTTTGCATCAAAAATTACTTTTACAAAACCATCAGGAGTTCCTGCTGCTTTTGCTTTTCCAGATGCTGAAAAAGGAAATTTACCAACTTTTATTTCATAACCTTGTTCTTTTGCTTTCGCTTCAGTTAATCCAACACTTGCGATTTCTGGAGTAGCATAAGTACAACCAGGAATGTTTCCGTAGTCAACAGCTTCTGTATGTAAACCTGCAATTTTTTCAACACAAGTAATTCCTTCTGCAGATGCAACATGCGCTAAAGCTGGGCCAGGAACCACATCACCAATAGCATAATATCCTGGAATATTAGTTTGGTAAAAATTATTCACTAAAATTTTATCTTTATCAGTTACAATTCCAACATCTTCTAATCCTATGTTTTCAATATTAGATTTGATACCTACCGCAGATAAAATAATATCAGCTTCTAAAATTTCTTCTCCTTTTTTAGTTTTAACAACAGCTTTTACACCTTTACCTGAAATATCTACAGATTCAACAGATGAATTTGTCATAACTTTAATTCCAGATTTTTTGAAAGATCGTTCAAATTGTTTTGAAACATCAATATCTTCTACTGGTACTAAATTTGGTAAAAACTCTACAATAGTTACTTCAGTACCCATAGAGTTGTAAAAATGAGCAAATTCAACACCAATCGCTCCAGAACCAACAACAATTAATTTTTTAGGTTGTTTTGGTAAAGTCATTGCTTGTCTGTATCCAATTACTTTTTTTCCATCTTGAGGTAAGTTAGGTAATTCTTTTGAACGAGCTCCTGTAGCTATAATAATATTATCAGCACTATACTCAGTAACTTTTCCATTTGTGTCAGTAACATCAACTTTTTTACCAGTTTTTATTTTACCAAAACCATCAATTACATCAATTTTGTTCTTTTTCATTAAAAATTGAACACCTTTACTCATACCTTCAGCAACATTTCTACTACGTTTTACAACGGCTTCAAAATCTTTGTCTATTGCTTCGGCCTTTAACCCATATTCGTCTACATGTTTTAAGTAATCGTATACTTGAGCACTTTTTAATAAAGCTTTTGTAGGGATACATCCCCAGTTCAAACAAATCCCACCTAAGTTTTCCTTCTCAACAACGGCAACTTTAAACCCAAGTTGTGATGCTCTAATAGCTGTTACATATCCACCTGGACCACTTCCTACAATGATAATGTCGTATTTCATTTTTTTGTTTTGTTAAAATAATAGGCGAATTTACAAAGATTTTGATAAAAAACTTAATTTATAGTACTAATTAACTAAATTGGTCTTCATAATTAAAGAAAAATTAAAATGGGAATTATTAATTCAATTAAAAAACTGTTTGGCACTGCTAAAGATGTTGCAGAAAGCACTTTTGATGAAGTAAAAGATTTAGCAGATGATGCCTTAGAATCTACAAAAGATGTAAGAGAAAATGCATCGAAATTGGCTGAAGAAACTATAGTAAAGGTGAAAGATGCTGCAGAAGATGTAATTGAAGAGGCCAAAGATGTAATAGAGGATGTAGCAGAATCTGCAGAAGAAGTATTTGATAAAGCTAAGAATATTGCATTTGAAACTTCTAAGAATGTTAAGGATAAAGTTGAGAACTATACAGATGGTAATAAAAATAAAATTGGCAAAACAAAAGCCGATTTACCAGAATCCAATGATAATGCTTAGGTTTTAAAAAATGTAATGATATAAAAAAAGCTGTCTCAAATAAAGACAGCTTTTTTTATATAAAATATATTTACATTCTTTCAGGGACATTTATTCCTAAGAGTTTAAAAGCAGATTTTATAATTTGGCTTACCTTTTCAGATAATTGAATTCTAATAATTTTTTCCTGCTCATTATCACAGCCTAAAATTGGAACAGTTTGATAGAAAGAATTATATTCCTTTACCAATTCATAAGTATAATTGGCTATTAAAGCCGGACTATGATTACTTGCTGAATTTTGAATAACTTCAGGAAATAATTGTATTTGCTTAATTAAAGAACGCTCCTTTTCGTGCAATTTTAATCCAACAATCTCTTGTTTGTAATTGAAATCAGCTTTTCTTAAGATTGACTGAATTCTTGCATAGGTATATTGTATAAAAGGACCTGTATTACCTGCAAAATCTACAGATTCTTCAGGATCGAATAAAATTCTTTTTTTAGGATCTACTTTTAAAATATAATATTTAAGAGCTCCTAAGCCAATTGTTTTGTATAAAGATTTTTTTTCCTCTTTAGAATAGCCTTCCAATTTTCCTAATTCCTGAGAAATATCTCCAGCAGTTTTAGTCATTTCGGCCATTAAATCATCAGCATCTACAACTGTACCTTCACGAGATTTCATTTTTCCGCTTGGTAAATCTACCATTCCATAAGATAAATGGTATAAGTTTTTAGCCCACTCAAATCCTAATTTTTCTAAAATTAAAAAGAGTACTTTAAAATGGTAATCTTGCTCATTTCCAACAGTATATACCAATTCATCTAAGTCGAAATCTTTAAAACGTTCAATGGCAGTTCCAATATCTTGAGTCATATAAACAGCAGTACCATCTGAACGTAAAACTATTTTTTCATCTAAACCTTCTTCAGTTAAATCAATCCAGACTGATCCATCTTCTTTCTTATAAAAAATTCCTTTTTTTAAGCCATCAGCAACAATATCTTTTCCTAATAAATACGTGTTACTTTCGTAGTAATTTTTATCAAAATCAACTCCAAGTTCTTTGTAAGTTTCATCGAAACCTGTATATACCCATTGGTTCATTGTTTTCCAAAGAGTAACTACTTCTGGATCGCCAGCTTCCCATTTCAATAGCATTTCTTGAGCTTCAACTAAAATAGGTGCTTCCTTTTTAGCTTCCTCTTCAGTTTTTCCTGAAGCAATTAAAGCAGCTATTTCTACTTTATAAGCTTTATCAAAAGCCACATAATAGTTTCCTACAAGTTTATCACCTTTCAAACCTGTGCTTTCTGGAGTTTCTCCATTTCCAAATCGTTTCCAAGCCAACATACTTTTACAAATATGAATTCCTCGGTCGTTTATAATTTGTGTTTTATAAACCTTTTTACCAGATGCTTTTATAATTTCAGCAACTGAATATCCTAATAAATTGTTTCTAATATGCCCTAAATGTAATGGTTTGTTAGTGTTTGGTGAAGAGTATTCAACCATTACTGCTTTATCATTTGGATTTGCCTCTACAAAACCAAAATTTTGAGTTTTAAAAATAGAATGAAAATTGGAAAGAAAGAAATCATCTGAAATTACAAGGTTTAAAAAACCTTTTACCACATTAAAATCGGCAATTTCATCAACATTTTCTTTTAAATATTCACCAATTTTTGCCCCAATAACTTCAGGATTCCCCTTTACATAACGTAAAAAAGCAAAAACTACAATGGTAATATCTCCTTCAAAATCTTTTCTAGTAGCTTGAAATTCAACAGACTCTATGTCTACATCATAAATTTCCTTAAATCCTTTTTTAACAGCTATCTCTAAACTAGTTTGCATATTTTATGGCTAAATTATTTCGAAGTGCAAAAGTACTAAATTCAATATTATTTTTACTGTTTTATAAAGTCAAATTCAGTAAAATCAAAATCTGGATTTGGCACATCAATATGTAATTTTGAAATTTCTCCTTCTTGGTTCAAATCAAACCATAATTTTCCTTCTGGTAAAGAGGATAAATGTTTAGGAAATCTAAATGTAAAAATATGATGATTCCAATGTTTTAAATCGGCATAAAAAATAGGAGTTTTATCCATTTGAAAATGGAGGATATTGTTTTTCTCAGTTACGGTAACAGTTCCATATATTTTATCTTTATAAATACCTAGATATTTTTTTAATTCGAAATGATTTTTTTGAAGTTTATCTCTTAATCCCTCAGTATCAATTCGTTTTACAATATCGAGACTGTCTTGTTGCTTTTTATATTTTAAATAATTGGCCGACCAGTCTTTTCCTTCAAAATTATTGGTTAGCAAAACATCTAAAATTTTATTAGTTAACGCACTTGAAACCCAATTTATACTATTAGTTAAAATTACGGCACCTATCTGTTTTTCAGGAATAAAAAAGGATTTAGAAATCATTCCATCATATCCACCACTGTGGGAAATAATTTTAGCACCTTCATAATCTTGAATACTCCAACCTAATCCATAAGATTTAAAATGTACGTTTTCAGTATTTTTACCCACTTCAAAATTTACATGAGGAGTAGTTAATTTATTAAAACTTTTTTCTGAAAAAATTGATGTATTGTTTGAATGACCGGCATTTAGATTTAAAATTAACCATTTAGAAAAATCATTGGCTGATGAAATTAAAGCACCTGCTGGAGCTATATTATCCCAGTTTAACCAATTTACTTCATGATTAAGTCCACTTTCAGAATAATAAGGAGTTGCCACATTGTTTGTTCCATTAATTTGCTTGGTAGAAGTAAGAGTACGATTCATTTGTAATGGATCTAAAAAATTATGTTGAATATATTCCTGCCAGGTTTTTTCAGAAATTTTTTCAATAATTTTACCAGCTGTTAAAAATGCAATATTGGAATATCCAAAGGTTGTTCTAAATTCATATTTAGGAGCTAAATATTTTTGAGCACTAATAATTTCTTTAGGTTTTAAAGTTGTGCCATACCACAATAAATCTCCACTAAAAGTTTCCAAACCACTTCTGTGACTTAACAAATCGGAAATAGTAAAATTGTTTGTTACATAATCGTTGTACATTTTAAAGTAAGGTAAGTAATCAATTACTTTATCATCCCAATTCAATTTACCTTCTTCAACTAATTTAGCGATTGAACTTGCAGTAAAAGCTTTGGAATTTGAAGCAACTGCAAAAAGTGTGTTTGCGTCTACTTTCGTTTTCTCTACAATATTTGAATAGCCATATCCCTTGCTAAAAACTATAGAATCGGTATTTACAATTGCTATTGCTATTCCTGGTATTTGCCATTCATCTAAAGATTTTTGAAAATAAGAATCCAAATGGTTTATTTGTTCTTTTGTTTGTGAAAAAATGGATGAAGTTACAAACCAAATACCAACAAAAAGTTTTAAAAATTTCATACTTAACGATTTTTGAATAACGAATTTAATAATAATTGATTAGGTACTACAAACAAATAACATTTATATATTTGCAGTATGGAAAAATTTTTAAAGGAGCTGCCAGAATTAGCAAAGGAGAAATTAATTGAAAGTAAAAAGTATTTTCAAAAATTAAAAAAGCGCACTCCAAAAAATTTAGATTTAATTATGCAGGATTTGCATGAGAAAGAGTTTGAGAAAACAGATTGTTTAACCTGTGGAAATTGTTGTAAAACTACAAGTCCAATATTTACAGATAAAGACATTCAACGAATTTCTAAGCATTTCAGAATGAAAGTGTTAGATTTTACGAATACATATTTAGAACGTGATATAGATGATTTTTATGTATTAAAAACTGCACCATGTTCTTTTTTAGACTTGAATGATAACACGTGTATTATATATGATGTAAGACCTAAAGCGTGTGGTGAATATCCTCATACAGATAGACGTAAATTCATTCAAATTACAGATTTAACTTTGAATAATACAGAAATTTGCCCTGCAGTATATAACATTGTTGAAGCATTAAAAGTTAAGTTACCTATAAAATAAATACTTCTTTAATAAATGTTTTTACCGAACCTTTTTTAATTCTTCCTGTTTTGGATTGCTTAGGCTGTTAATTAATTCTTTATTCTATTCTCTAATTTTTATTTATACTTATTTCAATCGAAAACGTTTTTGGACTATTAAATTCCTTGTTATTGTTTGTAATCAATCTGTGCTTGTTTTAAACTGTTATCTTTAAAATGTTATTGGAAATAACAATTAATATAGTTCAAATAATTAATTATGAATAAAATTTTAAGATGGTCAATTGTTGCCGGCTTGGCAGGTTTTCTTTTTGGATTTGATGCAGTCGTTATTTCAGGAGCAGATAAGAAATTACAATTATTATGGGGTTCTTCAGATGCTTTTCATGGCTCTGTAGTTATGGCAATGGCTTTGTGGGGAACAGTTGTAGGAGCTTTGTTTGGTGGAATTCCAACTAATAAACTAGGTAGGAAAAATACTCTAATTATTATTGGTGTATTTTATGTGGTTTCGGCAATAGGTTCATCATTAGTAAATGACCCTTGGGCATTTGCTTTTTTTAGGTTTTTAGGAGGGTTAGGAGTTGGAGCATCAACCATTGCTGCCCCAGCATATGTATCCGAAATTGCACCTGCAAAAAATAGAGGTCGTTTAGTGGCTCTCTACCAATTTAATATTGTATTGGGTATTTTAATCGCTTTTTTGTCTAATTATTTATTAAGAAATGTTGGAGAAAATGCTTGGCGTTGGATGATAGGAGTTGAGGCATTTCCTGCTATTATATACACCGTGTTGGTTTTTTATGTTCCTAAAAGTCCAAGATGGCTAATTTCGAAAAACAAAATTTCAGAAGCTAAGGAAGTATTGAAAATTATCAATTCAAATGAAAATATAGAAAAAGTTCTTGCCGAAATCAAGGCTGAAAATGACAGAGATCTTCCTGGAGAAACTATTTTTATGAAAAAATATAGGTTTCCATTACTATTGGCATTTTTTATAGCATTTTTCAATCAACTTTCAGGTATAAATGCCTTTTTGTATTATGCACCAAGAATATTTGAAGAGGCAGGTTTAGGAGAAAGTACAGCATTGTTAAGTAGTATTGGTATTGGTGTAACCAACTTAATATTTACTTTATTAGGTGTTTCTTTAATAGATAAATTAGGTAGAAAAACCTTAATGTATATTGGCTCGGTTGGATATATAATTTCATTAGGATTAGTGTCAACGGCATTTTTTCTAGGCTGGCAGGGAATGGCAGTTCCAATATTTTTATTCTTATTTATAGCTTCACACGCAATAGGACAAGGTGCTGTAATTTGGATATTTATTTCTGAAATTTTCCCGAATCATTTAAGAGCAAGCGGACAATCATTTGGTTCATCAACACTTTGGGTATTGGCAGCTATTATTCCATCTATGGTACCAATGTTATTCTCAACAATTGGGGCTGGAGTAGTATTTTTAATATTTACAATTATGATGGTTTTCCAATTGTTATTTGTGTTTTATGTAATGCCAGAAATAAAAGGAGTTTCTTTGGAAGAGCTGAGTAAAAAATTAACTAGACAATAAAAATAATGATGAAAACTAATTCTTTTAAATGTCTTTTTCTAATTGTATTTTTAATGACATTGCTTGTAGGTTGCAATAAAAAACCAAAAACAACAACTGAAAAAACGGCTTTTTTAAAAGATTCAATTACTGGAGAACAATACAGACCAAATTTTCATTTTACACCTAAAAAAGGATGGATGTATGATCCTAATGGAATGGTTTTTTATGAAGGTGAATATCATCTTTTTTATCAATTCTATCCAGATGATTATGTTTGGGGACCAATGCACTGGGGACATGCAGTTTCTAAAGATATGATGCGTTGGGAACATTTACCAATAGCATTATATCCAGATGAATTAGGTTATATTTTTAGTGGTAGTGCAGTAATTGATTGGGAAAATACGTCTGGTTTTGGTTCAAAAGAAAATCCACCAATGGTGGCAATCTATACGTATCACAATATGGAAGGTGAAAAAGCTGGAACTATTGATTTTCAAACACAAGGAATTGCATATAGCATTGATAAAGGACGAACCTGGATTAAGTATCAAAATAATCCAGTAATTACAAATCCGGGGATTAAAGATTTTAGAGATCCTAAAGTATTTTGGTATACAAATGATAATAAATGGATAATGACCTTGGCTGTCAAAAACCGTGTATGGTTTTATAGTTCAAAAGATTTAAAAAGTTGGAAGCTTGAAGGTGAGTTTGGTTTAGATAATGGAAGTCATGATGGTGTTTGGGAATGTCCAGATTTATTTCCGTTAAAAGATCAAAATGGAGTTGAAAGATGGGTATTGTTAGTAAGTATAAATCCAGGAGGTCCTCAAGGAGGTTCGGCTACACAATATTTTATAGGTGATTTTAATGGAACCACTTTCTCTACACCTGAAAAAGAAACGAAATGGTTAGATTATGGGGCAGATAATTATGCTGGTGTTACATTTAGTGATATACCTGAAAATGATGGAAGAAGATTATTTATGGGATGGCTTAGTAATTGGCAGTATGCACGAGAAGTACCAACATACAGTTGGAGAAGCGCAATGACTATTCCTAGAGAACTTACATTGGAAGAGAACGAAAATGGATATATTGTTAATAGTGAGCCTGTCGAAGAACTTCAGTCGATCCTTTCAATAGGAATTATTGAAAAAGACAACGAATTTGAAGTTTTAGCAGCTACTTATTTATTGGAAATAGATAAAATTTCTTCGGAAACGTTTAGTATTAGTTTAGCGAATAGTTTAAGTGAACTTTTGAAAATATCAATCATTGAAAATAAATTATTTGTAGATAGAAAATTAGCTGGAATTGGTTCTTTTAATGATGTGTTTGCAGCAATTCATGAAGTTCCTCTTAATGGAGTTAGAATTAATAAAATCCAAGTTTTTGTTGATAAGGCATCCGTAGAAATTTTTATTAATAATGGAGAAAGAGTAATTACCGAATTGGTTTTTCCAAAGGAACCTTATAATAATATTTCTTTTAACGGTGATGCAGGATTGGTAACAATTTATCCAATTGATTTAATTTCTGAAAACTAAAAAGGTTTATTTATATATTAAGTATTTTGCTCTTACTTTTTTAAATTCTTCAATTTTTGGTTGCCAGGAGTTGTGGATTTGTTTTGCCGAATAGCCAGCTTTTAATTGCTCTTCTAATTCTAAATTTCCAGCATGAATTGTAAACGATTCACCGAAAAAGGTTTCTGATTTTGGAGTTTTGTTATAAGCATCAATTAAGTATTCAATATGAATTTTCCGTAAGCGTTTTACATTTTTTAAATCTTTACCATAACATAAGGTTCCTTCGTGTTTTGGGTGTTTCGATCCAAAATTTGAATGAGGAATATAACTAAAATTACTTTTTGGAAAAAAAGGAGCTCCATATTGTTGAAATTGATTTTCTGTACCACGGCCAGCATTGATAGTAGTTCCTTCAAAAAAACCAAGGCTAGGATATAAATTTATAGCATGGTCATTTGGTAGGTTAGGAGAAGGTCTAATAGGTAAACTGTATTCACTATTATGCGTGTAATTTTTTAAAGGAATAACTGTAAGTTCGCATTTTACATTATTTTTCAACCAATTTTCACCGTTTATCATTCGTGCATATTCACCTATTGTCATACCATAAACTAAAGGAACTGGGTGCATTCCTACAAAACTTTTATATGTCGTTTCTAATGTAGGTCCATCAATATAATGGCCATTTGGATTTGGTCGGTCAAAAACGATTAAAGGGATATTATTTTCTGCACAAGCTTCCATGATATAATGTAAGGTTGAAATATATGTATAAAATCGAACGCCTACATCTTGAATGTCGAATACAACAATATCAATTCCTTTTAATTGTTCTTTTGTTGGCTTTTTATTGTTTCCATATAAAGAAGCAATTGGTATTCCTGTTTTGCTATCAACACCATCTAAAACTTTTTCACTGGCATCAGCAGTTCCTCTAAAACCATGTTCTGGTGAAAATACTTTTTTAATAGTAATATTTAGTTTTGAAAGTGTATCAACTAAGTGCGTATAACTGCTATTATCTTTAAAAATAACTGAAGTTTGATTTGCTGCAATAGCAATAGTTTTATTCTTTAATAACTTTAAATAGCGGTCGGTTTGTTGGGCGCCAGTTTTAATTTCTTTAACGAAAAGTTCAGAATATTGTTTTTGTTTTGGAGTAAAATTGAATTCGGTTTTAAAAGATTTTGTTTCTCGGCAAGAAATCAAGCCAAAAAACAAAGCTAAAACCAAGAAGAAATATGTATTTTTGAACAGTTTAGAAATCATATATAAATTGAATTACGAGTTATTTATTGCAAAACGCATTATTGCCGTAAAACGCGATAAAAGTAGTATATCATCTCCAATAATAAAAATAGCAATTATAGCAATTGCTATGGGAATTATTATTATGATGATTGCTATAGCAACAGGTATTGGTCTACAACAGAAAATACGTGAAAAATTATCAGGTTTTAATGGTCATATTCAAATAACAAATTTCGATAATAATAATTCGGAAATAACTTTACAACCAGTTTCAAAAAAGCAAGATTTCTATCCGAAATTTAAGAATGTAAGTGATATTAAAAATGTTCAGGTTTTTGCAACAAAAGCAGGAATAATTAGAACTGCTTCTGATTTTGAAGGGATTATATTTAAAGGCGTTGCAAGCGATTATGACTGGTCTTTTTTTAATGAGTATTTGGTTGAAGGTAAATTGCCAAATTTTTCGGATTCCATTTCAAATGATGTTTTAATATCCAAAGAAATATCAAATAGGTTGGGAATACATGTTGGCGATGAATTTAATATCCTTTTTGTAAAAGACGATCCTTCCAAAGCACCTTGGATTCGAGTTGTTAAAACTGTTGGAATTTATAATTCTGGATTTCAAGAATTTGATGAGAATTTTGTGATTTCGGATCTTAGACATATTCAAAAGATGAATAGATGGGCCGAAGAGGAAGTTGGAGGTTTTGAAGTTTTTCTTTCAGATTTTGATGATATTAATGAAAAAAGCAATGAAGTTTATACCCAAACAGTTTCAACTTTAAATAGTGAAAGTATTGTTGAAAAGTATCCAGCAATATTTGAATGGATTAGTCTTTTTGATAATAATATTTACCTGATAATAGTAATTATGATTTTAGTTGCTGGCATAAATATGATTACGGCTTTATTAGTTTTAATTCTTGAAAGAACCCAAATGGTTGGTATTTTAAAAGCGTTGGGAAGCAGTAATTTAAGTATTAGAAAAGTGTTTTTATATAATGCAGGTTATTTGATATTGAAAGGTTTATTTTGGGGGAATTTAATAGGATTATCCATACTACTTATTCAAAAATATTTTGGAGTAATTACTTTAAATCCTGAAACGTATTATGTTACTGTGGCACCAATTTATTTGAATGCTTGGTATATTCTAATGTTAAATATTGGTACATTAATTTTATGCTTATTAATGTTAATTATTCCATCTATTATAATTTCAAAAATTAACCCAGCAAAATCAATTAAATTCGAATAAAAAAAGTTGTCTAAAAGTTTAAAAACTTCTGAACAACTTTTTTATAGTATGTTGAAAATTTGACTAATACAATTGAATAGAATTAATATTCACTCGTAAAATGCAGTTTAACAGTAGGGTATTTACTTTGCGTCATTTGAATGGTAAATTCAGAATCGGCTAAAAACACTAAATTTCCATCTTTATCAGTTGCTAGGTATCTTTGTTTTACCCTTTTAAATTCTTTAAATTCTTCACTTTTTTTGTCTTGAGGTTCTACCCAACAAGCTTTATGAACATTTAAATTTTCATAACTACATTTGGCACCATATTCGTGTTCTAATCTGTATTGTATTACTTCATATTGTAAAGCTCCCACGGTTCCAATTACCTTTCTTCCGTTTAAATCTAGTGTAAATAACTGAGCAACACCTTCATCCATTAATTGGTCTAAACCTTTAAATAATTGTTTTGATTTTAATGGATCAGCATTGTTAACGTAGCGGAAATGTTCTGGAGAGAAACTTGGAATTCCTTTAAAGTTTAGTATTTCACCTTCTGTTAAGGTATCTCCAATTTTGAAATTTCCAGTATCTTGAATCCCTACAATATCGCCAGGGAATGATTCATCAACAATTTCTTTTTTTTCTGCAAAAAAAGCGTTTGGACTCGAAAATTTCATTTTTTTGTTAAGTCTAACGTGTAAATAAGGAGAGTTCCTTTTAAATATTCCTGAAACAATTTTAATAAAGGCAATACGGTTTCTATGATTAGGATCCATATTGGCATGTATTTTAAAAACAAATCCGGAAAGGGTTGTTTCTTTTGAATCTACTAAACGTTCTTCAGCCATTTTTGGTTGTGGTGAAGGTGCAATTTCAATAAAACAATCTAACAATTCTTTTACTCCAAAATTATTTAATGCAGAACCAAAAAAGACTGGTTGTAAATTTCCTTTTAAATAAGCTTCCTTATTAAAATCTGGGTATACTTCTTCAACAATTTCTAATTCTTCACGCAATGTTTCTGCAGCTTTCCCCCCAATAATTTTATCAAGCTCCGGTGTAGATATATCATTAAATTCAACTCCTTTTGAAACTGTTTGTTTGTTTTCTCCAGAAAATAGATTGATCTTTTTTTCATAAATATTGTAAATTCCCTTAAAATCATAACCCATTCCAATAGGGAAACTTAAAGGAGTTACGGTTAAACCCAATTTTTGTTCAACTTCATCTAATAAATCGAAAGCATCTTTCCCTTCTCTATCTAATTTATTGATAAAAACAATGATTGGAATTTTACGCATTCTACAAACTTCAACTAATTTTTCAGTTTGCTCTTCAACACCTTTAGCAACGTCAATTACAACAATAACGCTATCTACAGCAGTTAAAGTTCTAAATGTGTCCTCTGCGAAGTCCTTATGACCAGGAGTATCTAAAATATTTATTTTTTTGTCTTTATAAATAAACGCAAGAACAGAAGTTGCAACAGAAATACCACGTTGGCGTTCAATTTCCATAAAATCGGAAGTTGCACCTTTTTTTATTTTATTACTTTTTACCGCACCTGCTTCCTGAATAGCACCACCAAATAGTAATAATTTCTCTGTTAAGGTAGTTTTACCTGCATCGGGATGCGATATAATACCAAAAGTACGTCTGCGTTGTATTTCTTTTAAAAAACTCATTTGTAAAATTTTGTGCGGCAAATATATGGCTATTTAGATGAAAAGCCAATTAGAATTAATTAGAATGATACTGGTTAAAGTCTAATTTTATCTAATAGATTATTTAAGTGGGTAACTTCATCAATTGTAAGATGTTGCATTTTTTTATCTAAGTCATTGTTGCTTTTATCAATTTCAGCTAAGCAATCAAGACCAAGTTGTGTTATTTGTACATCTTTTTGTCGTCGATCCAATTTACATTCTTTTCTTATCACTAATTTTTTTGCCAGTAATCTGTCAACAATTCTGCTTACATCAGAGTTTTTATCAAGCATTCTTTCTTTTAAGAGTCCAATACTTGAAGTTTCAGGATATTGGCCTCTTAATATTCTAAGAATATTGAATTGGGTTTGTGATAAACTGAGTGGTTTAAGAATTTCGTCTAATTGATCTGAAATATAGTTGTGGGTGAAATGAATATTTACCCGTGCTTTATGATACTCATTATTTAATTTACTTTTAATTTCATCTTGAATGTTCATAAGGCAGATAATTTTTACAAAAATAAAAAATAACAGTGTGAATTTTCCATTTTTTTGAAACGAAATTTCACACTGTTAAATAAGGTATTATATCTTTATTAATTCAACTTTACACGTAATTTCAACTTCTTCACCAATTAATAAACCTCCTGTTTCCATAGCGGCGTTATATTTTAATCCGAAATCTGTTCTATTAATTTTACCAGTTACTTTTAATCCAGCTTTTGTATTTCCCCAAGGGTCTTTTACTGTTCCACCGTAAGACATAGCAAGTGTAACTTCTTTAGTAACACCGTGCAATGTTAAATTTCCTTTTAGGTTATATTTACCATTGGCTGTTGTGGTTACTGAAGTACTTACAAATTTCATATTTGGATAGTTTGCTGTATCGAAAAAATCAGCACTTTTTAAATGACCATCTCGTTTTTCATCTGCAGTATTAATACTGTTTAAATCGATATTCAAATTTATTTCAGCATCAGAAAAATCATCCTTTGTTGTTTTAACGTTTCCATCATAAGAAGTGAATTGACCTTCAACTTGTGAAATAACCATATGGTCTACTGAAAAGCGTACAGATGAATGTGATTGATCGAAACCCCAAGTTGTTTGAGCATTTGCAAATGTGATACTTACTAAAGCAATAATTAAATTTAATTTTTTCATTTTTATAAAGTTTTATGTTATTAATTTTAACACAACAAAAATATGTTAAAACATTATATGTTGCAACATATATAATGATAATTTTTTCATTTCATTTAGATGATAACTTTAAAATATTGTAATTCAACAAGATAACATTTTTAATTTTATTTCAATACCTCTATTAATTATTGTAAATTTGCTCATATTTTATAAAATGGAAGAAGAACAAGTTATATTAGTAAACGAAAAGGATGAAAAAATTGGCTTAATGCCAAAAATGGAAGCACATGAAAAGGCTTTATTGCATAGGGCTTTTTCGGTATTTGTGTTTAATAGTAAAAATGAATTATTATTACAACAACGTGCTGCTCATAAATACCATTCACCGTTGTTATGGACAAATACCTGTTGCAGTCATCAACGTGATGGAGAATCAAATATTGAAGCAGGAACAAGAAGATTACAGGAAGAAATGGGATTTGTATGCGATATTGAAGAAGTAACTTCGTTTATTTATAAAGCACCTTTTGATAATGGTTTAACCGAACATGAGTTAGATCATATTATGATTGGTTATTATAATGAAAATCCAATTATTAATGTTGATGAGGTTGAGAGTTATAAATGGATGTCACTTGAAGATGTAAAATCCGATATTGCTAGCCAACCGAGTTTGTATACAGAGTGGTTTAAAATTATTTTTGAGAAATATTACAGTTTTATTAAAAAATAAGCCAATACATGAAAGTTACAGTAAATAGAAAAGCACATTTTAACGCGGCACATAGGTTGTATAATGCAGAATGGTCTGACGCCAGAAACGCAATTGTATTTGGTAAATGTGCAAATCCTAATTACCATGGTCATAATTACGATTTAATTGTTTCAGTAAAAGGTGAAATTCATCCTGAAACTGGATTTGTAATGGATATGAAAATTTTGAAAAGCTTAATTGAAACTGAAATTGAAGAACAGTTCGATCATAAAAATTTAAATGAAGAAGTTCCTGAATTTAAAACGTTAAATCCAACAGCTGAAAATATTTCTGTTGTTATTTGGAATAAATTACGGTTAAAAATTGATAAAAATTTAGAGCTTTCTATTACTTTATATGAAACTCCTAGAAATTTTGTAACCTATTCTGGCGAGTAATTAATCTAATTATTATATACAAAAACACCACATTTCAAATAACTTCGAAATGTGGTATTTTTGTATGCTTTAGTCTTTAATTTTAAATAGAATCTATTAGAATTTATTATTCCTTTTTATTTTTATTTAATTCATCTTGTAATTTACGCATTGCTTTTTGTTCACGTTCTAAAGCTCTTTTTCTATGCTCTTCAAATTCTTCTTCAAGTACTTTAAGATCCTTTTTTGCTTGTGTAGTAATTTTGTTACTTTGTTTAAATTTTGTGATAAAAACAATTAATAAAAGTGTTAACAGGCCAATGATAGAAAATAGAATGGTTTTAAACATTCCTTTATTAAACTGAACACCTAAAAAATCAATGCTTTGTTTTTCATTTGACAAATTTGAAATGGTATTTTCAGATTTGTTCAATACAACTTTTAAACTATCAATTGAATTTAATTGATTGCTAATAGTACTATAAGAATTCAATAGATTTTTTTTAGATGCAGTTAAGGTGTCAGATACATTTGATTGTAATTTTATCAACCAATTTTGTTTAACAACCTTATAATCTTGATAGTTATTAGATTCATTTAATAAATAATCAAATTGATTTTTAACAGAGCCAGTATCAATAAACTTTTTACCTGATTGACTGAATGAACTAATAGAAAAGAAAAATAATGTGATGGCTAATAGTGTATATTTATACATAAATTGAAATTGGTTTTTTTTATAACGTTGTTAAAAATTACTTATTGTTAGAATAAAATGTTTTTAATTCGTTTAAATACATTTGTTTTTTTGATTCGCTAAGGAATGAATATTTAAATGAATTTGAAGCTAACTCATATAAATCTGCTTTAGAAAGGTTTAAGGCTTTTTGAATTTCTAAATAGTTTTTATTTACCTGACCACCAAAATAAGCTGGATCATCAGAATTGATGGTAACTTTTAAACCTAAATCCATCATTTTTTTAAGAGGATGATTCTTTAATGAATCAACTACCTGCAAAGCTAAATTTGAAAGAGGACAAACGGTTAAAGCTAAATCTCTATTAATGATTTCATTTATTAAATTTTCATCTTGTAAGGAATTGTTACCGTGATCAATACGATGTACCTTTAAAACATCCATAGCTTCCCAAACATAACTAGCACTTCCTTCTTCTCCCGCGTGAGCCACAGGAATATATCCTTCTTTAACAGAAGCTTCAAACACATTTTTAAATTTTGAAGGTGGATTTCCTTTTTCAGAAGAATCTAATCCAACAGCTGTAATTTTATCTTTAAAAGGAAGCGATTCTTTTAAAGTTTTGAAGGCTTCTTCTTCGCTTAAATGTCGTAAATAACTCATAATTAAAAGAGATGATACACCTAATTTAAGTTCTGCATCTTCACAAGCTTTTGAAATTCCGTTTATAACTGTTTTAAAAGGGATTCCTCGCGATGTATGAGTTTGAGGATCGAACATTATTTCTGTATGCCTTACATTTTGGGAAGCACATTTTATTAAAAAACTATAAGTTAAGTCGTAAAAATCTTTTTCATTAACTAAAACATTTGCGCCTTGATAATAAATGTTTAAAAAATCTTGTAAGCAATTAAATTTATAAGCTTCTTCAATTTCTTCTACAGAACTATAAGGGATATCAATATTATTTCTTTGAGCAATTTCAAACATTAATCTTGGTTCAAACGAACCTTCAATATGAAGATGTAATTCGGCCTTTGGGAGGTTTTCTATAAATGTTTCCATGTTGTAAATTTAATTATTTCATTTTTTTAACACATATTTGTTGAAAATAAAACAATGAAAAAAATAATAATTGCAGCTTTGGTTTCTATAGGTTTGATAATCATGGTTTTAAAAAATAATGAAAGTACTATGAAAAATATTGAAGTCGGGGATAAAGTACCAACATTTACATTGGCAGACCAAAATGGACAATTATTAGAGGTAACAGATTCAATGAAGAAGCCGCTTGTAATTTACTTTTATCCGAAAGATGATACTCCAGGATGTACGAAGCAAGCCTGTAAATTTAGAGATGATTTTGAAAGCTTTTCTGACTTAGGAGCGATGGTTATTGGAATAAGTTCGGATAGTGTTGCATCTCATAAAAAGTTTGAAGAAAAATACAATTTACCATTTATACTGTTGGCAGATGTTAAAAATGAGGTTAGGAAATTATTTGGAGTTCCAAAAAGTATGTTTTTAATACCTGGGCGCGTAACATATGTAATTGATAAAAATGGAATTGTTCAATATATATTTAATAGCCAGTTTGGAGCTGAAAAGCACATTGAAAATTCTTTTAAAAAATTAAAAGATTTCTAATCTCACGATTTTCTATTAAATTAATTAAGAATTAGACCTTAATTTACTACTATTCAATAAATAATTTTTACAAATTGAATATTAATTAGTTAAAATATTATTAATTGAATCAAATTCTTGTAAATTTGCCGAATAAATAAGAAATAAAAATTATGGCAAGCATTAAAAATTTAAAAAAAGATATAAATTACGTTTTAGGTGATATTATCGAAGAGTGTTACACTTGGGAGTTATTGCATTCAAATGTAGATCCTAAAGCTACTGAAGCAATTATAGATGAGGCAATTGCAGCATTTGATGTTTTAATTGAAAAAGTAAACGCAAAAAAAGTTGAAAATTACAAAGCGCATTTTAAAGCATTAAATATTGAGCTTGAAGAAACAGCTGTTAAATTACTTGAAAAAATTAATAAACTGTAAATTTTAAGGTAAATTTATTTGTTTTTTTGAGGTGTGTAAATTGTTTTTTTGTATATTTATATAATAAAATTATAAAAAAAACGTTATTAATTTACAACCCTAAAATCTTTATAATTTATGGCAAGAGCAATGTTTGAGTACACTAAAACTGTTCTCGAAAAAGTTAGCTTTAATACCGAATTGTTTAAAAAAGAGTTAGAAAAAGCAGTAAACCGATTATTACCTTATGAGATAAAAGAATTATTCTATTGGCTAAAAGACTTTACTTCAAATAAACCTGAATTGTATCGTTGTTTGGCAATAGTTGAAAAAACAAAAAGGAGCTTTTAAGCTCCTTTTTTTCTGTTTATAGGGCTAATTATTTTTACATCGCTAAAAGCAATAACACCCCTAATTACACTATCTATAACATTTTTTAGAGTCTCAATTAAATGAATTTTTAATTGAGATTTATGATAAATTATACTTACTTCTCTTGCAGGAACTGGTTCCTTAAAATCTCTTAAATATATTTGATCCTTTTCACTTAAATCCAAAGTTTGTAAATAAGGAAGTAACGTCATTCCTAGTCCTTCTTTAGATAATTTGATTAAAGTATCAAAACTACCACTATGCAATTGAAAATGTTGATTTTTATTTCCCAAAGCACTACATAAATTAATGATATTTTCTTTAAAGCAATGACCATCTTCTAGTAATAAAATATCATCAATGTTTAAATTTTCTACGTCAAGCGATTTAAAATTGAATAAACGGTGCTCAGTTGGCACAAAACCAACAAATGGCTCATAATATAGAACACGTTCTTTAATATTTTCATTTTCTAAAGGTGTTGCTGCAATAGCTATATCAATAGAACCATCGGTTAGTTTTTTTACAATTTCTTCAGTTGTTAATTCTTCTATCTTTAAATTTACTTTTGGGTATTTTTTTATAAATGTTTTTAAAAATAAAGGAAGTAATGTAGGCATAACCGTTGGTATAATTCCTAATTTGAAATCTCCACCAATAAAACCTTTTTGCTGTTCAACAATATCTGTAATTCTCGTACTTTCATCAACAATAATTTTAGCTTGTTCAACAATTTTTAGCCCAACATCGGTTAATTGAATTGGCTTTTTATTTCTGTTAAATATTTTAATTTCAAGTTCATCTTCTAATTTTTGAATTTGCATACTCAATGTCGGTTGAGTAACAAAACAATGTTCTGATGCAACCGTAAAATTTTTGTATTCTGCTACGGCTAACACGTATTTCAATTGGGTAATAGTCATTTGTATAAGTATTTTTGATAAAGATATTAAAACTATCGATTATATTTATTAATAAAATAAGTTTTTTTAATTGAATTTGTCATACAAAATATAGAAATAATATGAAAACAACAATGATAGGATTGAATATAGAGCATACTGAAAAATTGTCATTAAAATTAAATGAATTAGTAGCCAATTTTCAAGTGTATTATCAAATTTTGAGGAACTTACATTAGAATATTGAAGGTAAATCTTTATTCGAATTACATGTTAAATTTGAGGAATTTTATACAGAATCACAAGAAAATATAGACCTGGTAGCAGAGAGAATTTTAACTTTAGGAGGAACACCTTTACATACTTTTAGTGAATATTTTAAATTAGCAAAAGTTCCAGTAGGTGAGAATCTTTCACAAGATGTGGATTCGTTAAAATTAATCGTACAATCTTTATCTAAATTATTAAAAATAGAAAGAAGTATTTTAAAATATACGAATGAAGTAGGCGATGAAGGAACTAACTCTATGATGAGTGATTTTATTACAGAGCAAGAAAAAACTATTTGGATGTTAAATGCTCGGTAGAATTAATTTGGAATAAAAAAAGGGAAGTTAAAAACTTCCCTTTTTTTATTTTCTTAACTCCAGAATTTCCGTTTTTTATTTAATTCATCTTCCTGTTGTTTATATTCTTCAATAGAAATAACCTTTAAAGAAGCAGCGTCTTGCTCAATTTCAATTTCTATTCTTTTTACAATTTCATCAACTGTTTCATTTTCATAATCAATTTCCATTGGCGGTTTAATAACCATCGATTGTAATACGTTTCGTTTTTTAATAAGTAACCCTTTTTTATCAAATGCTCTTCTAAAACCATCTATAACAATAGGAACTACAACAGGTTTATAGGTTTTTATAATATGTGCTGTACCTCTTCTAATTGGTTTAAAAGGAGTTGTTGTTCCTTGGGGAAATGTTATTACCCAACCATCATCGAGTGCTTTTTTAATATTGCTTATATCTGACATTTTTACTTGTCTATTTACATCTTTTCCTTTGCTTCTCCATGTTCTTTCAATAGAAATTGATCCAACATAAGCAAATATTTTAGGCAATAATCCTGACTTCATAGTTTCAGAAGCAGCGATATAATAAATATTTAATTTTGGTTTCCAGATATATCCAATATTTTTTATTGAATCTTCTCGACCTTTTAGTGCAGCATTAAAAACGTGAAACATCGCAGCGACATCAGCAAAATAAGTTTGGTGATTTGAAACAAATAAAACATTTGTTTCAGGTAAATTTCTAATGATTTCAGATCCTTCTATTTGCAGTTTGTTGAAACGACGGTATCTTCCGTGAGAAACAATTCCGAAAATTCGAATAAGCCATCTTTTAATAAATAAAATATGTCCGAACGGATTTTTTTTAAAAATAGGCATTTAGTTGGTTTTGGTTAAGACAAATTTAGTGAAAAAATATTTTATATTTTTCGTAATAATTCTTCGATTTCACTTAGCATCATTGCAGTGGCTCCCCATACAATGTAATTGTTTAATTTATAGCAAGGTACAATCATATCTTTAGCATATGAAGTAGAAAGAATTGTTGAAGAAATGGACTTTTCATCTAAAAAATCGGATAAAGAAACGTTAATAACTGTTTCTACTTCATGATTTTTATTGAAGTTTGGAAAAAAATCTACATAGCCTAAAAAAGGTGTTACTAAAAAATTGCTTGGCGGAATATATACTTCTGTCATTTGTTTAAAAATAGATTTTTCAGATACTTCTATTCCAACCTCTTCAAAAGTTTCTCTTAAAGCTGTGTTTTTTAATGAGTTGTCTAAATTATCATATTTTCCTCCAGGAAAACTTATTTGGGAAGAATGAGTGCCATTATAGGTTGCTCTTAAGGTTAGTAAAAAACTTGTCTTACCAAATTCATTTGGATAAAAAAGAGCTAAAACAGCTGCTTTTTTAGGGTTTTTAGATTCAATTAAATCTTGAGTGTATTTTTTTCTAATTTTAGGTGCTAATTTAAATTGTGCATCCAAACCTCCAACTTCAATATTTGTTATTTTTGATAAATTATTTAAGAAATAATTAAAATCCATTAATTTTTCGAATAAAAGGTTGGTAATTTTAAATGTAGCAAAACAGCAACTAATCGAATTGAGATAACCATTAAGGAAGTGGAAATATAAATAATAGTTTCATTAAGATTTAAATTATTTAATATTAAATAAGTGATTGATCCAAATACACAAGCAGTAGCATAAATTTCTTTCCTAAAAATAACTGGAATTTCGTTACATAAAATATCTCTTATAACTCCACCAAATGATGCTGACATTGTTGCTATGGAGATAATAATTAATGGATGGAAGTTTGCCTTTAATCCAATTTCAGTTCCCATTATAGTATATAATCCAAGCCCAATGGTATCAAATAAAAATAGAGATTTATTTAAATACTTTAGTTTTTTTCTAAAAAAAATTGCGAATGCATAAGCAGCAATTATCAGGAACATATAATCTGTATTTTTCATCCAAAATACCGGTTGAGCACCAATTAATACATCTCTTAACGTTCCTCCACCAACAGATGTAGCAAAAGCAATAATAAAAACACCAAAAGGATCAAACTTTTTCCGCATTGCAACAAGTGAACCTGAAATAGCAAAGGAAATTACTCCTAATATGTCTAAAATTTGAAATAGCGTCATTACATTTGTTGTGTAAAATAATTATAATCTTTAATCACGGTTTCAATAAAATCGACAGGTTTCATATCTGATGAAATATTGGTCAATTCAATAATTTTTGCGTGAATTTTTATAATTGTTTTATGATTTCCTTTTCTTTTTGCTTTTAAATACAATTCCTTAATTGTTTGAACATCTTTATCCGATAACATTGTAACTTGTGGAAAAAAAGGTGTGTAATCTTCAGGGATATCAACAATAATAGTATCATTTATGGAGATGTTTTTCTTTTCAGAAATAACAGTTGTACCCGCCGCAAGATCACCCAATCGTTGGCCTTTTCCATTTAATAAAATAGTTAACATAGCGATAGATCCAGATGCTAAAGTTATATCAACCAATCGAAGCATCCATCGAATTAAATAATTTCCAAAAGTTGGTTTTGAACCATCAAGTTTTGTAACTCTTATTTTACTTAAGTATTTTCCTGGCGATTGTCCATTCATCAGGGTTTCAAAAATTAAATTGTAAAAGAAAACGGGTAAGCTTAGAAGGGCATAAATCAAGAATAAATTTTCATCTTGTAAAAATCCTAAAGCATTTAATATTAGTAATATTATGATGTAATATACTGCAATAATAAAGCCGTCAATTAAAAATGAACCAATTCGAGTACTTAATGCAGCTACGTTTTGTTGAATTGTTACATTTTGGGCAGTTTCTATATGAAAATTATCCATTTTAGTGTTTAAACTTTTTGGCTGATACAATTTGATTTTCTACATTCGTTTATCCGAATAATCAATATAATCAATTGCTATATTGAAAGACAAAAATATAAAAAATGCGTGAAGCATCCTTTGTAAAAACAAATAAAAAGAAATGGCTTTTATTTGAAGATGTTCTTGATAAAAAAGAACAAATTGCACCTGATAAATTGTCTGATCTTTATATTGAAATAACGGATGATTTAAGTTATGCAAAAACCTTTTATCCGCAGAGTAATACTGAGCGTTATTTGAATTTATTGGCTTCAAGAGCGCATCAAAATATTTATAAAACGAAAAAGGAAAGTAAAAACCGTATCGCTACTTTTTTTAATACTGAATTTCCTTTGGAATTCAAAAATCATCATAAACAATTACTCATTGCATTTTCTACGTTTTTATTTTTCTCAATAATTGGGGCTTATTCAGCGGCTACAGACGGTGATTTTGTACGACTAATTTTAGGCGATGCGTATGTAAATCAAACGTTGGAAAATATTGAAACTGGAGATCCTATGGCGGTTTACAAAAAGATGGATGAAGGGAGTATGTTTATTCAAATTACATTAAACAATATTAAAGTAGCAATGACAGCTTTTATATTTGGAATGTTATTTTCGGTTGGCACTTTATATATTATGATGCAAAATGGAATTATGTTAGGTTCTTTTTTATATTTTTTTTATGATAAAGGGTTACTTTGGGAATCGTCCAGAACTATTTGGATTCACGGAACAATAGAAATTTCTGTAATTATAATTGCTGGCTGTGCCGGTCTCGTTTTAGGAAATGGTTTATTATTTCCAGATACTTATTCAAGATTAGAGTCATTTAAAAAAAGTTTTAAAGCTGGTTTAAAAATTATGGTTAGCACCATACCATTTTTTATAGTTGCAGGTTTTTTAGAAGGCTTTGTAACCAGGCATACTGAAATGCCAGATTGGCTGGCATTAATTATCATTATAAGTTCACTTGTATCAATTATATATTACTATATATTATATCCAATAAAATTAACTAATCAACAACCTCAAAAAATTGTTTAATGGAAAATAACAACTTTATAGAATTTAAAAAAGAACGTGATTTAGGAGCAATTATTAATGACACTTTTAAATTTATTCGTGAGAATTGGAAAGAATATTTTTTAACTGTTGTAAAAATAGTTGGTCCAATATTGCTTATGGCATTAGCTGTATTTGTATTTTATATGTTTACAGTTGCCGATGTTTTTACAGATAAAAATTTTATTCAAAATAATCCTGGTGGTTTTTTAGCTAAAATGGCTTCTTGGCTTTTTGGAATTATTTTCGTTTATATTTTATTATACACGTTACTTTCAATGGCATCATTATATTTTATAAAATCATATATAAATAATAATGGAAAAGCTGATTATAATGAAGTAAAACAAAATATCCTTCAAAATGTTTGGAAGTTTTTAGGCTTAGGTTTTTTAATTACCATTGTAACTATTTTTGGTATGGTTTTTTGCTATTTACCAGGTTTTTATTTGGCTACAGTTTTGTCTTTAGCAACCTCAATTATGGTATTTGAAGATAAAAATATTAGCGATACTTTTTCTCATTCATTTGTTTTAATTAAAGGACAATGGTGGAATACATTTGGGGTATTAATAGTAGTTTGGTTACTGTTATTTGTATTAGGACAAGCATTTTCAATTCCAGCGTTTATTTATCAGATGGTACAAATGGGAACTATGGCTCAGGGTGAAGATCCAACTGCTATTTTTTCAATGTTTAAAGATCCAATTTATTTGGTTTTAAACCTTGGTTCATATGTTTTTCAATTTATATTATATTCAATTCCACTAATTTCAACGGTTTTTGTTTATTTTGATTTAAATGAACAAAAAAATCAGACAGGTACTTTTGAAAAAATAGAAAATATTGGTAATGATAGTTTTGACCGATAACTAATGAAAAACATAGTTTCTTTTTTACTTTTTATGTTGCTGTTTCAGGGTGTTTATTCTCAGGCGGAGTCACTTGTGGTGAAAAAGGATCAAGGCACTGTTGTTCAAAAAAAATTCAATAAAAAACATTTAGAAAAGTATAAAAGTGATAAAGACTTTAATTATACCGAAGAAATAAAAGTTAGTGAGCCTACTTTTTTAGAACGTGTTTTTAATTGGCTAGGTAGGCAGGTTTCACGATTTTTAGAATGGTTGTTTGGCGTTAAATATGCAAAAGGAATATTAGCTACAATATTGCGTGTTTTTCCATATCTAATTGCAGGAATTGTACTTTTTTTACTTATTAAATTTTTTTTAAAAGTCAATTCCAATGCTATAATTTCAAATACTTCTAATAAAGCGGTTGTGTCGATTACCGAGGATGAAGCATTGATAAAAAATAAAGATCTTTCAAGATTAATTCAAAAAGCAATTGCTCAAAAAAATTACAGGTTAGCAGTTCGCTATTATTATTTGTTATTATTACAACAATTAGAAGTAAAGGAGCTTATCATTTGGGAACAACAAAAAACCAACGACGATTATATACATGAAATTTCTGAAACTAATTTAAAATCTTCATTTAGCAAAGTAACACGATTATATGATTTTGTTTGGTATGGTAATTTTGAAATAAACGAGTTAGAATTTGGAAGTGTTGAAGCAGAATTTGAACAAATTAAAAACTTAATTAAAAGCTAAAGATTTGGACAAAAAAACTAAAATATACCTTGCAGCCTTTTTTGTTCTAATCCTTGGATATTTATATCTGGAAAGTATAAAAAAGCAACCAGTTAATTGGTTTCCAAGTTATGCTTCAAAGCATAAAATACCATTTGGTACTTATGTTTTAAATAATGAACTTGAAAGTTTGTTTCCATCTACAAAAATTGAAACGATTAAAATACCACCTTATATTTATCTTGAAGATTCTACTCGATTTGGAACTTATTTGTTTATTGATGAAGCATTGAATTTTGGAGATGCAGAATTTTTAAGATTAATGAAATTTGTTGCTAGAGGCAATGACGTGTTTATTTCAACTCACGGAATGAATATTGATACGTTAAACTTTGAGACAGAACGTTTAATTAGCGATAATTTAAGTGAAAAAGTGTTTTTTAAGCAGTTAAATAAGGCTTTTAAAGGAAAAGAGTATTCATTTGATAGACCTTTTACCAATCAAGTATTTACAAAAATTGATACACTAAATACAACCATATTGGGTATTACAGGCTATGTTAATTCCAACAATGAAAGAACAGATGAAGGTATTAATTATGTAAAATTAAACTATGGTAAAGGTCATTTTTATTTACATACTTTCCCAGAGGTTTTTACAAATTATATACTTCTTAAAGAACCTAATCAACAACACGCTGCAAATATATTATCTTATTTACGAAGCGATTTGCCAATTTTATGGGATTCATATTATAAAACTGGAAAAAGTAAGATTGCATCGCCAATGCATTATTTATTAAGTTCAAAATATTTAAAATGGGCCTATTATATGGCTCTTATTGGAGTGCTGTTTTTTGTGATTTTTAAAGGAAAACGGAATCAGCGGAGTATTCCAATATTTACACCTTTAAAAAACCAAACGCTGGCTTTTACACGTACTATCTCAAACATGTATTTTGAAAAACAAGATCATAAAGATATTGCAGAATATAAAATTAGTTATTTATTAGATTTTATTCGAACAAAATTGAATATACCAACTTCAAATATAGATGCTTCTTTTTTCGAATATGTGGCTTCAAGGAGTGGAAATAAATATGAAGAGGTTTTACAGCTATTCAAATTTTGTGATGAAATACATTTAAAAAATGAAATTTCAATAGATGAGCTAATGAAATTAAATAAAATGATTGAAAATTTTAAAAACACAATTCAACATGAAAAATAACGATTTGAATTTTAGTAATAGAATTGATTTAGAAAAACTCAAAAATGCAGTACTACAAATTAAGGCTGAATTAGGAAAAATAATTGTGGGTCAGGAAAATTTTATGGACTTATTAATAGTTGCATTATTAGCTGATGGTCACGTATTAATTGAAGGAGTTCCTGGAGTTGCAAAAACAATTACTGCTAAGTTATTATCTAAAACAATTGATACTGGATTTAGTAGAATTCAGTTTACGCCAGATTTAATGCCAAGTGATGTTTTGGGTACATCTGTTTTAAATATGAAGACTTCTGAATTTGAATTTAGAAAAGGCCCTATTTTCTCAAACTTAGTGTTAATTGATGAAATTAATCGAGCGCCGGCAAAAACACAGGCAGCACTGTTTGAAGTAATGGAAGAACGTCAAATATCTATTGATGGTCATACTTATCAAATGAATCCACCTTTTATGGTGCTTGCTACTCAAAATCCAATTGAGCAAGAAGGAACTTATGCATTGCCAGAAGCGCAATTAGACCGTTTTTTGTTTAAAATAGATGTTGGATATCCAAATTTGGAGGAAGAAATATTGATTATTAAAACCCATCATGAACGCAAAGGAGTATTGCCACAAACGTTGGTAAAGCCATTGATTTCTGAAGCTGATTTATTAGAATATAAAAGCAAAATATTTGAAATTTTAGTAGAAGAAAAACTAATGAAATATATAGCTCAAATAATTACTAAAACTCGAAATCATCCTCATTTATTTTTAGGAGGATCGCCAAGAGCAAGTATTGCTGTTTTAAATTCATCAAAGGCATATGCCGCAATAAATGGACGTGATTTTGTAATGCCTGAAGATATTAAAAAAGTAATAGTACCTGTTTTACGTCATCGTGTTATTTTAACTCCTGAAAGAGAAATGGAAGGGATGACAACAGACAAAGTAATTGAGATGATTGTACAATCAGTTGAGGTTCCACGATAAGATGGAATAAGGGTTTTAAATAAAGTGTAAAACATTAGAATATTAAAAGTAGAAAAGAAAATTTATTGAATGAATTTCATTAAAAGTTTATACATACACGAGCGTTTTTATTTGTACATAAGTTGTATTGCTAGTATATTTTTGGTTTCTTTTTGGTTTCCAATTTTGTATAGTTTAGCTTGGTTATTAGTAACTATTTTAGGTGTACTACTTTTAAGTGATGCTTATGTTATTTATAAAATAAAAAATGGAATAATTGCTCGAAGAATTTTAACTGAAAAATTTTCAAATTCTGATGAGAACCCTGTTGCTATTACAGTAAAAAACAATTATAAATTTAAAGTTGAAATTAAATTAATTGATGAGTTACCGTTTCAGTTTCAAAAAAGAGACTTTGAATATAATTGTACTCTTCAACCTAATGAAAATTATAACTTTGAATATGAAGTAAAACCTGTTGAACGAGGTGAATATCATTTTGGAAAATTAAATGTTTTTGTTTCTTCACCATTGAGAATGATTTCAAAAAGATATCAATTTCAAGAAAATGAAATGGTGGCAGTATATCCATCATATATTCAAATGAAAAAGTACGAATTTTTAGCTATGAGCAATCGGTTAACCGAATTTGGATTAAAAAAAATAAGAAGGATTGGACATACCTTAGAATTTGAACAAATTAAAAATTACATTGCAGGAGACGATGTTCGTACCATAAATTGGAAGGCAACTGCAAAAAGGTCTCAATTGATGGTCAATCAATATCAGGATGAAAAATCACAACCTATTTATTCAATTATCGATTTAGGCAGGGTTATGAAAATGCCTTTTGAAGAATTGAAATTGTTGGATTATGCAATAAATTCTACATTAGCTTTTTCAAATATTGCTTTAAGAAAAAATGATAAAGCCGGATTAGTAACGTTTTCTAAAAAAGTTGAAACTATTGTTGCTGCAAGTAATAAAAAAACACATTTAAACACCATAAATGAAGCGTTATACAATATAACAACCCAGCATACCGATTCTGATTTTGGTTATTTATATGCACTCATAAAGCGAAAAATCACTCAAAGAAGTTTATTGATCTTATATACTAATTTTGAGCATATCTCATCATTAAAAAGACAGTTGCCTTTTTTACAGGCAATTTCAAAATTCCATTTACTAATAGTTGTGTTTTTTGAAAATACTGAATTAGATAATTTAATTGAGGAAAATGCCGAAGATTTACAAACTATATATCACAAAACCATTGCAGAAAAGTTTGCATACGAAAAACGATTCATTGTGAAAGAATTGGAAAGTAAAGGTATTTATGGAATACTTACCAAACCCAAAAACCTAACAGTAAATGTTATAAACAAATATTTAGAGCTAAAGTCTAAAGGGTTTATTTAATATGATATTTAGCAGCTAAAGCAGCACCAATTATACCGGCATCATTTTCCGCTTCTGCTGGTACAATTTCTGTATCAATATTTATTTGAGCTTCAAACTTGCTAAATTTCTTACTTGAACCACCACCAATAATAATTAGATCTGGTGATAAAATTAAGTTGAGATGTTTAAAATATTTATGTAATCTTTTTCCCCATTGTTTTCTACTTAAATTCTCTTCAACTCTTACCGAGTCAGCAGCATACTTTTCAAATATTCCACCATTTTTATGTAAAACATGTCCAAATTCGGTGTTAGGTAGTAATTTTCCATCTAGAAAAAGTGCAGAGCCAATTCCAGTTCCTAATGTTACCATAATTACGACACCTTTTTTATTCTTACCGGCACCAAAATTAATTTCGGCTAAACCTGCTGCATCAGCATCATTTACAACTGAAAACTCATTTCCTGTTTTATTTTTAAATAACTCGTCAACTTTAACATTTTTCCAGGTCTTATGTAAATTTCCACCAGTTAAACATTTTCCATGTTTTAAAGGTGTAGGAAAACCACAACCAACTAAACCGGTCCATTTAAAATGAGTGATTAGTTTTTGAATAACTTCCGTTATAGCTTCTGGTGTTGCAGGTGATGGAGTTGGAATTCTTCGCCTTTTTGAAGTTAACATTCCAGTTTTTGTGTCAACTAATGCAGCCTTCATACCTGTTCCACCAACATCAATTCCTAAAATAATCATAGTGTATAAATTTTATTTTGACAATTTATTAAAAATAGTAATAGTATTAAGTAATAGAAATAAACAATTTACAATCTTTCTTCAATCCATTTTTTGAAATCGAAGAAGTTTTTAGGTGCAACTCCGTGACCTACAGTATATTCCTGATAACAATTTTTTATTTGAAGATTGTTAAGAAATTTTGGTGCTTTGTTTGCCCACTCAACTGGAATTACCTGATCTACATTTCCATGTGATATAAAAAAATCTAATTTTGAGTAATCCATAGTTGTTAAATTTTCAGGAAGTAAATCAGGGTTGACATAGCCACTTAATGCTATTACCTTTTGAACTTTTTCTGGGTGATTTAGAGCAATAGAGTAACTTAAAATAGTTCCTTGACTAAATCCTAATAAAAAGGTTTTGTTTGGTACTATATCATACTTTATTTGTACTTCACTAATAAATGTAGCAATTAAATCCCTTGAAGCTTTTGCTTCTGGAATATCCGAAAATTTACCTTGTGGGCTGTTAAAGTGAATCGTATACCATGCATAACTCCCAAACCCTAAGGTTTGTGGTGCTCTTGCACTAATTATTAATAAATCGTCAGGCAATTCGCTTGCAAATGAAAATAAATCTTCTTCATTGCTTCCGTAACCGTGTAATAATATTAGAAGAGAAGTGTTTTTAGTAATTTCTTTTGGGACTCTTTTTATGTATTCTAGTGATAATTTTTCCATTCCTTTAAATAAAAATCGCGCTTTAAGGCGCGACTTCAAAATTATAATTAATTATACTATTAAGCAATCGTTTTGAACCAATCTTGAAAAATATCTCCAAATAAGGGTATTTTTTTTTCTTCCCCTTTAGTAGCTCCAATTAATCCAATAATTGAAAAAATAAATAAAACTAAACCAATAATTCCAGTAGTCCATGGTCCTAAATACTTGGTTAAAAGTAGAGTGTTGGCTAAAGAAGTCAATGATAGCCCAATAGATTGTCTAATGTGGAAAGAAGCAAAAAAGTTTCTTTTATCATTATTCATGATAAAAGCAATTAGGGTTCCTATCCAAGTAATATAACTTATTATTGCTATTGTTTTTCCTTCTTGTATTGTTCTATTATGCATGATTTTTATTTTAAAACTTTATATAATTGCTTTGTTATTTGCAATTATTCCGTAAACTTCTCCATTCATTTTTTTATTCATAAATACAGCATTTTTCGATGTTGAAACAATGTTTTTTATGGTGAAAATATATTCAATATCAGGATTAAATAAAGTTAAATCTGCTTTATTCCCTTCAGCAATAGTAGCGTATTTAATATTAAACCTTTCTTTTGGCTGCGTGGTTAAACATTTTATAAGAGTTTCTAAACCAACAACTTTATTTAGTGCTCCAAATAAACTTTCTAAACCAATTGTTCCAAATTTAGCATTGAAAAATTCAACTTTTTTATGTTCAATGTCAATTGGATTATGATCACTAGTAATCATATCTATTACACCTTCTTTTAAGCCTTTAATAAGTGCTTTACAATCTCTCGAAATTCTCAGTGGAGGTAGTACTTTTGTGTTTGAATTGAACTCTTTTAATTCATCATCCGTTAAAATCAAATGATGAGCAGCAACACTACATGTTACATTTAAACCTTTCTTTTTAGCATTTTTTATTAGTTGTACAGATTTTTCTGTAGAAATTGTTGGAATATGTAGTTTTCCTCCAGTATATTCTAATATAAATAAATCTCTTGCAATTTGCATTTCTTCTGCAAGTGCTGGTATTCCTTTTAAACCAAGTCTTGTGCTATTTTCTTCTTCATTAACTAAACCTTCAACTGCAATTGAATTATCTTGAGGGAAACTAAGTACTAATCCATCAAAATTTTGTGTGTATTGTAATGCTATTTTTAATAAATTGGCATTGCCAATAGATTGGTTATAGTCACCAAAAGCAATAGCTCCAGAATTTTGCATGTCAAATAATTCAGCTAAATCATGACTTTGCGCTCCTTTAGTTAAATTTCCAATAGGGTAAAGGCTTGTAGCTGATCCTAAAGCTCTGTTTTTAATAAATTCGATAGCAGATTTATTGTCAGCAACTGGAAAAGTGTTAGGATTAACGGCAACAGCAGTAAAACCACTTTTTGCAGCTGTTTTTAATCCGTTTTCAATTGTCTCTCGTTCTTCAAAACCAGGCTCTCCAAAACATACACTCGTATCGAACCAGCCCTGAGAAATATGAAGATTTTCCAATTTAATTTCTTGATAATCACTTGGATTTGTGATTGAATTTGAAATTTTTGAAATTAGACCGTTTTCAATTAAAACATCTTTTGTTTTTTGATGATACGGGCTTGACGGGTCTAAAATTGTTGCAGACTTTATGATTAGATTCATATTTTGAAATATTTTAATAGAAGCATTTCAATTAGCAAAAATAAGATAGAAAAAGCTAAAAACCATTTAAATAGCCAATTGATTTTTTGTTGATTGTAAATTTTATTAAAAACGTTATCAATTGATGAAGAAATTGATACATTATTATTGTTTTTAATGAGTTGTTCAATGTCAGAATAGCTGAGATGACTTTCATTTCTATTATAATTAAAAGCAATCGTTTGTAAAGTTTCATTTCCGTTTTTAATGTTGTAAAAACCACTTTTTAAACTATTATCGTTCAATTTTAAAGTTGCTTTATTTTGAGAAACAGTTTGTAAAGGAATAAATTCAGTCGATTCATTTGAAATAGTAAGAACTTGATCTTTACCTAAAGAAGTTTTAATTTCGATTTCTTTGTCCAAATTAACGGTATAGTAAAGCTGGGAAGTCTTTAAACTGTGTTTCGCAAAATTATAAAATATTGGAACTATAAGAGATGATTGAGTAAAATTTGAAAAATTTTTATTTAATGGTGATGAAAACCAATAAATTGTACTTGATTTTTTATTTATTGAAGAAATAAAAGGTTCATTAGAATCGAAATTTATGATTGAAGAACTATTATTAAAATGAGTGTTGTAATTCAAATTCGTTTTAGGATATTGAAAATTAGTAACCTTTTTTTCAAAAACATCCTGAATTAATGGATGGTCAAAACGGATTGTTGTAATTTGATGTTCTACTTCGTTTTTAGATTCAATAGTTCCAATTAAAAGTGAATTTAAAAAAGTATTGTATGAATTTATATTTGTTTTTGGCGAAGGAATAATAACAATATGTCCACCATTTTTTACAAATTCAGAAATTTCATTCCCTAATTCATTTGGTATATATTCTAGTTCATTTAATACAATAAGGTGTTGTTTTTTAATTTGGTTATAATTCAAATTGAGTAGAGGAGTCGTTGTAAAATTAAACTCATTTTCAGAATAAATCCTTTTTAAATATTCACTTGTTTCACCAATACTTAAAACATCAACTTTTTCAGGTTTTGAAATTGAAAAATAAAAATCATTATCAAATGTTAAAGCTTCATCAGTTAAAGAGATTTTCCCGTTAAAATTTAGTGTATTTGGAAGAGAAAAAGAAATTTTTGATATTTTAGAATTATCAAATCTAGCAGTAGTTTTTCCAATTAATTTTGAATTGGAAAAGAGAGATAAAGTTAAATTTTTAGTACTGGTTAGAGTACTTTTAACAATTACATTCAAGTTAGTTTCAAAAGAATTATTTCCTGAGATAAAAATACTATCAACGAAAAAATTGTTATTATTTTTTGGTGAAAGTTTAAGCAGGTTAACTTCACCATTCATACTAGTGAAATCTGGTTTGTTTATTAAATTAATATCTTGAAAGTCGGATATTATGATACTTTTATTTAAAGTGCCGGTTGTGTTATCATTAAGGCTGTTAATTTTTAATAAAATTGCATTTAAATCTAATTTGGAGGGTGTATAATCAATACTGATAAGCTCATTTTTTAATGACTTCAGTTCCGATTTTTTAAAACTTTTATTGTTTGTAATTAAAGTAATATTATTGGTTTGGTTTATAATATTATCTATAATTTGTTGAGCACTGCTTTTTAATAATTCTCCATTTTCGCCCTTGGCTTGCATGCTAAAAGAATTGTCTAAATAAATAGTTGTGTTGTGCTGTTGCTCTAATTTAGTATTGGATAAAAAAGGCTGAGCAAATGCAAAAATTAAACAAGTAAATGTTAAAAGTCGGGAAAGTAAAATTAAAAACTTTTTAAGTCGAGAACTTTTACGCGTTTGCTGTTCTACATTTTTTAAAAATTGAACATTGGTAAATGGAACTTTTTCGAAACGTTGCAATTGAAATAAATGAATAATTATCGGTATGATAAGTAACAGAAGCGCGTATAAAATTTCTGGATGCTTAAACTGCATTATTCAAAAAGGATTTTTCAAAGGTATAAAAATCAAGTTAACTTATGCAAAATAGTTTTTTAAAATACCTAATGCATAATTACTTGCAATTGAATTTGAAAATTTAGAAAAATCTATAGTTGCATTGTCATTTGCTTTATCTGAAATTATGCGAATAATAGAAAACGGCATTTCATATTCGTAACATATTTGAGCAACAGCAGCACCTTCCATTTCAACACAAATAGCACTTGGTATTCCTTTATTTAATTTTTTAATTTTTTTATGACTAGAAATAAACTGGTCTCCACTCGCAATATCTCCAAAAACAACTTTCGGTGTAGTAATATCAAAAAGAAGTGCATCATTTGTTTGAATATAATCGTTGTAATTTTCTAGAAATAAATTGGTTGCTTGTAAAAGTTTTGTGGAGTCATTTGTTTTTAAAAACTTCTTTTTTAAAATTGGAATTTCAAATTTTTCATAAAACGGACTAGCATTTAAATCGTGTTGATATAAATTTTTACCAATAACAATATCACCAATATTTAAATCGCTATGAATACCACCAGCAACTCCTGTAAATATGATTTCTTCTAAATCAAAATCACTAATTAATTGCGTTGTTGTAGCTGCTGCTGCAACTTTCCCCCAACGAGAAAACACCAATACTACATCCTTGTTAAAAAGCGTACCTATGTAATAAGTTCGCATTCCTTTTTCAGAAGTTTTAACATTTTGAAGTTTATTTAATAATGCTTGAATTTCTTCTTGCATTGCACTAATTATTGCAATCATTTAAAAGTTTTAGTTGATTATTTTTCCGTCTTTCATTTCTAATTTTCTATCTGCCATATTTGCTAATTCTTGGTTGTGAGTAACTATAACAAACGTTTGGTTAAATTTTTTGCGTAGTGTAAAAAATAATTCGTGTAAGTTTTTTGCTGAAGTAGAATCTAAATTCCCACTTGGTTCATCGGCAAAAATCACATCAGGATTATTAATTAAAGCTCGAGCCACTGCAACTCGTTGTTGCTCTCCGCCCGAAAGTTCATTTGGTTTATGATGAATTCGGTCACTTAATCCTAAAAATGATAATAACTCTATCGCCTTTGTTTCAGCTTCACTTTTTGATTTATTTCCTATAAATGCTGGAATACATACATTTTCAAGTGCTGTGAACTCAGGAAGTAATTGATGAAATTGAAAAATAAAACCAATATGTTGATTTCTAAATTTTGAAAGTGATTTATCTTTTAAGTTAAGTAAATTTGAGTTATTGATACTAAGTTCAGCATTTTTTAAATTGGTTGGTTTGTCTAATGTTCCAAGTATTTGCAATAGCGTGGTTTTACCAGCTCCAGAAGGGCCTACAATAGCAACAATTTCACCTATTTTAATCGATAGGTTAACACCTTTTAGTACTTCTAAATCTCCGTAAAATTTATGTAATTTTTTTGCTTCAATCATTGTATCAAATAATAGCGTGAAAATACATAATTAAATTAGAACTACAACCATGTTTTAAGATTGTTGTAATCTAAAAAATAGATGAATTTTAATGAGAAATTATTCATTACAGGTTCTTTGAAAAGATTATCCAAATTGTTTTTGAAATTTAATTGAGATAAATTATCTTCATTAAAAATTGCATTTCTATACAAAGCTATTAACTGGCTTCCAGGTGCAAATTGCCAAGAGTAATTTAGGTCTAAATTCCAGATATTAAAATTGATATTGTGATCTTCGAAATAAGTGCTTTGATCCAAAGTTCCTTCATTATTCAATTCATAAAAAGTACTATCATAATTTACGGGAGACCAATAATGACGGAATGAAAGCGCTAGTGATGATTTGGTATTGAAACTTAACTTTCCAGAAAGTGCGTTTGTAATAGCTTTTACATCTCGATTTCCAAAAATAATAGCACCGTTTTCTAGTTCATTCACCCAGCCATTTTCATTTTTTAATTCAGAAAAATCTAAATCATAAATAATTTGAAATTTATCGGTAAAACGATACCTAGGAGAAATATTTAGAGAATGGAATTGTCCGTTTTTACCATATCTTCTTGCATATTCTCCTCTTACGTCAATAGCGAATTTTCTCCTATAATCTGTTGAAAACCATGCGCTAGTTTGAAGAACGGCATTTTGTTTAAAAAAGCGACCTGCAACTCTTGGTTCATAAAAATCATACTGACTTCCAATATTTGTTTCTGTTCCAAATCCGAATGCAAATTTATTTTTAGTTACAAAAAACGATCTAAATTCTAAATCATTTCCAGCATATTTATTTGGGGTATTTTGGTATCTTAAACTCCCTTCTAATTTTATTCTGTATGCATTAAAATATTTTGTAGGTTCAAAAGTTCTATAAGAAATTTCTGAGTTGTAGTTGGCATAATTATTTCTTCTTTGAAATCCAAGATCCTTTATATCGTAATTTTCGTTACTTCTAAAATGTTTTATAGAATATTGTATATTTCCTTTTATTTTGGAAAGATCTAAGTAACCTGCATAACCATTTTGTTTTTCACCATTTTCTAAGATATTACTCATTTTTACATTTCCAGAAACATTAAATTTGTTTTCTTTATCTGAAATGTTGAAAAGAAAAGCGGTTACATTAGCATCTCTAAACTTGCCATCTCTTAGTACGTTTGTGTTTATTAAGCTTATAGATGAATTTTTATTGAATTGTTGATCTAATACTAAAACACTGTAATTAGCAAGGGGCTCAGTAACTATAGTTTTAATTTCTTCAGTAGTTAAGTTTTTTATTTTGGCAGATGTTTTTTCTGTAATGGCGTTGAAAATACCAATTCCTAATCCTCCTTTCGTTCTACCAGATAATTTGATAGCATTTAGCATATTTACTTTAGAAGGGTTATCAATAATTTCTTCATTAGATCCTAGGTTCTCCTCAATAGCGTCATATTCAACAGGTGCATTTCCAATTCTTCTTGAATAAAATAACATCCCTTTGCTAAAAAGCTCTGTTCCTTCTGTAAAAAATGAACGTTTTTCTTCATAGCGCTGTTCAAACGGACCTAAATTTAAAACTTCTTCATCAAAAGCAGTTTGACCAAAATCTGGAATTAATGTTGCATCTAATGTAAAGCTTTCATTGATACCGTATTTTAAATCTAGCCCAATACTTTTTTCAAAATTTGAATCTCCATTATATGATGTATATGAAGTTGAAGCATATGGGGAAAAATTCAGCCTAATTGGTGGGTTAATATTTTCAATTCCAACCAAATTACCAGAGTATTGACTGAAAACTCCTGTTTTTTTATCTATATAATTCCAAACATACTCTTCATTTAAATTGTTCAATTTTCTTATAAAATTAATCCCCCAGGTTTGGACATTTGAATTGGAAAATCGAAGCACTGAATAAGGTATTTTTACTTCTACTACCCAACTTTTGTCATTAACAGAAACGTCACTATCCCAAACAGCATTCCAATTAAAGTCTAAATTTTGCTGACCAAAAGACGGTTTTGCATCTCCTTGGGCTCCAGTGCTAGCAACCATAAAAAGGGTGTCATTTTGTCCATCATTATTTGGGTTAATACTAATTAAGAAAAAATCGACCTGACCAAAATCATCTCTTCCTCCAAATTGCATTGGTATTTCTTTTGGAGTATCATCATACATTGTTGCTCCAAAATAAATGGCCTCATTATCATAAATAATTTTTACTGTGGTTTTTTTATTTTCTCTTTCTTCTCCGCCATCACCAGGTTGAAACATTACAAAATCTTTCGCAGGTTCAACATTTATCCAGGCATCATCATCTAATTTACCATCAATTATAGGAGATTTTGAAATTCGGAGTGCATTTACTGTTTTATGCTCAATAGTCATTTGAGCTTGTGAATAAAAAAAAGAAAATAAGAAGAAGCTGCAAAATAGTTTTTTTAACATAAAATAAATCCTAAGTAATCGATTACGTTGCTAAAATATTTAACAAATTCTCTAATCATTCTTAAAGAAATGTTAATAATTGAAAAAGGTTTTTCCTTTAAAGAATTCAATTTTTGAAATCTTTTAATTAATCCATAAAAATTTTAGTTTTGATTTATTACATTTGTAAACACTTATTAAAAAAAAACCTTATTTCTAATGAATTTACACGAATATCAAGGAAAAGAATTGTTAAACAGTTTTGGCGTTAGAATTCAACGTGGAATTGTTGCTGATAATCACAAAAAAGCAGTGGATGCTGCAAAACAATTAGCTACTGAAACTGGTACAGGTTGGTGGGTTGTTAAAGCGCAAATTCACGCAGGTGGTCGCGGTAAAGGTGGTGGAGTTAAACTTGCAAAAAGTTTAGCTGATGTTGAAGCAATTTCCGAAAATATTATTGGAATGATGTTGAAAACGCCTCAAACTTCTGCGCAAGGTAAAAAAGTACATCAAGTGTTAGTTGCTGAAGATGTTTATTACCCAGGAGCAAACGAGCCGGAAGAATACTATATGTCAGTTCTTTTAAATAGAGCAACAGGTAAAAATATGGTGATGTATTCTACTGAAGGAGGAATGGATATTGAAACTGTAGCTGAAAACACACCTCATTTAATATTTACTGAGGAAATAGACCCATTAATTGGATTACAACCTTTTCAAGCACGAAAAATTGCTTTTAATTTAGGTTTGTCGGGTGGAGCTTTGAAGGAAATGATAAAATTCGTTACTTCATTATATACAGCTTATGTGAAATCGGATGCTTCTTTATTTGAAATTAACCCTGTTTTGAAAACTTCTGATGATAAAATTTTAGCGGTTGACTCTAAAGTAAGTTTAGATGACAATGCATTATTTCGTCATAAAGATTTAGCTCTTTTACGTGATTTACGTGAGGAAAATGAAATTGAAGTTGAAGCGAATGCAGCAGGTTTAAATTATGTTGATTTAGACGGGAATGTTGGATGTATGGTGAATGGAGCTGGTTTAGCAATGAGTACAATGGATTTAATTAAGCAATCTGGGGGTGAACCTGCAAACTTTTTAGATGTTGGAGGTACTGCTGATGCAAAACGAGTTGAAACGGCCTTTAGAATTATTTTAAAAGATCCAAATGTAAAAGCCATCTTAGTTAATATTTTTGGAGGAATTGTGCGTTGTGATAGAGTTGCTCAAGGAGTGATTGATGCATATAGAAATATGGGAGATGCAATAAAAGTTCCTATTATTGTTCGTTTACAAGGAACAAACGCAATTGAGGCTAAGAAATTAATTGATGACAGTGGTTTGGATGTTATTTCAGCTACTGAATTCCAAGAAGCAGCAGATAAAGTTCAAGCGGTATTATCTTAAACTTATAATTAAATATTATTAAAAAAGCCAGTTTTTAAAACTGGCTTTTTTAATGCATAAAAAAAACACTTCAATTGAAGTGTTTTTTTTATTTGTTATGATATTCTTAAATATCTTCAAAATTTACGTTTGTGAAACTTTCAGTGCTTACAGTTGTGTTTTCATTATCATCTTCTGAAGGTCTTTTAAAATCTTTCTGGTGACGTTCAGAAATAACTTCTTCACCTTTTTCGTTTAAAATATAATCAGTTGCAGCTTTTAGCATCTCATTAAACTCTTCAAAATCCTCTTTATATAAATAAATTTTGTGCTTTTTGTAATGGAATGAACCATCGTCGTGTGTGAATTTTTTACTTTCAGTAATAGTTAAGTAGTAATCTTCTGCTTTCGTTGATCTTACATCAAAAAAGTAAGTTCTTCTTCCCGCTCTAAGAACTTGTGAGAAAATCTCTTCTTGTTCTAAATGTTCTTTTTCACTCATAATAAACTTTCTATTTAATTAATCTCTATTTATTTAGATTCATTCACAAATCTATAAAAATATTTGGGTTATTTTATCTTTTTTATAGATCTTTTTCTAAAAGTTGTTGTTCATAAAGTTCTTTGTAATACCCTGTTGTATTAACCAACTCATTATGTGTACCTTGTTGAATTATTTTTCCGTTTTCAAGAATTAATAATTTATCTGCGTTTTTTACAGATGATATTCTATGGCTAACAATAATGGTCGTTTTGTTTTTACTTATGTTATATAAATTAGATAAAATAATTTCTTCTGTTTCTGTATCAACAGCAGATAAGCAGTCATCAAAAATTAAAATTTCAGGTTCTTTTATAATAGCTCTGGCAATAGAAATTCGTTGTTTCTGACCGCCAGATAAAGTTACTCCTCTTTCTCCAATAGATGTGTTGTAGCCATCGTTGAAATCAATAATATTATGATGAATGTAGGAGTCTTTTGCAGCTTTTTCAATTTTGCTATCTGAAGCATTTTCATCGCCAAATTTAATATTGTTTTTGATAGTGTCAGAAAATAGAAATGCTTCTTGAGGCACGAAGCCAATACTTTGTCGCAAATTATCTAAATTAATATCCTTTATGTTTTTTCCATCAATAAAAATTTCTCCAGATTGAACATCATATAAACGAGCAATAAGATTAATGATGGTTGATTTTCCTGATCCAGTATTTCCTAAAATGGCTAAAGTTTCACCTTGATGTAACTTAAAACTTACATTTTTTAAAGCGGTGATATTTGTATCATCATAAGTGAAAGAAACATTTTTAAATTCAATAGAACCATTAATTTTAGAAAGATCTTCATTGTAATTCTGAATTTCGGGTTCGTGTTTTAAAAATTCATTAATTCTATTTTGAGAAGCTTCAGCTTCTTGAACTATTGAGGTAACCCAGCCTACTACGGCAACTGGCCAGGTTAACATATTAACATACATAATAAACTGAGCTATAACCCCTAACGAAATTAAGCCTTCCATATATCTAAGACCTCCAATATAGATAACCAAGATATTACTTAAACCAATTAATAAAATCATTAATGGATGAAATAAAGCCTGTGTTTTGTATAAATCAATATTTTTTTGTTTTGATTCATTGCTTAAAATTTCAAAATCAGTCATTGCTTTGCTTTCAATTCCATAGGATTTGATAATGCTTATTCCAGAAAATATTTCTTGTGAATTTGCCGTTAATTTTGAAAGATATTGTTGTACGATAGTACTTCGCTTATGTATTATACTGCTTAAAATATATATAGATATAGATAATATTGGTAATGGTAATAACGTGTACTTAGTTAAAGTAGGATCTATATTGTACATTTTAATTATGGCAACAACAAAGAGAACAACCATATTAATAAAATACATAATAGCTGGGCCAAAATACATTCGGACTTTAGTTACATCTTCACTAATGCGGTTCATTAAATCACCAGTTCTATTCTTTTTGTAAAAATTTAAAGATAATCGCTGATATTGTTGATATATTTCATTTTTCAAATCAAATTCTATCAATCTCGACGTTACAATTATCATTTGTCTCATTAAAAATGTAAAGAAACCAGAAAGTAATGCAGTACCAATTATTATTAAAATGTAGTAGAGTAAATTCGCTTTAACAGCCTCTAAATCTGTAACTATTCCATTTTTGTAATCTTCAGCAATATTAACAGATTCTTTTATAAATTGAGGAACTTGTAATGCTAATAGATTTGAACAAATTGTTATAATAATTCCTACTAAAAGTCGGTATTTATATTTTAATAAGTATTTATTTAGGTATTGTAAAGCTTTCATAAAAGGTAAAGGAACTTCAAATTTTGAAAGCACGAATATACAATTATATAATTTTACGATAACTATTTTATCCGAGTTTTAACTTGAAAGAAAAAAGTAAAACTGAATAATATTTCTAAAAAAATATAGTATTTTTGCCAAGTTAAAAAAAACAACACTACAAAGTTCTTTAAATGATAAATAGACGACATATTCGAGTAAAGGTAATGCAATCAGTGTATGCAATACTTCAATCTAAAAGCGATAACCTTTTAAAGGAAGAAAAATTTTTGCACGCAAGCATAGATAAAATGTATGATTTATATGTTTTAATTCTGCGATTACTTGTAGAAGTTAGGGATATGGAGAAAAATCATATTGAGATTTCAAGAAAAAAGTTTTTAGCAACTCCTGAAGAATTAAAACCAAACTCAAAATTTATAGACAATAAAGTTTTTCAATTGTTAGATGGAAGTGTATCTATAAATGAATATTTAGAAACAAAAGATTTAAACTTTTGGAAGCTAGATAATGAATATGTGAATGAAATTTTAAAATTAACAAAAGCGAGTAAATTATACACTTCATATATGAATTCTTCAGAAGATTCATTTGCGAACGATGTTAATTTTGTACTTGATATTTTTAAAAACATTATTGCTCCTAATGAAAAATTAGCGGATTATTTTGAAGGGAAAAATATTAGTTGGGTAGATGATATTCCTTTTGTAAATACTTGGATTGTTAAAACCTTAAATCAGATAAAACCTGGTAGTTTAGTTAAATTAGGTAAGTTATATAAAGATCAGGACGATGAAAATTTCGTAATAGACTTATTTAGAAAGGTAGTGCTAAATCATACAGATTTTCAAAAAGATATTATTGATAAGACTCCTAATTGGGATGCTGAACGAATTGCAGAAATTGACATGATTTTAATAAAAATGGCAATTTGTGAATTTTTAAAATTCCCATCAATTCCAACGAGAGTTACGATTAATGAATATATTGAAATATCGAAAGACTATTCTACAAATAAAAGTAGTTTTTTTATCAATGGGGTGTTAGATAAAATTTTGAAAGATTTTACAGCAACAAAAAGATTGAACAAAATAGGTAGAGGTTTATTATAAATTTTTAATTTTACAAAAAACAATATATTATGAATAAAATTACATTTTATGGTTTAATACTTTTATTAAGTATTTCTGTTATTTCTTGTAAAGAGAATGCTACATCTAAAATTGATGCAACAAATCTTGAAACAGCAAAAGAGAGAGATCAAATAATAAGCTTAGGTGCTGCAATAATCGATTTTGATAAATCAGAATATGATTTTGGAACTATTACAGATGGTGATGTAGTAGAAGGTACTTTTACGATTAGTAATAAAGGAAAAACAGATTTGGTAATTACAAGCGCAAAAGCAACTTGTGGTTGTACTGTACCTAGTTGGCCAAAAGAAGCTATTAAACCTGGAGAATCTGCAGATTTGAGTTTTACTTTTAATTCAAGAGGAAAAACGGGAAAACAATCAAAATCTATTACGTTACAAACGAATACAGAAAAAGTAACAGAAACGCTTCGTATTACTGGAATGGTACTGGCAAAAAGTTAAAAAAAGACTCATTAAATTTAAAAATTAACAATGTATACAACAATTTTATTACAAGCAGGAGGAGCGTCATTACAAAGCATGTTACCTTTCTTATTAATGTTTGTGGTTATTTATTTTTTTATGATAAGACCACAAATGAAACGTGCAAAAAATGAAAAGAAATTTCAAAGTTCTATTGGAAAAGGAAGTAAAATAGTTACTTCAAGTGGTATTCACGGAAAAATTGTTGATGTTATTGATAGTGATAACACAGTAGTTGTTGAAACTGGAGCAGGGAAGATTAAATTTGAAAGATCTGCTATCTCAATGGAGCTTAGCAAAAAATATCAAAGCCCAATTGAAAAGAAATAAATAATAGTACAATAAAAAAAAGTGAGCTAATTAGCTCACTTTTTTTATATATTTATATTTATTTACTAAGATGAATTCTACCTCAAAAATATCAGCCAAAGCATTAAAGGATAATAGGAAGATTAAAGTTTTTTTAGTTTTTTTAGTATTAACTACCATCATGTGGTTTTTAATTGCTTTATCTAAAATGCATACAAGTACTGCCGTTTTCAAAATAATTTACACCAATTTACCAAAAGATAAATTGTTGCAAAATAAGCCTAGTTCGGAGTTGTTGTTAACTTTAAAAGGGACCGGTTTTAGTTTATTGAAATTTAAGATTAGAAAACAAAAAGTTACTTTAAGTTTAGGTAACGTTGTAAAAAAAGGAACGGCATATTATTTATTACCCAACAATCAAATTTCTGAATTAAATGCTCAAATTAAGGGTGAAACCGAGGTAGTAAAAGTATTATCAGATAGTATTTTTATTGATTTAGGAAACAATATATCAAAAAAAATTAGGGTAATACCAAAAGTAGAAATTCAATTTAAACTAGGGTATAATTTAACTGAGGAATTAAAAATTATTCCGGATTCTGTCCTAATTTCAGGACCAAAGAAAAATCTAGATTCGATCATTGAAATTTCGACCAATGCAATTAAATTAGAGGATGTTTTTGAACATGTAAATGTTGAGTTGAATCTAATAAACCCATCAAAAAATAAAAACGTAATCATTTCTACAAAGCAAGTTAAAATAAATGGTGAAGTGGATAAGTTTACTGAAGGGAAATTTATTTTACCTGTATCGATCATAAATATTCCTAAAGGAGTGAGAGTTTCACCGTTTCCAAAAGAGATTGATGTTTTTTATCAGGCAGGTTTATCTAACTTTACTAAAATTTCGAAAAAAGACATTGTAATTGTTTTTGATTATCAGCAATATGAAAATGATACTTTAATTAAGTTTTTAAGACCAATAGTAAAACAAAAAAGTAATTATATATCTTCGTTAAAAATTAATCCGACTCAAATAGAATTTTTAATTCAAAAATGAAAATAATTGGCTTAACAGGAGGGATAGGAAGTGGTAAAACCACCGTTCTTAATTTGTTCCAAGAACTTGGAGCTTCAGTTTTTATTGCAGATTTAGAAGCAAAAAATTTGATGAATACTGATCCAGAACTGATTCAGAATATTAAAAATTTATTTGGAAAAAAATCTTATGTTAAGGGGGAATTGAATAGGCAATTCATTTCAAATATTGTGTTTAAAGACGAGGAGCAATTAAAATCTTTAAATGCATTGGTGCATCCTAAAGTAAGAAAATACTTTCTTCATTTTGTTGAAATAACAAAAGCCAAAATAATCATCTACGAATCGGCTATTTTATTTGAAAGCGGCTCTGATAAAATTTGTGATTTTATAATAACTGTTACTGCTAATTTTAACGATAGAATTGAAAGAATTGTAAAAAGAGATGGAATTTCAAAAGAACAAATTTTGGAAAGAATGAAGCATCAGTTAAATGATGAAGCTAAAATTAAACAGTCAAATTTTGTTATTAATAATACTCTTTTAAATACTACTAAAATTCAAGTATCAACAATTTATAACTTACTTGTTAAAAGTGATAAATAATATAATATATCTTAAGAATTTGTTAAAAAATTATATTTTTATTTAATTAAGCCTAAATATAGATACATTTACTGATAAAAGTTTAATTTTGAAGAATGGGGAAAAGAATCTTTGTACTCATCATTTTATTAATGAGTATTGCTTTAATTGGTATAATTTCTGTTCAAGTATTTTGGATAAAAAATACATTTCAAATTACCGAAGAGCAATTTACATCGAATGTTAAATTTGCTCTGTCAAAAGTATCTGAAGATATTAAGGAGCATGAATTCAATAAATTTTATATTGATATTGCAGAAAGGTTTAGGGATGAGGGAAGTAAGCTAAAATATTCTGATGTTCGTAAATATATCTATGAAAAAATTGACACTTCCAATAATGAGAAGTTCACATATTCTCAAAGTATAATTGAAGAGAATTATAAAGTTCCTACCGAGTTTTTTGAAAATGATTCTATAGATTTCAAAGAAATTTTCAGTAAAGAAGAAATTGTAATAATAAAAGATCAAACTTTAGATAATCAAGTTAACGGTATTGAGCCTACTCAGGATCATTTTGTTAAAATTGGTAGGTTTGAAGGAGCTGAAAAATCGCAATTAGAACGTGTTTTTGATGTTTCCAGAAGTAAACTGCCGATACATAAGAGAGTTAGTAACAATGAAATTTTTATACGTTTAGAACGAGAATTAAAAAGTAAAGGGATAAGTACAGATTTTAAGTATGGTATTTATAGTAACGGTTTAGCAACTCAGGTAAAATCTGGCTATTTTAGGAAAGAGTTTGGAAAAAGTTATATGGTACCAATGTTTTCTGATACAGACGGAAATAGTAATTACCAGTTGTTTGTTACTTTTCCAGAGAAGAAAAACTTTATTTTATCATCTATTTATAAAATTTTAGTATTATCAGTTTTCTTTATATTTATAATCATTTTAGCATTTGTTACTGCTCTTTATCAGTTGTTTAGACAAAAACAGATTTCAGAAATAAAGTCGGATTTTATTAATAATATGACGCACGAATTTAAAACACCAATTGCAACAATAAATTTAGCATTGGACGCAATTAAAAATCCTAAGATTATTGACGATAAGGAGAAAGTTTTACGTTATGTTCGGATGATTCGTGAGGAAAATAAAAGAATGCACGGGCAGGTTGAGAATGTTTTAAGAATTTCTAAACTAGAAAAAAATCAACTAGATGTTACTAAAGAAAAAGTTGAAATTCACGAAATTATTGCAGAAGCAATTACACATATTGATTTATTAGTAAACGATAAGGGTGGTTTTGTAAAAACTCATTTTTCTGCAGAACAAACTGAAATATTGGCCAATCATTTTCATTTAACGAATGTATTGGTAAATATGTTAGACAATGCAATAAAATATTCGGATGAAGCTCCAAAAATTGATATTTTTACAGAAAACATTGGTAAATTTATACTCATTAAAATAAAAGATCAAGGTATTGGCATGAATTATAGCGTTCAAAAAAATATCTTTAAAAAGTTTTATAGAGAAGAAAGAGGAAACATTCATAATGTGAAAGGTCACGGTTTAGGTCTTTCATATGTGAAAAAAATTATAGATATTCATCAAGGAGACGTTTATGTTGAAAGTGAGAAAGGATTTGGAAGTACTTTCACTATTAAATTACCCTTAATTTAAATTAATAAATATGGAAAATAATAGAATTTTATTAGTAGAAGACGATCCTAATTTTGGTACTGTTTTAAAAGATTACCTTTCCTTAAATGACTATAATGTAACTTTAGCAAAAGATGGGTTAGAAGGTTTGATAATGTTTAAAAATGATGATTTTGATTTGTGTATTTTTGATGTTATGATGCCTAGGAAAGATGGTTTTTCTTTAGCTAAAGATGTAAGAGCAACTAATTCTGAAGTGCCAATTATATTTTTAACGGCAAAAACAATGAAAGAAGATGTTTTAAAAGGGTATCAGGCTGGAGCAGATGATTACCTGAATAAGCCATTTGATTCAGAAGTTTTATTGTATAAGATAAAAGCGATACTTCAACGTAAAGAAGGTGAGCAAAGCGTAGAAGATGAGTCATTCGAATTTAAAATTGGTAAATTCGATTTCAATTCAAAATTACGTCATTTAATTTTTGAAGATGGTGAACCTCAAAAACTGTCACCAAAAGAAAGTAAATTATTAAAATTATTAGCTATCCATAAAAATGATTTAATGCCACGTGAATTGGCTTTAACTAAAATTTGGAGAGATGATAATTATTTTACTTCAAGAAGTATGGATGTTTACATTGCAAAGCTTCGAAAATATTTAAAAACAGATGAAAATGTTGAAATATTAAATATTCACGGAGAAGGATTTAGACTTATTGAAAAATAATTAACAAAAGCACAAAATAAAAAAGAGGTTTATTATTAATAAACCTCTTTTTTATTTTGGATTTTTTTCAAAAACTTAAATGGTTTTATTTGAGAAATTAAAAATGTAGATTTATTTAGAATTTAGTTAATTTAGTCGCATTTAAAATTTTAGGAGTTTTCCTTTCATAAAAGTAGTATAAAAAAAATGGCGCAGTTTATTAAAATATTCAATCAAAATCCTAATGAAAAGGAAATTGATAAAGTTGTAAAAATTTTACAACAAGGAGGTATAATTATTTATCCTACAGATACCGTTTATGGAATTGGATGCGATATTACCAATTCAAAGGCTATGGAAAAAATAGCACAAATAAAAGGAGTGAAGCTAATGAAAGCAAACTTTTCATTTATTTGTTATGATTTGAGTAATTTATCTGACTATGTAAAGCAAATTGATACACCAACCTATAAAATATTGAAAAGAGCCTTGCCAGGCCCGTATACATTTATTTTACCAGGAAATAATAATTTACCAAAGTCATTTAAAAATAAAAATACTGTAGGTATTCGTATTCCTGATAATAATATTATACGAGAGTTGGTTAGGAAATTGGGGAATCCAATAGTATCAACATCTATTTATGATGAAGATGATTTAATTGAATATACAACCGATCCTGAGTTGATTTATGAGAAATGGCAAAATATAGTTGATGTTGTAATTGATGGTGGGTATGGTGGTAATATTCCTTCAACTGTTGTGGATTTGTCTGATGGAGAAATTATAATATTACGTGAAGGTAAAGGAGAAACTGATAATTTTTAAAGCTATTTTAACTTCTTGAAATTTTTGTTGCCTTTTATATAATAATTCCAAACAACACTTCTTACTGAATAGTAATTTTTATTTTTAGGTATTAATTTTCTCTTTTTAAGCATAAGAGGTAAATGCCTGTAAAAACTAAAATGCGCTTTGACAATAGCCCAAGTGTGTTTTGTCCTAAACTCAAAAAGAAAAAGAATCCCTGCAATTCCATCTAATACGAGTCGGGAAAAAATAAGTAAAAATAAATTTCGATTAGGTAAATTTTTAATCATAGAAAATAAACTATTTCTAAAATTTAAAAACGTTTTTCTTGGGTTGTTTTCTTTTAATGTTGCTCCTCCAACATGATAAACCGTAGATAGTCCGACATATTTAATGTTATTACCTAAATTTTTTACTCTCCAGCATAAATCAATTTCTTCTTGATGTGCAAAATAATCTTCATCAAATCCATTTAATTCGCGAAAAACAGAAGACCTAATAAAAAAGCAAGCACCTGTAGCCCAAAATATTTCAATAATATCATTATACTGCTTGGTATCTTTTTCTAATTCGAAAAATACACGTCCCCTACAATAAGGGTATCCAAATTTATCAATAAATCCGCCTGCTGCACCGGCATATTCAAAGTAATCTTTGTTTTTGAAATCTAAGATCTTAGGCTGAACAATAGCTGTTTTGGGTTCATTTTTAAATGTTTTTAAGATAGGAGATAACCAATTTTTGGTAACTTCAATATCGGAATTTACCAATGCGTAAATATCAGCATCTATGTGTTGTAATGAATCGTTGTACCCTTTAGCAAATCCTTGGTTATGCGCGTTTTGTACAATTTTAATTGTTGGATAGTGATTTTTAATAAAATCTATTGAATCATCCGTAGAAGCATTGTCTGCAACATAAATTTCAACATTATCTAGCGAGCTATGCTTAATAATACTTGGGAGAAATTTTTCCAGTAATTGTTTACCATTCCAATTAAGAACAACGATAGCTGTTTTCATAAATACAAACTTACATTTAATATTGAGAAATTATTATTTAAATATTTATTCATTTTTAGAGTATTTTGGAATATCTGGCAAGAAAATATATTGTTCATTTTCAAGGTCCATTTTGCAATTAAAATGCTCCAAGCCGTTACTTACAATTAGGTAATTAGCTTCTAATTTTAAATTATATCTAGCAATTTGATCAAAAGCATCTTGTGTTATTTTAGCAGTTGGCGCCTTACATTCAACTATAATGTGAGGACTTCCATTTGTATTGAAAACTAATATATCTGTTCGTTTAGTTAATGTATTGATAGTTAGTTTTTTTTCAACAGCCATTAATGAAATAGGATAGTTTTTTTCTTCTATTAAAAAATGAATAATATGCTGTCTTACCCATTCTTCTGGAGTAAGACTAACATATTTTTTTCTTAGAATATCAAAAATAAAAAGCTTATTTTCATTACTTTTGATTCTGAATTTATAAGTGGGTAAATTCAATGGCTGCATACAACAAAAATGCTAAATATTTTTCATAAATGAGCGATGTTACTAAAATAGTTTCTGATATAAAAAGCGGAAATATTAAACCTATTTATTTCTTAATGGGTGATGAACCGTATTATATTGATAAAATTTCAGAATTTATTGAAAACAATATCCTTACAGAAGAAGAAAAAGGATTTAATCAAATGGTTTTGTATGGAAGAGATGTTGCAATAGAAGATATTGTAGACAATGCAAAACGATATCCAATGATGGCTGATCGACAAGTTGTAATTGTAAAGGAAGCGCAGGATTTATCTAGAACTATTGAAAATTTAGTCTCTTATGCCGCCAATCCGCAACCGTCTACAGTTTTGGTGTTGTGTTATAAGTATAAAACAATTGATAAACGTAAAAAATTATATAAAACAGTTCAAAAAACCGGTTTGGTGTATGAAAGTAAAAAACTTTATGAAAACCAAATAGCTGATTGGATTCGCCGTGTTTTAGCTGGGAAAAAATATAAAATTGAAACCAAGGCTACTTTAATGTTAGTTGAGTTTTTGGGGAATGATTTAAGTAAAATCAGCAATGAGTTAGATAAGTTAATGGTTGTTTTACCTGTTGATGCAAATATTACCCCAAAAGATATTGAAGAGAATATTGGTATTAGTAAAGATTATAACAATTTTGAATTACGTAAAGCTATTGGTGAAAGAAATATTTTGAATGTAAATAAAATTATTATTCATTTTGCTCAAAATCAAAAAGCAAATCCGTTGGTGGTAACAATTTCTTTATTAAATAGTTTTTTTACTCAATTGTTAATTTATCATAGTTTAAAAGATAAATCAAATAACTCAGTTGCAAGGTCTTTAGGAGTTCATCCTTTTTTTGTGAATGATTATATTACGGCAGGGAAAAATTATCCAATGCGTAAAGTTTCTCAAGTTATTGGTTTTTTACGAGAAGCTGATGTAAAAAGTAAAGGTGTTGGAGCAAATGCTTTACCTGCTAGAGATATATTAAAAGAATTACTTTTTAAAATATTGCATTAATTTATTGAACAGTTAAAAATGGGATAATTCTATTTATCCACAATTATTCTATGTTCTCTATTTGCAATTTCCCAAGCAGTGTAAAAAATAAACTGAGAGCGTTTTGTTAATAGTTCATAATTAATTTTATCTGGAGTATCAGAAGGTCGGTGGTAATCCTGATGAGTTCCATTGAAGTAAAATATTATAGGAATGTTATTTTTTGCAAAATTATAATGATCAGATCTGTAATAAAAACGATTTGGATCCTTTTCATCATTGTATTTATAATCTAAAATAAGTTTTGAAAATTTGTTATTAATTTCTTCTGATAAAAGATGTAATTCAGAACTTAATTTGTCAGATCCAATTAAGTAAACAAAGTTAGGTTTGTTCTCGTGTTCATCATCAACCCTTCCAATCATATCAATATTTAAATTAACAACAGTATTAATTAGTGGGAAAACAGGAGCATTTGTATAATATTTCGAACCTAATAATCCCTTTTCTTCACCGGTAACATGTAAAAATAAAATAGATCTTTTTGGTCCGTTTCCATTTTCAACAGCCTTTTGAAACGCTTCAGCAATTTCCATCACTGCAACTGTCCCAGAGCCATCATCATCTGCACCATTATAAATTTCTCCATTTTTTATTCCAAGATGATCATAATGTGCTGAGATAACAACGATTTCATCAGGTTTTTCAGAACCTTTTATATAAGCCAATACATTTTCAGATGGTTTTATACCTTGTTTTAAATGATCAGTTGGAATTTCTTGAAAATAATCATCTCCAAGAAATGGTGAAGGAATACTTCTATTTATATAAAAGTTTTTTATATACTCTGCAGCCTTTTTTTGACCTGGTTCTCCAGTTTCTCTTCCTTCAAATTCATCTGAAGCAATAATATAAAGATGAGTTTTTAAATCTTCTTTTGTAATGGTATTTGCATAATTAATTGCTGTTTCACCAGTAACAATATTTGTAGTTGAAATTTCAGTAATTTGGTTATTACTACCACAACTTAGAAGGGCAAAAAAGTAAAATACAAATATTAATTTCTTCATTTTATAAAATTTAAAAGTTGGAGATTGTAAATTGTTTTAAAGTTTTATTAAAACTAATTAAATCTGAATCAAAAAGTTGATTTAAACTATTGTTCTCAATTAATTCTTCGGTTTTTCCTGCAATAAAATTAGCAGAAGTCATCAACATTAAAACATCGCTTAATTGTAATGCAATGTTAACTTCATGCGTTGAAACAATAATAGTTTTATTAAATTCTTTGGCTAATTTTTTTAATAATGTAAAGGTTTCAATAGTATGATGAATATCTAAATGTGCGGTTGGCTCATCTAAAATAATTATTTTAGTGTTTTGTGCTAAAGCTCTGGCAATTAATACTTTTTGAAGTTGTCCGTCGCTTAATTCGTAATATTTTGAATTTATTAAATGTTTAGTATTTGTTTGTTCTATTGCTCTGTTTATGATTTTTAAATCTTTTTCAGATAATTTATCAACCCAGTTTGTGTAAGGTTGGCGTCCTAAAGCAACTATTTCATAAACCGACAATGTACTTTCTGGCAATCTTTCAGTTAACACTAAACTTAGTGATTTAGCTAAGTCTAAATTATTTAAATTATTTAAATTTTTGTCATTTATAAATATGTCACCACTTAAAGCTGGTTGAACTTTTGTAAGGGTTCGTAAAAGCGTAGATTTTCCAACTCCATTTTTCCCCAGTAAACAAACTAAATTTCCTTTCTTTAGCTCAATATTTAGGTTTGTAGCAATAGTATTTACCTTCTTTTTTGAAGAATATCCAATACTTAAATTGGTAGTTTTAATGATATGTTTACTTTTCGTACTCAATTAGTAATTTATTTTTCGTTTTCTAACCAATAGCCAAATAATTATAGGAGCTCCAAAAAGTGAAGTAATTGCATTAATAGGCAACGTATATTCACTATTAGGTAATTGGGCAATACTGTCGCAAATCAACATTATAATAGAGCCACTTATTGCTACAGCTGGTAATAGAGTTTTATGATTTGAAGTACTAAAAAGTAGTTTTGTTAAATGAGGAACAGCTAAGCCAATAAAAGCAATTGGTCCGGAAAATGCCGTAATAACTCCGGTTAGTAAACTCGTTGCAATTAATGTGAAATTTCTAGTTCGTTTTACATTAACACCCATACTTTTAGCGTAATTTTCTCCTAAAAGTAAACTGTTTAAAGGTTTTATTATAAAAACAACAAATAAAATTCCGATAATAAATACAATTAAAAGTGCTGAAATTTCCTTCCAACTTAAATTTCCTAAACTACCAAAACTCCAAAACATATATTGTTGTAGCTGATTTGCACTGCTAAAATACGCTAATACACTTATTACGGCCGCTGTAAGACTTCCAAACATTAATCCTATAATAAGTATAGACATTGTATTTCTTACTTTTATGGCAGCTAACATCACTGCTGAAAGTACTAAAAATGAACCAATACTTGCTGCAATTGCTTGTCCCCAGCTTGTAAATGAATAACTCGATATATTTGCACCGAGGTAAGAAGCTCCTAATATTAATATTGCTACACCCAAACTAGCTCCAGAACTAATTCCTAAAACAAAAGGTCCTGCAAGCGGATTTCTAAATAAAGTTTGCATTAATAGTCCACTAATTGAAAGTCCGGAGCCGACTATAATAGCAGTAATAGCTTTAGGTAAACGGTAATTTAATACAATAGATTTCCAGGATTCTTTTTCAACTTGTCCATCAAATAAAGAAAGAAATATTTGTTTTAAGGGAATGTAAACAGAACCTAAACTTATATTTACAAAAAAAATAAGGAGCAGCGTTATTATTAAAATAATAAAGGTTTTTCTGTATGATTTTATTGGGTTTACCAATTATGTTCGTTTAAAAATGTAACTAATTTTTGAATGGCTTTTCCTCGATGGCTAATATTTCCTTTTTCAATCATATCCATTTCAGCAAAAGATTTTGTGTAACCATTAGGCATAAATATTGGGTCGTAACCAAAACCGCTATCTCCTTGCTTTTTTGTTAAAATAGTTCCTTTGCAAATTCCTTCAAATATAAATTGTTTTCCTTGAATATTAAGTGCAACAGCAGTTCTAAATTGTGCTGTTCTATTTTGGTTGTCTCCAAGTTCATTTAATAACTTTTTCATATTCGCTTCAGAGTTGTTTTCTGGGCCTGCATAACGAGCCGAAAACACACCAGGTTCATTGTTTAAAGCTTCAACTTCTAATCCGGTATCATCAGCAAAACAATTCAATCCAAATTTTTCAGTAATATAATTTGCTTTTAAAAAGGCATTACCTTCTAGCGTATTCGAAGTTTCAGGAATATCATCAAAACAATTAATATCAGCTAAACTAACGATTTCAAAATTGGTTAACATTGCCTGAACTTCTTTGAGTTTATTGGCATTATTTGTAGCAAAAACTAGTTTAAGTTTATTCATGGTGATAGGGTTCGTTTTTTAAAATAGTAAAGGCTCTATAAATTTGTTCAACAATAAAAAGGCGAATCATTTGGTGAGAAAATGTCATTTTGGATAAGGAAATTTTTCCTTGTGCAGTTTTATAAACAGCATCTGAAAAACCATAAGGACCTCCAATAACCAAAACCAATTGTTTTATACCGGCGTTCATTTTTTTTTGAAGATAATTAGAAAAATCTAAAGATCTAAACTCTTTACCTTTTTCATCCAGTAAAATTAATACATCGGTTGGAGCCAATTTTTTCAAAATTAAATCACCTTCTTTTTCCTTTTGCTCTTGTTCACTTAAGTTTTTAACTTTTTTTAAATCAGGAATTATATCAATTTCAAAATTAATATAATGCTTTAACCGGTTCTGATAAGTGTCGATTAAAGTCTGTAAATTTTTATCATCGGTTTTACCAATGGCCAACAATTTAATTTTCATTCGGCAAATATAAAAAGAATTAAAGATGAAACTTTTGAAAATAAAAAAGTTATTTTTGTTTGAAAATAAAAGCATACAATGATTACGAAGAAACAATTTGAAAATGAACTTGAAATAATAATTTCTAATGCAATTAGAGAAGATGTAGGAGATGGAGATCATAGCTCTTTAGCTTGTATTCCAAAGGAAGCAAAAGGAAAAGCAAAACTTTTAGTAAAAGAAGATGGTATAATTGCAGGTGTTGAAATGGCTAAAAGAATTTTTAATTATGTTGATAAAAATTTAAAAGTGGAAACGTTCATAAATGATGGAGAAGCTGTGAAATATGGTGATGTTGTTTTTTATGTTGAAGGAAGTTCACAGTCTATTTTAAAATCAGAACGTTTAGTTTTAAATGTAATGCAGCGAATGAGTGCTATTGCAACTAAAACAAAAGAGTTTGCTCGTTTATTGGAAGGAACTAAAACCAAGGTGTTAGATACAAGAAAAACGACTCCAGGAATTAGAGCTATTGAAAAATGGGCTGTTGTTATTGGAGGTGGAGAAAATCATAGATTTGCTCTTTACGATATGATAATGTTAAAAGATAATCATATTGATTTTTGTGGAGGAGTAGCAAAAGCAATCACAACTACGCAACAATATTTAAAAGAGAATCAATTAGATTTAAAAATTATTGTTGAAGCAAGAAGCTTGGATGAAATAAAAGAAATACTTGCCGTTGGAGGTGTTCACAGAATATTAATCGATAATTTTGATTACGAAGGAACTCGCGAAGCGGTTAAATTAATTGGAAATCAATGCCAAACGGAGTCTTCGGGAGGAATTAATTTAAAAACAGCAAGAAAATACGCTGAATGCGGAGTGAACTATATTTCATCAGGAGCTTTAACGCATTCTGTTCATAATATGGATTTAAGTTTAAAAGCAGTTTAATGACAAAGCCTATTGAAGATAATCTCAGTAAAATTCCAATCATAAAATGGATTGTTAAACTTGGAAAAAGTATAAAAATTCCAGGTTTATTTGGAATGTCCTTATATGATGTTATCGAAATGTATGTTATTGGAATTTTAAAAGGAGCTTTAACATCTAGAGCTGGAGGTATTTCCTTTAGCTTTTTTATGGCGTTATTTCCGTTTTTACTGTTTATCCTTACGTTAATCCCTTATGTGCCAATTGAAGGGTTTCAAGTAGATTTCTTATATATGATTGAGCAACTCTTACCACCAAAAACTGTGAATTCTGTTCAAGAAGTGATTAATGATATTGCCAATAACAGGTACAGTGGTTTACTTTCATTTGGGTTTATAGCTTCAATCTTTTTAATGACAAATGGTGTAAATGCAATTTTGGGAGGTTTTGAATATTCATACCATGTAACCGAAATGAGAAACATGGTACGTCAGTATTTAGTATCTATGGGAATGGCAATTTTATTGTCGTTTATCTTAGTTTTAACAGTTGCCACTAGTATTTATTTTGAAATAGGAATCAACGATTTAAAATTACATGGATGGTTAGATGATGATGTGTTTTGGATTGAAAAAGGGCAATTTGTATTTTTTATAATGCTTGTATATGTATCTGTTTCCTTTTTATATAAATACGGTACAAAAACAATAAAACAAAACTCTTTTTTTAATGCGGGTTCACTTTTAACAACATTATTAACTATTGTAATGTTTAAGTTATTTGGAATCTATGTTGAAAAATTTGCAACCTATAATGAACTATATGGCTCAATTGGAACGCTATTGATTTTAATGCTTTTTGTTTGGTTAAATTCTATAATTTTATTGTTAGGGTTTGAGTTAAATGCAAGTATCAGCAAATTAAGAAGTTCACATAAAAAATAATAAAATTTATGAAAATCATTGCAATGATTCCTGCTCGTTATGAGGCGAGTCGATTTCCAGGTAAATTAATGAAAGATTTGGCAGGTAAATCAGTTATTTTAAGAACATATGAAGCAACAAAAAATTCAAACCTTTTTGAAGAGGTCTATGTTGTTACAGATAGTGATATCATTTTCAATGAAATTACATTGAATGGAGGAAAGGCCATAAAAAGTAAAAAAGAACACGAATCTGGAAGTGATAGAATTGCTGAAGCGATTGAAAATTTAAATATAGATATTGTTGTAAATGTGCAAGGAGATGAACCCTTTACTAAAACAGAAGCACTTTCTAAGTTATTGAAGGTTTTTAAAAATGATGAGAATAAAGAAATAGACATTGCATCGCTCATGCTGAAAATGGATGAAAAGGAAGAAATTAACAATCCAAATAATGTGAAAGTTGTTACAGATGAGCAAAATTTTGCAATGTATTTTTCGCGTTCACCAATTCCATATCCAAGAGACGATTCTAAAGCTGTTTATTTTAAACATATTGGAATTTATGCATTTAGAAAAGCAGCATTATTAAAATTTACTAAATTACCAATGAATCAATTAGAAGCGGCAGAGAAGTTAGAGAATCTTCGTTTTTTGGCACACGGTTTGAAAGTGAAAATGGTAGAAACAAATCAAATTGCAATAGGAATTGATACTCCTGAAGATTTAGTTAAAGCCAATGCTATTTTTAAAAATGAATAAATAATGATTATTGCCCCAGAAACAATTTTTAGCATTTTAATAGGAATCGGACTTGCAGCATCTGTTGGTTTTAGAATTTTTGTTCCTTTATTTGCTTTAAGTCTGGCGTCTTTTTATAACATCATTCCTTTAAATGAAAATTGGGAATGGGTGGGTAGTTCCAATGCGTTGATAATATTAGGAATTGCTACAATTGTTGAAATCCTTGCTTATTTTATTCCTTGGTTCGATAATTTATTAGATACAATTGCTGTTCCTTTAGCCGCAGTTGCTGGTACAGCTGTAATGGTTGCAACAGTAAGCGATTTAAGTCCTACTATAACTTGGGCTTTGGCAATTATTGCAGGTGGAGGTACGGCAACAGCCATAAAAGGGTCAACAAGTACTACTCGTTTAGCATCAACTGCAACCACAGCCGGCATTGCAAACCCAGTTATATCAACCGTAGAAACCGGCTCTTCAATATTTATGTCGATTATAGCGATATTTTTACCATTACTAGCCATCATTTTTGTGGTGCTTATATTTTGGTTGCTTTTCAAAATATTTAAACTTTTTAAACCATCAAAATCTAACAAATGAGTTATACAAACAGACAACCAAAGGATTTTATTAAATCTTTACAAATCATTCATTTTGCTTTATTAGGTATCGTTTTACTTTTTGGGGCGTACATTGCTTTTAATGCAAAAGATCGTTTGTTCTTTTCTTATGAAGAGGATAAAGCCTTTCTTTATTTAGCAATTATTATTGCGTTTGCAGGAAATTTAACAAGTAAATTTTTATATGCTAAATTATTAAAGCAAATTCCAAATGATGCAGATTTATCTCAAAAAGCAATAAAATATAGTACAGCACATATTTTTAGAATGGCAATGTTAGAATTTCCTGCTTTTATGTGTTTGTTTTTTGTAATGCAATCTAACAATAGCTTTTATTTTATCTTAGTTGGTATACTGGTTTTAATGATGTTAGCTATTTATCCAAGTAAAAATAAGTTTGAAAATGATGTGCATCTATCAAGTAAAGAGAAATCAATGTTAGAAAAGCTTTAATTAGTTTTTTAAATTTTAGATATTTGCACCCTAATTTTTAAGAATGGCACAAAAACCTAGCATACCAAAAGGAACACGTGATTTTTCACCTACAGAAGTAGCAAAGCGAAATTATATTTTTTCAACCATACGTGAAGTATTTGAAACATATGGTTTTCAGCCTATTGAAACTCCTAGTTTTGAGAATTCTGATACCTTAATGGGAAAATATGGAGAAGAAGGAGACCGACTGATATTTAAAATATTAAACTCTGGGGATTATTTAAAAAAGGCTGATAGTACCTTATTAGCTTCAAAAGATAGTTTAAAAGTAACCGCTTCAATTTCAGAGAAAGCATTGCGTTACGATTTAACTGTACCATTTGCACGTTACGTAGTTCAACACCAAAATGAAATCGAATTCCCTTTTAAACGTTACCAAATGCAACCAGTTTGGCGTGCAGATAGACCTCAAAAAGGTAGGTTTAGAGAGTTTTACCAATGTGATGCCGATGTAGTTGGAAGTAAAGGATTATGGCAGGAAATTGAATTTGTACAATTGTATGATGCTGTTTTTAGCAAGTTAAAGTTAAAAGGAACGACTATCAAATTGAATAATCGAAAAATTTTGGCTGGAATTGCTGAAATTATTGGTGAAAAAGATAAATTGATAGATTTTACTGTTGCACTTGATAAATTAGACAAAATAGGAGCAGAAGGAGTTGCAAAAGAAATGTTAGAAAAAGGAATTTCTGAAGCCGCAATAGAAAAGGTTCAACCATTATTTAATTTTAATGGAACCAATCAGGATAAATTAGACCAACTACAAGTATTATTGAAATCATCAGAAGAAGGAACTAAAGGTGTTGAAGATTTGCGTTTTGTGGTTAGTACTATTGAAGAACTGGGATTAGAATCTGCAAATTTAGATATAGATGTTACTTTAGCTCGAGGACTAAATTACTATACTGGAGCTATTTATGAAGTTTCAGCACCAAAAGGTGTAAATATGGGATCTATTGGTGGTGGTGGAAGATATGATGATTTAACTGGAATATTTGGTTTAAAAGATATGAGTGGTGTTGGAATATCATTTGGGTTAGATCGTATATATCTGGTTTTGGAAGAATTAAATTTATTTAATGCTGTTGAATTGCCAAAACCTAAAGTATTGTTTATAAATTTTGGAGATGCAGAGGCTGCATTTTGTATGAAGGCCTTGGTAAAACTTAGAAAAATGAATATTAAATCTGAGTTATATCCCGACAGTGCTAAGATGAAAAAGCAGATGAACTATGCGAACAGAAGAGAAATTCCTTTTGTAGTAATGGTTGGTTCAACAGAGATAGAAAATAATACATATACATTAAAAAATATGCAAAGTGGTGAGCAACAAGTTTGTAGTTTGGAAGAATTAATAAAAATCACAACCCAACTTTAAATAAAATTGTAAATTTACACGCTAACTAATTGAAAATGTTTGAAGGAAAAAATATAATGACAAATAAAATTGATGAATTAGGAGATGATCACGTAGGATCCTCTGCTAAAACTCCCTTAAGAGCCGATGCTTTTGATATTTCTGATCAAGAAAAAATAGATCGTATTCAAGAAAGTGTGAAAGATATTTTAAACACTTTAGGAATGGATTTGGAAGATGATAGCCTTAAAGGAACACCTAAAAGAGTTGCAAAAGCATTTGTAAATGAACTATTTGGAGGATTAAATCCTGCAAATAAACCAAAATTATCAACTTTTGATAACAATTATAAGTATGGTGAAATGTTGGTTGAAAAAAATATTACAGTTTATTCTACCTGTGAACATCATTTATTGCCAATTGTTGGAAGAGCACATGTTGCATATATTTCGAGTGGAAATGTAATTGGACTTTCTAAAATGAATAGAATTGTTGATTATTATGCTAAGAGACCTCAGGTTCAAGAACGTTTAACAATGCAGGTTGTACAAGCGTTACAAGAAGCATTAGGAACAGATGATGTGGCTTGTGTGATTGATGCAAAACATTTATGTGTAAATTCTCGTGGAGTACGTGATATTGAAAGTAGTACTGTGACTTCAGAATTTGGAGGGAAGTTTAAAGATAAAGAAGTTAGACGTGAATTTTTGGATTATATTAAAATGGATACTGATTTTGATAAAATTCAATAGTTTTAACTTTTAAAATATATAAAAAAAAGCACCTTGTAAGGTGCTTTTTTATTTTGGTGCCAATAAGTTAAATGGGTACATAGGAATATTTCTAATAATCCAAAATAATAGTACAATTGCCAGTATTATTAATGGGGTTTTAGTGTGGTTTAAGTAATTATAATAATTTTTATTAAATACTGAATTTAAAATATTGATAGTAAAATGATAGCTTAGAAAAATTAATCCGAATACAAACAGCATATTTTGTTGTATAACTCCTAAAAAATTAAAATTTAAAAGATGATGAATTGCACGCTGACTGCCACAACCCGGACAATAAATACCTGTTGTTAAATACAAAGGACATTTTGGGAAAAAGGAAACATCTTTAGGATTAATGAATAAGTAAAGGAAAGCAATACCTATTCCAAGTATGAGAATTCCGGAGTATTTAAGCTTCATATAATAGTTAATTCTTTATGGGGTTACTTATTTGTTTGGTAAATTACAATGATAAATTGTAAAATGAAATTTTTTAATAAAAATAGAAAACCTAACTAAATTCTTTTTTGTTTAAATAATGTATAATAATCAATAAAAAGTTTAGAAATTAGCCGTTTAAAATAATAATAGATAATAATGGGAAAACATTTTAAGGTTGGTGATGATGTGGCTGTTTTAGATGATATAATTAAAGGAAAGGTAACTGCCGTTCACAAAACTAAAATAGTGATTGAGAGTAGCGATGGATTTTCATTTGAGTTTTTACCAAATGAACTGGTAATTATTAGAGAAAATCAAAATGAATTATCTAAATATAGTGATATTTCTCATGAAGATTTAATTGAAAAAATAAATCACAGTTCAAAAAAGAAAGGAGCTCCAAAATATAAAAGTGCTGAAAAACCTGAAAATCTTCCTGCGATGGAAGTAGATTTACATATTCATCACTTAACAGCCTCAACTAAGGGTATGGATAATTTTGATATGCTAAACCTTCAACTTGAAACTGCGAAACACAAATTACAATTTGCCATTAAAAACCGCATTCCAAAAATCGTTTTTATTCACGGTGTAGGAGAAGGAGTTTTAAAAAGTGAATTAGAATTTATGTTTAAGAACTTTAATGTTCATTCCTATGCTGCATCTTTTCAAAAGTATGGGTTGGGTGCAACAGAAGTTTATATTTACCAAAATCCAAAAAATTAAAGAGTTTTTGTAAACGTACCGATATCAAAAGTTTCGAAGAAAATACGACTATCATTATCTAATAGTAAAAAGTTGGAAATACTTATTTTATACTTATATCCTGTAATTATAGCATCTTTTGTAATGGCAGATGTAATAATATTTACTGTGCCTTCTTTTGCTTCAAGCTCTTTTATTACATTTGGGCTAAAAGGTGGAATTGACTGACAAAAATATTTAGTACTAATTGCAGCGTCAAAAAGTCTGTAAGTAACAACTAACGATGTAGAAATAGGGTAAGTAGCTGTTCCTTCAATATTGCTAATATGTTTGTCGTTCAAAGAAAGTACTAAAACCTCAGTTTTACTGCTATTTGCAATATGTAAAGTATATTCTCCACAACTATTAACAGTATTTGTAAATTGAAATGCTGGAACATCAAAATCACCATCGTTACAAGAAAACAGTGTGAAAGCTAAAAATAATGTGATTAATTTTTTCATTGTTTTATTTTATCGAAGCAAAAATAATTGTTTTAACCAATGTAACAGTAATTGAAACCAACTATTTTAGTTATTTTTGTTTTTCATGAAAACGATTTATTTAGACAACGCGGCAACTACACCAATATTACCTGAAGTAATAGATACTATAACGGAAGCTATGGTTGGTGTTTATGGTAATCCATCGTCCATACATCATGTTGGAAGGAAAGCAAAATCATTAGTTGAAACTGCTCGGAAAAATATTGCAAAAAAATTTAATGTTACTGCGAGTGAAATCGTTTTTACTGCAGGTGGAAGTGAAGCTGATAATTTAATTATTAGAAACGCTGTAACAAATTTAGGAGTAACTAAAATTATTTCTTCAAAAATAGAACATCATGCAGTTTTACATACTCTTGAAAACCTTGAAAAAGAATTTAATATAACCATTTGTTGGGTGAATTTGGATTCTCATGGAAATGTAGACTATAAGCATTTAGAAGAATTACTAACACAAACGAACGAAAAGAAATTAGTGAGTTTGATGTTTGTAAATAATGAAATTGGTAATTTATTAAATGTTAAAAAGGTTTCAGATTTATGTATTGCTAACAAAGCTTTATTTCATTCTGATGCAGTACAAGCCGTTGGTCATTTCAATTTTGATTTACAAGAAATACCAATTGATTTTTTTGCAGCGAGCGCTCATAAATTTCACGGACCAAAAGGAGTTGGTTTCGCATTTATTAAAAAAGGATTTGGAATTCACCCAATTTTACATGGTGGAGAACAGGAAAGAGGAGCGAGAGCAGGAACAGAAAATCTTCATAGTATTTTAGGTATGGAAAAAGCACTTTCTATTGCTTATACTAACTTAGAAAAAGAAATAACGTATATTCAAGCCTTAAAAAAATATTTTATTCAGGAGTTAACACTCAATTTTGAAGGAATAAAATTTAATGGCCAGTCGGAAGATGAAGAAAAAAGTAGCTATGTTATTTTAAGTGTTCGTTTTCCAAAAGAATACCCAATGCTTCTATTTAATTTAGATTTAAAAGGCGTTGCAGTATCTGGAGGTAGTGCTTGCCAAAGTGGTAGTAATAAAGGCTCACATGTTTTAAATACAATTCTTCCAAATGAAGAAGCAATTAAAACATCAATTCGTTTTTCATTTAGCAAAATGAATACAGTTGAAGAATTAAATTATGTAATTAATAACTTAAAAGAACTAATTAAATGATCTTAAATTATCCATTAAAATTTCAACCTATATTAAAAGATAAAATATGGGGAGGAAATAAACTAGTTGATAAACTTAATAAAAAAACAACCTTAAAAAATGTAGGTGAAAGTTGGGAGATTTCCGATGTTGAAGGTAATGTTTCTGTTGTTCAAAATGGAAATTTAAAAGGAAAATCATTAAGAGAACTTCAAGAAACACATAAGTCAGATTTTATTGGGAAAAATAATTATGCAAATTTTGGTAATAACTTCCCATTGCTTATAAAATTTATTGATGCGCATCAAGATTTATCAGTTCAAGTACATCCAAATGATGAATTATCAAAAAAGCGCCACAATTCATTTGGTAAAACTGAAATGTGGTACATTATGCAATCTGATCCGGGAGCTAGATTAATTTTAGGTTTTAATAAAACGATTGATGCCAAACAATATGTTCAGCTTTTAAAAGATAAAAAAATAATGTCTGTTTTAGACCTTGTTCCTGTGAAAAAAGGAGATGCATTTTTTATTGAAACGGGTACGGTTCATGCAATTGGAGCAGGAATTGTTTTGGCTGAAATTCAACAAACGTCAGATATTACTTACAGAATTTATGATTTTGATAGAGTTGATGATAAAGGAAATGAAAGAGATTTGCATACAGAATTAGCTGTTGATGCTTTAAATTTTAGCGATAAAATTGATACTGAAAGAACCTATTCTAAAGATGTGAATACTTTAAATGAAGTTGCTAGTTGCAAATATTTTAAAACAAATTACATTCCAGTACAAGGAAAGAAAGAAATTGATTATTCAAATACAGATTCGTTTGTAATATTTATGTGTGTTGAAGGAAATGCAACGATTTCAATCTTTGGAAACAAGGAAACAATTAATTTTGGAGAGACTATTTTAATTCCTGCAACTGCAGATAAAGTGCTTATCGAATCAGAAAATTGTAATTTATTAGAAGTAACAGTTTAAATTACATTTACCTCAATTTCAAGATTTATATTAAATTTATTTTGAACTGTTTTTTGAATATCCTGGGCAAGATTTAATATTTCTTGTCCAGTTGCATTTTTATAATTTACCAATACAAGCGCTTGTTTAGTGTGTACGCCAGCATCACCGAATCGTTTTCCTTTAAACTCACATTGTTCTATTAACCAACCTGCTGGTATTTTTATTTCATTTTCTGAAATAATATAATGAGGTATTTCAGGAAATTTTTCTTTTAAAATATTAAATAAATCTCTATCAATTACTGGGTTTTTGAAGAAGCTTCCGCTATTTCCAATTTCTTTTGGATCGGGTAGTTTACTTTGTCTTATAGAAATGATAGCGTCAGAAATTTCCTTAATAGTAGGGTTTTCTACATTAGTTAATAATGATTGGATGGCTCCGTAGGAAATATTCTTTTTATGATTGGTTTTGGTAAGTTTAAAAGTAACACTCGTTATAATATAGTTTCCTTTTAATTCATTTTTAAAAATCGAATTTCTATAACCAAAATTACAATCTGAATGTGTGAAAACACGTGTCTTGCCAGTTTCAATTTCAATAGCTTCAAGTTGATGAAACGTGTCTTTTATTTCAACACCGTAAGCACCAATATTTTGTATTGGTGAAGTGCCAACATTACCAGGGATTAAAGATAAATTCTCTAAGCCTCCATAATTTTGAGAAATACACCAAATAACAAAATCGTGCCAGTTTTCACCAGCTTCTGCAGTAACAAAAACAGATTCTTCATTAGTATCATTAACAACGACACCTTTCAAATTTAGGTGAATTACTAATTTATCTAAATCTTTGGTTAATAGCATATTACTTCCTCCGCTTAAGATAAAAATATCCTTTTCATCTTTAAGTATGGCCACTAATTCTTTTATAGTTGAAACGCTTATGTATTTTTTAGCAGTAGCATTTATACCAAAAGTATTGTATTCTTTTAAAGATATGTTTTGTGAAATATTCAATTATTTTGAATTGTATTTTTCAATAGCTGCTTTTAAAATGGCAGCAGATTTTATTAAATGTTCTTTTTTAAGTACGTATGCAATTCTAACTTGATTAGTTCCTAAACCTTTTGTAGAATAAAAACCAGCTGCTGGTGCAACCATTACTGTTTGATTATTTACATTGAAATCTTCTAACATCCATTGGGCAAATTTGTCTGCATCATCAATTGGTAGTTCAACAACACAATAAAAGGCTCCTTTTGGCTTTGCTACTTTTACCCCTTCAATTTTACTTAATTCAGCAATTAAAGTATCTCTTCTATCTTTATATTCAACGATAACTTCATCAAAATAAGATTGTGGAGTTTCTAAAGCTGCTTCGCTTGCTATTTGAGCGAAAGTAGGCGGACTTAAACGTGCCTGTGCAAATTTTAAGGCAGTTTTTATAACTTCTTTATTTTTTGAAACCAAACAACCAATTCTAGCGCCACACATACTGTATCTTTTAGAAACAGAATCGATAATGATAGCGTGCTCATCTAATCCAAATCCATTTAATACAGATTGATGTTTTATATTGTCATAAACAAATTCTCTATAAACTTCATCAGCAATTAAAAAGAGATCATGTTTTTTTACAATTTCTGCCAATTTTTCAATTTCTTCTCTGGAATATAAATAACCAGTAGGGTTTCCAGGGTTACAAATTAATATAGCCTTTGTTTTAGGAGTAATTAATTTTTCAAATTCAGAAATAGCAGGTAAGGCAAAATTATCTTCAATTTTTGAAATGATAGGAATGATGTTCACGCCTGAGGCTGTTGAAAAGCCATTGTAATTAGCATAAAATGGTTCAGGAATAATTATTTCATCACCTGGATCGGCAATACTTCCTAAAGCAAATAACAAAGCTTCTGAACCACCAGTTGTTACAATAATATCCTTTGAAGTTACATCAATTTCATTTTTTGCATAATATGCAGCTATTTTTTGACGGTATGTTTCTGAACCTTCAGACATGCTATAGGCTAGAACTTCAACAGTATTATTTTTAATAGCTTCTAAAGCTACTTCTGGAGTTTTAATATCTGGTTGACCTATGTTTAAATGAAAAACTTCAATTCCCTTTTTTTTAGCATTTTCAGCATAAGGCACCAATTTTCTAATTGGTGATTCAGGCATGTTTTTCCCTTTAATTGAGATAGTTGGCATTATTATTGTTTTATTAAAAATGATGTGACAAAATTGCGAAATTAAATTTAAAATTGATAACTTTTTAAAGAGTTTTTAATGGTTAAAGTTATCACAAAAGTTATTTAATTATAAGACTCTTTTGTAATTTAAAACAAACATTAATCAATTCAAAAATTGAGAAGGACTTATCATCATATTATTTTTGTTGTATTCGTTATGTGTTTTGCAGTAAATTCATTTTCTCAGAGTAGTTTTATTCTGAAAAATGGAGAGAAAAAGGAAACAACTTATTTTAAGTTATTAAGTAATTTAATTGTATTTCCAATGGAGGTTAATGGGAAGAAGTTGAATTTTATTTTAGATTCAGGTGTTGGAAAAACGATTCTGTTTAATTTGAATAAAAACGATTCCATTCCTTTACATAATGTTGAGAAAATTAAACTTCAGGGTTTAGGTAGTGAAGATGCGATTGATGCAGTTTTATCTAAAAACAATACATTTAAACTGAATAATTTGATAGGTGTTGACCAAAGTTTGTATGTTATTTTTGATGAAAATTTTGACTTGTCTTCAAAATTAGGAATTACCATTCATGGGATTATTGGATATGAATTATTAAAAGATTTTGTGGTAACAATTAATTATGGTTATAAAAAGTTGAGTTTTATAAAACCTGAGAATTATGATGTTGCTAAATGTAGAAAGTGTGAAACTTTTAATTTGGAATTTAATATGTTGAAGCCTTTTATAAATATTGGTGCAAAATTTGAAAAAAATCCAAGTAAAATAATTCCTGTAAAATTATTGATAGACTCAGGAGGAAGCGATGCCATGTGGTTATTTGAAAATAGCCATCCAGATATTTTACCACCAATTAAATATTTTGATGATTTTTTAGGAGAAGGATTAAGTGGATCAATTTATGGGAAAAGATCAATGATTACAAGTTTGGTTTTAGGGAAATTTGAACTAAAAAATCCTACAGTATCTTTCCCTGATTCTATATCTATTGCATATGCGAGAAAATTTGAAGAAAGGAATGGTAGTTTGGGTGGAAGTGTTTTAAAAAGATTTGTTGTGACCTTTAATTATCCTAAAAAGGAAATTACTTTAAAAAAAGGTAGATATTATAATGATCCATTTAGGTATAATATGAGTGGAATTGAATTGATATATAGTGGAAAAAAATTAGTAGAAGAAAAAGATGAAACTTCATTTACAGTAACAAGTATTTCTAAAACTGATAAAAATTTAACGTATAGCTTAAAGTATAATTATAAATATAGTTTTAAATCTACTTACAAAATACATAAGTTAACTGTAGGATCTCCAGCTTATAATGTAGGATTAGAAAAAGGTGATATAATTGTGAAAATTAATGGGAAATATACTAGTACCTTAAAAATTGATGAAATAAACGAGTATTTTTATCAAAAGGAAAATAAGAGAATTACAATTGTGGTTGAAAGATATGGAGTGGATTATGTATACCATTTCAATTTGGAAAATATTCTAAAATAAAAAAGGCTTTCAAATTTGAAAGCCTTTTTTATTTATATCAATTTAACTGATTGTTATTTTGAAGAAACTGTTGATTTTGGTTTCGCAACTTCAGTTTCTGGTTTTAAAACAATCCCCTTAATCCTTAAGGTTTTTGTTGGTTCAGAAGCATTAGAAAAAACAGTAATTGTTTTTGAAAATCCACCTGGTCTATTAGTAGCGTATTTTACTTCAATTTCACCACTTGCACCTGGCATAATTGGTTCTGTAGGTTTTTTAGGAACCGTACAACCACAACTAGATTGCACTCTTTCAATAACTAATGGAGATTTCCCTACATTCTTAAATTGAAAAACTCTTAAACCATCAGCGTTTAAATCAATTGTTCCGTAATCAATAACATCTGTTACAAATTCAAATACAGGTGCATTTGGATCTACTGTGCTTACTTGTTTTTCTTGTGCTTTTATTGAAATTGTTACAAATCCAATAAATAATAAAAGTGCTATTTTTTTCATTTTTAATATTTGTTTTAATAGTGTAAAGTTAGTTATTTTTTTATGCTTTCAAAATATTTTGTGTTATCTCTTATAATTGTACATTTGCAAATTACTATACAAATATTAGACCAAAATGAGCCTAGCAACAAAATATAATCCTCAAGATATAGAAGGTAAGTGGTATAAGTACTGGATGGAAAATAATTACTTTCATTCTACACCAGATGAAAAAGAGCCTTATACAATTGTAATTCCACCTCCAAATGTTACAGGAGTATTGCATATGGGACACATGTTAAATAACACAATTCAAGATGTTTTAATTAGACGTGCTCGTTTAAAAGGATTCAATGCATGTTGGGTTCCAGGTACAGACCATGCGTCTATTGCTACAGAGGCAAAAGTGGTTGCGAAGTTAAAAGAAGAAGGAATTAATAAAAAAGATTTAACTCGTGATGAATTTTTAAAGCATGCTTGGGAATGGACTGATAAACATGGAGGCATCATTTTAGAACAATTGAAAAAACTTGGGGCTTCGTGTGATTGGGAACGTACAAAATTCACAATGGATGCAGATCTAAGTGAAGCAGTAACCAAGGTTTTTATTGATTTGTATAAAAAAGGCTTAATTTATCGTGGTTATAGAATGGTTAATTGGGATCCTTCTGCTAAAACTACATTGTCTGATGAGGAAGTTATTTTTGAAGAAAAACAAGGTAATTTATACTATCTGAATTATAAAATTGAAGGAAGCGATGATGTGTTAACAATTGCAACTACAAGACCAGAAACTATTTTTGGTGATACTGCAATTTGCATCAATCCAAATGACAAACGCTTTACCCATTTAAAAGGGAAAAAAGCAATAGTACCTATTTGTAACAGAGTAATTCCTATTATAGAAGATGAGTATGTAGATATTGAATTTGGTACAGGTTGTTTAAAAGTAACACCAGCTCACGATCCAAACGATAAAGTATTAGGTGAAAAACATAATTTAGAAGTAATTGATATTTTTAATGATGATGCTTCTTTAAACTCCTTCGGAATAAATTATGAAGGAAAGGATAGATTTGTAGTTAGAAAAGAAATTACCAAAGAACTAGAAAGTTTAGGTTGTTTAGTTAAGGTAGAGCAACATTTGCATAAAGTTGGTACTTCAGAAAGAACAAAAGAAGTTATTGAACCTAAAATTTCAGCGCAGTGGTTTTTAAAAATGGATACCATTGTTGAACCAGCTTTAAAAGCTGTTTTGAAAGATGAAGAAATTAAATTTTTCCCTAAACATTACAATAATACATACCGTCATTGGTTAGAAAATATTAGAGATTGGAATATTTCTCGTCAGTTATGGTGGGGTCACCAAATCCCAGCATATTTTTATGGAGATGGAGAAAATGATTTTGTTGTTGCAACTAATATTGATGAAGCTGTAAAAATCGCATCTGAAAAATTAGGAAAGGAATTAACAGCAAACGATTTAAAACAAGATCCAGATGCATTAGATACTTGGTTCTCTTCTTGGTTATGGCCAATATCAGTTTTTGACGGAATTAGATTTCCTGAAAATGAAGAAATTAATTATTATTATCCAACAAACGATTTAGTTACTGGGCCAGATATTATTTTCTTTTGGGTAGCTCGTATGATTTTTGCTGGTTATGAATTCAGAAATGAAAAACCATTTAGTAATGTTTATTTTACAGGAATTGTACGTGATAAACAACGCAGAAAAATGTCTAAATCATTAGGGAATTCTCCTGATCCGATTGAACTAATGGAGAAATACGGAGCAGATGGTGTTCGTGTAGGAATGTTGTTATGTTCAGCAGCTGGAAACGATTTACTTTTTGATGAAGATTTGTGTGCACAAGGACGTAATTTTTCTAATAAAATATGGAATGCATATCGTTTAATTAAAGGTTGGGAAGTTTCTGAAACTATTGAACAACCTCAATCATCTGCAATTGCAATTGAGTGGTACAAAGCAAAATTTCAACAAACATTAGTTGAATTAGATAGCTCATTTGAACAATACCGTTTAAGTGAAGCGTTAATGAATATTTATAAATTAATTTGGGACGATTTTTCTTCTTGGTTTTTAGAAATGATAAAACCAGAATATCAAAAACCAATTGACGCAAAAACGTTTAATGCAGTAATAAGTTTCTTAGAAGATAATTTAAAAGTTCTTCATCCGTTTATGCCATTTTTATCAGAAGAAATTTGGCAAGATATTAAGGGAAGAACACCTGAAGAAGCATTAATTATAGCTGAATATCCAAAACTTACTTCTGTAAATGAAACTTTAATTAATGAGTTTAAAATAGCATCGGAAGTAATTTCAGGAATTAGAACAATTAGAAAAGAGAAAAGTATTTCATTTAAAGATACTATCGAATTCTCAATTTTAAACAACGATAATGTTAACTCAAGCTTTGATTCTGTAATTAAAAAAATGGGGAACTTATCTTCCATTAATTATGTTACCGAAAATGTTGAAGGTGCTTTGAGCTTTAGAGTAAAATCGAATGAGTATTTTATTCCAATGAGTTCAGATATTAATGTTGAAGAAGAAAAAGCAAAATTACAAGAGGAACTTAAATACATTGAGGGATTCTTAAAATCTGTTCAAGGAAAACTAAGTAATGAGCGTTTTGTAAATAATGCTCCCGAGCAAGTAATTAAAATTGAACGTCAAAAAGAAGCAGATGCTTTGGCTAAAATTGAAACTATAAAAGCTAGTTTAAATAGCTTGTAAAAAATCGTGCACAAGCTATGGCTGGCGAATGTACTTTAAAAAGGGATGATATTTATATAGCATCCCTTTTTTTATCTTCTAAGTTGTGGGATCTTAGTTTTATTTTTTGAAGATTCAATTAAGATAGCAAGTCTTTTTAATCTGGTTTATTTTCTTTTTGCAATGGTAACGCACCAAAGAGACTGTTTTTTATTGAAATAGATAAGGTTTGAAAATACGTTTAGACTGCATTACTAAATGAGAGCTTCTTTTAAAATACTAACAGGGTGTTGACTTTTTCTATTAGTTCCATCATAAATTTGATGTCTGCAACTTGTTCCCGAAGCTGAAATTGCTGTAGTTATTTCAGTATTCCTAACTTTTGGAAATAAAGTGTCTTCTCCAACTTGCATAGAAATGTTATAATGCTCTTTTTCATATCCAAATGAACCAGCCATTCCACAGCAACCAGTATTCATAATTGTTGGTTTGTAATTTATTGGAATGTTTAACATTGCAAAGGTAGCTTCCGATGAACTTAATGATTTTTGGTGACAGTGAACATGTATTTTAATTTCTTTTGAAGTATTATTGAAATTTGAACTGGAAATTTTCCCTTTTTCAAATTCATTTTTAATAAATTCTTCAATTGTAAATGTATTTTTTGAAATATTTTCAGCAGTATCTTTATCATCGGCTAATCTTAAAAACTCATCTCTAAAGCCTAATATGGCAGAAGGTTCTATTCCAATTAAAGGTGTTTTTTCAGAAATTTTGTCTTTAAATATTTCGATATTTTTATCAATTACTATTTTAGCTTTGTCTAAAAAACCTTTTGAAATAAAGCTTCTTCCACTTTCTTCATGGTTTATTAATAACACTTTATAACCTAGTTTAGTAAACAATTCAATTGCATCAATACCAATAGTTACATCATAATAATTAGTAAATTCGTCACAAAAAAGATACACTTTTCCTTTATCTAATTGGTTGGAGTGAAGCCTTTTTACATTTTTTTTATACCACTTTTTTAATGTGATTTTATATAATTTTGGGATACTGCGTTTGGTAGCAATGCCAATAATTTTTTTTGTAAGATAATTATCTAAAGCTAAATTGGTTAAAAAAGGGAAAACACTCCCTAATTTGTTGTATGTTACATTATTAGCGAATAAATGAGTACGTAAAGATGGTTTGTTGTCTTTTTGATATTGGTATAAAAATTCAGCTTTTAAAGCTGCAATATCTACATTACTAGGGCATTCACTTGCACACGCTTTACAACTTAAGCATAAATCGAATACATCTTTTAATTCTTTATAATTAAACTTATTTACTTTATCTGAATTTGTTAAAAATTCACGTAATGCATTTGCTCTGGCTCTAGTTGTATCTATTTCGTTTTTAGTTGCTCTATAACTTGGACACATGGTTCCTCCAGCAGAAATTGGTTTTCTGCAATCTCCAGATCCATTGCATTTTTCAGCAACTCTTAATATTCCTAAACTGTCAGTAAAATCTTGTATGGTTTCTATATATGGTTCTTTCCTGTCAATTTCATAACGTAAATTTTTATCCATAGGAAAGGCATCTATAATTTTACCTTTATTAAAAATCGAATGTGGGTCAAATGTTGATTTAATTCGTTGTAATAATTGATAGTTTTTTTCTCCAATCATTAGTGGAATAAATTCTGCACGTACAATACCATCACCATGTTCACCACTAAAAGAGCCGTTGTATTTTTTTACTAGTTTGGCAACATCGGTTGTAATTGTTCTAAATGCTACAACATCTTCTTCTTTTTTTAAGTTAAGAATAGGGCGGAGGTGTAATTCTCCAGCGCCTGCGTGTGCATAATACACAGCATCCTGACCATAATCGGCCATCATTTTGGTAAATTCTTTAATATAATTTGGTAAGTCATTTACTTCTACTGCGGTATCTTCAATACAAGCAACAGCTTTTTTATCTCCAATAATATTCCCTAAAAGGCCTAAACCAGCTTTACGTAAGTTAATGGCTTTACTAATATCGTTTCCAATTAATTTTGGATATGCATAACCAAAATTATGTTGCTTCAGATCAGTTATAAGTTCGTTTGCTAGAATTTCGGTTTCTTCAATTGAATTAGATTTAACTTCTAGCATTAAAATGGCTTCAGGATCTCCTTCAACAAAAAATCTATTTTTGGTTTGTTCTCTATTGTTTTTTGTGCAATTTAAAATGGTTTTATCCATTAATTCACACATAAATAAATTGTGCCTCATGGCAATAACAACCGCTTCTAAACTTTCTTGAATACTCTTAAAATGAACAGCAACTAATACACCATGCTGAGGTGGTAAATTGTCTAGTTTTAATGTAATCTCAGTAGTGAAAGCTAAAGTTCCTTCACTTCCACAAAGTAATTTAGCAAAATTAATAGGATCATTTGAATTAGAAAAAACAGATGATTTTAACAATTCATCAACTGCATAACCCGTATTTCTTCTGTGAATTGAAGGTTTTGGAAACTCCTTTTTTATTTCTTGTTGAATTTCTTCATTAGATAATTCAGCATAAATAGTGTTATAAATTTTATTTTCTAGGGAGTCACCTTTTTGTTTAGAATAAAATTCATCGTTTGACAGTTCGTTAAAGGAAACTTCAGAACCATCACTTAAAATTGTTTTCAATGAAATTACTTTATCGCGAGTAACTCCATATTGTATTGAAGTGGTACCTGATGAATTATTACCAACCATTCCTCCAATCATACATCTGTTGCTCGTTGATGTATCTGGACCAAAAAACAATCCAAAAGGTTTTAAAAATTGATTTAACTCATCTCTAATAATTCCTGGTTGAACCGTAATAGTTTTATTAAATTCATCAAACTCTAAAATATCAGTAAAATATTTAGAGACGTCAACAACAATTCCTTCTCCAACACATTGGCCTGCTAAAGAGGTTCCTGCGGCTCTTGGAATGAGTGTTACTTTATTTTTTGTAGCATACTCAATGAGTACCTTTAAATCATTTGTGTTTTTGGGATACGCTACTGCTAATGGAATTTTTCGGTAAACTGATGCATCCGTAGCATAAATGCTTTTGTGCAAATTGTCAAAAAGTAGTTCCCCTTCTAATGATTTAATTAAATTTTGAAACATATCAACGATGAAAAAAGTAGTTAGAAAATAAGAACAAAGTTACTTAATATGTTATTGCTTAATTCACATTATTGGTGAAATTCTTTTAATTGTTGAAAATTTAGAGCTTAATTATAAAAATGAGTTTAAGAAACTTGTTCTCCATTTTTCAACAGGTTTTTTGATGCTTTCAATAAAACAATTTTATTGTTTTTGTTTGCTACACCTAATACTAAACATTCACTAAAAAAGTTAGCTATTTGTTTTTTTGGAAAATTTACAACAGCCACTATTTGTTTGTTTAGCAACTCATCTTTATCGTATAAATCAGTTATTTGAGCACTTGATTTTTTAATTCCCAATTCACCAAAATTGATTAAAAGTTGATAGGCTGGTTTTCTTGCATTTGGAAAATCATTTACTTCAATAATTGTCCCAATTCTTATATCTATTTTGTTAAAATCATCAAACGTAATTTCCATAGTTATTCTTCAATTACAATAAATTCCATTCTTCTATTTTGCTCGTGTTCTGCATCTGTACATTTAACACCATTAGAACATTTATTTAATAATTCTGTTTCTCCATAACCTCTTCCTGAAATTCTTTTCGAGTCTATTCCTTTAGAAATGATGTAGTTAATGGATGATTCAGCTCTTTTATTTGTTAAGTCTAAGTTATAATTGTCTGGTGCCCGGCTATCAGTATGTGATTTAATTTCAATTTTCATTGATGGGTATTTATTCATCAGATCAACAACTTTAGTTAATTCAATGGCTGCATCTGGCCTAATTGCATCTTGATTTAAATCAAAATAAATGGGTTTGGTTTTAGCCATTTTATTATTTCTTACTGTAACAAATTCAACATTAGATTCAATTAAAAATTCTTTAAATATTACGTCATTAGGTTTATTAGAAGTTTGAATTTGAGTTACTGAATTCTTATAATTTATTAGTGAAATGATAAATTGATAATTAGTTTTACAATTCAACTCATATTTGAAATTAGCATTAGCATCCGATTGTATAGTGTCTATGATTGAATTCTCATTAAAGACTTTTATTTGTGAATATGGTAACGGATCTTTTGTTTCATCATTCAAAACAACTCCAGTTAACAGTTGAACACATTTAAAAGGAATTAATGCAATATCTTTTGATAAATTGATACTTGTTAAGTCATTAGTACTAATATCAATTTCTGTTGTCTCAAATCCCTCAATTTGGGCTGTTATTTTGTAGTTTTCATTACAGGTGATTTTAAAATTATATTTAGAATATAATTTAACTTTCTGTTTTTCAATTAATAGGTTGTCTTGGTATAATGAAACCTCTACATTATCTAATTGAATACCAGTATTTTTATTAAATATAAATCCAGAAATTGTTTGAACACATCCTACAGGAGTTAAGTTGATATTTTGAGTGATTGAATTTGATTTATCACCAGTTTTTATTTCAACTTCAGTTGTCTTGAATTTTTTATTTTTAGCAATGATTTTATAGTTTTCATTACAATTTGATTTGAAATTATAGGTGTTTCCTAACGCAACAATTTGTGATTCAATTTCCTTATTGTTTTGATACAATGAAACCTGAATATTATCTAGCTTTTCACCCGTTTTTTCATTCACAAATACACCCGTAATTGTTTGAACACATTCCACAGGAGTTAAGTTGATATTTTTAGTGAGTGAATTTGATTTATCACTTGTTTTTATTTCAACTTCAGCAGTGATGAATTTTTCATTTTGTACAACAATTTTATAGTTTTCATTACAATTTGTTTTGAAAGTATAGGTGTTTCCTAACGCAACAATTTGTGATTCAATTTCCTTATTATTTTGATACAATGAAACCTGAATATTATCTAGCTTTTCACCAGTTTTTTCATTTACAAATACACCCGTAATTGTTTGAACACATTCTATAGGAATTAAGTTGATATTTTTAGTGAGTGAATTTGATTTGTCACCTGTTTTTATTTCAATTTCTGAAGTTTTAAACTTTTCATTTTGAGCAACAATCTTGTAAGTCTCATTACAATTTGTTTTGAAAGTATAGGTATTTCCTAAACCAATAATTTGAGATTCAATTTTCTTATTATTTTGATATAAAGAAACCTGAATATTATCTAGCTTTTCACCAGTTTTCTCATTCACAAATATACCCGTAATTGTTTGAACACATTCTATAGGAATTAAGTTGATATTTTGAGTGAGTGAATTTGTTTTATCACTTGTTTTTATTTCAATTTCAGCACTTTTAAACTTTTCATTTTTAGCAATGATTTTGTAGTTTTCATTACAATTTGTTTTGAAAGTATAGGTGTTTCCTAAACCTACAATTTGAGAGTCTATGACTATATTGTTTTGATACAATGAAACCTGAATATTATCTAGCTTTTCACCTGTTTTTTCATTTACAAAAACACCTGTAATTGTTTGGAAACATTCCACAGGAGTTAAGTTGATATTTTTAGTGAGTGAATTTGATTTATCACTTGTTTTTATTTCAACTTCAGCAGTGATGAATTTTTCATTTTTAGCAATGATTTTGTAGTTTTCATTACAATTTGTTTTGAAAGTATAGGTGTTTCCTAACGCAACAATTTGTGATTCAATTTCCTTATTATTTTGATACAATGAAACCTGAATATTATCTAGCTTTTCACCAGTTTTTTCATTTACAAATACACCCGTAATTGTTTGAACACATTCTATAGGAATTAAGTTGATATTTTTAGTGAGTGAATTTGATTTGTCACCTGTTTTTATTTCAATTTCTGAAGTTTTAAACTTTTCATTTTGAGCAACAATCTTGTAAGTCTCATTACAATTTGTTTTGAAAGTATAGGTATTTCCTAAACCAATAATTTGAGATTCAATTTTCTTATTATTTTGATATAAAGAAACCTGAATATTATCTAGCTTTTCACCAGTTTTCTCATTCACAAATATACCCGTAATTGTTTGAACACATTCTATAGGAATTAAGTTGATATTTTGAGTGAGTGAATTTGTTTTATCACTTGTTTTTATTTCAATTTCAGCACTTTTAAACTTTTCATTTTTAGCAATGATTTTGTAGTTTTCATTACAATTTGTTTTGAAAGTATAGGTGTTTCCTAAACCTACAATTTGAGAGTCTATGACTATATTGTTTTGATACAATGAAACCTGAATATTATCTAACTTTTCACCTGTTTTTTCATTTACAAAAACACCTGTAATTGTTTGGAAACATTCAATTTCTTCTTCTTTTAATTTAAAGGCATATATATCAACATCACCTTTACTTCCTTTTCTGTTGGAGGTGAAATACCCTGAATTTGTTAAATTATCTCCAACATATGCAAAATCGTCATATTTACTATTAATTGGAGCGGGTAAATTTTCTGGTTTCTGGTAAATACCATCTTTTTTTTCACTTCTAAAAATATCTAAAAAACCTAAGCCTTTATGGCCATATGATGAAAAATAGAGTCTATTATTAGTGTCAATAAATGGAAATAACTCATTTTTTTTTGTATTTACCAGCGGACCCAAATTTTCGGGTTTACTATATTCATTATTTGGTAAAATATCAACTACGTATATATCTTGCCCTCCATAACCAGACGGCATATCGGAAATGAAAAAAAGTTGTTTTCCATTTGGGCTTACATATGGACTTCTTACAGAATATTCTTTATTATTAAATGGGAGCGGAGTAACGTTAGAAATTTCAAAACTGTCATTTATAGAAGCTTTAAACATATATAAAGTCTTCCATTTTGCTGAGTCTTTTCGTTGTGTTATATAAAAATTATTCCAGGTAAAATAAATTGTTTTAAAATCAGGTGTAAATGCAATATCAGATTCATAAAACTTATTTTTTATCTCTTTTGAAAATTTATTAGATTCAATAATATCACCATTTTCGGTTATTATTCCGTGATATAATTCTAAATGTAGTTGACGATTATTATGGCGTTTTTCAGTTTTTGTTTTTTTTGATGAAGCAAATATTACTGAATTATTGTTTGAATAAGTAACTCCAAATTCTGCAAATTCAGTATTAATTGATGTGTTAAAAATTTCATACTCTGGTTGTTGAGCAAAAGTTAAATTGGCAAATAGCAATAAAAAAAGTTTAGTAAACTCTTTCATTTTGTTTAATAATTTATTTTTTACTGAGTTTTTCAAATACCCAAGCTGGTCCAATTAATAAAAATTGGAGATCTTTTAAGAATGAAGGTTTTTTACCTTCTAAATTATGTCCATAGAACTGACCAATCCATGCAATTACAAAAATAAACAATGAAGCATAAAATAATGAAACTATGGTTGATAAATAATAGTTTCCAATTAAGCAAATAATTGAAAAGGTGAGCATTTTTAAAAATATTGAGAATGACAATCGAAAATAAAACACCATTAAAAAAATTAAAATAAGAGTTGCCCAATTTTCTATAATTGGACTATTGAAATTGGAAATAGAATTAATTGCATTGGCTGGAATGCTCATAATAAGACCGACAATACTAAAAAATATTGCAGGTACACATACGAAATGAATTAGCTGATTTGTTTTGTTTTGATGGCTAACAGCATATTCATCGAACCATTGTTGTGAATTTTTCATGAAAAAGAATATTAGTTCTTAAATGTAGTAAAAATTAAGCAATCCAATTTTCAAGAAATAATAAGTAGTAAATAGGGATTATATGGTGGTTGTAAAGCTTAACTTAAATGGCTATGTTTTCATTTAATTTTTCGGTTTTATATCGTTCTTGATATATGGTTTTTTTAAATAGTTTTAGTTAAGTACTTTTAATTTTTATTTTCAAGTTTTTTGATTTGTTCTTTTGCTCTTTTATTTCCAGAATCAAGTTCTAAGGATTTTTTATAATTTTCAATTGCTGGAATTGTATCTCCATTCTTCATAAAAGCTTCGCCTAAACTATCGTAAACATTGGAACTTCCGGGATACAAAGCCACATTAATTTTAAATATATTAATTGCATATTCAAAATTTTGGTCTCTTAGGGCTTTGTAACCTAATGAATTTAAATCCTTTTCATTAATGGCTCCATCAAGTGAATCTTTTTCTTTTATGGCTAAATACCCTTCTAAAGCCTTCTTATAATCATTATTTTTTAAATATTCACTTGGTATGTGTTCATTAATTGTTAATTTTCGATAATTATATTCAACGGTTTTACCTTTTTCTTTTGGTACTAAAACAATATGGTATTGTTGATTAGAAGGATTGGTTAAAAATTGAATTTTTTCATTCATTTCTTTCACATAAAAAATTCCATCATCAACTTTTAAAGGTTTTATATTTTCAGCACCCCGCCATTTTAAATATAATTCTTTTTCAATAAAATAAACTTCAATAATTTCATCGGAGTTATATAAATAGTTTCCGGAAGCTTTTTTAATAAATGCCTCATTATTGTTTGAAGTTGTACAACTTGTTAAAATAATTGAAAATATAAATAGAATGCCCTTATTGAATTTCATAACTTGATAAATAAGTGATATATAAAATTAAAAAAAAATCGTCTAAAACTAAATGTTTTAGACGATTTTAAAATTTATTTGTTACAAGTATTATTTTACACTCATTAACTCTACATCAAAAATTAACGTTGCATCTGGAGGTATAACTCCACCAGCACCGCTACTTCCGTATGCTAAGTTTGAAGGGATTACAAAGCGAGCTTTATCACCAACTTTTAATAATAATAAACCTTCATCCCAACCTGCAATAACCTGTCCAACTCCAACCTGAAAATCAATAGGTTGTTTGCGTTGGTAAGAAGAATCAAATACTTGACCATCTAATAATTGCCCTTTGTAATGTACAGACACCTGACTACCTTTAGTAGCTTGTTTCCCATTACCTTCTTGTAAAATTTTATAACGTAATCCACTTGGAGTTTCGTCGTAACCAGCAGCAATTTTGTCCATTTGCTCTTTCATTGCTTCTTTAACTTCTGCTTCTCTTTTTTCTCTAGAGCCTTCAAAAGTTCTAAAAGCTTCTACAGCATTAAATTTTTCTGCAGCTTCGCCAACTCTAATAATTTCAATAGATTCTAAAAGATCGTTTTGAGCAATCACATCAACTATATCTTGGCCTTCAGTAACTTTCCCAAACACAGTGTGTTTATTGTCTAACCAAGGAGTTGCAACATGCGTAATAAAAAACTGACTTCCGTTTGAAGCTGGTCCCGAGTTTGCCATAGATAGAATTCCAGGAGTATCATGTTTTAATTCAGGATGAAATTCATCATCAAAACTATAACCGGGTGAACCTGTTCCAGTTCCTTGTGGACAACCACCTTGAATCATAAAATCAGCAATTACTCTATGGAATTTTAAACCATTATAGTATGGAGTACCTTGTGGTTTAGAATTGTTTTCTAAATTTCCTTCAGCTAATGCTACAAAGTTACCAACTGTTCCTGGTGTTTTTTCAAACTCTAAATTTACTACTATAGCACCTTTTGAGGTGTTAAATTTTGCGTATAATCCGTTATTCATTTTCTTGTTTTTTTTTGCTTTGCAAAGATACATACTTTCAATTGAAATGAAAATATTAGCTTCACTAATTCATTTAATTAACAAATGTCTAAAAAAAATCCGCCTAAAAAAGCGGATTTAATCTTAATGTTGTGTATAATAATATGTTAAACATCTGCACTTGTAACTGATTGATTATTTGTGATTTGTTCAATTTTTGTAGCGTCACTTGTTAGCCCACAGCCCTTTTTCGAAGATTTACAAGAACTAAATGTTAATACTACTATTGATAATCCAAAGAAGTATAATGCAAATTTTTTCATATTAATTGATCATTTTTAATTTTACAAAGAATGAAATTTACAAATTATTTATGAAATTAATTTATTTAGGGTATATAAAATTAATTTATCTACCGCTAGGTATGGATCTTTACTAAAAGTTCCATTAGCTCTATTGGCTATAATTGCATTCATTGAACAAGCATTATGTCCAAGTAATTTTGATAAACCATATATAGCTGAAGTTTCCATTTCGAGGTTGGTTACTTTTGTCCCATTAAATTCAAAACAATCAATTTTACTATTTAATAAAGGGTCTTGAATAGCTAAACGAAGAACTCGTCCTTGTGGACCATAAAAGCCACCTGCTGTTCCTGTAATCCCAACAAATACTTGGTCGCTTGTTAATTTATGCTCTAATTCCTCACTGTTTTTTACAACATATGGTCTCCCTTTTCTTGGACTCCAATTAGTATGTGCTATAAAAGCGTCTTCAAAATCAGTTTCTAATATATGATTACAATCGTAGGAATGAAGCATTCCGTCAAAACCTAATCCGTATTTTGCCAAAACAAAACTATCAACAGGAATATCGCTTTGAAGAGAGCCTGAGGTTCCAATTCTAACAATATTTAATTGAGTATGTTTTTCTTTAATTGTTTTAGTAACTAAATCAATGTTAACTAAAGCATCCAGTTCATTCATTACAATATCAATATTGTCTGGTCCAATACCTGTAGATATTACTGAAATTCGTATTCCTTTATATGTTCCGGTGATTGTTCTAAACTCTCTTTTTTGAGTCTCAAATTCAATTGAATCAAAGTGTTGAGCAATTTTAGGAACCCTGTTTTGATCTCCTACAAAAATTATTTTAGTTGCAATATTTTCTGGTAATAAATTTAAGTGGTAAACACTTCCATTTGGGTTCAGAATTAATTCTGAATCTGCAATTCTTTTCATAAAGCTATCCGCCTACGCGTTTTATATTATATCCTTCTTTTTTAAGGATTTCCATTATTTTATCTCTATAATTCCCTTGAATTATGATTTCATTATCTTTAACACTACCACCAACGCCACATTTGGTTTTTAATAATTTTCCTAAAGATTTTAAATCATCTTCAGTACCAACAAACCCAGAAATTACGGTAACTGTTTTACCACCTCTTCCTTTATTTGAAAAATGTGCTTCAAGATGTTGACTTTTAGCGTTTAGTGTGTCTTGTTCTTCTTCTTGTTCAAATGAAAATTCATTGTTTGTGGAAAAAACAAATCCGCCTAAATCATCTAAACTATTTAATTTTTTTTTACTCATTTTTAAAAATTTCAAAGTTAAAGAATATTACTTGTTTTTAAGTTTATTCCAAATAAAAATTAAAGTGGCGATAAGTTCAAAAACCAATCCAATTGCTAAAATTAAACTTGCTTGAGGGTTATTGGCTACTTTTAAAATTGAACCTGCAATTATTAAAAACACCCCAAATGTAAAAAAGGAAATTACTTTTTTGGAAATCATTTTAACAATCCTAATTCTCTTAAACGTTCATTTAAAAATTCACCAGCCGTGATATCTTCATATACTTTGGGATGGGTTTCTGTAATACATTCTGGTAAACAGTTTAGTTTCATTTCACTTATTGGGTGGGTGAAAAATGGAATTGAAAAGCGAGGTTTTCCCCATTCTTCACGAGGTGGATTTACAACTCGATGTATTGTTGAACGTAATTTATTATTTGTTAATCGCTCCAACATGTCTCCAACATTTATCACTAACTGCTCTGGAAGTGCAGTAACAGGGATCCATTCTCCTTTTTTATTTTGAACTTCTAAACCAGATGCCGATGCACCCATTAAAAGAGTAATTAAATTAATATCACCATGAGCAGCTGCTCTAACCGCTCCTTTTGGTTCACCTTTAATAGGAGGGTAGTGGATAGGTCGTAAAATACTATTTCCATTACGTACATATTGATCGAAATAAAGTTCATCTAAACCAACATATAGTGCTAAAGCCCTCAAAACGTAAATAGCTGTTTTTTCCAACATTTTATAAGCTTCAATTCCTGTTACGTTAAAGTTAGGAACTTCCTTAACATAAACATTTTTAGGATATTGTGCTTTCAATTTATCATTTCCAACAACTTCTTGTCCAAAATGCCAGAATTCTTTTAAATCCCCTTCTTTTTTTCCTTTTGCACTTTCTTTTCCAAATGAAGTATAACCTCTTTGACCACCGATACCTTCTACAGTATAAGATTCTTTTACGTTTTCTGGTAAATTGAAAAAATTTTGTACTTCTTTATATAAATTTTCGGAAAGTTGATCTGTTAAAAAATGACCGCGTAAGGCTACAAATCCTATTTCTTCGTAAGCTTCTCCTACTTCTTTTATGAATTTTTGTTTTTTAATTGGGTCCTCTGATAAAAAATCAGATAAATCAACACTTGGTATGTTTTTCATGATTAAAAAATTAATTAACTTTTAAAAGTACAAAAATTTAATTATTCTTTCTAATGATAGGAATCAAATAGCTTATTGTGTAATTAAAACCAATTCCCATATTATTTAAATAAATTCGATTGAAACCAGGAGCATATAAATTTTTAAAATTAGAAGGCTCCTTTGTTGAAATCATTTTTTTTACACTTATTTGTGTTCCTAAATATAAATTTTTTAAAGTTTCGACTTTCATCCCTGCCACAAACTCAATCCAGTGGGCATTTAAATCTTTAAATTCAGTGCCAGACGCTATTTGGTTTGTAGTAAAATAAGTTCCTTTAATATTTGGTATATAATTGTTTAAAGTTTGATTAAAAAAGCTAAAACCATAACGAGCACCAACAAAAATTTCATTTGCCATTCCTTTCCAGTTTTGATAGGCATTGTAGTTTATTCCAACTTTTACAAATGAACCTTTCGTTGTGAAATTTAAATATTCCTCGGTAGATGTTTTATTCTCAAAACCTAATTCTACAGCGGCGTAATAGTTTTTATAAAAACGTACATCTCCTGTTAATTCAATTCCTTTATTTTTATTATCAAATAAAGAGATACCAGGTTTTAAAATATCTGCTCCAATTCTAAGGCCATAACTTTCTTTAAAGGTTACAGTGTCAATTTTTTGTTGAGAATTGGCTACAACATTAAAAAATAAACTAATGAAAAATAGTAATATGTGTAGCTGTTTCATTTTCAATGATTGTGTTATTTATTGAATAACCTTTAATCCAATTTGTTGAACTAGAAAACTGTAAATTTTCAAAAGTTGTGATAAATCCACAAGATCGTGAAATAAAAATATCCTTTCTATCATAAGTGACATCAATTTCATCTATTATTTCATCTGATCTAAATTTGAAAATGGTATTATTCTCATTTAAGTTTAATGGAAGAACTATTGAATCTAAAGATTTATTTGTGTATAAGCTATCTTTCCCAACTGCCCAAACAGTTAATGAATTAACAGCTTTTTTTTCAGTTGGATTATCAGTATCATTAAAACGTATGATGAGCATTGGTGTTGTATTCTCCAAACAGATATCATCTTTTTCGCAACTACTAATAGCTAGAATCGTTAAAATGATTAATAAAATAAATTTTTTCATTTCTTTTTATTTTAACTCTAACAAAACAACGTTTTCCACGTGATATGTTTGAGGGAACATATCTACAGCTTGTGTTTTTACAATTTTATAATGCTCTTTCATTAATGATAAATCACGTGCTTGTGTTGCCGAATTACAACTTACATATACAATTCTTTTAGGTGAAATTTCTAATATTTTTTCAACTACATTTTTATGCATTCCATCTCTTGGAGGGTCCGTAATAATAACATCAGGTTGTCCATGTTTTCTAATGAAAGAATTATTAAAAACATCTTTCATATCACCTGCATAGAACTCAACGTTTTCGATATTATTTAATTGTGCATTTATTTTTGCATCCGCAATAGCTTCTGGAACTGATTCAACACCAATTACTTTTTTAGCTTTTTTTGCAACAAATTGCGCTATTGTACCCGTACCAGTATAAAAATCATAAACAATTTCATTACCGGTTAAATTAGCAAAATCACGAGTTATTTTGTATAATTCGTATGCTTGAGCTGAGTTTGTTTGATAAAATGATTTAGGTCCTATTTTAAATTTTAAACCTTCCATTTCTTCAAAAATATGATCACGTCCTTTAAATAATATGATATTTTGGTCATATAAAGTATCATTTCCTTTACCATTAATTACATATTGAAGAGATGTAATTTGTGGAAATTCTTCTATAAGTGCATTTAATAATGCTTCTCGTTTTTGAACATCTTCTTTGAAAAACTGGATAACCACCATAATTTCTCCTGTAGAAGAAATACGCAGCATTATGGTTCGTAAGAGTCCAGATTGTTCTCTTGGATTGAAAAATTCTAAGTCGTTATTTATTCCAAATTCTTTAATGAAATTTCTAATTTGATTTGAAGGATCTTCTTGTAAATGACATTTTTCAATTTCCAATATTTTATCCCACATTCCAGCAATATGAAATCCACAAGCATTTCTATTGTCAATCTCTTCTTTAGAATTAATTTCTTCAACAGTTAACCATCTGCTATTTGAAAAAGAAAATTCCATTTTATTTCTGTAAAAATAAATGTCTTTACAACCTAAGATTGGCGTAATTTCAGGTAGTTCTAGATGGCCAATTCTAATTAAGTTGTTTTTCACTTCATTTTCTTTGTAGGCAAGTTGGTGTTCATAACCCATATTTTGCCATTTACAACCACCGCAATGTTCAAAATGTTGACAAGCCGGTTCAACTCTTTTATCTGAGTATTTATGAAATTTTATAGCAGTACCTTCGAAATAGGCTTTCCTTTTTTTTCCAGTTCTAATATCAACAACATCACCGGGTACTGTATTCGTTAAAAAAATAACGCGTCCATCAGGAGCTTTTGCAACAGTTTTCCCTCTAGCTCCAGCGTCTATTACTTCTATGTTCTCAAAAATAGTTTGTGTCTTTTTTCTTGCCATTTTGCAAATGTACCATTTTAGCATAATAAAGAGGCTATCTAAAAAGTGAAATTTTTGTCTACCAAAACTTGTTTAGGTTCTAAAATTGGTAAAATCCAATTTTTTGAGATTCTAAATTTAATTCAGAAAGACAGATTTCAATACTTTTTTAAATAGCCTCTTTAAAAAATATTTTCTATTAATTATTTTATACTTCTCATATAAGCAGAAATTGCAGCCAATTCGTCTCCATTTAAATCTTTTACAAAACCATCTAAATTAGCTTTCATAATAGCAACTTGTCCTGGATCAGTATCAACAATTGCTTCAGCTTCTCCTTTTAAAAATTTCACAATGTTTCCACCTTTTTCAGAATAAACTTTATTAATATCTTTTATAGAAGGGCCAATTACTTTCATATCTGCTTGATGACAAGTAGCACATGTTTTATCAGTAAATAGTTTTTTTCCTAATTCTAAATTATCTACAGAAGCTTCTTGAACTTCTTCTTGAACTACTTCTTTTACAGCTTCAACTTTTGTTTCCGCTTCTGATTTTACTTCTTCTTTCTTTTTTTCACCACAACTTGTAAATAAAAGTGCAGCTAAACCTAACAATAATACTGATTTTTTCATTATTTATTTTTTAATAATTACATAACAAATTTATTCATTTAATTTTAACGAAGTGTGATTTTTATAACAAAATTAATTATTGACAAAAATTAATAATCTATAGCTTTTTGAATTATTTAATTGATAAAATATTTTGTAATTTGCATTTTTTATAAGGATGATTTCTCTCCTGAATGAGGAATTGATAATTTTCAATTTAAAAAATATTTAGAAGCATGATGGTTTCCGAAAAAATTTCATCTCAAGAAGCAATTAATCTAGAAGATCAATATGGAGCACATAATTATCACCCTTTACCTGTAGTTTTAAGTAAAGGTGAAGGAGTATATGTTTGGGATGTTGATGGTAAAAAGTATTACGATTTTTTATCTGCTTATTCAGCGGTAAATCAAGGGCATTGTCATCCAACTATAATTAAAGCATTACAAGAACAAGCAAGTAAATTGACTTTAACATCTCGTGCTTTTTATAATGATGTACTTGGTAAGTATGAGAAGTTCGTAACTGAATATTTTGGTTTCGAAAAAGTTTTACCAATGAATACTGGTGCGGAAGCAGTTGAGACAGCAATTAAGTTATGTAGAAAGTATGCTTATGAAAAAAAAGGTATTCCTGAGAATGAAGCGAAAATAATAGTTTGTAAGAATAATTTTCACGGACGTACAACTACAATAATATCTTTTTCAAATGATGAAGATGCTCGTAAAAACTTTGGTCCTTACACAGCTGGATTTATAAAAATAGATTATAATGATTTAGAGGCATTAGAAAATACGTTAAAAACAACTAAAAATATAGCTGGTTTTTTAGTAGAACCTATTCAAGGAGAAGCGGGTGTGTATGTTCCTGCAGAAGGTTATTTGGCAAAAGCGAAAGCTCTTTGTGAAAAATATGGAGTGTTGTTTATTGCTGATGAAGTACAAACAGGAGTTGCTCGTACAGGTAAATTGTTAGCTGTAAATCATGAAAATGTGAATCCTGATATTTTAATTTTAGGAAAAGCTTTAAGTGGTGGTGTATACCCGGTTTCTGCAGTTTTTGCAAATAATGAAATTATGGATGTAATAAAACCTGGTCAACATGGTTCTACATTTGGTGGTAATCCATTGGCTTGTGCAGTTGCAATTGCGGCTCTTGAAGTAGTAAAAGATGAAAAATTAGCTGAAAATGCTGAAAAACTTGGTAAACTTTTTAGAAGTGAAATTCAAAAAGTAATTGATAATAGTGATTTAGTGAAGCTAGTTAGAGGGAAAGGTTTATTAAATGCTATCATTATTAATGATACAGAAGATAGTTCAACAGCTTGGGATATTTGTATGAAATTAAGGGATAATGGTTTGTTAGCGAAACCAACTCATGGTAACATCATTAGATTTGCGCCTCCATTAGTTATGAATAAAGCACAAATTTTAGATTGCGTAAAAATAATTGAAAAGACAATTTTAGAGTTTAAAAAGTAATTCTAATAAAATTGAAATAAAAAAAGCGGCTATGAGCCGCTTTTTTTATAAATATGATTATGATTTTTTTCTTCTTTTTGGTTTTGAATCTGATCCAAAAGCACTTTTGTTTGAGCTTGGTCTTTTTCTTCCAAAATTACCGAAATCTGCACCTTCACCAGATTTTCTATCTTTACTTCTTGCTCTTCCACCGCCACTTCTTGAACGACCTCCACCTTCAGAACTTCTCTCTCTTCTTCCTTCTCCAGAACCACCTCTTCCAGTTCGTTGCTTTTTAGTTATTTCAACATTTACACCTCTTCCTTCAAAATCAACATTATTTTCTTGAAAAGCAGAAACAGTTTCTTTTTCATAATTCTTATCTAACTCGAAAAATGAAAAAGTATCTAAAATTTCAATTTGTCCAATTTCAATATTTTTTGCAATATTTTGATCGTTAATTAAACCAATTAATCGGGCAGGGTTTAATTTGTCTTTACGTCCAATATTTACAAAGAAACGAGACATATTTTCATCATCTCTACGTTTCCCTCTAGAATCAGAAGAATCATTTCTTCTCATATTCTCGCTATCATTTAAATCTGGAGCATTTTGATAATATGTTAAGAAAGTGTTGAATTCTAAAGAAACAAAACGTTTTATCAATTCTTCACGATCTAAGCCTTCTAATTTTTGATAAATTGAAGGTAAAAAATCTGAAATTTCTGTTTCATTAATTTTAATATCGTGTACTTTATCAATTAATTTTAATAATTGATTTTGGCAAATTTCTTTTCCTGTTGGAACAGGAGTACTAACAAATTGTTTACCTATTATTCTTTCAATCGGACGTAGTTTTCCTTTTTCTCTTGAAGTAACAATTGCAATAGAAATACCTTCTTTTCCAGCACGACCAGTTCTACCACTACGATGCGTGTAAGATTCTATTTGATCTGGTAATTTGTGATTAATAACGTGTGTTAAATCGGTAACATCCAAACCTCTTGCTGCAACATCTGTTGCAACTAATATTTGTAATACTTTTTTACGGAATTTACCCATAACACTATCACGTTGAGCTTGAGATAAATCTCCATGAAGTGCATCAGCATTATATCCGTCTTTTATTAATTTATCAGCAACTTCTTGTGTTTCTCTACGGGTTCTACAAAAGATAATACTGTAAATATCAGGGTTAACATCTGCAATCCTTTTTAACGCATTGTATCTGTTTCTTTCAGAAACAACATAGTATTGATGCGATACTTGATCAGATCCTTTATTTTTTTCACCAGAAGTAATTTCAACTGGTTTGTGCATATAGTTTTTAGCTATGCTTTCAACTTCTCTTGGAAATGTTGCCGAGAAAAGTAAGGTTTGTTTTTCTTTAGGAGTTACAGCAAGAATTTTATCTAATTCATCTTTAAAACCCATGTTTAACATTTCATCTGCCTCATCTAACACAAGCCATTGAACGTTATTAAGTTTTAATTGCTTTCTATTTATTAAATCTACTGTTCTACCAGGAGTTCCAACAATAATGTGCATTCCTTTTCTAAGCTTTCTGATTTGCTCATCAATACTAGCTCCTCCATAAACTGCAGCAACACTAAAACCTTTTAAATGTTTTGCGAATTCTTCAATATTCTTAGCTATTTGCAAAGCTAATTCACGTGTTGGAGATAAAATAATGGCTTGAGTTTCGTTGCTTTGAATATCAATTTGTTCTAAAATTGGCAAACTAAAAGCAGCAGTTTTTCCAGTACCTGTTTGTGCAAATGCTTTTAAATCTGCTTTAGAAGCAATTACCTGTGGAATTGCTTTTTCTTGAATTTCTGTAGGATTTTCGTACCCTAAATCGGTTAAGGCTTTAATGATATTATCATTAAGACCCAGATCTTTAAATGTAGTCATTCTGTATAAATTATTGATTTACAGATGCCCATCTATAAACCGGTTAAAAACGTGCAAAGGTACGTTTATTATTCACGTATCCTACTTATTATTGATTTTTTTCTAATTTGTTTAATTCGAATCCTAAGTTCCTGGAGTTTAAATAGGTAAATCCATTTTGCACAATACCCTTGTTGTTTACAATTATAATTCTAGGGTAGTTACTCGTTAAATAATGGCGCGCGGCACTATCTTTTGTGAGATTAAATTGACTGTTTTTATCGAGTTTTTTTAAATTATTTTGGAGTTTTGAGTTCTTCGATGAATGCTCCATATTAATTCCAACAAATAAAATAGTAGGGTATTTATTTTTTAAATAATTAATTCTATTCTCTACATATTCAGTGGACATGAATTCTGTAGACCAAAAATAAATAACGGAATTTTGATCTTTAATAACATCAGATATATTGAATATTGATGTAGTGTCTGATTTAATTTTAAAATTTGGTAAAGGTTTTTTATTTGAAACGACTTTACTGTCGTTTACTAAATTAGTAACTTGAGTAATGTATTTCTCATTAGAACAATTTTCCTTAAAAACCTCCAATACTTTATTATTTATTGTGCACGTTGAATTGCTCTTTAAAAAGTCATTGATTACAACTCTTTTTAATAATGTGTTTTTAAAACCTTCTAACTTAATATTTGCTATAATATTATTTAAAATACTAATTGTTAAGTCTGTATCTTCTTCTTGTTTTTCAGTTTCTTGATAACTTAAATTATATAAAAAACTAACAATATAATTTTGATAAGGGTAAAAAGAAACTAAATCTTGCTCTTCTAGATTTACTTTATTTCTAAAGTTGTAAAATTTTGAGGAAAGCCCTGGGAATGAATTTAAATGATGTGCTTTTTGGTAATAATAAGGATAAACTTCTTTCAATCTATATAAAGGATAATGTATTGCAGTGTTTGTTAATTTATTAAATCCCTTTGAAATATTTTTTTCATTTTTTGAAAATTCTTTATATATGGAGAGCCTTTCTTTTTCTAAAGAATCAATTTTAGTATTAAAATCTTGTTCTTTTAGGCTAAAATAATGATACATTGCATTGTCTTCTTTTTCGTTTTGTAAGAATAAATTGATTAAGAATTCATTTTTGCTGCTTCCTTTACCACTAAATACAATGCTTTCATCAAAATCCCACGAATTTAATCGCACTAAAACACTATCTCTCGGCTCTAAATAAATATATTGAAACTCTATTCCATGTTTAAAAGTATATAGTCCTTCTTCTAGTCCTTTGAATTCCGTAATAAAACGGTTGTTATTATCTAGTAATAAGGTGTCCATAACCTTATCATCTTTTAAAAATAAGACGAAGTTTGTTTTAGGATTGATAATTTCTCCACCAAAATAAGTAATGGAATTTTTATAGTTAGTTGAATTGCAACTAGCTAATAACAAGGGTAAAATTATGTGAACTAAGTATTTCATTAAGATTGAATTGTAACAAAAATACATACATCTTTACGTTCGGCTTGTTAACGAGATGTTAAATAAAGTTTTGAAACACTTAAAATTAACTTTCAATTAAATATTTTTTAGTGAATCTAATTTAGTACTTTTGCAAAAATTTAAAAATTAAAAAACAACATGCTTTCAGTATCAAATTTATCTGTTCAATTCGGTAAACGAATTTTGTTCGACGATGTAAATACAAAATTTATTATTGGTAATTGTTATGGAATAATTGGAGCCAATGGTTCAGGAAAATCAACATTTTTAAAGATTCTTTCAGGAGAATTTGAACCTACCTCTGGTCAAGTTAGTTTAGATCCGGGTAAACGTATGTCAGTACTTTCACAGGATCACTTTGCTTTTGATAAATTCCCAGTATTAGATACTGTTATGATGGGGAATAAAAAGTTGTATGACTTAAAAAATGAAATGGATACTATTTATGCAAAACCAGATTTTTCTGAAGAAGATGGTATTAAAGCTGGTGAATTAGGTGCTGAATTTGAGGAAATGGGAGGGTGGAATGCAGAAAGTAATGCTGCATCTTTATTGTCTTCATTGGGAATAAAAGAAGATTTACATTATACTTTAATGGCAGACATTGAAGGAAAAGATAAAGTACGTATTTTATTAGCGCAAGCCTTATTTGGAAATCCAGATGTGTTAATAATGGATGAGCCTACTAACGACCTTGATTTTGAAACGATAGGTTGGTTAGAACACTTTTTGGCAAATTATGAAAATACTGTAATTGTTGTTTCGCATGACCGTCACTTCTTAGATGCAGTTTGTACTCATATTTCAGATATTGACTTTGGAAAAATCAACCATTTTTCAGGTAATTATACTTTCTGGTATGAATCTAGTCAATTAGCTGCAAAGCAGAGAGCTCAACAAAGTAAGAAAGCTGAAGATAAAAAGAAAGAGTTAGAAGAGTTTATCCGTCGTTTTTCGGCCAACGTTGCAAAATCTAAGCAAGCAACGAGTCGAAAAAAAATGATTGAAAAATTAAATGTTGATGAAATTAAACCATCAAGTAGAAGATATCCTGCAATTATTTTTGAACGTGAGAGAGAAGCAGGTGATCAAATTTTAAATGTAGAGCATTTATCTAAATCAACTGAAGAAGAAGTTTTATTTAAAGACATTAGTTTCAATTTAAATAAAGGAGATAAAGTTGCTTTAATTTCAAAAAACTCGAGAGCAGTAACTGCTTTTTATGAAATATTGAATGCTCATGCTAAACAGGATGAAGGAAAATTTCAATGGGGAGTTACAACTAATCAATCTTATTTGCCTTTAGATAATTCAGATTTTTTTACAAATTCTAGTTTAAACTTGGTAGATTGGTTACGTCAATACGCTAAAACTGAAGAGGAAAGAGAAGAAGTATTTTTAAGAGGGTTTTTGGGTAAAATGATTTTTAGTGGTGAGGAAGCTTTAAAAAAATGTAATGTGCTTTCAGGAGGAGAAAAAGTTCGTTGTATGTTATCTAGAATGATGATGATAAGAGCGAATGTTTTAATGTTAGATGAGCCAACAAACCATTTAGACTTAGAGTCTATTCAAGCTTTTAATAACTCGTTAAAAAACTTTAAAGGAACCGTTATTTTTACAACACATGATCACGAATTTGCTCATACTGTTGCCAATAGAATTATTGAAATTACACCGAAAGGAGTAATTGACAGATATTCAACTTTTGATGAATATTTGGATGATCCGAAAATTAAAGAATTGAGAAATCAATTATATTCATAAATAAAAAAGGGAGCAATTTTGCTCCCTTTTTTATTGCCCTTGCATTCTTTTTCTTTTTCCGTATTCTTGAAGAATTCTCCTGTTAAAATCCCTTTCAGCTTTTTGAAGTTTTAATATTTTTTTAGCCGAGATTATTTTAGATAATTCTTTTATCATTTTTATTTTATTCGAAGAAATATCTTGTTCAAGTTGTAATAATTTTGCAACATATTTTTCTGCTTGAATATCAGTTACATTATCTATACCTCCCTTTGATAATACCTCCCGTATCAAGCCACCTTCAAGGGAGATTCTTGAATTTTGAATATTATCGGAGTATAAATTATAAACTGGCCAAAATTTTTCAGCCTCTTTAGGTGTTAAATTAATTGCATCGGTGATATAATATGTTTTCAACATATTTATTTTCTGCCGGTTCATTTTTTGAGCAGTTATATAATTGATAAAGAGGAATACAGTAATCAAAAAAAGTAGTGTTTTTTTCATTTTAAAAGTGTTTAATTTTCATATAGCAATTCTTCAATATTTTCTCTATTTAAATAATTTAAGAGTTCATCATTTGAAATTGTTTCTTGAATGAAATCAGTAGTTAATTCAATTTCTGGAAAAGCGGTTGCTATGTTTTCAGTATTAATTGATATCAAGTCATTTTCTATAAATTGTTCAATATCATCATTTGCTAATGAATCAAAAGTAACTTTACTCGTATTCGTTTTCAAAATAAAAATAAGTAGGAGAGAAGCGGCCACAGCAAACGGAATTAGAATTTTTATCACATTATTTTTTAAAGAGATAAGGTTTGAATTTCTATGAATTTTTTCGAAAACTTTAGGTTCTACAGAATCAAAATAATTATCTGGAATTTGAGAGTTTTCTTCTTGAATACTTTCAGCTTTAAGTTTTGTAATAACAATATCTTCTACTGTCTCAAAATAATTTGATGGAATAGAAAAGGATGAATTATTGTTTGATTGGGAAAAAGATTCAGCTTTTAATTTAGAAAAAACGGCATCTTCAATAGATTGAAAATAACCATCAGGTATAGAGAAACCTGTTGCACTAGGTGAAATTTCAATTAATTTAGGAGCTATTTTATGTAAACTATTTTTTTTCATTAGTTTAATTTAGACATTTTTAGTTGCTTAAGATTTAATGTTTTTTAAGGATTCTTCTATTTTTTTTACTGCATGAAAATAAGATGCTTTTAATGCTCCAACTGAGGTTTCTAATATTTCAGATATTTCAGAATATTTCATTGCATCAAAATATTTCATGTTAAATACTAATTGCTGTTTATAGGGTAACGAAACTATTGCTTTTTGAAGTAGTTGTTGAATTTCATCTCCTGAATAATAAATATCACTACTTAAATTATCCGCTAATTTATATTGTAATTCGCTTAAATCAACATGCTGTTTTGATGCTTTTTGCTTTATAAAGGTGATGGCTTCGTTTGTGGCAATTCTATATATCCATGAGTACAGTTTAGAATTTTCATTAAACGAATGGATGTTTTTAAATACTTTTATAAAAGTATTTTGAAGAATGTCATCAGTATCGTCATGGGAAATTACAATTTTTCGAATATGCCAATACAACTGCTTTTTATAAAGCGACATTAAATGCCTAAAAGCAGTTTCTTGTGTGTTGGAATTTTTAAGCTGTTCAACAAGTAATTTTTCGTCAATCACTAACAAATGTTTAGTATTAGACGATTAAAAGTATGAAAGGTTTAATTGAAAACCTAAATTATTTTTGCTTCGAGAATTTTCTTCTTGAATATCCAAATAACCTTTCTTCAATAATTATTTCAGCAATTCCTTTTGGTAGCATTTTTTCCCAACCTTTTTCTCCATTAGCAATCATATCTAATATTGTTTTAGAAAACACATCCAAAATTTCTGGGTTATATTCTTTTATATCAACCACTTTACCATTGTATTTAAAGAATTTATATAATTCTTTCATGCGTGGGTGAACTTTTAAATTTTCACTTGTACGGATTTCCCCAGTACGTTGGTCTTTAAGAGGATATAAGTAGACTTTTAAATCTTTAAAGAATAATTTTCCAAATGCTTCTAGAATTCCACCACTTAAATTACGGTAATATTTTTCATCAAATATTTGAACAAAACTTGATACTCCCATTGCTAAACCGATACGTGCTTTTGTATATTCTGAGAAGTATTCTACTAATTTATAGTATTCTTGATAATTTGTAATCATTACATTTTGACCCAAAGAACAAAGTAGTTCGGCTCTTTCTAAGAAGTCTCTTTCATCAATTTCACCTTCTGTACTTAAATTGGTTAATGTAATTTCAAAAATAATTTTTGTATTGTCTTTTTCAACTTTACTTTCATTTAAAAATAGTTGTTCAGCACATTTGAACATATCCATATTTACCTTAGTTACAGGCCTAAAACTACCACGTAATGCTAAAATATGGGCTTTGTATAATTGTTGTGCCGGTAAAAGGTTGTTTCCATCTGGCCCAAACATTACGGCATTTGTCATTCCATTTTTCACTAATAATAAACTCATAAGTCTATTGTCTACATATGAAAAGCGTGGTCCAGAGAAATTAATCATATCAATTTCAATCTGAATTTTGTGTAAATTATCGTAAAGTGATTTTAATAATTCTTTTGGTTTATCATTTAAATAATAGGCACCATAAACTAAGTTTACACCTAAAATACCAAGTGTTTCTTGTTGTAATTTGGCATCGGTTTCTTTAAAACGAACGTGTAATATAATTTCATTATAATCCTCAAGTGGGTCTAATTGAAATTTGATACCAACCCATCCGTGACCTTTAAAACTTTTTGCAAAATCTATAGTTGTTACAGTATTAGCATAAGAAAAGAAAATTTTTCCTGGATGGTTTTTTCTGTTTAATCGATCTTGAGTAAGTTCGATTTCGTAGGTAAGCATTTTTTTTAAACGCTCTTCAGTTACATATCTTCCATCATCTTCTGCTCCGTAAACGGCATCTGAAAAATCTTTGTCATAAGCACTCATTGCTTTTGCAATAGTACCTGAAGCACCACCTGCTCTAAAAAAATGACGAACCGTTTCTTGCCCAGCACCTATCTCAGCAAAAGTTCCATAGATAAATTTATTTAAATTAATCTTTAAAGCTTTTGTTTTGCTTGAAGGAATTTCATTAATCTCGATATCACCTTTTAATTTTAGTGCCATTTTTTTCATTTTCTTTTGTGCAAAAGTAATAAAATATTTAACCAAAAAAATAGGGTAAAATTTAATTTTACCCTATTTATAAAAAATGTGAACTTTTATTTTACATATTTTTCAGTTCTGCAACTAACTTTGATAAAGCGTCTTTTGCATCACCAAAGAGCATAGAAGTTTTTTGATTAAAGAATAATTCATTCTCAATACCAGCATAACCAGCATTCATACTTCGTTTATTAACTATAATATGTTTGGCATTTTCAACATCTAAAATAGGCATTCCATAAATTGGACTTGACGGATCGTTATGTGCGGCTGGGTTTACAACGTCATTCGCACCAACAACTAGAACAACATCTGTATTTGGAAATTGAGGGTTGATATTGTCCATTTCAATTAATTTATCATAATCAACATTGCTTTCAGCCAATAATACATTCATATGCCCTGGCATACGCCCTGCAACGGGATGAATGGCATAAGATACATCTACTCCTTTTTTTGTTAGAAGTACTTCAAGTTCATGAATAACATGTTGAGCTTGTGCAACTGCTAAACCATAACCTGGAACAATTACAACTTTACTAGCGTAATTTAATAAGATTGCAGAATCACTTGCTGTTGTTTTTTTGATAGTTCCACCAGTTTTTCCACTAGTAATTGCACCTGCATTAGCATCGCCACCAAATGCTCCAAAAATAACATTTGAAAGTGATCGGTTCATTGCATTACACATTACAAATGTTAAAATCAATCCTGCTGAACCTACTAAAATACCTCCAACTAACATTACCATGTTTCCATAAAGAATACCTGTAATAGCTGCTGCAATACCAGTTAATGAGTTTAAAAGTGAAATTACAACTGGCATATCTGCTCCTCCAATTGGAGCAACAAATAAATATCCGTAAATTAAGGAAGCAACTAATAATACATAAATTAAGAGTAAGCTATTTGTATTTATTAAAACAATATAGGAAGCAAATGCTACAAGAGCCAAAAACAATATATTATTAATTAAATTGTATTTTGGTAATCTTAAATCTTTCATAGATCCATTTAGTTTTGCCCAAGCAACTAAACTTCCTGTAAAAGTAATACTTCCAATAATTATTGCAGCTAAAGTAGTTGATATAATGGCTGATGAAGCTTTTGCCGAATCATCTACACCTACATTGCTGCCAAATTCTATCAATCCAATTAACAATGCACTACCACCACCAAAACCATTAAATAATGATACCAATTCAGGCATTTTTGTCATTGCAACTTTCATTGCAATAATCCAGCCTAATATAGTTCCAACTAATAGAGCAATTCCTATTAAAACATAATTTATAGTAGGAACTTCAAAATCATGTAAAAATAAAGTGCCTATAATGGCAAGTATCATACCAACTGCCGCAATAAAATTTCCTTTTTTAGCAGTTTCTGGGTGTCCCAACAATTTTAAACCAATAACAAATGTTACGGTTGATATTAAATAGATAATACTTAATGTGATATTCATTATTTTTTCTTTTTAAACATTTGTAACATTCTGTCGGTAACTGCAAAACCACCAACTACATTTATTATTCCTAATACTACAGCAATAAAACCTAAGCCTAAGGATAAATAATCGTCAGGTTTAGCTTGCATCATTACTAATAAGGCACCAACAATTACAACACCACTTAAGGCATTTGCTCCAGACATAAGTGGAGTATGTAATACTGATGGTACATTTTTAATTAATTCTACTCCAATAAATATCGCTAAGATGAGGATATAAAATAATTGAAGGTTACTGCTAATAAATTCTATAAAATCGTTCATAATCTATTTAGTATTTCCGTTTTTTCTTATTGTTCCGTTTTGCACAATCAATGTGTCATCAGTTATTTCTTCCTCCAATTCCCATTTAAATTCATTGTTTTCAGTTAAATGATTGATGAAATTAAACATGTTTTTTGCATATAAATCACTTGCATTGGTAGAAACACTTTCTGGAGCAATGGTTGTTCCAATAATTTTTACACCATGCTCAATAATAGTCTTATTCATTTTACTAAGCTCGCAATTTCCACCTTGGGCAGCTGCTAAATCAATAATAACAGCACCATTTTTCATTTGTTTTACTTGCTCTTCTGTAATTAATACCGGAGATTTTCGACCTGGTACCATTGCTGTAGTAATTACTAAATCTGCTTGAAAAAGAGATTTGTTTACTGCTTCTTTTTGTCTTCTAACATAATCTTCAGACGCAACTTGCGCATAACCACCTTCAGATTTTTCTCCAGTATTTTCAACGCTGATAAATTTAGCTCCAAGAGATTCTGTTTGTTCTTTGGTTTCCATTCTAATATCAGTAGCTTCAACTACAGCACCTAATCTTTTTGCTGTAGCAATTGCTTGTAAACCTGCAACCCCTACACCATAAATTAAAACTCTTGAAGGAGTAATTGTTCCTGCAGCAGTCATCATTAATGGAAATATTTTTGTCATTTCATAGGCGCCTAAAATAACAGCTTTATAACCCGCTAAATTACTTTGAGAACTTAAAATATCCATATCCTGAGCTCTAGAGATACGAGGAATAGCATCCATTGAAAATGCAGTTGCACCTTTAGCAGCAATTAATTTTATTAATTCAGGATTTGATTTATGAAATAATTGACTCATTAAAATATGGCTTTCATCAATTAGTTTTAAATCTTCCTCATCAAAAGGATTAATTTTTATTAGAATTTTAGATTCTTTAAAAACAACCGCTCTTTTTTCAATTTTAGCTCCGAATGCTTCATAATCTGAATTTTTAAAGGACGATTCAAAACCAGCATCATCTTCCACAATTAATTCAAATCCTTTTTCAATAAGTTGTTTTGCTATGTTTGGTGAAATAGCAACACGTCTTTCTCCTTTTTGAGTTTCTTTTAATATGCCTATTTTCATTTATTTATAATTTACAATGTTTAATGTTGTTATGTTTAGCATTCAAATAGTTACATTGAATGAAGGTTAATTATTTTTAAGCATTACTAGCTCAATAAGCTAGTTTAATCAGACTTATTGATTTTGTTAAAACGAAAAAAATTAAAGGTAGATAATTCAACAAAAAGAGTAATTAAGGGACTTAGGGTTGATAAAAATAACTTCATTTTTAGAGTTTAATTTATAAGGTAAATGTAAAACTTAAGTTCTCAAAAAAGGTTGACAAAAGTCATGTTTTTTGTTTAATGATAATTTTATTGGTTATATTGATGTATTATGTAATGTTTATTACAAGAAATTTAAAAAAATGAGTTTTTTAATGCTTTTTTGTTAACTGAAATTAGCTCTAAAACTGAAATTATAATAGTATGCTTTGTATTTTGGATAATACTTGTACTTTTATAAAAAAAAATTGAAGTATTGAAAATAACTTTTTTAGGAACTGGTACATCACAGGGAATTCCTGTTATAGGTAGTAAGCATCCCGTTTGTTTATCTTCTGATAAACGCGATAAGAGGTTGCGTGTTTCAATATTAATTGAATGGGATGATTTTGCATATGTTGTTGATTGTGGCCCAGATTTTAGATATCAAATGTTACGTGCAAATGTTTCTAAAATTGACGGAGTTTTAATAACTCACGAACATGCAGATCATATTGCTGGGTTAGATGATTTAAGACCATTCTGTTTTCAAATGGGAGCAGTGCCAATTTACGCTCAAAAAAGAGTTTTAGATAATTTAGCTTATCGTTTTGAGTATATTTTTAATGATGAAAATAAATATCCTGGAGCTCCACGAGTGGAAATGAAATTTATTCAAAATGAAGCCTTTATTCTTAATAATTTAAAGGTAACACCAATTGAAGTTTTTCACGGAAATTTAAATATTTTCGGTTATAGATTTAATGATGTAGCCTATTTAACCGATGTAAAAACTATTGCAGAAACTGAAAAGGTAAAACTTCAAAATCTAGATATTCTTATCATTAATGCCATAAGGTATCAACCACATCATTCTCATTTAAATTTAGTTGAAGCACTGGAATTAATTAATGAATTAAAACCAAAAAAAACATATTTAACCCATATTAGCCATCATTTAGGTTTTCATACAGAAGTTCAAAAAACCTTGCCAAAAAATGTTTTTTTAGCTTATGATGAATTGGTTATTGAAATAAAATAAACCGTTAATTCATTTTTGGGGTATTTGTCATATAAAATTGAATGGTTCCACCATTTTTTATATCATCATATTTTAAAGCGAAATCATTTATAATTTCTCCATTAATTTTTACTTTTTCAACATACACATTTTCTTTACTTTGGTTTACAGTTTTTATTGAAATGGTTTTTCCGTTCTCTAAATTAATTGTGGCATTATTTATCATTGGACTTCCAATCGCATACTGGTTTGAAGCTGGCGTTACAGGATAAAAACCCAATGAGCTAAACACATACCAGGCACTCATTTGACCTGCGTCATCATTACCGCATAAACCATCTTCGCCATTACTATACATTGTGTCCATAATCATTCTAATACGCTCTTGTGTTTTCCAAGGATGGTTAGTCCAGTTATATAAATAAGGCATATGGTGCCCAGGCTCATTTCCTTGAACATAATTTCCAATGATACCATCTCTAGTAATATCTTCATTTTTTTCAATGTATTTATCTTCAATTTCTGTGTTGAAAATATAATCCAAGTGTGCTGAAAATTTATCTTTTCCACCCATCATTTCAATCATTGTATCAATCTCCTGAGGAACATATAATCCATAATTTAAGGCATTACCTTCAATAAACCCTTGACCGTGAGTATCAATAGGGTCAAAATCTGTTCGCCATTCTCCATTGGCTAATTTAGGACGCATATAACCAATACCTTTATCATATACATTTTTATAATTTTTAGAACGGTTTATGTATGTATTATAAACACCGTCATTATTGGCTTTTTTGGCAATTTGTGCTATACACCAGTCATCAAAAGCATATTCCAACGTTTTTGAAACAGATGAAGAACTAATATCTTCAGGAACATAGCCTAATTCCATATATTCTTTAATTCCATCAAAATAAGATAATGTAGAAGTGTTTTCACACGCTTTCAATGCTCTATTGATGTCAACATTTGTGGTTCCTTTAGCGATAGCATCTGCAATTACAGTTACTGAATGATATCCAACCATACACCAATTTTCATTAGAATAATGACTCCAAACAGGAAGCATATGATGAACACTTTGGTCATGATGTGCTAACATAGATTTAACCATATCATTATTTCTGGTAGGTTGAATGATATTGAATAAAGGATGTAAAGCTCTGTAAGTATCCCAAAGTGAGAAAACCGTATAGTTTATAAAATTATCCGATTGATGAATGTTTTGATCTAATCCTCTATATGAACCATCTACATCTTCATAAATAATTGGACCTAACATGGTATGATAAAGTGCTGTGTAAAATGTTTCTTTTTGAGCTTTTGTTTCTGTTTCTACAACAATTTTAGATAACTCTTTATTCCATTTTTGTTGAGTTTCTTCTTTGGTTTTATCAAAATTCCAATGTGGAATTTCAGTTTCTAAGTTTTTTAAGGCTCCTGCTGTACTTACATTTGAAAGTGCAAATTTCACTTTTACTTTTTCATCTTGTTCTGTATTAAAATTGAAATGAGCTCGAATGTTTTCTCCAGCCATTTCAGGAAAATTTTCTTCTTCATTAAATCTTCGGTAAAAACCATTGTATTTTACATCATCGTATTTTTTATGACCATAACTTTTAAATGGTTTTGAAAATTGCATAGCAAAAAACACCTTTTTTGTACGAGCCCAACCCTTTGTTTGTCGATAACCAGTAATTAATGAGTCGTTTTCAACACGAATAAAAGTCCATATATTTTTTCCATCGTAATTATAAATATTTGAAATTAAATCAAGTATAATATGAGAATCTTCCGATTTTGGAAATGTATATTGATGAAATCCTACTCGGTCAGAAGCTGTTAATTCGGCTTTAATATTATAGTCATCTAATTTAACTTTGTAATAACCAGGTTCAGCAAACTCATTTTCATGAGAAAATTGGGAATGATAACCACTTTGAGGAATTGTAGCGGTTCCAGGTTCCAAATTTAATTTACCTGTTGTTGGCATTACTAAAAAATCTCCAAGGTCCGAATGTCCAGTTCCACTAAAATGAGTGTGACTAAATCCAAAAATTGTAGAATCATCGTATTGGTAACCAGCGCAATATTTATAAGCATCCGTATTGTATTTCCCTTCAATAAACATTGGTTGTTGATTGGTTTCAGGACTTAATTGTACCATTCCAAAAGGGGAAGTTGCACCAGGGTAGGTGTGCCCCATATTTTTTGTGCCAATAAATGGGTTTACATATGATAATAAATTAATGTCTTTTGCTGGTACTGTGCCAGTTTCTTTATTATTTTCTTCTTTAGTAGTGCAAGAACTTATAATAATTGATATGATTAGAAGAGTTGAGAATTTTTTCATAAAGGTTAGGTGAAGTATTATTTAGTCGATAATAAGTTGGTGTTTTTCTAATAATCCTGCTAAACCTTCTTTTGAAAATTTAGCTTTTTTAATACTGTTTGATTCTGGGTTGATGGAGTAGTTGTATGAAGTTCTAAAATCAGCTTTTTCTAAATTAGTAGTATCAAAAATTGCTTTGTTAAAATCACAATTAGCAAAAAGTGCGTTACTTAAATTAGCTTCAACAAAATCTACTTCCTGTAAATTACAATTTATCAATTTTATTCCTTTTAGTTTTAGTTTATAAAAAGAAGCTAAGTTTAATTGACAATCTTTAAAACTTATGGAAAGTAAAAAAGGATCGCAAACATTAAAATTAACACCTAATATTTTACAATTAGAAAAATTGATATCTTTTAAAGCTGTATTATTTAGTTTGACTAAACTTAAATTGCAATCAATAAATTCACATTCAGAAAATTGATTATTTGATAAATCTTCTTTTGAAAAATTACAATTTTTGAAACTACAAGAATCGTATTCAGCTTTTGTAAATCCTATATTAGTGAAGTCCATTCGCTCAAACTCCTGATTGTCAATTCGTTTTTCTAACATAGAGTAAAATTAAACTTTTTCTTAAGATTAAATGGTCTGTTTCAATGAAAAAAAACTGATTAATAATTAATGAATGAATGTTTATTCATATATTTGCATCTGATTTTAAAAATATGATATGGCACGAAAAATAGACAAAGATAAAATTGAGAGTATCAAAGAAGCGACCATGAAAACTATTGTAGATTATGGTATTGAGGCTACTACAATAGCGATGATAGCTAAAAATGCAAATGTAAGTGGAGGGTATTTATACCGAACCTATGCTGGTAAGCAAGATTTAATAAATGAATTGTTTTATGAAAAAGTGAATTCCTTATATAATGAGTTGGATTTTTTATTAGCATTGAGTGAATCAAGTATAAAACCACTTATTCAATCATTTATCCAAAATAGGATTGTTTATTTTTTAAATGAACCAATTGCTTCTAAATTCTTTTATCAATTACTTCATAATGAAAATTTTATTATTACCGATGAACTCAAAAATAGGAGTGTTTTGGTAATGGAAAATATAAAAAAAATAGGCGTAAAAGCTGGTGAAATTTCTGAAGATATAAGCCTTTATCAATTGTATTATCACATTTTTGTTTATGTAGTGGATTATATAAATTTTAAGAGAAAAAATATTTTTGAATCGCAAGAAGTAAACAATGAAGATATAACATATTTAACTCAAAATATTTTGAAACTTTTAAAATAATAAATGAATGATTACGATGTTTAAAAAATTGGTTTCAATACCAAATATTAAAATAATCTCTTGGTTAGTAATGCTAGTTTGTTCATTTACAAATGCACAAGAACTTTCTTTAAAAGCTGCACATGACTTAATGTTGAATAGAAACGGAGAAGTAAAAGCCTCATTTTTTGAAGTGAAGGCAATGGAAGAAGAAAACAAAGCAACTAAAGGGTTAAGATTACCAACAATTGGTATTTCGGGTACTTATTTAAGATTGGAAGAAGATATTGCAGTTGATTTAAATGCCCAACGAGATATGGTAGGAGGTTTGTTGCAAATTCCTAACGCTGCAGCAGTTTTAGGTGATTGGAATATGACCTTACAAGAAAAAACATTAGGATTTGCTACGGTAGATGTTTCAATGCCTTTGTTTGCTGGAGGAAAAATTAATGCAGCAAATAAAGCTTCAGAAATTAAATTAAATGTAACTGAAAACCATCATCAATTAAAAGAAGACCAGTTAACAATCAATTTAATTATGTATTATTTTAAGTTGAAATTGGCAAAAGAAGCAAAGGATTTACGTGAAGAAGTTTATAAAACTGTGCTACTACATAATAATAAGGCTAATAAATTCTTTGAAAATGGATTAATTGCAGAAGTAGAAACATTAAATGCTAAAGTTGCTTTATCCAAAGCTTACAGAGAATTGCTTGGAGCAAAAAAGGATGTTTCTTTAGCAACTACCGCAGTAAAAAATTTAATAGGAGTTGATTCATTAGAAAGTGTTTCAACCAGTTTTGCAATACCAACTATTGTAAAGCCTTTAAATGAATTTCAAGATGAAATGTTACTTAATAATAAACAGTTAAAAATAATTGAGCAAAATCTTGAATTAGCAAAAGTAGGTGTAAAGGTTGAAAACGGTGATTATTTCCCGAAAGTAGGTGTTTTTGGTAAGTATGTTTTTTGGAAAGATAATTTGCCATTAGTAGATACTAAATGGTTTGTAGGTATTGGTGCACAATGGGAGTTATTCAACGGGTTTCAACGCGAGCATAAGATTAAAGCTTCAAAGTTTAAAGTTTCACAAGTAGAAGAAATTAACAAACAAGCTAGGTTAAATTTAATGACTTATACCGAAAAGTTATACAATACAATGCAAAAGGAATTAGAGCAATATGAAAGTTTAAATTCAGATGAGATTTTTGCCGAAAAATTAAAATTTATGAGAACTCGTTCTTTTGAAGAAGGTACAGGAACATCATTGGAAGTCGTAGATGCAACGCTAAAACTAACTGAGATTAAATTACACAAAATAAAAGCATTATATGAGTATAATGTGGCCTATGGAGAACTAATGGTACTTATAGGAGAAACAGAATTATTCTTGAATCAAAATTAAATAAAAAATGAAAAACTCAAAATTCATAAAATCATTTATTAGTATTGTAATTATAGCAATTTTAACACTCTCTGGAGTATGGTTTTTAATAAAACCAAAAGCAGTTGTATTGCAAGGTAGAATTGAAGCTAAAGAAATATATCTATCAGCAAAAATACCTACCAGGATTCATACTTTTGAAGTAAAAGAAGGTGAAAGTATAAAAAAAGGTCAACTATTGGCAACACTTGAAAGTCCGGAAATAATGGCAAAAGAAGTACAAGCTTTAGCACTTAGAGAGGCGGCAAATGCACAAAAAAACAAAGCGATTAATGGAGCAAGAGTAGAGGAAATAAAAGCCTCAAAAAGTGTTTATGAAAAGGCTTCAGCAGCCGAAAATGTAATGAAAAAAACATATAATCGTATTCAAAATCTGTATAAGGACGGCCTAATTTCTGAGCAACAACTTGATGAAGTTTTTGCTAAAAAGGAAGTAGCCATTAAAGATAAAGAAGCTGCTTTAAGTGTGTATCAAATGGCTGTTAAAGGAGCTAGAATTGAGGATGTTGAAGCTGCAACTGCCTTGGTTAAACAAGCCGATGGCGCTTTAAGTGAATTAGACGGTTATAAAAATGAGCGAAATATTATAGCGCCAATTGATGCTGAAGTGTTGAATTTTTTACCTGAAGAAGGTGAATTAATTGGCGCAGGTTATCCTGTAGTTCATTTAGTAGACCTTTCTAATAGTTATGCGATTATAAATATTAAAGAAACCAATCTTTTAAATTTTCAAAAAAAATCAGAATTTATTGCAACCATACCAGCTTTAAATAATAAAGAAATCAAATTTAAGATTTATTATGTTGCTCCTTTGGGAGATTATGCAACTTGGAATGCAACAAAAGCAACCGGTGATTTTGATGTTAGAACATTTGAAATAAAAGCGTCTCCTGTTTCTAATGGGGAGCAATTGCGTCCAGGGATGAGTATTTTAATTGATTATTCACAGTTTAATGAGTAGAATGACACCATTATTTCGGATTGCAAAACGTGAATTAGCATTGTTGTTTAATAATAAGACTACTTTTATTTTTGCAATTGTTTTACCATTTGTATCTATCTTATTCTTTAACACTTTGTTAAGTAGTGGAGTTGCACGTGATTTGCCTATTGCTGTGGTAGACTTGGATCGTTCTTCTATTTCTAGAGATGTAATTTCAAAATTAGATGTTACTCCTGAATTAAATGTGAAATTTTTTCCAATTAGTGAACAAAAAGGACAAGAATTAGTTCGGCTTGGTAAAGTATATGGTGTGGTTACTATTCCACAAAATTTTGGACTTGATTTAAAAAGTGGAAGACAAACAACTATAATTAACCAGTACAACAGTAATTTATTATTACCTGGAGGTTTAGAATACAAAGCTTTTAGTAAGGTAATAGGAACAATTTCGGCGGGAGTAAACATTGAAAAACAACGTAAAAAAGGTGTTTCGTTACAACAAGCTATCGTTAATTATCAACCTTTAGTAGCTAACAATCATGTATTGTCAAACCCATATACTAATTATTCATATTACTTAAATACCGGGTTTTTGGCAATGTTTTTTCAAATATTTGTAATGCTAACAACCATTTACTGTTTTGGATCGGATTTAAAATATAATAAAGGAGATAAATTATACAATATTGCAAAGGGAAACTTAGCTTCAATTATTTTAGGAAAAGTGTTGCCTTATTCCGTATGGTTCTTACTCGTTGGAATACTAACACTTTTTAGTATGTATGTTTGGCAAGATTTTCCTTTTTTTGGTAGTAAAATTACTGTTTTAGTGAGCTTATTGTTGTTGATTTTTGCAAATCAATCGTATGCTTTATTTTTTATTTCTATAAGTAATAGTTTTAGAGAAGCCTTAACTATTGGTTCAGGATTTGCGGCTATTAGCCTATCATTTTCGGGAATAACTTTCCCAATTTTTGGAATGCCAAAAGTATTGCAATGGTTGAGTCAGATTTTTCCATTTACTCATTTTTTCGATTTATTATTGGATCAGTCACAACGCGGATTTCCAGTTTTTTATTCATATAAATCTATAATAGCATTGGTGATACTTAGTATTTTTCCAGTAGCGTTGGGATGGTTTAAATTAAAAAATTTATTTATTAAAGGAGTCTTCAATCATCGCATTTAAAATGAAAAACCTATTTAAAAAATACTATAGAGCAAAAACTTCTTTTTGGAATACAATTTCAACTGAATGGAATTCCGTAAAAAATGATAAAGCTGTTGTTAGTACATTTTTTTTAATAACTATAATAATATTAGTTGTTTACACTTATATTTATTCAAATGAAGTTGTAAGTGAAGTTCCTGTTGCAATTGTAAATCAAGATGCTTCAAAGTTGAGTAGAGATTATATTTCAATGTTAAATTCAAGTAAAGGTATTAGAACGTTAGATTCTTATGCCGATTTGCAAGAAGCCAAACACGACTATTATTTAAAAAAAGTAATGGGAATTGTGGTTATACCAAAAGATTTTGAAAAAAATATACGGAGCGGAAAACAAACTAATTTTACTACTTTTTCAGATGCTTCAAATATGATTTTTTATAAAAAAGTATTAGGAGATGTGTCTGTAATCAATGGTTATTTTAGTGCTGGAATTACTATAAAAAAAGAAATGGCTAAAGGAAAATCTTTTGATGAAGCCAAAAGAGACTATACACCCATTAAAACCATTTCAACAAGTTTATTTAATACTACTGCAGGTTATGCTACCTATATAATTCCAATGTTAACGGCTTTAATTGTACAATTGGTGTTGTTAATGGGAATAGGTATTTTAAGTGGCTCAAGGCAAGAAGAGATTGCTACACATACAAATTTTCCAAGGATGCTTCATAAAGGTGGTACAGTTCCGGTTTTATTAGGGAAAGCTTGTTTGTACTCTGTAATTTTTGCTGTTATTATACCCATTCAAATAGGAGTAGTTTATACCTTGTTTTCTATACCTGTACGATCGTCTTTATTTACAATTTACATATTTTTATTACCGTATCTGTTTTCAGTTGTATTTTTAGGAATAGCCATAAGTGCCTTTTTTAAAAGGAGGGAAGAGGCAATTGTTTTTTTAGTATTAATTTCAATTCCTTCTTTAATGTTAAGCGGATTGTCATTTCCAATAGAAGGGTTTTCAGAATTTTATGGATATTCAACAAAATTAATTCCATCAACACCTGGAATTTCAGGATTTGTAAGGTTAATACAAATGGACGCTTCATTTTTTGAAGTTTTAACTGAATGGAAACATCTTTGGGTATTAACTGGTATATATTTTGTATTCGCTGCCTTTTCATTAAAAAGGAGAGCAGCCAAAGAGTTTCAATTATTAAAACAACTAAAGATTAAGCATTAATTTTGAGTAATTTACTTCTAATTAAAAAATCATTTAAAATTTGAGATTGATGTTTATAAAGCTGTAAATTTATTTCATTATCTTTATAAGATGATAAAAGATACAAAATTGGCAGTGCTAATTGATGGTGATAATATTCCTTCGAAGTATATAAAAGAAATGATGGAAGAAATTACTAAGTATGGAACTCCAACCATTAAAAGAATATATGGTGATTGGACGAAACCTCATTTAGCAAAATGGAAAGGTATTTTACTTGAAAATGCCATTACTCCAATTCAACAATATGGTTATACTACAGGAAAAAATGCAACAGATTCTGCAATGATTATTGATGCAATGGATATTCTGTATTCGAATAATGTAAATGGTTTTTGTTTAGTTTCATCTGATAGCGATTTTACGAGGTTAGCAACCAGACTAAGAGAATCGGGTATGCATGTATATGGAATTGGAGAAAAGAAAACACCAGATCCTTTTATTGTAGCTTGTGATAAGTTTATTTATTTGGAAATTTTAGAAACCTATACCGACAAACCAAATTCAGCCGGTGTAATAAAGAAACCAAATTTAGAAAAGATAACACCAAATGTTATCAGATTATTAAAAACATCAGTATCTGATGCAGCTGATGATGATGGTTGGGCATTTTTAGGTGATGTAGGTTCACTCATTCTTAAAAAGCAACCAAACTTTGATTCACGGAATTTTGGGTTTGAAAAATTAACTCCACTATTTAAATCATTGGACCAATTTGATATGGATCAAAGAGTGCAAAGTGGAGGTAGATTTAAATTGATTTATGTTAAAAATAAATAATAACGGTTATATATAATAACACCTAAAACAAGATAAATAATTAAAAAACAGTGATTAAGGTTTGTTTTATTTGGATAAATAAATAATCTTTTATACTTTTAAATCTTTAACCAATTTTATTTAATCTTTGCTAAAAAGAGAATTGATAAACCCCAAATTCTTTTATAATGAAAAAAACCTCATCATTACACGATTTCACTTCGGAGTCAATTTTAAGTTTCGCCAAAAAAAATTACGAAACATATGTTCAACACTATAAAAATAGTAATTTGAAACCTATGTCAGAAAATGAATTTTTGAAAAATTATATAACATAATTTATTTTTTTTTGGTAATGCCCTATAGCTGCTTTTTTAAAATTTTAAACGTCAGTCTTATAATAGTGCTCTCTATTTTTTAAACTATCATTATTTTTTAATGTGTACGTCCATTTGTGGAAATGGAATTGAAATATTATGCTTTATGAAGTTTTTATTGATGATTGTTCTAATATCACTTTTAACCTTTTCAATTCTGTATATGCTTTCGCTATAGAAAAGTACTTGAAAGTTTAAAGATGAATTTCCAAAGTCTTGAAATCGGACATCAATTAAGTTTTTATCTGAAATTTCAGGATGATCAAATGCACTTTCTTTTAGTACTTTTATAACCAAGTCTACATCGCTCCCATAGGCAACCCCAATATCAATTTTAAAACGAGTTTGTTTCGATTGATGACTCCAGTTAATTACTTTATTTGTTGTAATTAGTGAGTTCGGAATTATTATAGAAATTTCATCTCTGTTTAAACCAGTTGAGGTACGTAAACCAATATTTTGAATTAAGACAATGTCATTATCTATTTCTAAAATATCACCAACTTTTATAGATCTTTCAGAAAGTAATATGATACCTGAAATAACATCATTAAATGTTTGTTGCAGTCCTAAACCAACACCAACAAGAAGTGCAGCGGATCCTGCTAGTAAAACGGTAAGTTTAATTCCAATAGCTTCAATAATAAATCCTAATGAAATTACCCATATTACATATTTAATAATTTGAAATAGGGCAAATGTATTTCCAGAGTCTAGTTTATGCAATCTATCTCTTCTATATAAAGCTTTTTTTATAACCCACAAAACTAGTTTTGTTATTAAAAAAATCAATAAAATGGTAACCAGAGTAAATACGGTTATATTAAATTTTCCAACTTTTAAAAGTTCGAATTCTAAAAAGCTACTTAAAGTATTCATATGTATTTTATTGTTTAATTAGCGCATTGTCTATTTTCAGATATTAATAAAATATGAAAAGTAGATTAAAGATAAAAGCAATTCTAAAATAAAAATTAAATTAAAGGAATAAAATAGATAAAATTCTTTTTTATTCCTTTAAAATATTCAAAGTTTGCTATCTTTTAATTTAAATCATTTTAAAATCTAACAATAGTTCATTTTCTATTGAAGCCTGTAAATGGTCACCTTTAAATATTTGTCCTGTTCCTTTTGCTGGCGTTCCAGTGAATATTAAATCTCCAGGTTCTAAAGTCATATATTTTGAAATAAATGCAATAATTTCTTTAAAATTGTACATCATTAACTTGGTATTTCCTTGTTGCATTTGTGTTCCATTAATTTTTAAATCAAAATTGATATTGTTTAAATCAGGAAAATTAGAAACAGGCTTGAAACTCGACATAGGAGCAGCTCCATCAAAGCCTTTTCCTAAATCCCAAGGTCCTTTTATATCTCTATACTCATCAAATATATCTTTTGCTGTATAATCGATTCCAATTGCAATTTCAGAAATATAAGAAACAGCCTCATTTTCGGAAATATTTTTTCCTTTTTTTCCAATTTTTAGAACTAATTCTGCCTCATATCTTAAATCATTTGTAAATGAAGGAAAAACGACATCATAATTGTCAGTGACTAAACTTGATGCCGGTTTTGAAAATATTATTTGTTGTCCGTTTTTTTGAACAGTAATATCTTCTATGTTATTTACATAGTTTTTTCCTATGGCAAGTATTTTCATTTTATAGAGGTATTATTTAAGTTGTTTTATATCTTTTATTTTGATGTAAAAATACTTAATTAAATAGAATGTTTTTAAGTAATTTATTGAATTTTAAATTGTGTTTAAGTTGTAATTATATTCGTTAATTATTTTTAATTAATACTAAATAACTCCAACTATTCATTTCAAACTTATCGTTTCCTGTTAAGGTATATTTTTTTTCTGAAAATAATTCGGTGTAATTTCCTTTGTAAAACTTGGTATCAAACTTAACACTACAAGATTCTTTATTTAAATTTACAATTGTAATAATTTTATCATTTTCTTTTTCCCTAGAAAATGAAATTATTTTATCCATCTTGTCATTTTTTATTCTTCTCATTTCACCGCCCCAATCACCATTCCATAAAGCTTTATTTTTATGTTTTAAATTGAAGAGTTTAGAGTAAATTGTTCCTATTTCATGTTTTTTCCATTCAATGGGATCTTTTTCAAAAAAATTAAGTGAACGATTTAAGCCAGTTTCTTGTCCGCTATACATCATTGGAATCCCTTCAATGGTAACAGAAAGTACGATTGCAGCGTTTAATCCATCTCCAAAATTTGAAAACTGATTTCCTTCCCAAGAATTTTTATCATGATTGTCTATAAAATTCATCCGGAATCCATTCCTAGGCCAAATACTAACATGTTCTGCAATATAACCTTCTGTTAATACATGAATTCCATAATTTTTAGAAATAATATTATGAAGGTTTTCCCATAAACTCCACGAATACGTTGTGTCAAATGCGTTTTTGTGTAAATCTCTATCAGCTGCTTCTGCAAGCATAAAAACCGGTTTTATTTTAGCTAATTGAAGCCTTGTATTTTCCCAAAATTCAATTGGAACAAAACTTGCTACATCGCATCGATATCCATCGATATTTGTTTCATTTATCCAATACTTTAATGCATTTGTCATATACTCTCTAATGCCAGGCTGTGTAAAATCGAAGTCAATTATGTCATCATAATCTCTCCAAGGCGTTGGTTGAAAATTACCTTCTTTGGTTTTAATATACCATTCTGGATGTTCAGTCACTAATGGATTGTCCCAGGCAGAATGATTTGCTACCCAATCTAGAATTACATACATTCCCATACTATGAATTTTAGTAACCAACGATTTAAAGTCTTCCAAATTTCCAAATTCCGGATTCACACCATAATAATCTTGTACACTATAATAACTTCCTAAAGTTCCCTTTCTATTTTTAACACCAATTGGATGAATGGGCATTAACCAAATGATATCTACACCCATTTCTTTTAATCGTGGCAAATGATTTTCAAAAGCTTTAAAAGTACCTTCTTTTGTGTATTGACGAAGGTTTACCTCATATATTGTTGCGTTTTTACTCCATTCAGGGTGTTTTAATTCTACATATTCTTTTGGTTGAAAGTTATCTGAAATGGAAGCCTCTGCTTGTTCTGGTTTTTTGTCAACAGGTTTTTCATTTGTACACCCTATAAATAGACTCATAATTAAAACATATGAGATATATTTTAAATTCTTACTAAGAAGTTTCATTGTCATTATTGTTCAATTTTTTATTGAAATTTTCAAAATTTGGTTACATTACTTTTAAAAAATTAGATCCCCGTTATTTATTTTTTCTTTTAATTCCATGCTCATTGGGATATAATTATTTGTTTTTGGCAGCATCACAAAAATTTTATCAGAAGTATTTATTCCTTCTTTTTTAAAGGTTGTTTTCTTTATTTTATGAGTGTGTGTAGTTTCCAATTCATTACATAATCGTATGAAAAGTGGAACGGCATAACGTGGTAATTTATTAATTAGGTGCGTAGCCAAAAATTCTAAATCAATTGTTGCGTCTTGTTCAGTAATAAGTGCAATCATTCCAGCTCTTCCATCGCAATTAGGAATTTGAACTCCATAAACAGCACAGTTAGATACTTCATTTAATTCATTTACAAAGGCTTCAATTTCACCAGTAGACACGTTTTCACCTTTCCATCTAAAAGTATCTCCAGTTCTATCTACAAATTGTGCGTGTCTAAAACCAATATCTCTCATTAAATCTCCACTATTAAACCAAACATCACCTTGTGTAAATACATTTCGAAATATTTTTTCTTCATTATGTTTTTTATTCACGTAACCATCAAATGCAACTTTGTGATTTATTTCACCTAATAACAATCCTGTGTTTCCTTTTGAAACTTTTGAGAAAAACCCATTTGAACCTCTAAATGGTTCGTCATTTTCAACATCATACTTTACAATTGCATATTTTGTTGGGCCCCATCCTACACTCGAACTTATTGAAAGAGTATTGGTAAACCCTACATTTCCATCAGCTGCACCATAAAATTCAAATACTTTTTTAATGGTAAATCGCTTCTGAAACGGTTTCCAGATATCTGGTCTTAAGCCATTTCCAAATATTTTAGTAATACGATGCGTTTTTTCTAAACCTGATGGTGCTGCGTTTAATAAATATCGGCAAATTTCACCAATGTATATAAAAGATGATACGTTGTATTTTTTTACATCTTCCCAAAAATGTGTAACAGAAAATTTTCTTCGTATCACAATAGCACTTCCATTGGCCATAGCTGAAGGCCAAGCTACAATTAATGCATTGGTATGATAAAAAGGAATTGGTACATATACAACATCATTATCATTAAAATTAAGGTTTATTTTCCCAAACCAATAATACATTTGAATCCACTTTTTATGTGTTTGAATGGATGCTTTTGGTAAGCCGGTAGTTCCCGATGTAAAAATATTTGCATATCGTTGCCCGGCTGTTATAGAATTTGTTGTTGAAGGATTTTCTTTTGAAATTTGAAGTAGTTCTTCTTTTAAATTGAGATAATTAGTAGGACAAGTTTGTTTTCCAGTATCTTCTATCCAATATAACTGAGCATTTTTATTAAGATTTAGTTCCGAACGAATCTCCTCAAATTCCTGGATTAGTTCTTCACCAATGATAAAATAAGTTGAAGTATCCAATTGAACGGAATGCTTAAGAACACTACCACGTTGATTGGGGTTTATTAAAGAAGCAATTGCTCCAATTTTCGCTAAAGCTCCTATGAGAAATAATATTTCGGGACGATTTTCAATAAATACAACAACTGTATCATTTTTAGATACTCCAATTTTTAAAAAATAATTGGCATATTGATTTACAATTTCGTTAAACTCATGATGTGAATAATGCTGCTCTTCATACATTAATGCTGCTTTATCTTTGTGTAGTAAAGCATTTTGTTCTATTATTTTTCCAAGAGATATTAAATTCTCTGGTTTTATAGACAATGTTTTTTTAAGGTTAAATGCTATTTTAGGTATTCGAGGCAATAATTGAATGATTCCTGGTAATACATCGCGTAATCCTAAAATATAAGCATCCTCAGTTTTTTTTAATTTAGTTTTATAAAGCGGCATGATATTTTAACTTAAATGGTTGAAATAAAGGTAAATTACCTTTATTTGAAATGAAATAAATTAGATAATGAAAAATACAAAAAAATAACTATATGTTGTAAGCATATTTGTGAGTGGGTAGGAAGTGAAAATAGTTTAATATGTTTTTTTATAAGTTTCCAAGAAGCAACCAATTCAATTATTTTGGTATTGAGAGGTTTATTATAGTTGCTTGCAATTTTTTCAAACTTCTTGTTTAAATATCCGTCTTGGTTACTCCATAAGGAAGTTATAAGATAGCTGGTTTTGTTTTTTGAAAAATTTGAATAAAGTAGGCCATTTGTTAACCCAAATTTTTTAATTTCTTCAAAGTATTCAATTTTATTTGGGTTTTCATTAAATTCAATTACAGCTAACAATTTTGAATTTTGAACAACGTTTTTGGTTAATTTAATTGAATTTTCAATTGAATTTAGATGCTGAATAGTTATAGAATTATAGGTGTCAATTCTCTATTATTAGAGAAAATCTTATCGTGGATATTTTTCATAAAAGCGTCTAATGATTCTTTATTTTCCCAAAATGAAAGAATACAAGCTTCATTTAGGTTTAATATATTCCATCCACCAATTTGTCCAATAAAACCATTACTATTAGCAGTTAAAGACCATTTTTGCTGAATTTCCGAAAAGGCTTGTTTTTGATTGTTTTTAACGGTACAAATAATCCATTTTATATCCATTTGAAAATAATTAATTTACAATGTTTCTTTATTTGTATAGTAGCGAACCATTGGTCGATTTTTAGAAGTTCTGTCTACAATTTCAAAACCTGCTCGTTCAAATGATTTATATAATCCTATCCAAGCAAATGAATCGGGTAGTGGTTCTTTTGTTGGAATAGTAGGATAAGCTTCTATAATGTTAATGTTTTTTTGTTTTGCATATTGAATAATTCCTTTCAAAATTTCAACTGAAACTCCTTGTCTTCTAAAGTTTTTAGCTATAAAAAAACAAGGTATAGACCATACAAAATTATTATCTATTCGTTTATGAACTCTTGACTTTTCAAGTTTCATAAAATCTTCTCTTGGGGCAAATGCACACCAAGCTATTGGTTCTTCTTCATAAAAACCAAGAATTCCAGTAGGTTTATTTTCTAAAACAAGGTTATGCATAGCATCTTTATTGCCATCATTGATTTTGCCTTCTGAAAAATCAGCTTTTTTTAGTCGATAATACATACACCAACAATTTCCAAAAGCACCTTTGGTTCCAAATAGGTGTTCAAATTTACCCCAATTGGCTTTCGTTAATGGTTCAAAAGTTAATTGACTTAAAAAGTCTTGGTCATTATTTGATTTTGTCAATTTCATAACTTAGTTATTTCTTTTATTAAGTTATATTTTAAAAAGATGTAATTTTTGTACACTTTTTTTTCTTTGGTACCAATCGTTAAATACCAATTCAATTTCATCAACTTTAAATTCACCAAAATCAAAATCTCTATATTTTTCTATAAGATTTAGATATTCGTTTTTAGAAGTTAATTGATTTTGAAAACGTATAATGGTTGAATGCGCTGTTTGAATGGCATACCTCTTATCAATAGTTTGCTCTAAATATGAATTGTGAAAATTAGTTCTTAAATTATTTCTTAAATTCTCCAGCATATTTTCTTTTAAAAAACCTTGTACCATAATGCAAGAGGGGGAAGCGGTAATTCCTTTAAATAGGATGTTAAACTTTTCAATATTCTGAATACTTTCTTCAATAATATTGATGTATTTTGATACATCTATTTTTTCTAAAGCAAAGTTATTGTAACATGAAATTATTGACATTACTGTAATATGAATATCTGAGTTTGGATAATAATACTGAGAGCTATCAATTTTATTTAATTCACTTAAGAATTCCTGAATTTTAATTTTTACCTGTAAAGGCGGTCTTATTACAAGGGTAATTCCAAATCGTTTATCATTTGCACCGTTAATTAAATGATCAGTCTCACAACCTTTAGATTGTATTGTATTAATGGAATTATTATAAAGTTTATTATAATGATTAGCTAAAAGCATAAATTTAAATTGGTTAATTTTTTCTTTTTAATAGAGCTTTAGAATATAATTCGAATTGTTTTGTTGGTGCAGCCAATTCAAACGTTTCGGAAAATTCGTTATCGTTTGATATATGATACGTTTCTTTCGCTCTCCAACCGTTTGGAATATTTTCAATGCTTTCAGAAATAAATACAATCGTTTTTCCATTTGGAGAAATACTGTCTAATTTATATTGATTTACGAATCCTTCAATATGAAACTGTCTTAAAACAAATAACTTTCTACTTTTATCGTAACTAATATATCCAATATCTTTGTGGACTTCCCCTTTAGCATTATTAGGTGTTGGTTGCCAGGTAGATTTATTTTTAATTTCAATATACTTTTTATTAAAGATAAATTGATACTTTCTTTCATAGGTTCCTTTTCCAGGGTCTCCAGCACTTTCACCAGTCCATTCACCAACGAAAATTTTCATGGGACTCCAAATACTATCTTGTTTGGTTGATTGGGCAATTGTAATACTAGAAGCAAATAGTAAAATTGTTACTAGGATGTTCAATATTTTCATAATGAGTTATTTTAGCTCTTTTATATCATTTAAAAGAAAACAATAATCAAATTTACCAATTCCTAGTTTTTGATACTTAATATCAACTGCTAAATCTGATAAATATGTGCAAAATTGAAAATCAGTTAAAGAACGTGAAACTCCAATTAGTTTCTCGTTTTTTCTTGCTGTAACTATTAGATTTCCATGTTCAACCATTTTCTTTAATATGTTAAGGTCATCTATAGGCCTTCTTTTTTTTTCTAATGTTGAACTTCTTTAAACTCTTCAACATTCAATTCGTTTTCAATAGTGTATTCAACCATATAAGATAAATTGTTTAAATTAAACTATTATTTTTATTAATTATAATATGATCCCTTGCCATAAGGTTGACTTAATAAAAATACATAAATGATTTCAATTTTGCCCAAATTATTGGTAAGTACTATCTATTTAATAGCTGTGAATTTAATACAACCTGAAAGTTATGAATGTAGTTTTACTAGTATTTTTTGGGTTATTTTGAACCTAGCCAAGTTAATTTATGCCAAATGCCTTCAAGTGGACCGTGTTTGTGAGTTTTAAACCACCATTGACAAAAATATCCCATCATAAAACTTAATAGGATACCAATGATTATTCCATAAGTTGGACTTGTATATTTATATAATCCCAAACCGAACCCATAATAAATACTAGATATAATAATGGATTGAATAATGTAATTTGAAAGACTCATTTTACCTAATGGAGAAAATAAATTTAAAGATTTATGAAAAAGATTTGTTTGAAATAACAGCGTGAATCCTGAAATTAATACAAGCATAAAAGCAATGTTATGTAATAACATAATAGATACAATTGCAAAACCTCTTAAGGCATCAACAACATGAAGACGAGAAATGGTAGGGGTTATTATTTGTGTGAAATTGGGTATAGAATTTTCAATTTGTTAATGCAACTCTAAAATTTAGAACTGGAGAAACTTAAGTAACGAAAATACAATTTTTTTTAAATTACTTTTTTAAATTTTCATATATCAATTAATTGAATTTTAGAATTGTATATGTTTTAGTGATTTTGAATCCTTTTATTGGTTATTTATTTTTCTCCAAACAGTTTTTGCAGTAGCACAAACTTTATTGCTGGCTTCAATTTTAATTGTATGTATAAAGGCATTTTCTTCAACGTCATCCTGAGTTAAAGATATAATTGTATCACCATATTGGGCTTCTGCAATAAAGCGACCATCTATTGAATATAAATAATAATTATCAACAATTTCTTCAGGAATCGATTCAATTACCCATTGTAAATATCTAATATTATTTACATGTTTATTCATATCGGTATCGTAACGATTAACTTTAAATTTAATTAAATTATTTGCATCATTTAAAGGAGTTATTTTTTTAGTAATATTCTCAGTTATGCTTTCTTCACTGCAAAATGACCATTTTTCTTTTATTTCATTAAATATTTGAATTGGTCTTCTTCTTTCAATATCAAAGAATACCCATAAGCCCTTTGCTCGGCCAATAATGTTATTTTGTTCATCATAAATAATATTTTCTCGAATACCTTTTATGGTTGAATAGCTTGATAGCCAGGTTCTAATTGTAATTTTTTCTTTGTAAATTGGATAACGTTCCATCTGTAGAGTTCCTGATAATAAAACCCATCCAACATTTTTTTCCAATAAATCGTATAAACTATGATTAATTGAAAAGCAATGATCAGCTGCTGTTTCTTCTAACAATGTTAACATTGTTGTAGCAGAAGCCTCTCCAGATTTATTCATTTCAAAATATCTTAATTCAAAATGCTTGTCAAAATAATTTTTCAATTTTTGTTTAATTATAAGTTATATATTACAGGTTCAATTACTATTAACAACGGTTTGGAATATGAAAAAGTTGTGCGTATTAAATAATTATTTTGTTTTTCAATAAATTTAAGTGGTATCAGGCATTCGAAATTTAATTATTAAAGAAGATAAAATAGTGATAACACCAATAGTTATAACTGCATATTCAACACCAAAAAAATCTGCAATTATTCCAGAAATAATTGCGCCTATTGCATATCCTAAATCTCTCCATAATCTAAATACTCCAATGCTTTCTGCTCTTTGTCGGGGATGTGTGGCATCTGCAATTGCAGATAAAAAAGTAGGATACACTAAAGCAGTTCCTAAACCTAAAATGGAAGCAATAATTGCTAATTGATAGAAACTTGTAAAAAAGGGTATTAATAATATAGCAATACCTTGAGCAAACATTCCCCAAAATAGCATTTTCTTTTTTGAATAAATATCTGCCATTTTTCCAGTAAATAATTGGCCGATTCCCCAAACACCAGGGTAAACTGCTGCAATAATTCCAATTTCTTTTGAATTGTAATTAAGTGATATTAATATAATGGGTAAGAGTCCCCATATCATCCCGTCATTTAAATTATTCACTAAGCCTGCTTGGGTAATTGAACTTAATGATTTATCCTTAAAAGAAGTTTCTATAAATACATTTTCTAATTGTGCAGTTAATGTTGTTTCCTGCTCTTTGTGAACAAATTTTCTTGTGTCTTTAACAAAGAATATAGATGCCAATAATCCGATAATAGAAATACAAATTCCTAAATAAAAAGGGTAAGGAGTTACTCCGTACTTTTGAGCAATAATACCAGTTAAAAAAGCAACAACCCCAACAGCAAAATAGCCGGCAAACTCATTTATTCCCATTGCCAAGCCTCTGTCTTTTTCTCCAACAAGATCAATTTTCATAACAACGGTGCTGCTCCAGGTTAAACCTTGATTGATTCCTAATAATATATTAGCAAAAATCACCCAATTCCAAGAAGTCGCATGTATTAATATAAAAGGGATAGGTATTGCGATTAACCAGCCAATAATTAATAAATTTTTGCGACCTATTTTATTAGCTAATTTACCTGTGAAGTAATTTGTAATTGCTTTTGTAATACCAAATGCGATAATAAATGATAAAATCGCTGTTTTTGATGCAATACCAAATTCAATTTCAGCAAACTTTGGGAAAATTGTTCGTTCTAAACCAACCATTCCACCAACGAATGCATTCACAATAACCAAAATTAAAAATTGCTTCCAATTTTCTTTTAGTCCAAGATTTACTTGTATATGCATAATTAATTTTTATTGTCCAATTCTTTTATGGGCTTCAAATTTGAACCGGTTATGATAATATTTTTTTTGCTGTTTTTTAGAGTTTAAATTTTATTTATACTTTTTATAAATATAATCTTTTAAACTTTTTTTAATAAAATAATTCCAGCCATCTATGCAGCTTTCTCTTTTGAATTCAGGGATCGATTCCGGGAAATTTTCTGCAACGATATTGGTAAGTCTAAGAAGCGTGTAATTATTTTGTTCAAATAATTCAAAAATAACATAGGCATTCCCTTCGAGGTTTTCGTATTTCCAATTATAAGTTATTTTTTCAGGAGGAATTACTTCAGTTAATTCCCATTGGTGCATAAAATTTCTATTCTCGGATTGAACATTAAATTGAGTTTTAAATCCTACCTCAGGAATAAAGGATTCAAGATTATTAAAAAACCATTGTTTCATCTGGTTAATTTGAGTAATGGCATCCCACATATTTTGGATAGATGTGTTAAAAATTTGTTCAACAATTATTGGAGCGTCATTTTTATTCATGAGATTTCATTAGATATATTAAAATTAATTGTCCTTTGATGAAGATTTAACTTCTGGTACTTTTTGAGATATATTTGTGATTTCCATAGAACTGGTAGCTATCATAATAATGTTATCATACTTTTGAATCTCTTCTAATAATCTTGTATAAAGTTTATCTTTCGTGGTCCTTCTTAATTTATAGTCAACAATATATCGAATAGTAAAAGTTATCCAGTTCTCATCAAATTTCAAAGAAATCATTGGTTCAACCTTTGCATTTTCAATGTTATATTTATCCGTCATTTTACTCCAGGTTTTTAGAGAATCACTTGCATATTGGCCACAAATATCTTCAGTAACTTTAGTGAAAATTTCTCTAGCTAACTGAAAGTCACTTTCAGTTCTAATAGGAATATTTATTTCATCCCAAAGAAATGGATAATCACCAGAGTAGTTTTGAACCGGGCTTTTAAAAATAAAACTGTTTGAAATTGTTGTAATTCGCCCGTTATATAAATCACCATTAACCCAGTCTCCAACTTCCATAATCGTGGTTTTTAAAACGCCAATATCAATAATATCTCCTATTATTGATTCAATTTTCACACGTTGGCCTATTTTAATTTGACCCGTTAATAAAATGCTTAGCCAACCAGCAAAGCTTGTAATTACTTCTTGAAGAGCAAATGCAATTCCGGCTCCAGCCAAACCAAAGGCAATTCCAATATTTCCTAATTTATCACTGTAAACGAAAAGTACAATGCTTAAAATTAATATATACCCAAAAATGCTCGCTGTTTTTCGCGCTCTATATTTATTGGTAACATCGGTTATTTTTTTTGTTATCGTTTTCTTGATATAATATATTAGCAAATAAATAAAAATAATTGAAATGCTGATGATAAGTAATCTTTGAAACAAATCTTCATTCAACCATTCATTGAAGTTTAGTGTTTTCATATCTTTCATTTAAGATTCACGAATTAATTTATGAATTATTAAGTTTAATTTAGTTATTATTTTTTAAAGGTATAATCTAAAGCCGAATACGGAAAGGTTTTCTTGCATAAAATCCAAATCTTCAGATCTTTTAAAACCAATAGTTTCATACATGTTCCAAGCTATTTTCATTGCTTTTGTAGAGTGAATAATTAGTTGTTTTTGCTTTTGTTCTTGAGCAATTTCAATACATTTGTTTGTTAATAATTTCCCGATTCCTTTTCCTCTTATATTTGAATCTACAGCAAGTAGTCTAAATCCGGCAGCATCTTTTTCATCAGTTGCAGTTCCTCCAGAAGCATAATATTTCATATCACCAAAATAAACAACTCCTCCAGCAATTTTTCCTTCTGTAGAAATTGCTACTATTAGTTTGGTTTTAGGATTGTTTGTTAGATTTCCAATATTGGCAAGCATTTTATAATAAGCCGGTTGTTCCTTAAATGAAGGGAATCCTTTTAATTGTGAATATACTTCAACCATTAAATTACCAATTGTTGAAAATTCATTGGAACTAGCGTCTCTTACTATGTAATTGGGACTTTTCATATTTTAGAATCATATAAATTACCTAATTTTTTCTTTTGCTTTTACCTTCAATATAATTCATAAAATTTAATCCATCTTGTGACATTTCAAACTTTGTATTAACTACTTGCGGATTAAGTTCTGTATATGTTAAACGAAAGATTGGTGTGTTCGGAATTTTTTCACTTGTGAATACAATTGATTTATCCTCATAGGTAATTTGATAATTAATTGTATGTCCTTCATTATCATAATAAACTGCTTTTGATGGTGTTCCTTTGTAATCTAATGAAGTGATCATCATAGACTCGTGAATAATTGCTGGTTTATTTTCAGTTGCCGGATATTCTGAATGACTTTTGTTTACCATTATTTTATTGTTGAGGTCGAGTGAGAATGAAAAAGTTCCTCCACCTTGTCCAGGTTGTCCACTTCCTTCACCAATCCATTCACCTATTAGCCAATTCCAACTATCCCAAACTTTTGTTTGTTGAGAATATGAAGAGGAACTTATTGCAAATACTATTAGGAATAAAAATAATTTGGAGTTCATATATTATTGTTTGTTAATATTTATTAGTATCAATCTAATTTAAAAAATATAAAATGATAATTTATTTATTAAGTTGGTTAATTAACATGGAACTAAATTTAGTGCTGAATTTTATTATTTGTGATTCTTTGTACTTCTTTTAATAATAGTGGGAAAGCTGGTTCAGTCATTCCATGGCCATAACCATCTAATTCGTAAATTTTTGTTTCCTTGTGGCCAGATACTTTCATCATACGCATTAAATAAGCATTTTCTTCATAGCGTCCTAGCATTTCTAATTCTCTGTCGCCGGTAATTAAAATTAAAGGAGGAGCATCTGCACGTACATGAAATAGTGGAGCTAAATTATTTATAATTGGTTGAGTTCCTTTAATTCCTCTTTCTTCTCTAATTGTAAAATGGGTAATTGTATGTCCGCTAAAAGGAATTAACCCAGCAATTTTATTTGCATCAATATTATGTTTATTTAACCAAGATTTATCTAAACCAACCATACTAGCCAAATAACCACCAGCGGAATGCCCCGAAATAAATATAAGAGATGAATTTCCTCCAAAATTTTCAATATTATTAAAAACCCAACTTACAGCAGCTGCAGCATCTTCAATATATTTAGGAGCCTTTACTTTAGGATTTAATCTGTAATTTACAGCTACAACACCTATTCCTTTTTCCTTTAAAGCATTTGGTGTTTCCTTGTTTCCTCCTGTTAATCCACCACCATGAAACCAAACTACAGTTGGATAATTTTTAATGTTTTCTGGGTAGTAAACATCTAAAACACAACGCTCATTAATGTATAAATCCGATTGGTTGATTGAATCATTATAATAATGAATATTTTGTTTTAAGGAGTATTTAGTTTCTTGAGCCTGAGTGATAGTCACAAATACTAAAATTAAAACTAATACTAAAATTTTTCTCATTTTAAAATTTTTAATAAAATTGCTTTTGGGTTAATTTTATATTTATTAGATAGAATCTTTTTATTTTATAAACGTCTAGACATTGCAAAAAAATGAAAGTTTTCTTTTCCAATTTGATAGTCATGAGTTCCAATAGTTTCAAAACCATTTTTCTTGTAGAAATTAATTGCTCTTTCATTGCTTTCAAGAACAGAAAGCCAAATCTTGTCATAACCTTTTTCAACTGCTTTAATTATAAGCTTATCTTGTAATTCAAGACCTATTTTCATTGATAAAAAATCATTTAAAATATATATCTTTTGCAATTGGCAAACATTTTCTCCTGAGATGAATTCAGATTGAGATTTCAATTTTAGTTTAGCATATCCAACAGGTAATCCATCAACCAAGGCAATCCAAAAAATATTATTTTGGTTTGTTATACCAGTTTTTATTTTTTCAACAGAAAATGTTTTATTAAAATAATTTAGTAAATCGTTTTTATCTCTAAAAAGATGGCTAAAAGTTTCCTTAAAGGTAATTCTTCCTAATAAAGCTATATGAGTTGCATCAGAAGTTTTAGCTATTTTAATTTCAATCTTGTCCATTATTTATTTTTTGAATCAAAAATAATTCGTTTCATCATTAAATCAGTTTGATCATCATTTCCTAATTTAAAAATATGTTTATCGAATTCAAAAAAACTGTTTTTATTGTAAAACCGAATTGCTTTCAAATTTTGCTCCCAAACTCCAAGCCATATATAGGTGTTTTTTTTCTGTTTTGCTATTTCTATTGCTTTATCGAGAAGAATTTGTCCTACTTTTTTATTTTGGAAAGTTTTCAAAACATAAATTCGTTCAATTTCCATAGCGTTAGGGTCGTTAATTTCGGTTTGAGCATTATTAAAATTTAGTTTTAAATAGCCAATTGGTTTTTGATTTGAGTTTGCAAAAAAGAATTTTGAGTTAGGATTATTTAATTCATTTTTTAGTTTTTCAGAATTGTTATTTTCAGCAAAATAGGCATTCATATCAGACTCATTATTAGATTCTGAAAATGTTTCATAAAAAGTTTGCTTTCCAATCTCTTGTAATTCTTGTAATTGTTTAATCGATATTTCTTCAATATTAATAGTATCCAAAGCAAATTAATTTAATAATTGTGAAATTTATTTTAATAGTTGTGTTTTTTCCTATAATTGAGTTAAATATTTTATTTCCAATCACTTTTTAGAGCTGCGTAAATTACATCATCAGCCCATTCGCCTTTAAACCATAAACTTTCTTTAAAATGACCTTCTTTTCTAAAACCAAGGCGTTCCACAAGTTTTATGGAATCTATATTTTTTGGGTCAATGGAGGTAACTATTCTATGTTTATTCAATTTCTTAAACAGATAGTCAATAGTCGCTTTTAACGATTCAAAAGCAAATCCTTTGCCGTGATGTCTTTTGTTTAGAGTACATCCAATTTCGCATTGAAAGTTATTATCATCAATAAAATGAATTCCAATATCACCAATAATTTCGTTTGTTTGTTTTTCATCAATTACCAATTGAAACCAAGTTTCAGGTGTATTAAACGTATTCGGGTTTTTAGAAATAAATTCATTTACTTCTTCTAGACTTTTGGGAACCCAACCTTGATATTTATTTGTCTCGGAATCAGACCTATAACTAAAAATTTGTTCATTGTCTGAATTAGTTATTGGTCTTAGTATAGTTCTTTCAGTTTCTATCATATTTATTTTTTAATTCCATTCTAACTAAAAAAGAGAAATCTATTTCCATTTACAAATGAAATATAGTTCTATTTTTTGTAATTATTTACTTTCCTATTTTTACTAATTATTATTAAATAAATTATTCAACTCTTTAAAACTTAAAGAATAGATAGGATTAAAACTCTCTGAATTCATATAATTTAAAATTGATTTGTAAAGTTGAATGGCTTCAGGTTTATCTTGTATTTTATTTAATTGTGACATACAAACCAGTAATTTTCCATTTCCAATTTTGAATTCAAAAATAAGTCCCAATTTATGATTTCGTTCCAGATTATCAATAACCTGAACAATAGGTAAATATTTTTCGGAAGTACCATCAAGGATTAAAGAATTACTCGCTTTAATTATTGAGAACCATTGCCAGTTTGTATGAAAATCTGTTGGAAAAGTATTGAATATTTGATGTTTAGGATCCATTAATAGTCCTAAAGTACCTGGTGAAACGGGTTTGTTATTATTTTCACTAATTCCTTTAAACATACCATAGTTCCAAAAATCTGGAGGAAAATGACCAGAAAAGCTTTTGTCTTTAACATCTTCGGTTTGTGGAAATAACAATACTTTTGCTCCTTGTTGTAGTTGGGAAATAATTTGATTGTTTAATTTATCTGTAACAACTATTTTTTCAGGTATTTCAACTGTATTATTTTTTGAAGGATATACCCACATAGGATAGGAGTTACTATATTCAGTTTTTGGTATTGAGACATTCACTGTTAATTTTTCGGCTTTTTCAATTGATGATAAATCAACATTTATTTCGCCTAATAGTGATAAGCATCCATTCTTAATTTTCTGGTTTAAAAAAGTTCCATTTTTAATAATTGTACCATCCTCATTTTTTATGTTCCAATTTAAGTTACTATTCATTAATTTATTCGAATAATTGGCAACTACCATTTTAGCATTAAATTTTTCGTTGTTGGCATAACAATAATTTGGAAACTCAATCAGTAATACTACATCGTTGCAAGATTGCTTCCAATCTTCGGGTGTTATTACATTTTTACTATCCATAAATGCATCCAGTATTCCAACAAGTGCTGTTCCTTGCCCTGTAAAATCTTGTAAGTCAAGTAATTGAAATCCGGCTAAACCATTAGTTCTAATGGCTGCTTCCATTTCTGCTTTGTAACAAATAGCAGACCAAGCTCCAGATGACTTTTGAAAAATACTGTCCATATTAGCCATACCTACATCAGCCAATCGTTCGCGGAACACTTCTAAATTCCATGCACGTAAAACACCTGTGTATTTTTTAATTTCATTATAATTTGGGAAAATTTGGTACTGTCCAATTTCATGACTTACAATAGGTAATTTCATCTGAGAAACTGAATAATTAAAATTCACCTCCGTTGATGGGATTTGTGAGTTCAATATTCCACCATCTTTAGAATCGGCAAATGCATGAGTTAGCCGGGTATGTGTTAGAATCGAATCTTTGAAGAATGGAGTTCTTGCACCAACAAAAAAATCGGAATACGCTCTTGGAGGTAGATAGCCAATATTGTTATTAGATCCCATTGTGTAAAGTGGGCGATTGTCGTAAGCTTTAAAAGCCAGCATTACTTTTTCTACATTATCATGACCACTCCAAATTTCATTTCCAGGAGAAAACATTACAAAAGATGGATGATTTGCATAGGATTTTAACATAGCAAAACCTTCTTTTTTTATCATTTGAGCGATTGAGTCCGATTCTAAACCACCCCAGAAAGGTAATTCTGCCTGCAGGTAAATTCCTTCAATATCAGCAGCAGTAAATGCTGCTTCAGGTGGACAGTATGTATGAAAACGATAATGGTTTATGCCATATGATTTTGCGATTTTATACACTTTAATCCAATCTTCAACATTCATAGGTGGGAATCCTGTTAGTGGAAAAACTGCTGCTTCGTGTTTTCCTCTTAAAAAAGTGGTCCGACCGTTAATTGTAAATTGAGTTCCATTGATATCAAACTTTCGCATTCCAAAAGAGACAGATTTATTGTCTTTATTATCTCCATTTGATATAATTGCAGTTAGGTTATAAATTGGTTGTTCAAATTCATCCCAAAGGTTACATTCATCATCTAAAATATATTCTAGTTTTATTTGAGGTTGGTATTTTAAATTTATTTCCTTTGTTTTTAATTGCGTGGTTTTTCCATTCATTGTTTTTTCAACCTGAAGTTCAATTTTAAATTTATCAAACTCAAGTTTATTGTCTATTTCCAAATAAATATCAAACTTGCGATTATCTACATCTGGAAAAACCTGAAGATTTGAGATATATGATTTTGATGAAGCTTCTAAATTTATTTCACCAATTATTCCATTCCAGTTGGTTTGGGTATCGTCTGAATATATGTGAACATTTCCGTATGGTGTTAATTTTAAATCGTTATTAATTCGGATTGTGATATAATGTTCTCCTGGTGCTAAGTAATTTGAAACATCAAATTGATGAGGTGATTGAAGCAGTTTAGATTCTCCAATTAAAGTACTGTCAATCCATATTTTTGATGATTTTGTACGTTCTAGAAATAATTGAATATGCTTATTATTAAAATCTTGAGGAATTGTAATCTTTTTGCGATACCAAGCAACACCTTCGTATTCATATACTCTATTAAGATGCATTGTAGTGGTATCTGTATTTTTGAATCCTTTTTTATTTGTGTCTGTTGTCCCGGGTAGTTGAATTGAGTCATTAAAATTAGTCAAATACCATTTTTCTTTTAACCCAACATTGGCTGTGTCCAATGTAAATTGCCATTGTCCTTGTAAATCAATTGTGGATCTATATTGTTGATTTTCAGTATTACAAGAAATAATGACGATTAATAAAAACAGATGTACATATTTCATATTCATTGTTTAATAGTATTTATAAAAAAGACAACAAGATAATGAAAATTGAGGGACATAAAACGTTTAAAAAGAGTTATCAAATTTAAATTTCACCAAAGATTATGATAGTTTATTTTTTATAATTTATTAGCTGTTCAATCTTAGTAAAGAGTAAATTTATAGACGTAATATTATGAGCTTATAGAATTGTTTATATTTTAATTATTGTTTAGGGATAAAAAATTCAACTTTTCCGCACTTTGAGCAATGAAAAAGTCAAATGATTCCCTGTTTTGTAATAATTCAAAAATATTTCCAAATAATCCCGTTCTAGCACCTTCTAGAAATTTGAAATTACCAGATTTTTGCATCGGAATTTTACATTTTAAACAATCAATTTCTAGATCAAAATTTTGTTCATCGGAATCAGTTATTTTTACAATTTCTTTATCTGAGAAACTATAATTACACTTCCAGCATAATTCAGAATGATCATCAACTTCGAATTTGCAATTCGGACAATTTTTTATGGTTTATTTTTTTGAGTATTATTGGATTCCTTTTTTCAAATTTGAGTTTTCGTTTCTATTTTTTATAATTAAACAATTTGCTAAATGTTTTGGTAGCTACTGTATTTCTTTTCTGCTTACAATTTCTTTTATCCAAATAGGAGCGAAGGGAGAGGTACAACCTTTTGAAACGGGATAATCACGATATACACCTAATTTTTCTCCAATACTAATTGCACGTTCACGGTATTTTGGGTGATGGATACCAATTTCGGCAAGGCTGAAGTTCATTGTCCATTGCGTTTCTGAAGGAGCAGTAGGCATTTCATTTTCAATTCTTTCAAGTAAATATGGAATATCAATCATTTCAGGATTTCTAACAATACGTTGAGTAGTTAGGTTCCAACCAGCACGAGCTGCCATTGGATTTTTGTCTTGCATCCATTTTATGCGTAAAGATTCATTTTCGGGGTGTAACTTCACAACATATGAGTTGATCCAGTCCGCCACACGAATATATTTTATTGACCGAACCATTGCATCCAATTTATCAGTTGTAAGTGTTTCAGGTTCAATAATCAGCATTGAAAGCATCTGGGCATCATAGTTTTTTGTTGCCCATAATTCAATAGCCAAATTGTGATTCGTTTTAATTTTTTTTGCCACTTTTCGAAGATCCCCGAGTTTGACTCCATACTGGTTATCGCCTACATTGTTTTTTAAGTTGTATTTTAACGTCTTTTCATCGCTCAGTTCTTCTAGCTTATTTAATGTTTCTTTCAGAGTCATATTTGTATTTAATTAATTACTATCATCAATAAAAGTCTCTTAAGAAAAAAAATAGAAGTCTTTTTCACTTTTAAAACTTACCTCTGATAAAATTAAATATTTTTAAGTACGAAACAAAAATATTATTGCTTAGAATGATTGTTGATTTTTTTTAATGAATTCAAATCAAATTTTTTTTTGTTTACTTTAGAGGATGAATTAAAGAATAAGTTTAACATATTAATTGTTTTATCTATTTTTCAATTGGGTTTAATTTATTTCTAGGATCTTGCTTTAGTAATTTAGTTATACTTAAATATAAATTAGGTTCGTTGCTCTCGAAAAAATCGGGTTGTTCAAAAAAAGTTTCAAGTGAAACTGAAAATAGTTCTATTAAGTTAGTACCGGCATAATCTCTTAAAACTTTATTTTCATTTATTCTAATCTTTAGAAATTTGTCTATTGCGTGTTTTTTCCATATTTCAAAATCACTTTCATTTGTAAATCGTCAGCAAAAAGGGGATTGATTTTAACAAATTATAATATTCAAGATAATATTTCAAGAATCAAAAAAAATAGAGTGATAATTAATGTAGTAGTTTTTAAAGATAAAAGGTAAGTAATTATTTAACTAAATAAAATTGTGTATTTGAGATTAGACAAAAGTTTTAAAAATTTGGAGATTAAGAAAATATAATCATTTAAAGGATATATAAAACAATTGAAAATAAAGGTTATATAGAAGCTTGTTCTTAAATAAATAGAAACTAATTCTACTGTATTTAATTCCCAGTCGGGTGGAAAGATTTTAAATATTTCCAAATTTGGTAAACTCTATGTAGTATAGATGAAGAACCCAAATAAAGCGCCATTAATATTGTATTAATAAGTTTAATTTTTTATTCTTAAGCTTATATGAAAAATTTGAGAAGCAACTAGTATAAAATTAGTGGCTGATTTCATAAGTAGGAACTTTCTTGTTAGTTATTTTAATGGTCTTTTTTTAATCATACCTCCTTTTACATCTTTTATACTATGCATAACAACAAATGCCTTTTTATCTATTTTATCTATTTCTGTTTGCAATTTTGCTAATTCTAATCTTGTAATTAATGTATAAATAATATCTGTTTGTTCTAATGACTGTCCCCTTTTACCAGAATAAATTGTGCAACCTCTTCCTAGTTTTTCAATGATAGCTAACCTAATCTCTTTATTTTTATCTGATATAATTGTAACTCCTAAATATTCTTCAATACCCGATACAACAAAATCGACAGTTTTTGATGCTGCTAAATAGGTCAATATTGCATATAATGAAATTTCAATTGTAAATACATATGCTGCAGCACCAAATATAATAATGTTAAATATCATAATAATATCACCTATTGTCAATGAGGTTTTTCGACTTGCATAAACTGCTAAAACCTCTGTGCCATCGATAACAGAGCCACCCCTAATTGCTAATCCTATTCCTAATCCTAAAAAGAAACCACCAAAAACTGCAATAAGTAATTTGTCATCTGTAATTATAGGAAACGTAATAAAATGAACAGAAATAGCAAGTAATAAAATTGCAATAATGCTTTTCAAAGCAAATTGCCTGCTAATTGTGGAAAAACCCATAATTAAAAATGGGAGGTTTACTACCACTATTAGAATTGATAATGGGATTTCGGTCAATTCGGCTATTGTAAGAGAAATTCCCATGACACCACCATCAATAAACATATTAGGCAGCAAAAAGCCTTTTAATCCAAAACTAGCTGATAAAACGCCTAATAAAATGAAAAAGCTATCATGAATTAGATGAAAAAACTCAACTTCAGCATTTTTAATTTCCTTCTCAAATTGTTCCGAAGGTAGGTTTGCTTTTTTTCTTCTAAATCCTAATGCCTTAATGATAATATTTTGATAGAATTGGTTCATATTATGAGGTTACAAAATTTTATTTAAATGTCTCATCCTGCAATGTATCATCTTCAGGTTAAAAATTGATTTACGCTGTAATTTTTTATCCATATTTGATGTTCTTTTACCGTGAGCTGAATACATAAATGTTTGATCGAAATAAAATTCATCTTTTTTTCTTCCATAATTCATGTGTTCATTAGATCTTACATTCTTGCTTTCTAATCTATTCATTAATTGATGTAGGCATAATTCCATAAAGTTTAACTAGTTCATACTTATTTTATTTTCCAGTACTAAGTTCGGATAAACTTTTTAATTTGAGAGGTCAATTCTAACGGTTTGTTACTCTTTATTTTTTATAAATAATTGTTTGAAATTCTGTGCCTTATTTCAAGGCTTTTTATAATTATACCAACGAATCAACTATGCGTAATTAGTCCGAAGGGGAAAATTACGCATAGGTTTTGTTTTAACTAAAAAATATTTTACCCAGTACTACCTAATCCTCCTGATAATGAATTGATTATGTGTAGTAATTTCAATAGCATTTTTTCAGATTGAGGATCGTTTTTGTCTTTTAGACTTCTCCATTTTATTATTGAATCAATCTGAAATTTGTGCAATACCTTTAATTCTTTTTCTCGAAGATTTAAAGTGTTAAGCTGCCCAGTTCGTCTTACATTTACACTATCATCCAATAAATACTCAATATTTAATTTACTATCTTCATAATCAGACAGAATGAGGTTTAAAAATTTATTTTTTATCTTTTCATCTGTAACCAAATTAGCATACATTTTCATGATTTCTGTATTGGCAATTAATAAATTGGTTTCTGTTTGAATGAATAAATACCTTAAAAATGGCCAAGAAGCTATGGATTTTTTTAAATCTTCAAAACTATCATTATCCTGCTCTTTTAATTCTTTTAAGGCGGCTCCAACTCCGTACCATCCAGTTAGTGTAAATCTCGATAGGTTCCAACTAAAAACCCAAGGGATAGCTCTCAAATCTTTTAGCTCCCTTTTTCCAGTTCTTCGTGCTGGTCGTGAACCAATTTTACTTTGCTCTAGAATATCAATAGGAGTTGCTTCACTATAAAATTGCATGAAATCTTTATCATTGATTAAGTTTTTATAATGTTGCATTGATTTATCAGACAACCATTCTAATGTTTTTATGGGGTAGTCTTGTTCTTTAGTTTCAGTAGGAGGTAAGGTATGCAGTGCCACTCCAGAAGCTAACATTTCTAAGTTATATGTTCCCGTTAAGAGATTCCCAAATTGTTGTGAGATAGACTCTCCCTGTATGGTTAATTTTAATTTACCGTTAACGGAGCCAGTTGGTTTTCCCTCAATAAAGCGATGATATTTACCTCCACCACGGCTAATAGTTCCTCCTCTCCCATGAAAGAAAAACACCTTAATATTATTTTTTCTTCCTACTTCCGTAAGTGCTGTTTCTGCTTTATATAGATTCCACTTGCTAGCTATTACGCCACCATCTTTATTACTATCGCTATAACCCACCATAACCTCTTGAGCCTCATTCACCAATATTTTCCGTTTTCTTGTCATTGGATGCTTAAGGAATTTGTCTAATATAGAAGCTCCATTGTCTAAATCTTCAATAGTTTCAAATAGAGGTACCACCAATAAATCTGTTCCTAATAGTTGAGTTTCTTTCATAAAGAAGTACACCATGAGTAAATCACTTAGACTTCTTGTCATACTAACAATTAATGAACCGATTCCCTCAGAGCCATATAAAATGTTGTGATCTCTTAAAACTCTAAAATAATCTAACACATTATCAGCTTCGTCTCCATAAGAAATGGTGATATTAGTTAAAAGCTCTGGTGAGTCTATTGCTTTATTCAAAAATGTAAGTCGTGTATCTTCATCCCAATTTTGAAAATCAGTATTTGCTAATGTAGATTTTTGCAAAATTTGAGTAATCGCTTTTTCATAATATTCGCTATTCTGACGGATATCCAACTTTGCCAAATGAAAGCCGAAACACTGTACTATTCGCTCTAAAGGAAAGAGTAAACTTTCTGCAATTTTATCAGCCTTAATTTCAATTAAAAGTTCCCTAATAAATTTTAAGTCTTTTTGTAATTCATTACTACTTCTATAAAAAAGCTTAGAATCACTAAAAGTTCCTGAAATTGTATTTTCAAGTTTGAGCTCTATCAAATTAACAAACTGTCTCCATGGTTCATACGGATTTCGATTTATTGCCTTAGTACCTTTTTCTCCTAATAATTGAGCATACTTGGCTATCGTAGCTGTCAATATTGTTGGAGTAGGGTTGTGTTTGGAAGATAAAGATAGTTCGGCTCCTAATTTTAAAACTTGGTTATAAATGATGTTTAAAGACTCTTTTCGATGAATAAGAAGTGTGTCTTTTGTAATTTGAGGGGTAACAAACGGGTGACCATCTCTATCTCCTCCAACCCAACTTCCAAAAGTATATTTAGGAAAGTGTTCTATGTGTTTTAATTTTTGGGGATCAAAGCCCATTTCTAACCAGGAATATTTTAATTTCAAGTCGCTAGCTTCCAAAATCAAAGGGAAAATTGTACTTAAATAATGCACTAAATTAGCTCGTTCATCTCGTAAATCGGGTTTTTCTAGATAGATTTCGCCCGTTCTCCACCATCTTTCTAATAAGCTAATTATTTTATCTCGAATAATATTTTTTTCTGATTGGGAGTATGTTGAATTTTCATTTTGTACTAATAATAAATACAACTTCCTATGTAATTCCAATATGGTCACCCTTTTTGCTTCTGTAGGATGTGCAGTAAGAACTGGACAAATATCTATAGATGATATGATGTTAATCATTTTATCTTGATCAATACCTTGTTCATCCCATAGTTTAAATGTTTCTCCCCAAGAACCACGAATAGCAGATATACCATAGGTTTTTTCAAACTGTCTATTAAACTGTATCGCGCCATTCTCTTCAATAAGGTTCATCAGTTGAAAATAAATACCAAAGGATTGTATTATTTTTTCATCAGATATACCGCTATATTCATTATTTTCATTCAATGATTCAATGAATGTACTAAGATTATTTTCTTCAATGTTTGATAGCATCTCCTTGAAACAGGATAGAATATTTTTTTTATCTTCTAAGATTTTGTCAAATCCTTTTATGTTCATGTTTGTATCCATATTCTTTATATGTTAGAATAGTTTAATATCAATTAAGGTGTTTTTAAATTTTGTGCAATTTCCAAAAAACTAAAAACTTAAAAAAGTAAATAGTAATAATTATTCAATTTTAATGAATTAAGTAATTTTGGTTATGTTTTTTTGTAAAAAAAAATATAACTAACGAATTCAATTATCAAATCTGTTTCATTATTCAATATCGTAACAAATCAAATTAATCTATAAAACTCAAATAAAGTAAGGATATTACATTTAGTAAGATTATCAGTAATACTTTTATTTATTCAAGCGGTCTTATATATGAAAAGTAGTATATTTTAAACGCGCTACTTTTCCGAAAAATGAAAGATCATAAAAAACGCAAGCCAAATGACTTGCGCTATTACTGCTGTTTTTTTAACTATTTAAATATAAATAGAGTGTTATTGTTTGACTTTCTTCTTGATAATATTCTTTTTTTCTTTTAATGAACGCATATTACTTTTTGTAGAACTATAAGAGTTTACTTTTGTTTTAATACTATCTGTTTTATTATTAATTTCACTTTGGTAACCATTTGCTGTATTTCCTTGATGAGTACTTTTAGAGCCACTTATTGCTAATTTTTTACTCTTGTTATCTGTTATTTTCATTTCAATTAGCATTTTTTATACAAGCAGATAATATAAAAAAGATAATGAAAATTTGAATGTATTTCATCATTTTTTAAATATTTTGCCAAAAGTGATGCTTTTAATTCTCTGTTCTAGATTTCTAAAAAGTCACAACATTTAACCATTTTAAAAGATACATTATTAGAGTTATCCCTGCTATGCTAACAAATATTGAACCTTGCCAGAAATAAACTTTCGTTCCCCCTAGTTTCCACATCTTTTTACCAAATTCGTTTTTGTAATAAACATTGAGAGCTTTATAAAAAAGAAAATTGATTATAATAAAAGTTCCTGTAGCTATTGTTATTATCCAAATTTTTTCCATTTATTAAATTTTTAATGTTTATGCTTATGAATTATTGCCTATTATTTATAGGATGAAAAGTTACAGGTTTGAAAACGTAATTTTCCTGATGTTTAAATTAATACTTTTTTTGTTTAGAAACATTCAAATATATAAGATTAAGCATTTTGTATGTGCATAGTTACAAGTTTTTGCTTTTTTATAAAATCATTACTTTCCAATGAGTTTTACGTTTCAAATTTCAATATATGTAACAATATCATTCTATTTTATCTTTTTCTTTAAATACTCATAATCTGCTTTTATTTGTTTTTTTACTAGTTGCTTTCTCGATTAATGTGAAAAACTAGGTTTATCATTTCTTATTTCTTTTAGCTTGAATTGATAATCTTACTATGAATAAGGTCATTATTGAATAAGCAATTATAGAATATAGATGCTCAATATTTTCTTCATTGAATGATGTGATAGAAGCGTTGAATAGATGAATTACAAAAGAAATAATACCAATGAGGTAAATAATTTTAAGAATAATATGCTCGGTTTTAAAAAAGTGTTTTGGTGTCATTTTCTCTATTCTTTTTTAGCATAATGACTACTTCCACCTAATATCATCCATATTGTATTTGGTAATGTTTTTTCTTTAAATAAATTTTTCATTTTAGTTCTTTTATTTGTGGCCAAGTTGTTGTATCCACTATAATTACTAATTAATTAGGTTATATTTTTATAAAAATTATAAGTTCTAGACCATTCAGTTGCTTGTCCAGATTTTAGAGATATATTAATGAATAGCTCTGGGCTTATTACATGATTCCAACCCCAAAGGTTTATTTTATTAGTGTTAAAACTGCCTATTTCACTTATTGTTATGTTACTTTTAAGATGGTCTAATTGCCATTTTGCAGAAATGCTTTTATAGCCAGTTAAATTGCTAAAGAAGAATTGTTCTTTTGGTGAGCCGTTAAATTTAATTTCGTTTTCTGCAATATCAACTTTTTGTTCCGGATTAACGGTTTCTTCAAATAATTGAGGTTTTAGTTGAAAAGGAAACTTTAGTTTATAATTGCTCCCAATTAAATCTTTATTTATTACTGTAAAATTATGAACGTATTCATCAGTATTAATATTCTTTTCACCAGTATTTTGTAAATAATAGTTAATCGTAAAGCTGTTTTCCAATAATTTTATTTCTTTTTTTAATACGTAAGAATAGCCATTAACGGTTTGAGAGCTACAGGTAATAATAATACTATTTAACTTCTTTATAACTTCAAATTCAGCAGGTTTTATTTCATATGATTTATGAAACAAGTATTCGTTATCCTCTTTTTTTAACAAACCAACACCAATTTTGTGAAACCATTCACCAATTTTAGTTTCATTAAAGCCCAAAGCCGTATCAATGCCAAATTCGTTATAAAATCCTTTTCCAAAAAGGTGCTCATTTTCACCATATGGTCTTTCCGAACTAGATACTTCAATGTTTTGAAATTTTACTGTTGCAATTTTTCCTGACCAGTCAAACCTCGAAAAATTATATTTTTCAAGAGGAAGGTCAATATGAATTTCCAGATTGTTATTTTTAAGAATATGTGACATTTTAATTATTGGATATAAATAAAAAATAATGAAACCAAGTATTAATTATATCAAGATTATTTGGTAATATTTTAATAATAGGTCAGTAATTTATAATGCTTAATTTTTAACTCGTTTTTCTAATTCAGAACGCTTAATTAACAATTCTCTTCCTATTGGAATATTATTTCTAAAAGTTTGAGTTCTAAGTTCTAAATTACCTTGAGGAATTTCAAATGGTTCAGAATATTTTTCACCAAATTTTACAGGATATGTATTATCTATAGTGTAGAAAATTTCAGTTTCTGGAACTGAATTAGTAAGTTTACACATCAATTTATCACCATCTTTAAAAACAGTAACAATTGGATCTAAAACAGCTTTTGAAATATTGTAGTTAGTTACATCAAATCGTTTAAAGTGGTCTTCAGTTTTATAGATGAAGTTTTCCCAAATTTTATTTTCTTTAGGACTCCAAAATGTTTCTGACAATGCGAATGCTCGTGGGTAAGCCATATAAAAAGCATACGACAATGTAGGTATTGCTTCTGTCCATAAATTCCCTTGTCCGCCCATTATGTATTTAGCTACAGCACCTTCTGGAACAGGATCAAAATTATAGGATTTCTCAAGGCTTAGGCTAGCATAAATTCGATTTTCAACGCTATAATCACCTTGCGTATAATCTAAATAAGCAAATGTTGTTGGAGACATTACTACGTTATGTCCCATTTGTGAGGCTTCAATTCCTTCTTTAGTACCTTGCCAACTCATAACTGCTGCATTTTTAGCCAATCCTCCACCAAGAAGTATTTCATTCCAGCCAATCATTTTTTTTCCTTTGTTAGAGATGATTTTTTCAACCCTTTTTACAAAGTAACTTTGTAGTTTTTCACTATTATCAATGTTGTTTTTCTTCATGAATTTTTGAACTTCAGAACTTTCATCCCAATAACCATGATAGCATTCATCGCCACCCATATGTATATATTCGCCAGGAAATAGGGCTGCCACTTCGGTAAATACTTTATCAACAAATTCGTACACTTTTTCATCGGCAGGATTTAGTGTATTTTCAATTAACATTTTAAAAGTTCCGTCTCCATACCATTCAGAAAATTTGCTACCGGGACTTACAAATTTAGGTTCCTTTTTTGTTGATAATTCAGGATAAGCAGCAAGAACAGCCATACAATGACCAGGTAAATCTAATTCAGGTACAATAGTAATATTTCTCTCGGCTGCATATTTAACAACATCTTTTATTTCTTCCTGAGTATAAAAACCTCCGTATGTAGCTTTTTCACCTTCTTTTGGTTCCGCTCTTTCATCGCCAAAACGACCATTTCTTGGCACTCTCCAGGCACCAACTTCAGTTAATTTAGGTAATGATTTTATTTCAATTCTCCACCCTTGATCATCAGATAAATGCCAGTGAAATACGTTAAACTTGTATTGGGACATTTTATCGATGTACGTTTTTACTTCATCAACTGTAAAAAAGTGTCTGCTAACATCTAACATTAGTCCACGCCATTTAAAGCGTGGGTAATCCGTTATTGTACAACCATTAATGGTTGCATATTCTGTTTTATATTGGCTTGTAGTTTCTAATTTAGCAGGTAATAACTGGCGAAGTGTTTGCAAGCCATTAAATATTCCTGAAGCCTCATTGGCCGAAAGAGCTATATTTTTATTAGTAACTACTAGTTTGTAACCTTCTTTATGAAGTGCTGAATTTGTTTTTTTATTCAATTTAATGCTTAAAGAATTCCCTTTTTTCGTATTTCCATTAATAATTTTAATTCCTGTATTTTCAAGAAATGCTTTAAATTGATTACTATATTTATTAGCTTGTTCATCCTCTGTATTAATGCTTATTATTAACTCACTGCCTAGTACAAAAATATCGTTGTTACTCTCATAACTAACAGGTTCAGGGATAATAGTGTGTTGGGCATTTGCATTTTTAGTTAGGGTAATTAGGAGGAAAGCAAGCAATACATTTCTCATGTTTTTAATTTTTGGATTGTAATTTAATATTGTTTTATTGTTTGAAAAGTTGCGGGTTTGAAACTGCAATTTTTTCCAATACTAAATTTAGTTTTTTTATTTTTTATAAACATTCTATTTTATTGAATTAAGCAATTTTTTAAGTGTATTGTTGTAAGCCGACTTTTTTAATTCTCCAAATATTTATATAAGTCATCTTTTTTGAAAGTATAACTTTCTCCATTGAATTTTAATATTTCAACTTCAGTTTTGTTTTTTAGAATATTTTCTTTTTTTATAAGCTCTTCATCTCCAATTTCATATATTTTCTAATAGGTGAAGTTTTTGGATACCTTTAAAATTGGAATCCTTAGGGTTGAAACGAATAACGTAAAACTTCATTCCGACCACCAAGTAAGAATTCCATTTTATCACTTGTTTGTATTGGGCAAATGCTCTGATAATCATCAGTAAGTATCTCTTTATAAACGAGTTCACCAGCAGGAGAGAATACATATAAAATACTCCGGTGCCAAGCGCCTCTGCCATGATATACCGCTGCAAACATTGCGTTTGGGGCTTGGCCTATAAAAGTTGCGGCCACTACATGCATTGGAGATGCGGCGCCTTCCGCCTTGAATTTTTTCAGAAATTTCAATCCCGAATCATAAACCTCCAAAACATTTCCTGCAGAAAGCACAACGAAAGGCACAACAGCGGATGTAAGCACGGGTTCATACCAATAGGCATCCGATACTTTTAAACTGGATAATTCCTGTCCTTCGCCATCCAAAATAGCAAAATCAGTTTCTTCATGACCAATCAAAACCTCATTTTGACCATCGCCGGTAAAGTCGGCTGAGGCGATTATCCTCAAGGGGGATTCTTTTCGAACGATTTCTCCCGATTCAAAGTTTAGATAAAGAAGCCCTGAGTTCTTCTTCTCTATCAGAACAAAGCGTTCATCACCATCATCAAGGACTGCGGTATTTCCCATGGCCTCATGGCCATACTCTTTTTTCCACTTTAATTGCCCGTTAATATCGAATACGGCCACCGAGGGTTTTCCCCATAGTCCAGATCCCACAATATATGATGGTTCACTAGAGGCGTTTTTTACAATAGAAAGATTTGATAACTGGGGAGAGATGATTTTAGATTCCGAGTTCAGTTTAGTATTTGAAAGCTTGCAGATCTGCTTGTCGCTTATAATTAAGAATTCGCTACTGTCTTGCAAGGATACAATTGCTTTTACAAGATTTAGGCTGTCTTTTTTCAGGACAATATCTTTTGTTGGAGTCCATTTTGAAATGTCTACCCTTGCCTCTTGCAGATCTTCTGGCACAGGTCCACCACCACAAGAAGCGAAAAACATAGAAATAGTGATTGAAATGATGCTTATTTTCAAAAGTGATTTGCTGGAAACCAATGAAAAAGGATAACGCCCAAAAATTATGATGCCCGATTTTTCTTTTCTCATTTTAATTATTTTTTAAAAAAAAATGTATTTTATTTTAATAAAGTAAAATTAAGCTAATCAGCGGATTATTTTCTAAGGGTAATGAATTTTATTTTTACTGCTAATTGTTTTGTTATACATACGTCTGCCAATGACCCTGTCTTATTGTGTTGTATCCTTAGCCCACGATTTTGTGAAATATCTTATTATTAAATACTCCAACGCCTCTTCCTTCGTCTTAAAAATTCTGCTTGTTGTTTTTCCCGGAACTAAGTTTATATAGGCATTCGTAAAGGCTTTTTTTTTACATGTTATTCCAATTAATGCTCTTTTCAATGCATTTGCATCAACCTTCGTTCCTGTATTTTTCATTTTTTTAAAAAATGCCACACTAACGATCTAGCTAATTGCAATGGCGGACAACGGTCCTTTTAGCTATCGGGGGAAGCGCCTGCTCGACGAAATCATTCAGGTGGGTGCTACACCTTGAATTTACTACTCCCTCGGCTATTATTTTTATATCTTGTTGTGTTTCGTTATTTTTTTTATCAATCCTTTGAAAATAAATCGGTGCAATGGAAGAGTCGTATACCAGTACAATCGTCCCGTTAATCCCAATGGCCTGAAGGTAGATGTTTGTATCAATTTATTGTCAATAATTCTAAATTCAAGCCAAGCTTCTCCTGGTAATTTCATTTCGGCAAATAGCAGTAAACGTCCCTCTTTTTTATCTGCGTATAATACTCTCCAAAAATCCAAAGCGTCACCGGCATTTAACACGTTCTCTGAAGTGCGTCCTCTTCTTAACCCAACACCACCTACTAACTTATCCATAAACCCTCTAAAACGCCATAGCCAGTTTCCATAATACCAACCATTATCACCTCCAATGCTCCAGATTTTTTCAATACAATCGTCTAGGTTGGAAACTGTTTTTTCTCTAACATCTCGATAACACCCAAACGATGGCACGCTGATGAAATCTGATATATTAAAATTAAAATCACTACTTATGAAGGCATCCTTCCAGCTAGAAACCACTTCATTTCTTTCAATTTTACTAAAAGCTTTTTCTATTGATAGCTGGTAGCTAATTGGTTCTATTCCCAATATTTTGTTTATCTCATGATTTCGACATATCACTTCAATTTTCATACTATTCACTAATGCAATCGCAAGTTTATAAGAGGTTGATGTCACAAAATACAACCAGTATGAAGAAAGTTTGGGAGTCATAACAGGAACAATAAAAATATATCGTTTTAGGTTTCTTGATTTTCCAAATTCTAGAAGCATCTCTTTATAAGATAGAATATCAGGTCCGCCAATATCAAAATCTCTATTAAATGTCTTTGGGTTAAATATTGTTTTTGAAAGTATTTTAATAACATCTGATATACCTATTGGCTGACATTTCGTATTTAGCCATTTAGGTGCAATCATAATGGGAAGTTTTTCTACTAAATCCCTCATTATTTCAAAGGAAGCACTTCCTGAGCCAATAATTATACCAGCTCTCAAGGTTGTGAAATTATATTTACCCTTGCTAATTTCTATTTCAACATTTTTTCTGGAAGCCAGGTGCTTGGATAACTCAGATTCGTTAATTATGCCACTTAAATACACCACATGTTGTGCCCTAGTTTGATTAATGGCATTTCTGAAATTAATAGCAGATTCTTTTTCAAGTTTTAAATAATCTGAAGAGACTGACATAGAATGTACTAAATAAAAAGCCCCGTCAATATCTTTTGGGATGTTTTCCAATGAAGCTTTGTCCAGCAAGTCTATTTGAACTACTACTATCTTAGATTTTAGAGATGCTGGTGGTGCAAATCTTTTAATATCTCTAACACCGCAGATTACTTCATGACCGCTAGCTACCAAAACCGGTAGAAGTCGTTTTCCAATATATCCAGATGCACCCGTTAGTAATACTTTCATTTTTTTTAAATTAAACACAAGGTGTTTATGCAGGAAAATTTGTGTGTTTTAAGTAATAAAGTTAGTAAATAAAACACAAACCAAGAAAATTCGCGAGGATTTTCGTAAGTAGGTAAGAACAAGCAATTAATTTTATATGGTGTTGGCATTAGTATTTTTATTTGGAAATAACTTCTTAATTCCTAATATTAAAAGTTGAATTAATAATATTAGAAAAACCATTACTGTATAAGGAATTACTAAAAAAGGGAATTTTTCAGCAATCATTTTGTTTTTATCTGTTTTAAAAGTCAAGTCTAAACCAATTATTCCACTTAATTCATTTTCCACTCCAGCAATCCCACTCATTGGTGTGCTGATTAGTTCTCCATTTTTATCAAATAGCAAATATGTTGGATATTCAGCTATTTTCAATTCCTTTACTAAACTATTTTCCTTTTTGTTGTCATTATAAAAAGTCCAACTTTTGTTATCGGAAAGTAAGAAATTCCAGGGTTTAGGTTTGTTTTCAAGTATATATTCTGTCTCCTCTTTTGAGTCTGTACTTATACTCATTATCGCTAATTCTGAATCATATTTTTTTAATAATTCAGGAAAGAATTTCATTTCTTCCAAGCAAGGTTTACAAGCTTGAAACCAAAAATCGACTAATAGTATTTTTCCTTTATAATCACTGAACGATTTTAATTCTCCAAATTGATTTAATAATGATATTTGTGGGATTTCTAATTCAGAGTCAAGTTTATCTACTTTGGCAAAAAAAATGTATAGTCCAATAAAAGCTATTAGTAAAAACATTATTAATCCAATAATATATCGTTTAATAAATCTAAATAGTCTTTTTTTATTCATTCTATTTTAATTTCAAATGTAATTTTCGAGTTGTTCAGTTATTTTTACCAACGGTTTTTTATAAGATTTGTGAGACTGGAAAATCGGAGATTTTTCGGACGTAGCAAATAGATTGTTGAATGTTTGTTGTTTAGTTTAAATCTAAGCATAAATTAATTGAGGTGTTAAGTTTAATACTTATCTAGGTTTCTTTGTTTTTTAAAATTTTTAATCATTTTACCAAAATTTTTATCTTTCTTTTTCCTTTCTTCTACACTTGATTCAAAAAAATCTTTTTCACGTTCCATTTTAAGAAAATTCATATAGGATTCAGAGTCAACTTCTCCATTCTCAACTGCTTTTAAGATTGCACAATCTTTTTCATTCGTATGTGTGCAATCATTGAATTTACATTGATGAGATAATTTTAAAATTTGATCAAATGTAATTTCTAATCCAACTGTTGCATTTGTAATACCAACTTCCCTCATTCCGGGATTGTCAATTAAAATTCCATTTTCAGTAACGATTAATTCTCTATGAGTAGTAATATGCTTTCCTCGGTCAATACTCTTACTAATTTCTCCTGTTATCATTAATTTTTCACCAACCAGCTTATTGATAAGAGTTGATTTTCCAACTCCTGAAGAACCTAATAGACAATAAGTTTTACCTTTTGTTAATTTTGATTTTATTTTGTCTAATCCGATATGAGATTGGTTGCTTATTGCGACAATTGAAATACCTTTTATTCTTTTATTAAGCTGCTCTAGTATTTTATCCAATTCGAATGTTTCAATTAAGTCAATTTTACTTAAAACTATAATTGGTTCTATTTTTGAAGAGTTGCAGATTGTTAAATAACGTTCTATTCGATTTATATTAAAATCTCTATTAACAGACTGAACGATTAAGGCAAAATCAATATTTGTAGCAATTATTTGAGTATGACCTAATTTGCCAACAGCTTTTCTTTCAAGTATTGAATGTCTGGGATAAACCGAATGAATTAAAGCTTTATTTTCATCATATTCAGAAATAGCAACCCAATCACCAACTGCAGGTAAATCGTTTTTAGAGTTGGCTGTAAATCTTAAATTTCCAACAAGTTCAGAATCATATTCTGTGTTTTTAGTTTTAACTACATATCTATCTTTATGTTCTAAAATTACTCGACCAATTTCAAAAAAATCTAAATTTTGTTTCTTTCTATATTTTCCTAATTCAGTTTTATATCCTAAATCTTCAAGAGTCATTGTAATGTTCTTTATCGTATTAAACATATCGTCTAGTAAAAGAGCTGTAGAAAATTAAAGGTACTTATTTTTAAGATAGAAATATACTTAATTAAACACAAAAAACGGTTTGAGTATACACCCAAACCGCTATTGCTTTTATGCCTTGTTGTAAGTATTTTTTAATTCAGCTCTTTTAGTAATGTGTTTGCTGCAAGCTTACCTAATTCATTAGAAGCTAAAGGGCTTGCACCTGTGATTAGTTTTCTGTCAACACAAACGGTTTTATCAGATTCTGTATTAACGATAGTAGCACCTAAGTTTTTCAATCTTTCGCTCACACCGTTTTTCATGTGTCCAGGTAAATAACCAATCATTGGTGTCATTTCATCCACAGCGTCAGGGAATACAGCCATCTTGTATCCATCGTAAAGAAATTTTTGATTATCGAGTGTAGTAGATAGTAAAGCACCTGGTCCATGACAAAGAGTAATTGTAAATAAATCATTTTTATGGGCCCAATTCAGTATTTTTCCAACGTTTCTATCTTCTGGAATACCACTCATTGCTCCATGTCCCCCTGGTACAAATACAGCAGCATAAGAACTATCATTCGCAAATGAATTAGTAATAAAATCTGCTAACTTTTTAGGCTGCTCAAAACTCGATTTGTATTCGTTGTAAATCGCTTTTACCTGTTCGTCTTCTTCAGGAAAAGCCCACATTTCAAATACAACAGGTTTGCCGGTAGGCGTAGCTATTTCAAAATCAAATCCTGCATTTTTAAGGTGTAACATTGGTACAAGAGCTTCTATTGGATGATTACCTGTAGAAAAGGATTTACCATTTTTCATCTCCAAGTTTTTTTGCTCTGTGAAAATCACCAAAACCTTAGATTTATGGCCTTGGTATTTTGTGTACTTGATGTCCTCAAAATCTGTTTTTGAAACTGTACCTAAAATTAGAGCTAAACTTGAAGGACTATAAGAGCCATCATCTTCTAAATTTGGTCTACTAGAAAAATATAACGTTACAAAAGCAAATATAATAACACTAGCTAATCCAATTAGTATTTTTTTTATCATAATTTTGTTTTTTTAGTTTAAAGCAAAAATAGAGGATAGGTTTGAGTCAAAAATTACCCTATGGTAAGAAAATTATTTTTTTGCTTTTTCCACTCTTATACGGCTCAAGCTTTGTTGTGTAATTCCTAAATAAGATGCGATGTGATAATTTGGAGTGTATTGCTCAATATCGGGATATTGATTCAGAAATAATTCATATCGCTCTGGGGCGGTTAGTTGCAATTGATTTAAAATCCTTTTATGCAAACTAACTATATGTCGCTCTAAGTTTTTCCTTTGAAACGCCTCAAATTCAGGAAATATTGAATATATCCCATCCAATTTTTTAGCATTAAACTCGATTATATTTGAATTAGTAATACACTCAATTGTTAATGTAGATAGCTCATTATTGTAGATGGCCATAAAATCACTAATCCACCAATTTTTGATAGCAAATTGTAATGTGTGCTCTTTTCCATTTTTATCAATACAATAAGCTCTTATGCAGCCATCTTTAACAAAATATGTGTTCTTCACAGCTTGTCCTTGACGAATCAAAACATCCCCTTTAGAAACAGACTTTTCTTTTCCAATAGACACAACATATTCTTCGGCCTTTGAACTAAGGGTTATACTACTTTTTATTCTATTGATAAAGTCTTCCATTTTTGTCTTGACGATAATTACTTACAACGTGTTGTATAAGCGGTAGGTTTAATGCCGTTTTTACGTTGTTAGCAGCTTTTAAATTATTCATATTCAATTTTTATTGGGATAATCCATGTATCATTTTCTTCATCTATTGTTCCAAAAATTTCTTCTTTTACAACTTGATCCGTCACAATTAGTCCCCTTTGAGCCATTCTTTCAAAAGTATCGATTCCATCCTCAGGGAAGTTTTGTCTGGTCCTGTGAATATTGAATCGATTAGAAAATTCTCTATCGAAAGTTTTTTCAATTCCGTCCTTGCCAATCATAAATCCAATTAAACCGCCCCAAGTTGCTGTAGGATTATCTGAATCCCACCCAGCTAGAGTCCCAATTTGTATGGTTTTTTTTAAATCACCCTCTCCATAGAACAAGCTTACCAAACTCGATGCAAAGTTTATCCCTGCTGCAAAGCAACCATTACAATACAAGTTTTTTGATGTAATATCATATCCATCTTTTTGTTGAACCTGATATCGATGGTAAATTGAATCTCTGGTTTGTTCCCACGGTATACCTAAACCATATAATTTACGTGAATAATCAAACATTTTTGCAGGGTATGTACTATCGGGAAGAACTTTTCTCGCTTTATTGGCCATCCAATGTATTCGCTCACTCAAAGTCTTTTCGGTATTTAAAGAAGCCAATGAATACATAGTTACATAAAACCTTGATATATCTTCAGATTCTTCCCTTGCAGTGGTTTGAATGGGTAGATGAGCAATTCGGGTTGCAACATCTGGACGTCCAGGTGAGAACAAACCAAATATCTCAGTGGTTAATTGGGCATCAATCATTTCATGATGTTCATTTTTCTCGGGGTTTCCAGTTTCTGGTGGCAGGACTCCCTCCAGCATAAGATCATATGCCTTTTGATTTGACACCCACAAATAGTTTTCTTCATTGGGTTTAATATGTTTTAACCATCCATCCCGTATTTGTTCAGGTGTTAAAGTGCTAGTTTGATTTACAAACATTAAATATTGGTACATATACTCGATATCCGTGTCATCATCTGCACCCCAAATTTCATTTGTGTCTCTGAAGACAAAATCAATAGTTTGGGATAAGTCACTAGGAATACCTTCTCCCCATATACTTGGTTGATCGGGTTTACCCCAATTATCTCTAGTGTAAAAATTACCAGTTTTAATTTCTCCTATATTACCTATTTTATCCATCTCCGTAACCAGCCCAGTCCAATTTGCAATACTTTGTCCCAACCAAAAACCATATAATTGATTACCATAGTCTTTGCGCGAAAGAATAATGTTTTCCTTCTTTTCTTTATTAGAGATTCCAGTAGCCTCATTATTCTTTATTTCAGTTTTGCATGAATAGAAGATTAGGATACAGAATGCAAGTTTAACAAAGTTTTTCATAATTGTTGGTATGGAGTTTTTATATGATTTTTGCGACTGGAAAATCGCAGATTTTTCTGCCGTAACAAATCGCTTGTTGAATGTTTGTACTAGTTCAAATTTAAGCATAAATTTTATGTGGTATTGTACGCAGATTTTTTATCCTTTTGACTTAATCATATAAAATCTTTGAATAATCTTTTTATTATAATATTCAAGCAAGTAATAAATTGAAAAAAGTGGCTTCTTAAATAATTTTAAAAGCCACTTTTTCTCATTCATATTGAGGGGGTTAGTTGTCTATTATGTCTGCAGTTTCTTTAATATTTTCTTTCAATAATTTGGCAATTTCCTGATTTCCATCCTCATCATTTGGATAGATTTCAATTAATCCATCGTTATTTCCGTCGACTGCCGCACTTAAATCAATTGTATGCAATGAACTCAAAAATTGTGAAATATCAAATTGAACAGTAAAATTCACTGTTCCATCGGCTACTACAACTCCTGTAGTTCTTCCAACATCTAAATTCTCACTGGTGTCGTGCCAAAACACAAAAGGTGTTCCATCAATAGTCCCCTCCATATAAATAGATTTATCAAACAATTTGTGAGTACTTGGTAAATCCTTATCTTTATGAAACTTAAATCGTATTTCTTTATAGTTTCCATCGGGAACAAATACATCACCGATAGTTTGGGATAAAGCATCTGAACCATTTAACAAGTCAATTTGATAGGGACCCCTAAATTGGATTTCACCTGTATTTAGATTGCTATTTGGGTCATCTTCATTTTTAAAGATAACATCCCGAATCGAAATTTGGAAATCTGTAAATATTACGTTTACATTATTCTCTTTTTTCTGAATTGAAGATTTAGCAACAAGGTTCGTGGCGCTTACAGTTAATTCAATTCGACCTTCACTGCTTTCTTCTTTAGAACAACTGGTAATTACTAAACTAAGGCTTAGTAAAATCAAAAAAATAAATTTTTTCATATTTTTTAAATTAGGGTTAATATGTATATAACAATAAACTAACGAAAAACCCTACCTTTTATTACTCAAGTTTTAAAAACAAAGATTATGTATTATACTGAAATAGGTTGACCATTTTTTTGTTAATTTTCATTTTATTAAATAGTCAAATACTGTAAATTTTATTTATTTCTTCGATAGTATTTATAGTTTGTATTTTGATTGATGTGTACCTCACTTGGAGTCAATAAATTTAAACTTAAATGCGATCTTAGATTGTTGTAAATATTCACAGCACGTTTCACAATCTTTTTAGCTAAGTTAGTATTTTTAATTGTTTGTTTCAGGCAGTATTCATATTTTATGGTTCTGTTTATTCTTTCTGCTACAGCATTTTCATACGGATCATATTGTTCGGTCATACTAAGTGTTAAACCGTTTTGTTCAACAAATTCGGTATATCCTAGATTACAATATTAAATACCTCTATAAGAGTGATGAATTAACTTTTGATTTGGGTATTTACGATTTTTAATGACCATTTTAAGGGCATCAGTACATAATGATACTTTCATATACTAAGCTATTTTATAGCCTATAATTTGCTTAGAATAGGCATCCGTTACTAAAGCTAAGTAGCTATGTCCTTTTTGTGTTTTAATCTAGGTTATGTCGCTTACCCAAAGCTGTTCAGTTCTGACACGAGCTTTATCTTTCACTAGGTTTTTATTTTTATACATTGTTGTATTCAGTTTTTATTCCAATTCTTTTAGTTTGTTTTGAGTAATGAGAGGTTTTCCGTTTAAAGCCTGAACTAATGTTGATGTTGCAAGAAGCCCATAAAAAATTGAAATAATTATGGTGATTTTTGTGTTTTTAAAAACATAGAAGGATAGCAACGGTAAAAATTGTAAGGCGTGCATTCCAATAAAGTGCGAGACTCTTAAATCACCTACAGTTTTGCTCCAACCTACAATCCACCAATTCGAATTATCATTGATTGCACCAACGCTATGGTTCATACGGGAACCCATTAAAGCTCCTTCAAATGAAAAAACAACAAAAATCAAGATTCCCAAACGAATTGACCAAACGTAATATTTAGGTAAATTTGGAAAAGACTGTCTGAAAAATAGCAAGCCAATATAAGCAGTATATAGTGTAACAAGTACTGCTACTAAACCCATTAACGAATATAGAAGTGAATATGTTGGTGTGCTAATATTGAAGTGAGACAATTGTCCTTTTGATGCTTGAAAAATAATATATATAAGTTCAAAACCGAACAATGTAATTACTGTCCAATTAAAAGGTGTTACATTAAAATTGGATAAATAATGACAGTACCAAGCCATAGTCCAAGAGAATAAGCCTATAGATACGGCAAATTTCAAAGGTTTGAACCAAGCGTTTACTCCTTGAACTTCTGTTGATGTTGTTTTAGTTAGAACGAGACAAACTATTGAAATAATAACGCATAGCAATCCAAAATAAAATAAGTACTCGTTACGAATTTTCAGTTCTTTAACAAATCCGACAATTCCTTCAATCATATATCAATTTTTAGTCAATCTTATATTTTGGAACAAAATAATTTAAGCAATACAGCATTGCTCCATAAGTAAAAATGAGGGTAGGAATATTGGTGTTAAAACCTAAATCGAACTCTGGTATGCCAAACAGCTCTCTGAATGAATGAGTAGCGATAAGTAGCATAAAAATAATGCCATAAGCGAATACAGACATAATGCTTATTTTATTCTTTTTGGTACGTTTAATTCCCTTTTTAGATTCTTCTCTAAAGAAATACCAGAGTGCTACAACGCTGAATAAGGCTTCAATAATAATTGCTAAATAAGGATTAGAGGCATATAAACCAAAACCTAACTCCATAGTTTCTGCACCAAATAGGTGATGCATATGTCCGGAAAAGAAGTCCAAAACAAAGTGCATTGACACCAAAGCCATACTTACCAATCCTATTTGTGTACTTTTGAAAAGTATTTTTCCTAGGGTAAAGGCTATGAAAAGCCAAATTAAAAGTGGGAGTAGGTCGTGACTATAAACCATATCTACTGCCATATTGCTTAAAGTAGCATCAAAAGCATCACTAGGGTTAGTAGGTTCAATCCCTAAATAATGGAATACAAACCATAAAAAATCTTGCAATTGCGAGATAATTAAAAAATACAAAAGAGTTCCTTTGGAAAATTTTTGTTTGGCAATTAATGCTGTACTAAAGTGACCTGCTAGCATAATTCTTGATTTATTTTTATATTTTTGCTATCGAAATGAAAGCAAAAATAATAATTGCTATCGAATTGATAGTAATAATCGAATAAAAAATGAAAAATAAATTTCGCTCTGGTTGTCCAATCGCTTCTACGTTAGATATTGTTGGCGATAAATGGTCTTTGTTAATTATTCGAGATATGCTAATTAAGCATAAAAAGACGTTCAAAGAAATATCTGATTCGTATGAAATGATTGCTCCAAGTATTTTGTCAGCTAGACTTAAATTGCTTGAATCTTATAAATTAATTACAAAGAGAAAATTTCCTGAAAACAAAAAAGAGAATATTTACTTGTTGACAGATAAAGGAATTGATTTTGCTCCTATTATAATTGAATTCAGTTTATGGGGCGACTCTAATATGAGAGAATTTAATGAAATAGATGTTATTGATGGTTTAAAGGCTGATAAATCAATGATTATTAACACTCTTCAGAATAATTATAACTCAATGTTGCTTCAATTCGCATAGCTGTTCTCGAATGGCATACAACTAGTTTCTTATATGATTTGTGCGACTGGAAAATCGCAGGTTTTTATGCCGTAACAAATCGCTTGTTGAATGTTTGTATTAGTTCAAATTTAAGCATAAATTTTATGTCGTGTTGTACACAGGTTTTTTTTAATTTTCAGTCACGAATTCGATTTTGTCAGAATCCATTAAATAATTATAATTTCCGTTTATCAATTCCGCTTTATTTATATTAAAGGCAGAGTCTTTTTTTCTGAACACTTTTACGTGTTCTCCATTTCCTTTAAAAACCCAATCATAAAGATTATTTTTCATTGTGTTTTGACTGTCCCAAACATATATTTTTCCCTCAGATTTTTCGATAATTCCGAACACATTAAAATTCGCTGTCTGTCCTAATTCGCCATAATATTTACTTCTAAATATTATGTCTCCGTCTTCAACTTTTTCTTTAAAATAAACTAAATCTCCATATCTAACTTCTTCTAAATCTAAACCGTTGTCCCAAGTATTTTTTTGACCCATTAAGTGAAATCCGATTATTGCAACTCCAATTACTGCAATAATTATAGCAGTAATAATTCCTAATATTATTTTTTTATTAATCGTCATTTTTCAACTTGCGTATGGATTAGGCTAGGAAAAGTTGCGGTTTTGAAACCGTATTTTTCCGAAGTTTAAAATTAGTACTTTTATGTTTTAGAACCATTCTATTTCATTGAATTAAGGAATTTTTTTTAGCCATTGTTGCAATTTAGCAGCTTTTCATTCTTGTGCTAAAAATCAATCCCTTTCAACTTTTAAATCCATTACGATTTGAAAAGTTGAGAATGTATTAGGTTTAGTTGCAATTTGTCATTTTTAGATTTGATTCTGCTGAGTTTTCGGTTTTAGAGATTTTTTTCTCCATTAATTTATTTGATTTAGTTTCCGCTAAATGGTGAACCAAAAATACCAACTGCAAGTTCTAACCAAATAAGGAAAAGGACTACAAGAATTGCAATGATGATTGCAATTCGATACCTTATTTTCTTTATTTTTCTCATTGTAATCTCACACATTAAACCAGTTCCTATCAGTAGAACTCCAGCTATGACGAAATCGAAAAGAGTCCAATTTACTTCATCTGTAAACTGCATAGCTATTAATGGTTGAAGCAATATAATTACTGAAGTCAACACGATAATGATAAGTCTTTTGTTCTGCATACTCAAAATGTTTTTTAGTCTAATTCTCAAATCTAACAACTCTATATTCAGACAACTTTATTATACTCTAAAATTCAAACTGTGGATTTGAGACCTGAAATCCGCTGTCAATTGCAACGGGATTTTATAAGATTTGTGAGACTGGAAAATCGGAGATTTTTCGGACGTAGTAAATCGTTTGTTAAATGTTTGTTGGTTTGTATTTAGTTTAAATTTTAGCATAAATTTTATACATTGTTGTGCTTTCGTTATTTATTACAAATTTGTATCAAAAATTAGATAAGCAATAAATAGAAAAAAATAGATTGTCAGATAGAATAGGTAGAAGTTTCTAAACTTTTTATATTTGAGATTCTCAGGATAGATATTTCCAAAAAGACCCTTAATTTCTCTCCAAAAAAAAGGTTTAATGTTTATTAGCCAGCTATCAGTTTGATAGACAATTTTGCGGAATTTACTTCGATAATACCCTAATGGCAATCCCCAAACAACAAAAAGTATAAACCAAATATTTTTAGTGATAAAATCCATTGTTATTTATTTTTTGGGCAACCAAGGAAAAAAGGAATTTGTTTTTTGGATGTAATCTTTGTATTGCGGTTTTGTGTCTTTTAAAGTTTTTTCAAGCAAGCTCAATCCTGATATTTTGATAATCAATAAAGTCATTATAATAGAGCCTATTATATGCCAGTAACTGCCGGCTGCTATGCTAAAAATGGCATATGACCACCAAACTGCGGAGTCCCCAAAATAATTTGGATGGCGGGTGTATTTCCAGAACCCTGTATTTAATACCTTGCCTTTATTTTTAAAATCCCTTTTAAAACGGGCCAATTGAAAATCGCCACCCGCTTCAAAAGTAAATCCAATGAGCCAAACTAAAATCCCGATGTAATCTAGGACCTTAAGATTTCCAGTGCTGGTACTCGTATTAATACCTAAAAGGGGTAAGGAAACAATCATAATCAAGACTCCTTGTAGTAAAAAAGTTTGAAAAAAACTAAACCACCAATATCGTTTAGGTCCATAATTATGTCGGAATTCCTGATATCTGAAATCCTCACCTTTACCAATGTTTCTATTGGCAAGATAAATTGCAAGCCTGAGCCCCCAAATGCTCACCAAAGTTAAAATCAATATTTTTCTAGCATTTAGTTCATCTGTCATAAATACATAAAACGCATTAACAATCACAAAGCCCAAGCCCCAAAAAATATCTACAATACTTACGTTTTTTATAAAAATACTCCATATCCATAGCAGAGTTACAAGAACTAAAATGATTAAGGCTGCTTGAGAAAATAGAGTAGTCATTGGTTAGCGGTTTGTCATAATATCTCGTCCTAAAATATGGCTACAGGTTAAAATTGATAATTAAGCTGATAATTTATATGCCATATTAGGTGTTTTAAAGTCTAAAGATAATGGTAATCTTATTTCGTTGTATAATTTAATTGCATTTTTTACTGTTCTTTTATCGTGTTCTGTATTCATAAAGGTTTGATCTAGATAAAATTCATCTTTTAAAATTCCGTTAACTCTTTCAGCTAGTGCATTTTCGTAACAATTATTTTCTTCGGTCATACTAATGTTTATTTTCTTCCTTTTGAGGGTTTTCGTGTATACATTGCTGCAGTATTGAATTCCTCTATCTGAATGATGAATAAGTCCTTTAATGTTTTTAGCTTGATATACGGCCTTATTTAGAGCTCTCAAACAACCTTTAAGCTCCAAGATATCGCTTAGGTGTATCCTACAATTTTCCTTGAATATTTTTAAGTTCTACTACATTTTTGTAGCCTAGTTTTTTAGCAGTCACTTCTAAATAAGATTCTTCTACCATTTAGTCTAAGTCTTTTTTAAGAAGTAGTTTTTTAAGTTGTTCAATCTCTTTTTGAAGTGCTTTTATTCGTGATATTTCATCATTAGTTTCTACCTCTTGTGTTCATAGGGTCTTTACGATCATATTTTCTAATCCATTCATTGATGGTAGTAGGAGTAATACCGTACAGTTTTCCAAGTTGATACTTATTATACTTTCCAGCACTAAGTTCGGCTAAAATTTTTAATTTAAAAGGTTCGCTGTACCGTCTGGTTACTCTGTCGTTTTTATACATAATATTTAAAATTATGTAGCCTTTATTTAGGACGGGTCTAATGCATAGATAACCATTCTATTGCCCTTTTTCGGGAAGAAAAAGATTTTGTTTCTGTACTTGAGAATAAATTAAAGAAATTAATTAATGTTTGGGCAATCGGGGAAACCTCGATTATTGCAGTAGCATTTACCTTTTTTTTAAATATTTCTTGGTTGTCAATTGTATACTGAGTCGCTCTTTTATTATAATGCATGTTTTTTAAGTTCATTAAAATATAGATCTTATCATTTTCGTTTTCTATAGTATTCAGTGCATCCTTTATAACAGCCATTGCTCTATCATGTTCAATAATATAACTTAAATCGATATATAGAATTTTTATATCAGACTCATAAAAAAAGTAAATCCTTTTATGCATAAAATTAATATCCCTATTTTAAAAAGCGTAAAATATGAAACAAATGATTGATTTCCAAATATTTTCGCTAACGGGTTTTTATAAGATTTGTGCGACTGGAAAATCGGAGATTTTTCGGACGTAGCAAATCGTTTGTTTAATGTTTGTCGGTTCGTTATTTAGTTTAAATGTAAGCATAAATTTTATGAGGTGTTAGCACCAGTTTTTTATTCTTTAATCTTTCTACATAAAACTCCCCAAATCATAATTTCAGTCAAATTAATGTTTAAATCAACAGTCTTTTCGTCAATCAACTTGAATTGATTTTTATCTGCATAATTTAAATCAAATATTGCTTTTAAACTCATTTCCTCGTTTTGAAATTTTAATCTTATCCAGCTATTGTTCTCAGACCAAGTTCCTTTTGAATTAATTACGGATTCCTCTTCTTCATTTTCCAATGGTTGAGGAATTATCTGCATAGTATAATTAAATGTCTTATTCGGGAATATTGCTAATTGAATTTCCGCTAATCCATTTGCTTCACTTTTATAAAAAATCGTATCAATTACTATTTTTTCTCGAGCTAACTCAGGACTCATTTGTATTTCTAATTTGTCAGTTAAATTTGATTTTTCAACTGATTTTGAATTACACGAGATAATTAAAATTGATAAAACTATAAAGCTAATTTTTCTCATCGGTTATTGGTGCTAACGATAGTACAAGGAAAGTTGCGATTGGTAAATCGTAATTTTCCGATGATTAAATTTAGTATTTTTTTGTTTTAGAAACACTCTATTTTATTGAATTAAGCAACTTTTTATGCGCGGTGTTAGCCAAAGTATTTAATCTTTTAGAGTTAGAATTTTAATCAACTTCTCATTCACGTAATAATTTCCTGTTCCTAATTTTTCTTTTTTAAGAACTTTGTCTTTTGCCAATTGATTTAAATATTTAGAAGCTGTAATTCTTGAAACTCCTAAATCGTTCTCAATGAACTCAATTTTTGTATATGGATGTTTAAATAAATTATTCAATAAGTCTTGACTATAAAATTTGTAATTATTTCTCAATAAATTTTTATACTCAAAGATCAAATCTCTTATTTTTCCAATAAGTACAATCGTTTCTTTTGAAATTTGTTCTATGCTATCTAACATATATAAAATCCAATTTTCCCAATTGTCAGTTTCTCTAACTTCTTGTAAGAGTCTATAATAATCCGCTTTGTGTTCAATTATGTATCTGCTTAAATATAAAACCGGCAAATTCAATAAATCGTTCATAACTAAATACAAAACATTAATGATTCGTCCAGTTCTTCCATTCCCATCGTAGAAAGGATGAATACTTTCAAATTGGAAATGAATTATTGCCATTTTGACTAACGTATCAAATTCAGACATAGTTTCATCATTGATGTATTGTTCTAGATTTCTCATTAAATCTAAAATTGTATCGTATTCTTGTGGAGGAGTATATACTATTTCTCCAGTTGTTGCATTTTTCAAAGCAGTTCCTGGAACTTTTCTAAATCCAGCATTATTTTTCTCTAACTCAGATTGAATTTCAATGATGTCGTTATTCGTTAATATTTTATTTTTTTTAATTAACCCAAATCCTTTTTTTAATGCAGAAATATATTTTTGAACTTCTTTTGCATTTAAAGACTTAAAACCATCAAGATTTAATTCTGCTTTAAATATGTCATCGTGAGTTGTTATAATATTTTCAATAGCAGAACTATCTTTAGCCTCTTGAAGTCCTAAAGTATTTATTAAAATATTTTCATTTGGAATACTTGATACAATTCCTTTTAACTCGGCTAAGGCTCTGTGAGCTGAAGCTAATTTCTTAAGAACTTTTTTAGTTTCAACATCTTGTTTTAAAGGTAACTTTTTTAATTTTTCAGATTCCATTATGTATAGAAATATTAATTTTCTTTACAAATATAAATCATTATGATAAGATAATTCCATTTTCTTATCATAACTTTTTGTTGTGATAAAATATTTAAGTTTATTTATCATAGGTTTTTTTTGGAGACGTTATTTTGGCTAACGGTTTGTGTATGAAGCGTTGGGTATTTCGAAGCACTTTCCTGTCGAGCCACTAAAAATTTATTAAAAGTAACACCCATAAAATTAGCACTTGTTTGCCAACGAGTTTTTATAAGATTTGTGCGACTGGAAAATCGGAGATTATTCGGTGGTAGCAAATCGTTAGTTGAATGTTTGTCAGTTCGTTATTTAGTTTAAATGTAAGCATAAATTTTATGAGTTGTTGTGCCCAGTTTTTAATCTGTATTTTGTTTTATTTCTTTCTCCTATTTTCTCAAATATCTCAATTTCAAGTCCTTTCTTTAAATCTCTACTTGCGGTAGCAGAAGAAATGTCTTTGAAAATATTCATATAATCTTTCCGAGTAAACTCGGACTTATTCAATGAAATAAAATAATCAAGTCTATCTTTTTCATTCATTGTTCTATTATTATATTTTAACAAATCACTAATTGAAGTGTCAATGACATTTAACATATACTCAATGAATTTTGTTGATTTTCCAGATTTATCACTTTCAGATAATGCTCTATAATATTTTTGTTGGTCTTTACTGATAAGTGTCTCAAAAGGGATATACTCAAAAACTGGATATTTTCTCATTAGTATTAAAGTTTGCCATAATCTGCCCATCCGACCATTTCCATCAAGAAAAGGGTGAATAAATTCCATTTCGTAATGAAAAACACAACTTTTGATTAATTCAATTTCCTCTGATTTTTTTAGATATTGCAATAAATCTTTCATTAAGTATGGAACGTTTTCATATGGTGGAGCTAGGTGTTCAACTTTAGACCCTTTAACAATTCCGACTCCTTGTTTTCTGTACTTTCCTGCATTTTCAACAAGATTATTCATTAAACTAGAATGTGCTTCTAAGAATGATTTTTCGTTATATGGATTGAATTTTTCTAAGTTTTTGTAAATTTCAATTGCATTAAGTACTTCTTTAATATCTTTTTGAGGTCCAATTACTCTTTTGTTTTCTAATAAAGCAGTTATTTGTTCCTCAGTTAATGTATTCCCCTCAATTTTCAATGAAGAATGAATAGTTTTAATTCTATTCTGTTTTCTCAGTGTAGTGGAAGGTTTATTTAAATAATTAGCATTAATTTCTCCAATTTTTTCTGATATAGAAGATATTAACTTTAAAATATTTGGTGTAATGTCATAAGGTGGTTTCATAGTGATACTATCATTTGATACTATCAAAGATAATATCTTTTTTCCTTATTATGTATTTCTAAGGTTCTTTTTTAATTGTAAACTCACTAATGTCAATATTTTCGATTGAGTTTGATTTAAACTTTTCATTTGTAATTTTAATTTTAGTTATTGAGTACAGTCAACTTTGCACTATAAATGCAAACATTTAATATCCAGAACTCATATTTAGGATTTCAGACCTGAAATCCGCCATATTATATAACGGTCTTGTATAACCGTCAGTTACGGGTTAAATTAGCGATTATTTTCGGTTTAGCACTGACGCTCGCAATTCCGAGTGGATTCGGACGTAGTCGAATCCGCCGTAATTGCGGTTATACATTGTTAGCTACTGGCTTTTTATTCCATTTCTAATTCATTGATGTTCACTTTCAGCTTTAAAAGCTTTCTCTCGTCATAAGCTCCATACTCTATTTCAAATTCTCTTTGATATTCCATTTCATTAGTCCATTTCATAAATTTAGGATTATAAAAAGGTCCTATTTCGAAAAGATTTTGATTCGGTTCTTCATCAAATTCAGAAACAGCAATTAGTAAATTATGAGAAACTTCGGAACTTGGAAATCCTGCACTTCCAGATCCATTGTCAATTTTATAAATTCTAACAGATAAATAATCCACGGTATTTTCACCAATTAGTTCAGAATTATTCAAAACTTTAATCAGTCGAGTATTTTCTGATTTTTCTATTTTTAATTTATCCTGTCCACAAGATATTTGAACTAAACAAATAGTAAAAAGTAAAATTAGTGTCGATTTCATAATCAATTTTTTCTTTGCGTATTATTGCCAACGGTTTGTATATGGAAAGTAGCAGAATAAAAAAGCTTTTATTTTCAGTTTAAAAAATAAAGTAGCAGAAAAGAACCAAACTTTGTGTTTTGCTCTTAACGGCTATTTTTTATATACGTGGTTGTGGTTTGTATTTATGTTTGCTCAATATATATAATTTTTGTAATCAAATTATTTGAATCTAAATAAAGAGATAAAAAATTATTGCATCCATCACAATATTGATAAACAATACTTTTACCACCATTTGTTTGTGTATTGAAAACAACACTTCCTAAAGCGCTTATATTATCTCCAATAGTTATTGTAATTCCTTGTATAGTCAAATTCCAATTGTTTTTAGTAATTTCAAATGCAACTATTTCATTTTCTGCAAAACCAAGATTAAAACCATCATAGGTATAGTAGTAATAATTTTCTTCGGTTTCCTCTATGGCTTCTTCAATAAATGCAGGAATTAAATTTGTGACTTGTTGTCTAATCCCAGTAGTAGACTGAATATCATTTAATGTAATGTTGTTTATTTTAATATTATAAAATTCTGTTTTAGATATAATATTTGATGTTATTTGACAACTTGCTAAACTTGTTAGAGATAGCATTAAAATTAATAGTATATTTTTCATGTTTTTAATTTTTAATTACAATTTGTATTTGCTTGCGAAACTCCATTACCATCAATGGGAGTTGAAAGATAATCTCTTGGGTCTACCAATTATGTATTATACTGAAATAGGTTGACCATTTTTTTGTTAATTTTTGTTTTATTAAATAGTCAAATACTGTAAATTTTGTTTATTTCTTCGATAACATTTATAATTAACATTTTGATTTATGTGTACCTCGCTTGGAGTTAATAAATCTAAACTTAAATGGGGTCTTAGATTGTTGTAAATATTCACAGCACGTTTCACAATCTTTTTAGCTAAGTTAGTATTTTTAATTGTTTGTTTCAAGCCATATTCGTATTTTAAAGTTCTGTTTATTCTCTCTGCTACAGCATTTTCATACGGATCATATTGTTCGGTCATACTAAGTGTTAAACCGTTTTGTTCTGCAAATTAGGTATATCCTGGATTGCAATATTGAATACCTCTATCAGAGTGATGAATTAACTTTTGATTTGGGTATTTACGATTCTTAATAGCCATTTTAAGGGCATCAGTACATAATGATACTTTCATATGCGAAGCTAATTTATAACCCATAATTTGCTTTGAATAGGCGTCAGTTACCAAAGCTAAGTAACTATGTCCTTTTTGTGTTTTAATATAGGTTATGTCGCTTACCCAAAGCTGTTCAGCTCTGACAGGATCTTTGTCTTTCACTAGGTTTTTATGTTTGTAAAATTGATGTTTAGAGTTCGTGGTTATAAAATGGCGTTTAGTTCTAGGAACCAATAAGTTATAAGCTCTTAAAAATCGATAAAATTTATCTCTACCAATGTTTATTTGGTGCTGTTTCATTTGATTTTTAAGTAAACGATACAGTTTAATTCCTCCAGTTCTTTGTCCAATTTGTTTACGACAATCTTGTACTAAATGAAGAAGGATCTGTTCTTGATTTATTTTATTTTGATGAGATTTCAAGCGTTTATAAAATGCTTGTTTACTAATCCCAAAACATCCAATTAACCATTTTCTTTTAAACGGTCTTGTTTCTTTTTTTGAATCTCGTCGGCTAATGTTTTGGGTAATGACTTTTTTGATAAATCAACACCAGTAATCAATTCCATATCTGCAATAATATCTTGCTGGAAGTCTTTTACAAACTCTAGTTCTTTGATGCGTTCTTTTAGCTTTTTGATTTCATCTTTTTTGCTCATACCTAGTTTCTTTTGCTCTAAAGTACTATATTTTTTTAACCAATAATCAATAGAAGATCTAGAAACATTGTGTTTTTTAGCAGCATAATTGACCGATATTCTTCCATTTTGAACTTGGTCAATGATGAGTAATTTTAAATCAAAACCTATTTTTTCATAGGATTTTTTTTGGCAGGACAGTTTTTGTTCTTTTATCTTTATTTGTAATAAGTTGTCTATTTTTAGTCAACCTATTTCAGGAAAGTACACATATTTCAATTGCACACAACGGTTTAGGATATGGAAAGTTGCGGTTTGACAACCGTATTTTTCCGATGTTTAAATTTAGTTTTTTTATGTTTTAGAAACATTCTGTTTTACTCGATTTAGCAATTTTTTATAACCATTGTTGGCAAATCGTTATTTTTTTCTTTCAAAGCACAAGTCAGAACCATCTACATAAGATTGTCCTATTACCATTAAATCATTTTGAGACTTATACGTCCATTTCTCTCCCTCTATTTTAACAAGCCAAATCATTGGTCCATTTGAATTAGAATCATTACTTAAATAATCTTTTTCAAATAAATAGATATATTCTCCGCTTTCATAAAACCCATTTAAGTTTGTGCTTCCTGATATTATTAAAACTCCATTTGATTGAAAATTGTAGATAATATTTTCATTAGAAAGGTCATAATTGTTATTGTCCCAGCCCAATGTTCTTTTTCTTGTTAATTTCCATTCTCCAATAATTTTATCAGCACTAATTTCTTTGTCAAGTTCACCTATAATACAATCAGGATTATTGTTTTCTACATTTGGTTCAATTGGGTTGGAGCAACTCAATATTATTAAATTTATTAATAGTAAATAGATTAAATTTCTCATATCATTGAATTCATGTCATTTTTCTGTTATGTTTGCCAACGGTTTAGGGTTATGATTTGTGCGACTGGAAAATCGGAGATTTTTCAGTTGTAGCAAATCGTTTGTTGAATGTTTGTCGGTTTAAATTTAGTTTAAAAGCAAGCATAAATTATACCCATTGTTGGTAAATGTTAATCTTTATCTTATTGAATCAATTTTTATTTCTAATTCAGTTCTTTCAGGTAATTCAAAATCAAACGTATCAATTTTTTCATCAAAATTAAAATCATTTCCTAATTTAATTTTAACTCTTTCTCTAAAATCGGATATTGTTTTTTTTTTCCAATTTACAAAATTTACAGAATCAATTTCATTTATTTCGTTCTCGATTTTAATCAGCTCAATTAATTGACGATTAAAAAATCTTCTTTTCATTATAATTTTGTCTTTTGAGTGACAAATTAGCTCAAAACTGTCAATTTTAGGATTTAGTTTTTTATTATCAATAAGTAAAAACTCAGTTTCAAGTCTACTATTATTTATTTGTGGATTTTCTTCTCTTGCATTTAGTAGAATAATGTAATTCTTATCAATTTTTATTTCAGTATAATTATCTGTCGAATCATCATTCACTCTCCAAGTTCCAATCATATTTTTAGAGTTGTCATTTGTCTTACAACTCATAATTAGAATCAAAATGAAATATAGTACAATTTTTTTCGTCATAATATTTACCAACGGGCTTTTATAAGATTTGTGCGACTGGAAAATCAGAGATTTTTCGGTTGTAGCAAATCGTTTGTTGAATGTTTGTCAGTTCGTTATTCAGTTTAAATGTAAGCATAAATTTTATGAATTGTTGTATACTGTTTTTTTTACTCATTCAGTAAATTTGTCTCATTCTTAATGTATTTTGCTCCTTTTTGTAATTCCTCAATATTTATCATTCCGTTATATCCATAAAAGTTAATCGTTGAATCTTTCTTATGGACCAAAACAACAATTGGTTGTCCAGAATTTAAATATAAATCAATGTTTTTTTCACCACCTCTAAAAGGTTCTTTTTCTCCTAAATAATAGAAATATTCAATATCTCTTACTCTCGAAGAATCAAAAGGACTTGAACTCTGTTTAACTTTAGTAATTACTCCTTGTACCTCATTAAATTCATTCTCATTATAATCCTCATATTTCTTTTCTCCACAAGAGTAAATCAGTCCAATAAATAATAGTAAAATCAGACAATTATTTTTTTTCATTTTTAATCTTTCTACAATTTTTATTTTTTACTAAATGTTCGTTTCAAAATAGTATACAACGGTTTAGTATTAAGATTTGTGCGACTTAAAAATCGGAGATTTTTCGGACGTAGCAAATCGTTTGTTGAATGTTTGTCAGTTCGTTATTTAGTTTAAAAGTAAGCATAAATTTTATGAGTTGTTGTATGCAGTTTTGATATACTCTTTCAGTTCTGTAATAAATTCTACAGTGTCAGTTTCTGGAAAAACATAAAAAAGTTTTAAATCATTTTCAGAGCATAATCTTTTTTTTCGTTTATCACGTTCAAGGTTTTTTTCGAAAGCCTCAACTCCTCCAAAAAATTCTATTGGTTCTGTATGTTGTTTTCCTTGGTATTCGATACCAATATTTAAATTTGGAATAAAAATATCTAGATGCTGAAGACCAAGCCACTCAGTACTTCCGTGGTGTATTACATTGTATTCAGGTAAAGCTTCTGCTACAGCATAATAAAGTAAGGTTTCAGAAATCCAACCTTCTCCAATTTTAGGTAATCCTTTTTCTACTCGTACAACATTTGCTATATCCTTTTTACTTTTTGTTAATAATGAATGTGGAGTATATGTGTGAACTTCATTTAATTTATGAGGATAAAATGTTGGAAGATTATTTGACTTATAATAAACTACAAAAGAATTATATTCGTACGGGAGTTTTTTTAATTCGGTGGAATTAAATCTAAAAAAACGTTTTTGACTCTTGTAATCTATTTCCACTATTTGAGGAAACAAATCCAAAATGTAAAGTAAAAATATTTTATTCTTAAACTCCTCATAGCTGAATTTTTCAATTCCAATAAAGAAATCATAATAATATTCATAGTATACAGTAAATCCCAAAAATCGACTAGAGTTCATGTGTTCATTAATTCTGTCAATAATATCATCCTTTAATGTTCTTTTTGAAATGTAAGAATTGCTTTTATTTAGACCAGAAAGAACATTCTCATTAATTACATTTTTTTTATAAACTCTTTCATACCAATGATAGAAAATAAGATTATTTCTATGGTCAAAGTTAGGGTTGCTGGTCAAATAATCTATCATTTGATGTTCATCCATTAAATCTAATTTCGACTTTCGAGGTTTAAGTATAGAATCAATAAATTCTAACTCGTCAGTATTTGATTTTTTATATATGAACTTCAATGTTGATTTTTTTTTAATTGCATACAACGGGCTTTTATAAGATTTGTGCGACTGGAAAATCGGAGATTTTTCGGACGTAGCAAATTGTTTATTGAATGTTTGTCGTTTGTTCTAGTTCAAATTTAAGCATAAATTTTATGAGTTGTTACCTGCTGGCTTAATCAATTTTGTTCATATATAATAATTTCTCTCAGACATCCCTCATATTGAGAAAA